>Ga0310124_10000247_pt1 | contig 36500 bp, 37 predicted proteins | sample CB11b_AW_Bot5_MG_FD_203507 | JGI IMG/M metagenome (GOLD analysis project Ga0310124, IMG submission 203507) | Marine microbial communities from Western Arctic Ocean, Canada - CB11b_AW_Bot5 | ecosystem: Environmental > Aquatic > Marine > Oceanic | place: Canada: Western Arctic Ocean | collected...
GGCGCTCGGTGGAACGGCGGTGGGGACGGGGATCAACACGCACTCCGAGTTCGCCGCACGGACGATCGCGTTCTTGTCCGATGAGCTGGGGCTCGAGTTCCGGGAGGCCGAGAATCACTTCGAGGCCCAGGCCGCGAAGGATGGGGTCGTAAGCGCCGCGGGCGCTTTGAATACGATTGCCACGAGCTTCTTCAAGATCGCAGACGACTTGCGATGGTTGGCCAGCGGACCCACGTCGGGGATCTCGGAGATCCGGATTCCGGCCATTCAGCCTGGCAGCTCGATCATGCCCGGGAAGGTGAACCCCGTACTGTCCGAAGCGATGATGATGGTCGCCGCGAGGGTGATGGGAAACCATACGACCGTGACGATCGCAGGTCAGCGTGGGAATTTCGAGCTGAATGTGATGATGCCAGTGATGGCGCAGGCGCTGATGGAGTCGATCACGCTCCTTGCGAACATTGCGAGGACTTTCGCCGACCGGTGCGTCGCGGGTATCGAGGCCAACGAGGAGCGAGCCAAGGAGCTCCTGGAGAAGAACCCGGCTATCGCGACAGCGCTCAATCCGTACATCGGGTACGATGAGGCGGCTATTGTGGCGAAGGAAGCCGCCCGCGAAGGTCTATCGGTGCGGGAAGTCGTGGAGAGGCGAGGTCTCTTACCGACGGCCGATGTAGACGCCGCCCTCGATGTGCGAAGTATGACCGAGCCTGGCCTACCGGAACAATAGTCCGGTGGAAGCCGATTCCCGACGCGCCAGATTCCGCGCCGCCACGTTCACCCTTGCCTCGAGAGTTTCAGCAGCAAAGCGACGAAATTGACACGCCGGGTTTTCGAATCGGAAGAACGGTCGTCAGGCGGTAGCCAGATCGAGCTGGAGGCTCTGACGCTGGAACTGCTTGCCGGCGACGGGTAGGGGCACGCCACCGTGAGGAAGCACGCGCGTCACCGTCCCGTCCAAATAGAGCGGATACGCCCACTCGTTGCCGTAACGAACGACTTGGATCAACTTCGGCCGAGCGAGGTGCTTGTTTGGGGTCACGGGGTCCGTGATTCTCCGCCAAATTCGATCGACGAGGTTCATGCGCTCGTTGACTGAATCGGCCCACATTGCGAGGCGGATCTGTTTCCGATCGGATACGGTCATGGACCGCACGACCTTTCCTGTGTCCCGGAAAGGAGTGCGACAGAAGAAAAGCGAGAGCTTCGACATCGGGTGCCGGTTCAACCTTCACTTCGTGATTTCCAGGAGTCCTGACTCTGCGGCGATCGGAGATATCCCAAAATCCGTCTGCGTGGACGCGTGTTCTCATGATTCTTGAGGCCTTGTCGAGAGCGATTTCCCAACGTCTTCCGATGAGCTGTACGACAAGACCCGTGCCCGTTCCACGCTCGAGGGTGCGAAATGGCGGAGAAAAGAGGTAAAGTGTGATGGTTAAACGAGTTCAGGCTGAGGAGCATTCGGGGGCGTAGTAGGTGCATAGTAGGTAGGTGCCCGTGCTCAGTAGGAAAATTATGACCAAAGGCGGCAATAAATGCCTAGGAGTGTTCAATCGTGAGTAGCGATGAGCTCGGGGCTCACGTCTCCGCTTCGGGTGGCGTGGATCGGGCGCCCGAACGGGCTCACGCGATCGAGTCCGTGGTTCTGCAGCTCTTTACAAAGCAACCGAGCCGATGGGCCGAGCCGGACATCGACGCGGATACTCGAGAGTCCTTTCGCAGAGAACGCCGCAGTGCCGGGATTCGAACAGCGGTGGCTCACGATTCTTACCTGATCAACCTTTCCTCACCCGATGATGCCCTGTGGGAGAGATCGCTCGCTTGTTTCATCGGTGAGCTGCGGCGCTCGACCGCCATCGGTCTCGACTTCGTGGTGACGCACCCGGGAAACGCGACGGACGGGGACCTGGAGAGTGGGATTGCTCGCAACGCCGAGGGTGTACAGCGCGCCCTGGAACTCGTGACAGGGAGCTCGACCTTGCTCCTGGAACTCACGGCCGGTTCTGGCACATCAGTGGGAGGAAGCTTCGACAACCTCCACGCGATTATCGACCGGATTGCTCCCGAGGTTCGCTCGCGTGTGGGCATCTGCTTCGATACTTGCCACGCCTATGCCACGGGGTACGATCTGGTGGGGGACTTCCCGGGCGTCTTCCGCGCGTTCGACGATGCGCTGGGGTTGGACCGACTCCTCCTGTTTCACATGAACGATTCCAAGGGAGACCTTGGATCAAAACGTGATCGCCACGCCCACATCGGAGAGGGCAGACTTGGTGAGACCCCCTTTCGAAAGATCATCGAGGACGAGCGCTTCATGGAGATTCCGAAGATCTTGGAGACGCCCAAGGACGACGACCCGGTTGTTGCGGATCTCCGCAATCTGCGGCTCTTGAGGTCGTTTCGCCCCCGCGGCTAACGTGCGCGTCCCAGCCGGGGCTATCTCCCGAATTTGTCGAGAGTGGACAGGCGGGAAGGGTGCCGCCTATATTGGATCTGCGCACTTGGGGGGCTCATTTATTGAGCCAACACAAGTGAAGCCGGGACCGGCTCTTCCGGTTGACGTCACGCCCTGCGAGGGGAAGATGAAACCTGGAAGGAGGTCAACCAAAAGTGTCCCTGGGCTTCAATAATACCCCTCCTGTGCGTTTCGAGGGGCCGAGACCTGACGTGGTTTCGGCCCCTCGATTTTTTTGGGGGGGGGATCCTGACTTCCCATCGGGGTGTAGGGCAAACAACTCGCGTTTTCTTCAACAGAAGACCGTATCAACCAAGGAGTGGCTCATGCAAGTCCTTCGTTCGACTATCGTAATGGTGTGCGCAGCGTGCGTGTTTGTCGCTTGTGGGGGGGGACAGCCCCACGGGTAATAACGATGCGGAAGCACCCGCGAGATTCTTGCCAGTCCTGCGTTCGGCGCCAATATCCAGGAGATCTCCGACCGTCGCGGGTGTTCGGCGGGGAACTGTCACGGGTCTGCGAATTCCGGAGCCTTGACTCTCACGAGTGGTGCTTCGCACGGAAATCTTGTCGGCGTGACATCCTCATTAGAATCCCCCAAGATCCGGGTCGTCGCTGGCGACGCCGTGAACAGCTACCTGGTGATGAAGTTGGAAGGTACCCAGTCAGTCGGGCTCCAAATGCCACGGGGGCTAGGCGCGCTGGATAATATCGACCTGACGAACATCAAGAACTGGGTCGATAACGGTGCTGCGAACAACTGACGGACCGCCTAAGATGAGGTGTCCAGCTCTACCTTCGCTCACGAAGTGGGTCTTTGTCGCGGTGTGCGCCGCAAACGCGGCCCCCGTTCACCTCGAGGGCCAGGAATTCCACGTCGACCTGGACGCGGACAACACGGTCCTGTTCAGGTCGAGCGCCGCGATCGAGGTGGTCGAGGGAAGGACGGATCGGATCGACGGGTATATCGTGCTCGACAGTGAGAGGGTCGAGGCGGGAGAACCGTCGGGTCCTACGGGGTTCTATCTCGAGGTCGACCTGGCCAGCCTCGACACGGGCCTCGGCCTCCGCAATCGGCATATGCGGAACAATTACCTCGAGGTACAGGAATTTCCGTACGCGACGTTCGATGGCACGATCGAAGATGTGGAGACACTCCAGGCGGAGCGCTTTCGCGTGTGGGGCGTCGGTGCCATGGAAATCCACGGCGTGAGCCGAGAGATGCGAATACCCTGTGACCTGTCCGTTGAAGAAGACGGCTATCGAGCTCACTGCTCGTTCGAGGTGTTGCTTACCGACTTCGACATCACCATTCCCAAGCTCATGTTCCTAAAGTTGGCCAACGAGATTCGGCTAGAGCTGGATTTCACCGTGCGACCGGCCCTCGATCCCTAGGAGGGTCGATCATGTTACTCCGTTCTGCGGTATTTCGGTCGAGCGTTCTCGCTCGAGCTGCGCGTTGCTGTGTTTCGGCCATCGTGCCGCTCGGGCTAGTCGCCCTACTGCTCGTTCCACGTGTTGGGGAGGCTCAGATCCGTCCCGCGCGCTGGCAGCGCTCATCGGAGGCCACGGCCATTCCGATCACCGTATTCCACTCCCCTCAGTCCGCCAACCTCCCTACCGCCGAGACTCTCCAACGCGGAGAGTTGCAGTTCGAAATCTCACACCGATTCGTTCCTACGTTCTCGGATGGCGTCGACGCCCTGTGGGGTTTGGACGGACCCGTGTTCAACCGGCTTGGACTGGCGTTCGCCTTTCACGATCGAGGCATGGTTACGCTTCAACGCAGTAACCTCGAGGACAATCTGGACCTGAGCGTGAAGCTGCGACTGTTCGAGATGGGCCGGGAGTCCGTGCCGTTCATGGTTGCGATCGTGGGCGGGCTGGCAGGAAACGATGCTCCGGTGCTGCCCGACGGGAGCACTCGCCCGGGGCAGTACTATGGCCAGTTGATCATCAATGCGTTCCTGGGTGACAACGTCGCGCTGGGTGTGGTCCCGTCGGTGCTGAGAAATCCGAGGCTCGATGCTCCCGACGTAGAGAACGCGTTCTCGGTGGGACTGACGGGCCAGGTCTACGTTTCCCAGCATGTCAGCGTCTTGGCCGAGTGGAACTTGAGCGAAGAACGGGTTGGGCTCGAACACGACGCGGGCTCGTTCGGCATCGAGCTGGAAACCGGCGGCCACTTCTTCAAGCTTCTCGTGACCAATACTGTCCGCATGAACCCGGCTCAGTTTCTGGGCGGTACGCCGTTTTCGTTCGATCCGGACGAGTGGCGGTTCGGCTTCAACGTGACACGGCTGCTTCACTTTTAGGGGGGCAAGGGACGGTATGAAGATTCTTGCGATCGTGATCGCGTCCTTGATGTTTGCAGGCGGTGCGCAGGCCCAAGATCTGCATATGGACAAAGCCCGGCGCGTGCTCGAGGGCACGCCGTTATTCGACGGACACAACGACCTTCCCTGGGTCATCCGGGGCAGCGAGGACGCCCCACACGATGTCGAGGCGTACGACTTGCGGAACGCCACGTCGGGGCACACCGATATCGCTCGGCTGAGATCGGGTATGGTCGGAGCCCAGTTTTGGTCCGTTTATATCCCGATGGAGGCTGTCGAGGAAGGTGCGGCCCGCTATCAACTCGAGCAGATCGACATCGCTCGACAAGTGATCCGGCGGTATCCGGACGTGTTCGAGCAGGCGTACTCGATGTCGGATGTGGAGCGAATCTTCGGGTCTCGCAAGGTCGCATCGGTGTTGGGAATGGAGGGGGGGCACGCCATCGAGAACTCGCTGGGGGCCTTGCGTGCGTACTACGACTTGGGCGCGCGCTACATGACGCTCACCCACTCGGGGAACAATGACTGGGCGGACTCCGGCACGGATGATCCTGAACACGACGGTCTCACGGAGTTCGGCGAGGAAGTCGTTCGAGAAATGAATCGATTGGGGATGATGGTCGATCTATCGCACACGTCTCCCGAGACCATGAACGACGCCCTGGACGTCGCCGAGGCCCCCGTCATCTTCTCTCACTCCTCGGCTCAGGCTGTCACGGCCCACCCGCGCAACGTGCCAGATCAGGTTCTCCGGCGGCTGCCCGACAATGGCGGTGTCGTGATGGTCACCTTCGTTCCCGCATTCATTTCGGACGCGGTACGCACGTTCGACGGTTCCGGTGACCCGCCCAGGGCTACGCTAGCCGATGTCGCGGACCATATCGAGCATATCCGTGACGTAGCCGGAATCGATCATGTCGGCATCGGATCCGACTTCGATGGCATCTCGGATACACCGATCGGCCTGGAGGACGTTTCGACGTTCCCGACTCTCTTCGCCGAGCTGTCGCGTCGCGGATGGAGCGAGGAGGACCTCGCGAAGTTGGCGGGCGGCAATGTCATGCGTGTGTGGCGTGATGCTGAGAGCGCGGCGAGCCGGATACAACGCACCCGAGGGCCCTCGACTGCAACCATCGAAGAGCTCGACGGGCGGTCTATCTCCTGAGGGCGGCTCGACCTCAAGTCAGCTCGATCTCTCCTCGCGGAGTTCTGAGGAGAGCGGTCAAGCCGGGCGCGGGCCCGACCGACACCGACACGTCGGGTCCCAGGGCGTCGAGGGCTGGGCGCAAGCGGTCCGGGTCGGGGTGCCTGCCCGCTAGCCGGACGAGGTTACAGGAGGATGGCATGAGGCTCGACGGGTGGGGCGTCGATCCCCAGTCGATGAGAAACGGGATGACGCCGCCCTCCACCAACGGCTCCGGCTCGGTGAGCTTCCAGCTCAAACTCGTTCCGTCGGGCCGTGTGCGGTTCTTCGAGCGAACCGGACCGAGTCGGATGTCCAGATCGATGAGGACCTCACGGGCCGACTCGGGATCGGGATGACGGAACGCCCACGTCACGAGGCGCCCTTCCTCTAGATGGTCGATCGCAAAAGGTCGTGGGCCCGGAGGGTCCGGTTGCTGGGGGTCGGGCCCGATGATCTCGAAGTAGGTGCTGGCTCCCAAGCTGAAGAGAGCGTTGTGCGTCCCCCAACCCGGGTGAGACCCCCCGGGTTCGATGGGCGCCCCCAAGAGCTTCGAGAGAGCGTCGACCGCGTCGTCCAGATCGGGCGTAGCGTAGACGAGATGGTCCAAGCCGGACTCCGTCATCGCGAGTCGACCGCCTGCTACGCCGGTGCCATATTGAAATCGCTCAGCCTCTCTGGGGATGGATGCGGGCAGCCTCCTCTTGAGAATCGATTATCGTTTGGCGAATTTCAAGCCCGGTTCGGAACCTCCGCGGAACGACAGGTGCGATGATCGTCGAAGAGGCTGAAATCTTGGAGTCAGCGATTGCCTCGAAGGAGGTGGCCCCAGCGGCGGTGGCCGTACCGGTCGGTTCCGAATCCACGAGTGGTTGGGTGGGGGCGGTGCCGACCGTGTGCGCTGTTCACTGTCTCGTGACGCCGCTTTTCGCTTCGACGCTCCCGTTCTTCGCCCATGCGAACGTCGTAGAGATTTGGCTGATGGCTCTGTCGGCTCTCATGGCCCTCGCGAGCCTGTCTGTTTCGTGGCGGTCCCACGGCCAGTGGGGGGTCTGGGGCTTGGCCGCCTTTGGGTTTCTCATTTGGGGTGTGGCGGTGTCCGGCTCGGTAGAGTTCCCGCCCGAGGCGGTTCTGGCGCCTGTGGGGGGCGTGGTGGTGGCCGTCTCGCTGTTCTGGAACGGACGTCTTCGCCACAAGGCCGTCTGCGGATCGTGCGCCTGCCCCGTTCACCCGGTGAAAGGCTCTGGCGGGACGGCCTGACCTACCCTCGGTCGCTTTGCGGCTTCTCGAGGTGCGGTGACGCTGGGACGTCTCGGACTTTCTCCGGCTCGAGGAGGGCAGCGGGTTTGGTCGGTCGAGCAAGAATCCCTGTGCGAGGGAGACCCCCATGCTCCGCACGACCTCGAGTTCCTCGTCGAGTTCGATTCCCTCGGCGATAATCCCCTGCCCGGCGTAGTTTCTGAGGCCCTGCACCAAGAAATTCAGAAACTCGCGAAACTTTTCTGAAGTGACCGCTTGCCGAATCGTGAGACGATCTAGCTTGATGTATTCGGGTGTCAGCTTGGCGAGGAACGGTAGTGAGATGAATCCCGCACCGAAGTCATCGATGGCGAACCCGTAGCCTTCCTCTCGCCACTTGTTGGTGATCGCCAGGTGAGCTTCCATGTCGTGGAGTGCCTCCTTCTCGGAGATCTCCAATATGACTTCACAGGCAGGGGGTTTTTCGATGGTCTCGAGCGACTCCAGGAGTTCGAAGTCCACGTTGATGAACGCCCGGGCCAATTCCGCCTCGCGTACCACATTCAGTTGATTCCTGAAGCAGATCTCCTTCAGCTCCGTGAGCTTGCCGATCGCACGAAACTTGTCGAACAGCTCATGGATCGTCGATTGCTCTCTGGCGTAGCGGCTCAAAGCCTCGTAGCCCAGTGTCTGACCAGACGCGATATCGATGATCGGTTGGAATACGGTGTTGACGATCTCGGCGTTCAGCTCGTACTCCTCTTCCCCGATACGTACTCGATCGCTACGCCTCTTGGCGATGTACAAGGCACGGTCCGCCAGCCGAATGAGCCCCTCCGTGTCGCTTCCATGCTCGGGATATAGAGCGATACCGATACTGACCCCTAGGTCGAAACCCATCGCCGCCCCAACGGAATACGAGATCGGCGTCTCTCGTGGCCTGTTGGATGGCTCGCGCGACGGATTGCAGGACGCGGTCCCCGAACTGATGGCTGCGGCTGTCGTTGATGGCCTTGAAGTTATCGAGGTCGCACAGAAGGATCGCGAATCCGTCCTGCGTACGTGCCGATCGTGAGACCTCTTGCTTGATACGCTTGTTGAAATGCCGGCGATTGTAGAGGTCCGTCAGAGGGTCTCTGATGGAAAGGTCCGGCAAGGCCCGCTCGGCCTTCTTTCGCTCGGTGATATCTCGGATGATCGCCAGGCCTCCGACGATTTCACCGACCTGGGAATTCGCATCGCCATGGGCGCCAGGCGGGGTCAAGTGATCGGACTAGTCGTGCGGGAGACCCTGCGAACGGTGGGGTTTGGCGTCCTCGTGGGCTTCGCCGTGATCGTAGCGGCCGCGCCCGCTCTCGAGGGTTTGCTCTTCAACATCAGGACGACGGATCCGCTCACCTTCGTCGGTGGCGGGGTGATTTTGATGGGCGTAGCCGGGCTGGCGGCTTATATCCCCGCCCGACGCGCGGCGGGGGCGGACCCGATTCAGGTGCTACGGCGAGCCTAGGAGGTTCGGAGCCCGCAAGAGGGAGGGGACATCACCCTCCCAGGAGCTCTCTGAAGCCCGGGTGATCTAAAGCATTGTCGAAGTCGCCGCTGGTGGCAGCTACCTCACGCCACCGCGCGTTCATTTCGATTGCCCGCCTCAGTGACTCCAAGCCGCCACTCGTGTCGCCTGCCTGAACGCGCAGTCTCGCGAGGCCGTACACGTACTGGTCATTGTCGGGCATCAAGCGAATCGCCTTCGTCTGCTCGGTGATTGCCTCGCTGAACCTGCCTTCCCTCTCCAGGTCTCGGGATCGCCGGAACGAGTTGCGTGAGACCGCCATGTTCATCAGGCGACGTAGCTCGATGAACGGGGTTGGACTGTCGTCGACCCTGATGTCGACCCAGCGATCAGTGGTGCGGTTGGAGTCCCCGATCGGCTTTACGACGAGGATTCCACCGGCCTGCTTTCCGCGGGCGTCGCCGCCGGCTGCTTGCCCCGCGTCGAGTGCCGCCATCAGCCTCTCGGCCAGCTCTCCTTCTGTCGACTCGAAGGCGCGCGCCATGCCTCGGACGACCTCTTCACCGACGAGGATGTTCCCCTGTACCGAGTAGTTCTCGCCCTCGATGTGGCCTGCCCAATCGCTGGTCCCCGAGCCCGTGTAGGCGCGAACTCGGCCACCGGCATCGATGACCGCGAGCTGTCTCCGGTCTCGGCCCGGGTCGGCGCTGGTAAGGTGTCGGACGACTTCGTCGGGAGAGAGTCCTAGCTCGAGAAGCTCGAGACCCCGGGGCCCGTAGGTCTGGTTCGCTGACGCCTGCGTCGCGATCGCTCCGACGCCGGCCTTGGCATACGACACGATGGCCCCGGCCCGGAACGCCCGGGATTGCACGGCGACGCCAAGCTCCTGAGTCGCGGGATCACGAGCGACGATCGAAAAGGTCGCGATGATCTCTTCGCCGGCTTCGTCCAGGATGGGACCCTGGATCTGGGCTCTGGCGATCAGGGGAATCGAGGCGGTCCATATGGCGGCCAGGGTCATGCCGGTGATTTTCTTCATGGCCTTCGGCGCTCCTTTCTGCGAGCATGCCGATCTTGGTATCGGCGCCCGTGTTTCTCCTGAGATGGTCGGAATCTCAGCGGATCGGTTGCGGCCAATGTGCCCGAGCGGAAATCCAGCCGCAAGCAAAGTCCAGCGCTTCGGACTGTGCGCTCAGGGGGTGTGCGGACCCTCGAGGAACTCCACGAGCTCCCCGAGTTCTGCCCTCCACCCGTCTTGGTTTTCGCTATAGTGCACGTCCGTGCGGAAGCCCGACTCGCGCAGCTCCAGCAAGGTGCCCCCTTCTTCACGCGCGCTCAGCGTCCACTCCACCAGGGTCGATGTTTCTTGGTCGAAATCGCCGCCGGCGTCGTGATTCCAACTCCAAGCGAGACGATGTGGTGGCTCGACCGTCTCTACGCGAACCGGAAAGCGGCCGTGGCTGTCCCACTCGAGCCAGCCGAAGCTGCCGGGTTGAGGATCGAACTCTGCGCGGTCCGAGAACCACTGGGCGATCTCATTCGGATCCGTGAGCGCACTCCAAACGCGCTCGAGGTCGGAGCTGAACTCCAGCCGTTTCGTGATGACTCCGCTCATGATGAGTCCTCTCCTTCGAGATGTGTTTGTAGGCGTAAGAGCCGCCGGTCCCAAGCGGTGGCGTAGGGTGCCAGCCAGTCGGCGATGTCCTCGAGTGGTTCGGCCGTCAGTCGATGTAGCCGTCTTCGCCCCTGCCAAGTGTGTTCCACGAGGCCGGCGTCCTCCAGCACGTCCACATGCTTGGTCACAGCCTGTCTCGTCATGGACAGGGGCTCGGACAGTTCGGTGACGGACAACGAGCCCTGGGTTCGCAGACGCTCGAGAATGTGACGGCGCGTGGGATCCGCGATGGCAAGGAAGGAATCGAGCATGATTCAATATGCAACTGAACGGATGCATATCAAGGCGGACACGTAATTTCACTTGCTCCAGGACGCGCCCCGAGTAGAATCGTGGTCACCCTTGTTTCTCTTTTGACCCAGGAGGTCTCATGGGACGGATTGCTCAACTGTTACCGATACTTCTCATCGCCTCTTGGAGTGGGGCCTTGCCCGCATCCGCTCAGTCGATGGCGGGTGGAGGGCCGTCCGTAGCGGCCACGCCGAGTTTCGGGGGTGCGGTCGCGGTCAGCGGCAGGGACGTGTTCGTGGGTGAGGCCGGCAACGTGATCGGGTCCGGAGCCGTTTACGTCTTCCGTCGACAGTCGGATGGGTGGGGAGAGGTAGCCCGCCTGCGGCCCTCGGACGGCCAACGAGGTGACGGCTTCGGTGCTGCGATCGCGGTGGACGGGGGCACCATGCTGGTGAGCGCTCCCGCCCGGGAGGATGGTGGCACCGTCTATGTGTTCGAGCGGTCTGCGGCGGGGGACTGGGTGGAGGGCGCGCGGCTCCCAGCGGTCGATGATGCCGACCCTCGCGGTGGCTACGGAGTTACGCTTGCCCTAGAGGGTGACGTCGCCATGGTTGGGGCGCCCGCAGGGACAGGCGTGGACGCCAGGTCAGCAGAGTCACCGGCGGCGGGGGTGGTCTACGTCTTCGCACGGTCCGGCCGAAACTGGAGCGCCCAGGGGGTCTTGTCCGAGGGGGGCGAGGGTAACGGATTCGGGACGGCGATGGCTCTTCGGCCGGGCAGACTCCTCGTGGGGGCACCCGGGGACGGCGGCATGGGGGCGGCCTACTCCTTCGACCTCGATGAGGGGCGCTGGCGGCTGGAGGCCACGCTCCGGGTTCGAGCGACGAGGGAGGGCGACCGCTTCGGAGCGTCCTTGAGCCTGGAGGGTGACGAAGCTTTGGTCGCCGCACCGGGGCGAAATGGTGGCGAGGGGACGGTTTTCACCTTCCAACGCGACCCTGGCAGCGGGGAGTGGGGTCGGTCCGGACGCCTCATGCCCTTTGACGGCTTTCAACAGGACGGGTTCGGTTCCAGTCTCGCGTTGGGCGTCGGCGAAGTGTGGATCGGTTCGCCTCGGGCAAGCGGGCGAAGGGGTGCGGCCTACGTCTTCTCGGGTGCGGTCTCGCGTGGGTGGGGTGGGTCGATCAAGATCATGAATAGCGCTCCCGGTTCGGGCGATGGGTTCGCCGCGGCACTCGACGTCGATGACGACTTGGCCGTGTTGGGGGTGGCCGGGGCCGACTATGGGGTGGGATCCGCCGTCATTTTCGAACGTAGTGAGGCGGGCTGGCAGCCGGCGGGCACGGTGAACGGTGTCATGGAGGGGTACGCCGCAGTGCTGGGGGGGCAAGTGGATTGCACCGATGAGGCGGCATCCGCCTTCGAGTGCGCCGGCTACGATCTGGTTTCCTTCCTCCCCGTAGGCGACATGGGTGTCCCGCGGGGGGTCAATCTGAACGACGTCTGGGGCTGGACGGATCCCGAGACCGGGCGCGAGTACGCGTTGGCTGCCCGCCGGGACGGCGTGTCTTTCGTGGACGTCAGCGATCCGCTGAATCCACGCTATTTGGGTCAGCTCCTGAGGACCGAAGGATCGCCCTTGGCTGCATGGAGGGACGTCAAAGTCTACAAGAACCACGCGTATATCGTGGCCGACGGCTCGGGTCTTCACGGCATCCAGATCTTCGATCTGACGCAGCTGCGTGACGTGACCGAGCCGGTGACGTTCGAGGAGACGGCGCACTACGACGGCGTGGCCAGCGTACACAACATCGCCATCAATGAGGAGACCGGCTTCGGCTACAGCGTCGGCAACAGCTCAGGGGGTGAGACCTGTGGTGGAGGAATCCACATCATCGATCTCGCGGAGCCGGCGAACCCCACGTTTGCGGGTTGTTTCTCCCAGCCGGGCACGGGCCGAAACGGCACGGGCTATACGCACGATGCGCAGTGCGTGACGTACAGAGGCCCGGACGAAGAGCACCAGGGCAAGCAGATTTGCCTGGGGTCCAACGAGACCGCTTTCAGCATCGCCGACGTGACGGATCCGTCCAACACGGTCGCGCTTTCGCTTGCGAGTTACCCGAACGTCGCCTACACCCATCAGGGGTGGCTTACCGAAGACCAGCGTTACTTCTTCCAGGGCGACGAGTTGGACGAGGGGGACGGCCGCAAGACGAGGACCCTCATCTGGGATGTCTCGGACCTTGATGATCCGCAGCTCGTGAAGGAGTTCCTCGGCACGCACGAATCCACGGACCACAACATGTACGTGCTGGGCGACCTCATGTACCAGTCCAACAACCGCGCGGGACTCAGGGTGCTGGACATCAGCAATCCCGAGGATCCGGTGGAGGTCGGCTACTTCGACACCGTGCCATATGGAGACAACGGTCCCGGCACCGGAGGATCGTGGAGTAACTATCCGTACTTCGGGAGTGGCATCGTAGTGGTCAGCAGTCGGTTCGAGGGTCTCTTCATACTGAAGAAGAAACAGCCGATCACGTGAGCAGGGGCAACAAGTGTGTTACGGGCTCCTCGTCGAAGGCCTTACTGCGGCCAGACGACACCCACGGACCCGCTAGGCGCTGGTCCCATCCCTTTGTATACGAACTTCTGGATCCGCTTGCCCTCGTACGTCTCGGTCACGTAGATGTTGCCCTGTGAGTCAGTCGCGATGCTGTGAGCGCCGAAAAACTGGCCTGGGAAGTGTCCGCCATCGCCGAAGTTGTACAGGTACTCGAGACCCTCGCGCCTTATGACGTGGATTCTCTCGTTCGTGCCGTCGGTCATGTAGATGAACGACTGTGCCGGATCGTGCGAGAAGGCGACGTCCCACGCGGATCCCGATCCCAACGTGTTGGCTTCGATGAAGATCTCGTCCACGAACGTGCCGTCCTTCTGAAACACTTGAATGCGGTCACCTGGGCGATCACAGACGTATACGAGCCCGTCGCTCGTCGGGTCCGCACAGTGCACCGGATTGCGGAACTGCTGTGCCGGAGGTTCACTCGGATCGTAGAGCCCCACGTCCTCATCACTGGGAACGTTGCCGTACGCGCCCCAGTAGCGCTTTAGCTCACCCGTGCCCGCGTCGATGACCGCGACACGCTTGTTGCCGTAACCGTCGGCCAGATACATCTCGTTGGCTTCTGCGTCGAACGCGAGCTTGGCCACCCGCGAAAAGTGGTTGGCAGCGTTGCTGTTCGGCTGCTCGTGACCCGGGTCTCCGACCTGCATCAGGAATTCACCACTCCTGCTGAACTTCAGGACATGTGAGTCGTCGGGCCCATTTCCTCCGATCCACACGTTATCCATGTGGTCGACCGTGATGCCATGGTTCGAGGTCGGCCAGTCGTATCCCTCACCGGGGCCGCCCCAATGCCCAACGAGGTTGCCATCCGGGTCGAACTCGAGGACCGGGGGCGCGGGAAAGCAGCACTCATCGGCCCTGGGTGGGTCGAGCGCAGCCGGTATCTCGTTTTCCACGAAGTTCCCACGGTGGATGATCCACACATGATCCCGCGAGTCCACCGCCACACCGATCGTCGAGCCGAGGAGCCAGTGATTCGGCAGCGGCTTCGGCCACAGCGGATCCACCTCGAACAACGGCGCCGAACCCTCGGCCGACATGTCCTCCGATGGGCCACCGCACCCAAGGGCTGTTGTGAGCAACGCCGCCACGTATACGAAGCGCCTGAACGTCATGGTCCCTCCTCGGTTCGAGGTGTAGCGATGAGGGTGAAGCGGTGACGACGGGTACGCAAGGTGACGACTGGGACGGGCAACGGGTGCGCCCGCCCGCCGGCCTACCGAACCGCCCTAGTGAGCTCGCGCAATAGATCGACCACGGGCGGGTTGTAGCTCGTCGTCCGGAACATGGACACGCCCAGCTTGGTTTGCGGGTCGAACGCGAAGTGCGCGTTGTAGCCCGCCACCGAACCGCTGTGCCCTACCAACGGAGGGCGTTCGTCGCTGTCGTACAAGAACAGACCGAGACCGTAGCCGGTGGCAGGGGCCTGGGGGTTGAACATCTCGGAACGGCTCTTCTCGCTCAGGATCTGCACATCCCCCTCGCCCATGAGTGCAGCTCCGAGGGCAGCCAGGTCGTGCACCGTCGAGTACACGCCACCGTTGGGTATCTTGTACCCTCGACCGAAGTGCTCCAGGGTCGCCTGCTCTGAAGTGAGCTCTCCTGTGTCGCGATCTCGGGCGTACCCCACCGACATTCGTGCGAGAAGGTCGGGGGAGTCCAGGATGAACGTGGTGCTCTCCATTCCCAAAGGCCGGATGATCAGCGTCTCCACCAGCTCCATGAACGGAACGCCGGCAGCTCGGGAAAGAGCGAGGCCCAACATTCCAAAGCCGATGTTGGAGTAGGAGTACTCGGTGAGGGGGGCGGTCTGGTAGGCGGTCGTCGGGATCGACGCCAGGACCTTATCCTCCCAACCGTAGATCGCTCCCGACGCAGCACCCTCGAGGCCCGGCTCTCGCACCAGGCCGGCGGTGTGGCTGGCCAGCATGCGGAACGTGATGGCTTGCGCCCCCGCTGGACGTTCTATCAGCCCCTCGATTTCGGGGAAGTAGTCGCTCACCCGATCGTCGAGCTCGACAATGCCGCGCTCCACCAGTTGCATCATCAGGATCGCTGTGAAGGACTTGGAGATCGAGCCGGTGCGACCGATCGTGCGCGCGTCGGCGGCTCGGCGCCCCTCGATGTCCGCCCACCCGTATCCCTTGGCCCAGATCACTTCGCTGCCCGCGAAGACCGCTACGGAGACGGAGCCGCCGGCGTCCTCCGCGACGCTTGCGGCCACCTCGGCGTCGAAGCGGGCTAGCGCCGCCTCGAAGGGTGTGAATTGGGCGACCGCCTGGACGGGGGCAAGGGCCGTGGCGAGGATTGTGGCCAGGGCTCTGGCCCACCAGCGGATTCTAAGCGTGGCTCCGAAGGGGGAACCGTGGAACGTCAGTCTCATTTCGCTCTTCCAAGACAGGGATCGGTCCGCTCGAGGAACTCGTCGGATCCACTGAGTACAGGTGCACCTAGAGTCCGTAGGGAGAGGGTGATGCGCAAGACGGCTCGATGCCTGACCACAACGCTCCTGCTGTCAGTCTGCGCCCTGGCCTGCACTGCCCCCACCGGTCGATCCGTCACCGAGTGCATCGCGCCGGCTGCTCCCGGCGGCGGATGGGATTTCACCTGTCGTTCGGTGGGCCGCGTCTTGTCGGAGCTCGGCCTGGTCGATGGGACCGTCCAGGTGACCAACATTCCTGGCGCCGGAGGCGGCATCGCGTTGGCGCACACCGTGACCCAGCGTGGCCGCGACCGCCACCTCCTGGTCGCTGCGAGTCCCAGCACGACCCTGAGCCTATCACAGGAACGCTTCGGCGACCTGACCGAGCGTTCCGTGAGATGGGTGGCGGCGATCGGTAGCGAAGTCGGAGCACTGGCCGTTCGATCGGATGCTCCGTGGCAAACGCTCACCGAGTTGATGGAGTACTGGCGGAGCGACCCTGGCGCGATCACCGTCAGCGGAGGAAGCACGGTTGCGAGCCAAGATCACATGAAGGTGATGCTCGTGGCGCGTGAGGCGGGCATTGCACCGCGTGCCGTGCGGTACATTCCGTTCGACGGAGGGGGTGAGGCTCTGACGGCGATGTTGGGCGGGTTCGTCGATGTCTTCTCCGGTGAGATTTCGGAGATGGCCGGCCAGATCGAGGCCGGTGCGGTGCGCGTGATCGCGGTGCTTTCCCCGGAGCGTCTGGGCGGCGATCTTGCGGGCATACCGACGGCGCGCGAGTCGGGCTACGACGTGGAGTGGATCACGTGGCGGGGATTCTACGTCCCTGCCGAGATCGCCGACTCCACCTACGAGCGGTGGGTGGACGCGTTAACGCGCCTCGAGAGCTCACCGGAGTGGGGGGCGGTTCGCGCCGCCAACCGACTCCAGCCATTTTTCGTCGCTGGGGACGACTTCACCCGGTTCGTAAACGGTCAGATAGAGGAGTTCCGGAGCATTTCCAGGGAGATCGGGCTCATCCAGTGACGTCGGCCGGCGATCGGGTCGCTGGGATCGCGGCGTGTGTGATGGCGCTGGCCGTGGGCGTGGCGGCGACCCGCTTTCGGGTCGGGTTCTATACGGATCCGTTGGGTCCCGGGGCGCTCCCCTACCTAGCGGCGGCACTGATCGGCGTCGGAGGGCTCGCTATGGTCGTCCGGCCCGGGGGCGCTTCAGCTCGGCCAAGTGCTGTCGTCGCCCGACGAATGGCGATCGTCTTCGCCTCACTCGTGGCTTATGCGTGGTTGCTGCCTCTGTTCGGGTTCCTTCTCTCGACGGTAGCGATCCTGGTGATCTTGTCGCATACGTTCGGGGGGCCACTCCGGCGTAGCGTGATCCTGACCGTCCTATACGTCGGCACACTGTATCTGCTATTCGCCGTCGTGCTCGGCCTGTCACTTCCGGTGGGCACCCTTTTCCTGATCGGTCCGTGAGGTGACTACGGTGAGTCTCCTCCTGGACGGATTCCTCGTCGCGCTTCAGCCGCTCAACCTCGTTCTGGTCCTGTCGGGCGTCTCCCTGGGCACGGTTGTCGGCATGCTGCCCGGGATCGGGCCCATCAATGCCATCGCCATCTTGCTTCCGGTCGTCTTCGCGGCGGGTCTTCCGGCCGCCCCTGCACTGATCCTGCTCGTCGGCATCTACTACGGGTCTCAGTACGGCAACTCGATCAGCACGATCCTGCTCAACGTTCCCGGGACGGCGTCGGCCGTGGTCACCGCCATCGACGGGTACGAGATGACCAAGCAGGGGCGTGCCGGTCCGGCCCTAGCGATCTCCGCAATCGCGTCCTTCGTCGGGGGCACGCTGTCCATCTTCGGACTGGTGCTGTTCGCTCCGCTCTTGGCCACGTGGGCCATCCGTTTCGGGCCCGTGGAATATTTCGCGCTCATGCTGTTCGCCTTTGCCGCGTTGGCTGGCGTCGCGGGCCGAAGCCGGCCCAGGGCGTTGATCGCGGTCGGCGTGGGGCTCTTTCTCGCCTCCGTGGGCATCGATCCGAACTCCGCGGTACCCCGCTTCACTTTCGGGCAACTCGAGCTGCTGGACGGCATGGACTTCGTGGTGGTGACCATCGGACTGTTCGCCGTGAGCGAGGTCTTCCTGGAGCTGGAGAAGAGCGGGGTCGGCCAAGCGGTCACGGCTACTCTGGACTCGGTCCGGGTCACAGCCAGGGAAGTTGTCGCCACCGCCTGGACGATGCTGCGCGCGAGCGTCGTCGGCTTCCTGGTCGGCGTGCTGCCGGGCGCCGGCGGCACGATCGCGAGTTTCTTGGCCTACTCCACCGAGCAGCGCCTGGTGGACAAGGACGACACGTTCGGAACGGGAGACATTCGCGGTGTGGCCGCTCCGGAGGCGGCGAACAACGCAGCCGCCACGGGTGCCATGATCCCGCTGCTCACACTGGGCGTCCCGGGTAGCGGCACGACCGCCGTTCTTCTCGGAGCCCTGCTCTCACTGGGCGTGACACCCGGCCCGCTTCTCATCCAGAACAGTCCCGAAGTCTTCTGGGGATTGGCGGCATCGATGTACGTGGGCAACGTGTTTCTTCTGTTGCTGAATCTGCCCCTGGTCCGGGTGTTCGTCCGTATTCTGGAGGTGCCGCGTTGGTTCTTGTTCCCGGCCGTCACCGCGCTCAGCTTCGTCGCGGTCTATGCCGTGAACCAGAGTACGTTCGATCTGTTCCTCATGACGATCTTCGGCGTGCTGGGCTACGGACTTAGGAAGACCGACATACCGCTGGCGCCCATCATCCTCGGCCTGGTTCTCGGACCGCTCATGGAGAGGAATGTTCGGCGCGCGCTTCTCCTGAGTGACGGCGCGTGGAGCGTCCTGTTCTCGAGCCCGATTGCCATCACGTTCTGGGTGCTCACACTCGTGAGCGTAGCGACTCCGGCGTTCCTGTGGCTCTGGCGTCGTCGACGGGAGCCCGGGGATTGCGTGACGGCCACCGAAGGGGGAGTCTAGGGACCGGACCATTCGCGACCACCCCCTACGGAGCCTCTGATGGGCATCGGCAAGCACTACGACGGTTATCGCTCTTTCCAGTACCTGACCCCCGGCAAGGACTACAAGGCCTTCGAGCTGACGCCCGAGTTGGATCGCGTGGAGCCGTACCGCGTGCCCCTGAATGAGGACGAAGAGCTGGCAGGCCTTTGGAAGCGATCCCGATTGGCAGCAGGTACGCCGTGAATCTCCGGCGGACGGCCGGCTCGTGAGTAATGTGGAGTCCGTGTTTCTCGATCCGACGGACTTTTCGCCGATTCAGTAACGGGCGAGCCTCGTGTGCTCGCAGACTGGACCCTCGAGCGTGCCCTAATCCCGCAGTCCAAACGTGAACAACACATTGCCGGCCGCGATCGCCACGTACTGCTTGCCGTCGACCATGTAACTCATCGGCGCGGCGTGCACTCGCGAGCCGACGTTGACGTGCCAGAGCTCTTCCCCGGTTTCTGCATCGAGCGCGAAGAAGAAGCCATCGACGGTTCCACTAAAGACGACATCGCCGGCGGTCGAGAGCACCCCCGCCGTGGACTTTGGCTGCACGGGGTACTCCCATATCCGCTCGCCGGTTTGTGGCGAGATGGCTCGCAGCGCGCTCACGTAGTTGTCCTGCGGCAGGGGTGTCGATCCACCGCCGCCCGTGAACCGCTCGCCAGCCACGTATTCGTCGTCGCGAATGTAGTAGGTGGTCTCGCCGTCGTAGGCCATGACATAGAGGAGATCGGTGCGGGGACTGTAACTCGGCGACCACCAGTTGGTCCCACCGCCGATGGGAGGCGAAACCGTCGTCCCTTCCACGCTCGGGAACGTGCCCGGAATGCGGATCGGTCGGCCTGCCTCGTCCAAGCCCTCTGCCCAGGTCTGCTTCGCATACGGCTCGCCGAGCAGGAATTCTCCGGTCACGCGGTCGAGCACGTAAAAGAACGCGTTTCGATTCGGCCACAGCATCAGCTTCCGCTGCCGCCCGTCGAACTCGGAATCGGCCAGGACGGGGATCTGCGTGCTGTCCCAGTCGTGGACGTCATGCGGCGTGAATTGGAAATACCACACCATCTCACCGGTATCCGGGTTGATCGCCAGCACCGCATCCGAGTACAGATTATCGCCCGCCCTGGCGTCCCCGTTCCAATCTGGACCCGGGTTGCCCGTGCCCCAGTAGACGAGGTTCAGCTCCGCATCGTACGAGCCGGTCATCCAGCTCGGTGACCCTCCCGTGCGCCAAGAGTTACCCTGCCAGGTCATGTTGTCGGGATGGTCCGGGCCGGGGATGGTGTAGAGTCGCCACGCGAGCTCCCCGGTCACCACGTCATACGCGTCGATGAAGCCGCGTATCCCGAATTCTCCACCCGCGACCCCCGTCAGGATCTTGTCCCCCACGAGGAGTGGCGCGCCTGTCATGCTGTAGCCGGTTGCCTCGTCGGCTACCTCCACGTCCCAGAGAACGCTGCCGGTCTTCGCGTCGAGGGAGACGAGATGGGCGTCCAGCGTGCTCATGTACAACCGGTCACCCAGGACGGCAACGCCCCGGTTGTTCCGACCGCAGCAGAAATTCAGATCCTCTGGCAGGTCATGGTTGTAGCGCCAGTACTGACTACCGGTACGTGCATCGAGCGCAATGACGTTGCTCGGCGCCTCCGTCACGTACATCACACCGTCGACGACGAGGGGGGTCGTCTCGGCTCGGTCCAATGCGCGCAGCTGGAAGGCCCACTGCATCTCGAGCTGCCCCACGTTCCCCTTGTCGATCTGGTCCAGTCTGCTGTGTCTCTGACCAAAGTAGTTGCCCGAGTACATGAGCCAGTTTTCTGGCTCCGCGTCGGCATTCAACAGACGCTCCTGTGTGACAGGGTCGAACGACGGGGTGGCCGAGTTCGCCTCGGCCGGCGGTTCTCCCGGCCGTTGCGACGCAGCCGATGTCGGGATCGCGAACATCAACAGGGTGACAAGCGCATACTGTTTCATCATCTCGCTCCCCCTTGGTCTTCCCGGGTCAACCCATACAGATACGCGACGAGATCTTCCAGCTCGCCGTCGTTCAAAGTTCCCGCGTAGGCGGGCATCGACGACGTCTCGATGCGTTGGCTCATCAATAGGTCTCGTTTCAGAAACGACCACATGTTGTCGTCGCCGTCGAGGATTCTGACCGAGTACGTGCCCTCGTTCATCCTCAGGCCATCGATCCGCGTTCCGTCCCGATGCGTCACACGCATCGTCCACCAGCGCGGCTGTACACGTTCATCGGGATCGACCAGATCCGAGAGGAGCTGGTCCGGTGAACGGCGATCTCCGATGGTCGAGAGGTTGGGGCCGTGGCGGCCACCCTCACCGTCGATCATGTGGCAACCGGCACAGCTGCCCCGGTCGCGATAAAGTCGCGCTCCGGACGTGGCGTCGCCGGCCACCGCCACCCGTGGGCCGCCGCTCAAGGAGCGGAGATACGCCACGAGCTGCCAGACGGACTGATCGGTCCGCCCTCGATTGATCCCGAGCATCGGCGTGTCCGGGACCCCGTCGGAGATCACGTTGAACAAACCGGCGTCGGTGCCCGCGTGCTGGAACTCGCCGGTCGTCAAATCCGGGGCGATGTCTCCGCCGGCCGCGTCCACGCCGTGACAGATCGAACAGTGCCTGGCGAACAGCTGCTGGCCCGATTGGATGTCCTGTACCGTGGTGTAGGGGGTGGCCTGCTCCTGAGCCGAGAGGCCGATTGCCAAGCCACCGGTCGAGCCAGCGATGAAGATCGCAATGAGCCCCGGACGAACATTCTTGCGCAACATACTCGATCCTTTCTTGGCAACGGATGAGTGGCGCCTGCGGGACCATTGTAGCGATTCGGCCGCCGTCTCGCTCGTGGCGCTACGGCCGGGACAGGCGAGGCAGGCTTGATCCGCTAACCTTTACTCCGAAAAACTGAGTCCGTGACCCCTGGGCCCGCGTCCAGCTCCTCACTATTGTAATACCTCGCTGAAACGGCTCGCGTGACCAGACCTCGAAGGCCTAGGGGCCTCCGTCCATTCGCGCCCACCTACAGGACCCGCTCACGGGACCGCCTCCGAGGAAATCATGCCCCGGGTTCAGATCACGAGAGAGGTACACTTCAGCTCCGCGCACCGCGTCTTCAATCCAGAGTGGTCCGACGAGCGCAACCTGGAGGTCTTCGGTGCGTGCGCGAATCCCAATTGGCACGGTCACGACTACGTACTCTACGTGACGGTGGAGGGTCAGCTCGAGCAGGAAACCGGATTCGTGATGGATTTCAAGGACCTGAAATCCGTCGTCGAAGCCCGCGTGGTCGATGATCTGGACCACCGGAACGTCAACTTGGACGTAACTTGGATGGACGGGATCATCGCCTCGGCCGAGAACATCGTCGTCGCGATCTGGGAACGACTCGCGGACCGACTGCCGGACGAAGTGACGCTCAAGAAGCTCACGCTCTGGGAGACGCCTCGGCACTACGTCGAGTACTCCGGTGAGTAGCGACCTTTCGGGGGCCTCTTTCGAGGACCTCGTTGCGGAGATGATCCGCCGGTTGGGCGACGACCCCGATCGCGAGGGGATGAAACGCACGCCCGAGAGGGTGGCCGAGTCGATGGAGTTTCTCACTCGCGGCTACGGCATGAAGCCCGACGACGAGATCAACGGCGCGTTATTCGAGGAAACGTACCGCAACATGGTGCTGGTCAAAGACATCGAGATGTATTCGCTGTGCGAGCACCACCTCCTGCCTTTCTTCGGGAGGGTGCACGTCGCCTATATCCCCAACGGCAAAATCATCGGGCTGTCGAAGACGGCCCGCCTCGTCGAGATGTTCGCGCGGCGATTCCAGGTCCAGGAACGCTTGACCGATCAGATCGCCGAAGCGCTCTGGGGCCTGATGGAGCCCGAAGGCGTCGGGGTGGTGATCGAGGCCCAGCATCTCTGCATGATGATGCGCGGCGTGCAGAAGCAGAACTCGAAGACCATCACGTCGGCCATGCGAGGGTCCTTTCTCGACGATCAGATGACCCGCGACGAATTCCTCCGCCTGTGCATGGCCGGTCACAACCCTCTCTCGCAGTGAGCGAGGGAGCCGAGTGAGCTTGAGCGGCGCTTCGGCGCTGGTGGTCGGTGCGAGCCGGGGCATCGGCGAGGCCACGGCTCGCTCGCTGTCGGCCGCCGGCGCGAGGGTCCACGTCGTCGCCCGTTCGATGGATGCGCTCCGAGAGATCGCCGAGGATATCGGCGGCGAAGCGCTGGAGATGGACCTCTTGAACCCGTCGTCCGTCAGCGCCGCGCTGGCCCGGATGACGGATGATCTCGGCTCGGCCCCGGACATCGTGGTCAACACGGCGGGCGTCTTCCAGATTGCTTCGATCGCGCACACTTCCCTCGAGACTTTCGAGGAAGGCCTCGCCACTAATCTCCGGGGCCCGTTCATGGTCCTGCGGGAGCTCTTGCCCGCCATGATGACCAGGGGCTCGGGCACGGTGGTCACCGTAGGGTCCGTGGCCGGCAGTAAGCCTTTCCCGGGCAACGCCGCCTATTCATCCGCGAAATACGGCCTGCGGGGCCTCCATGAGGTGATGGTCGAGGAGCTACGTGGCTCGGGCGTTCGCTCGTGTCTGATCGAACCGGCGGCGACCGACACGTCGATTTGGGACGCGATCGACCCGGACGCCGACCCGACACTGCCCGATCGCGCACAGATGCTGCGGCCGAAGGACGTGGCCGATGCCGTCGTCTTCGTCTGTAGTTTGCCGGCGGATGTTCAGGTGCCGGTCCTGGCTATCGAACGGTGTTAGTTCATCCGCTCCACACATGCACATTCTTCTCACCGACCGTCTGACGTGCCCCCGCTGTGGCCCGGAGTTCGGGCTCATTCTCCTCTCGCACCGCATGGAAGAGAGGAGAGTGCTGGAGGGATCGCTCGGATGCTCGAACTGTCGAGAACGATTTCCGATTCGTGCAGGCGTTGCGGATCTCCGCCCACCCCCTAGGGGTGACCTCGCCGGCTCGAAGCACCTGGAGCCACCGACCTCACCGAGCCCGCTCGAGGTCGCCGCGCTGCTTGGAGTCACCGAGGGACCGGGCAACCTCGCCCTCGTCGGTCGCATGGCCGCGCACGCCGAGGCCGTCGCCGGCTTGGTGCCGGGCGTCGAGGTGGTCGCGATCGCCCGAGGACTCGAGAGCGAGGAGGGGGAGACCGAAGGCGTGAGTCGCTTCGTGGCGGGCTCCCGGCTGCCTCTCCAATCGAGAAGCCTCCGGGGCGTTGCTCTCTTCGGCGACGAGGGATTGGGGCGAGCGGCCGAGCTGGTGAGGGTCGTCGCCCGCTTCGGTCGGGTCGTCGTGTGGGGTGACGTGGAGGGATGGGGCGAGGCTCTGGAGGCGGAGGGACTGGAGGTCCTGGTCTCCGAAAATGAGGCTCTCGTGGCGACTCGTGTCTGACCGCATCGTTGCGTCGCATATACGCCCTCTCTACTTTCGTCGGCGATATGGGTAGAGCGCTTCGGGGCGGGTCTTAGGCCCGTAACACCGCACAATTTCTCGCGGCCGAGCTTCTTGAATGGCGTTGTGGAAAAAGCTTTTTGGCGGATCGGAAAACGTCGTACGTGTCGCCTACTACGACGAGGGTCTCGCGCTGGTGCAAGACAACAAGTTCCATGAGGCCCTCACGTCCTTTCGCCTGGCGCTCAAGGAGTCCCCCGGCGATACGGTGGTTCTTCAACAGATCGCGATGGCCTACACCCGCATCGGTATGACTGAAGAGGCCGAGAAGACGTATCGCCACGTTCTTCAGAAGGCCCCCGGGGCGGCCGGTGCGCACTACGGACTGGCCTTCCTGCTCGTCCGAGGCGGCCAAGAGCCGGAGGCGATCCCCCACCTCAGGGCATTCTTGGAGAATGCGCCCGCCGGCCAGGAGGCAGGCGAGCACGTCTCGCATGCACGCGATACGCTGGCGAGGTTGACCGGAGAGGGGGGTAGCGATTCGGAATCCGAGGCGCCGCCTCGACACACTCAGGATGACCTCTTTTAAGGAGGGGATTCTGAGTTGGACCGGAGACGGCATGACCTTCACGGGTCGAGTCGACTCCGGGCCCGACGTGATCATCGACAGCGACGGAGAAGCCGGAGCGTCATCCATGGACTCCGTGCTCTTGGGTCTCATGGGGTGCATGAGCATCGATGTCTTGATGATTCTCCAGAAGTCACGCGTGGAGCTGACCTCGTTCGTAGTACGGGCGGAGGCCGAGCGAGCGCCTGAGCCCCCCCGTCATTTCACGCGCGTGCGACTCGTCTTCGTCTTCGAGGGTCCCGACTCCGACGCGCGCCCCAAAATCGATCGTGCGATTCAACTGTCCCGAGAGAAGTACTGTAGCGTCCTCCACTCCCTCCGCGGGGATCTCGAGTTGGAGACCTCGGTGGAGGGCGTATGATGGACCGAGTCTCCAGTCCCGCCGATCTGCCCGAGAGTACGCTCGCCGATCTCTTCTTGGACGCGAGCGACCGTCACGCGGGCAGTCTGGCGTATCGTTACTTCGCGGATTCGGGTGACGATCTCACGGATTTGGGCTTCGACGACGTTTACGAATACGTGCGTGCGGCCGCGGCGGGTCTACACGCCCTAGGATTATCCCGTGGCGACAAGGCGGCGCTCCTCGCCGAGAACCGGTGGGAGTGGGCCGTATCGGACTTTGCTTGTCTTTGTACCGGCGTGCTCGACGTCCCCATCTACAGCACGCTGACGGTATCCCAGGTCGCGTACATCGTCGAGAACTCCGAGGCGCGGCTGTTGTTCGTCTCCACCGCCGAACAGGTGGAAAGGGCGGAGGCTGTCCGGCGGCAACTCGGCACCCACCTCGACATCGTGGTCTACGACGCTTTGGAGTCGCCCGTAGAGGGTGTGCTCCAGTGGGAGGAGTTCCTGGCCCGAGGCAGAGCCAGCGCCGAGGCCGACGACGAGAGCTTCAGGGCCACGGCGCGTCAGGCCCGCCCGGACGATGTCGCCACCATTCTGTACACGTCCGGAACGACGGGTAATCCGAAGGGCGTGATGCTCACCCACAACAATCTGACCAGCAACGTGGAGGCCGTGCGGCGCGTCGTTCCGGTGCTCGACGTCGACACGTCGCTGCTCTTTTTGCCTCTGTGCCACGTGCTCCAGCGAATGATCTCCTATCTGCACTTCAATGGAGGCACGACGCAGGCGTTCGCTCACTCGATGAACACGGTGGCACATGACCTCACGGTCGTGAGACCCACGGTGGTCACGTCGGTGCCACGCCTCTATGAGAAGGTGTACAACAAGGTGATGGAGGCGGAGGGACTCAAGAAAAGACTCGTGCTGTGGGCCCAGGGAGTGGGCGAGGCATGGGCCGTGGAGACGTTGGCGGGGCGTTCCGTCGGCCCCATGCTCGGGCTCGCTTACCGACTCGCGGACCTGCTCGTGTTCAAGAAAATCCGTGCGGCCATGGGCGGGCGTATCAAGTATTTCGTGAGTGGGGGCGCGCCCCTCGCGCCGGACATCAACCGGTTCTTCTTCTCGGCCGGCGTCTGGATTCTGGAGGGGTACGGTCTCACGGAAACCAGTCCGGTGACGAACTGTAACACGTTCGACGATTTCAGGATCGGGACCGTAGGAAAGCCAATCCCGGGCACGGAGATCCGTATCGGCGACAACGGGGAAATCCTGATTCGCGGGCCTCAGGTCATGAGGGGATACTACAACCTCCCCGACAAGACGGCTGAGGCACTGGACGACGAAGGCTGGTTCCGCACCGGGGATGTGGGAGAGATCGATGACGACGGTTTTCTCAGGATCACGGATCGCATCAAGGACATCATCGTCACGGCCGGGGGAAAGAATGTGGCGCCCCAGCCCATCGAGAATCGCCTGAAGACCAACGACTATGTCGAGCAGGCCGTGATGATCGGAGATCGTAGGCCTTTCTGTGTCCTGTTGGTCGTCCCGAGCTTTCCCAATGTCGAGGCATGGGCCCGCAAGATCGGAATCGATGGCACCGATCACAAAGCGCTGCTCGCTCGACGAGAGGTCCAGGACTTGATGGAGGAGCAGGTTTTGGGTCAACTCGCGGGGTTGGCTCGCTATGAGACCCCGAAGAAGATCGGCCTCTTGGAATCGCCCTTTACGATCGAGGACGGTACACTGACTCCGACCCAAAAGGTAAAGCGACGAGCGGTTGAGAGCCGATGTAGCGAGATCATCGATTTGTTCTACGCTCCGGAGAGCGTGGATCAGACGGTCTTCGTCGAGCGGTGACTAGCGCTACCGATGTCGTCACCGTTTTTGTCACGGCGCCGGAAATGTGGCCGAGATTCCGACCTCGTTCGGGGGACTCGTGTTCATGATGGCGGCTGTGAGCTACCTGGCCGGGGTGGTGATTCTGCTCGCTCGGCCCGTGTCCGATCTTCTCCAGGACCGCTTTCAGCAGGAGGCCACCAGTATCGTGGCTTTGGTGCTCTCTTCTCTGGGAGCCCTACTCCTGACCGTCGCCTGCGTGGCGCTTCCTCTCAAGGCCGGCATAAGAAAAGTACGGGCGCTACAACTCTGACCTGAGGCTGGCCGAGACCTCCATGCCGCGTTAGCATCTTCACGGCTATCCGGTCGCGTACGAAGCCATTTCCTGAGGAGCCGTCCATTGCTCGATGCCATAAAATCCTTCTTCGGCACCAGTATGGCTCCCGAGTCGCCGGACGAGGAGATCGACGAGAGTGATGTGCGCCTCGCCGCCTGCGCGCTGCTCATCGAGATCGCCTATGCGGACGATGACTTCACGTCGGACGAGCGTCAGCATCTCCTGTCCGCCATTCGTAGGCAGTACGGCTTGGACGAGGAGCGGGCCGAGGAGCTCATCCGCTTGGCGGAGCAGGCCCGAGCGAATGCGGTGGACCTCTGGCAGTTCACCAAGCTCATCAAGTCGACGTATTCGCTCGGCCAGAAGGTGGTGCTCTTAGAGGTCATGTGGGGCCTCGTCTATTCGGACGGAGAGCTGTCGAGTCACGAGGAGTCACTGATGAGAAGGGTTTGCCACCTTCTGGACGTGGCTCCCGGATACCTCTCCGACGTGAAAAAGCGGGTGCGTCCTGTGCCTGATTCCCCGGAGAACGGGGTCACCCAGGCCGGGTAGCGTAAGGCCCCCGTTTGGGGCCCTGTTTCGAGCCCTCCTTCGGGCCCTATTGTAGCGGCACCGGCCGCAGCTCATATTGAGTAGGTCTGAGCGCTGACAACCTAGAGAACCCAGAGCCAATGCATCTTCTTCCGGGTGGTTACAACTTCATCCATATCGTGTTCTGGTCCGTTGTCGGACTCGTCGCGGTGGGCACGAACGCCGTGGCGATCATCCTCGCGACCGGGTTGGTCCTCCTGTTCCTCGAGTCGGTCGGGAAAGCGTAGGGAGCCACCCACGCCCGAGCGGGTCCTGCTTGTGGTGGAGTAGGCATGGTGCTCTTTCTCAAGATCCTCGGGGGGGTTGCAGCCCTGGCGCTCGGTGTTTTTCTGGGCACGGGACGTTACACGCAGACCACCGACGACATCGACGCGCGCCTACAGAGCAGCGGCCAACCCAGAAAGACCAAGCGTCACTTCATGTGGCTCAACTACTTCAGGGCGGTGGAGCGGGGTTCGGACCGTAGACGAAGCCAGTCAGTCCCCCGGTTCAAGACCGCGGTGAGCCGCGACGTCACCAAGCACGAATCAGGGGACTAGGAAGCTTGGTAGGAAGCCTGTCCGCCGCTTAGGTAGGAAGCTAGGGCAGAAGCGTGTTGAGGATCACCAGCGCCACGCCGATGAACGCGCCCAAGATATAGCCCAGTCGCACGATGATGCGGAGTTCCTTATGGGTGACCTTTCGCACCAGGTCCTCCACCTTCTCGGGCGGAAACTCGCGCACCTTCTTCTCTACTCGTCCGGCGACATCGATCTGCTGAATGACGGAGGGGATCTGGGTCTGAAGCCACTCCCACACGGGGTCGCTGATCGCTTCCTCCAGCTTGGGGGCGTCGCCCTCCGGAAGCCAGTTCGCCGGGGTCCCGATGGGCCGATCCATCAGGCTACGGGAGAGTCGACCGACGACTTCGCGTGAGAGTGTACCGGCGGCCTCGCTTCTGGCGCCGCTCACGAGCCAACCGGCCACTTTCTCGGCTGGGAGCCTCTCCAATACTTCGCCCCAGGTGCGGGCCCCGACGCCCTCCAAGACTCCCTCCAACTTCTCCACCAAGAAGGCCCTCGAGGTGGGGTCATGGGCAAGGTCGACGATCCAACCGGTGACGGTTTGCCGCGCATCCACGACGCTCGGGTCGTCAGGCTCTCCGAGCACCGCGGAGACGGGTCGTCGCAGGAAGTCGACGATCGCATCGTTGATGCCACGCGTCATCGCGTTCTGCATACTCGGGTCCTGAAGAACTTCGGCCAGCCGCTCCGCGCCCTCCTCTTCGATCGTGTCGAGGACCTTGTCCACCGAATCTTCGGTGATGATGAGCTTCGCGACCACACGTTGATGAAATTTCAGATCCCCGAGGAATCGACGCAGTAGGTCATGGATGAAGATCTCGAACTTGGCGCGTGCCTCATCGTCCTCCAGGATCGATCCAAGCCGTTGAATCGCTAACGGAAGGTATGCCGTGATCCCCTTCTCCACCGCACCGACGAGACCGGGCGGGAGCACCTCTTCGAACGTGCGGCTCGGGTCCAGCAATCTCTTCGAGCCCCGGTCCAGATAGTCATCGATGGCCTTTGCGAAGTCGTCGCTATCCACGGCTGAGGTAATCCACTCCTCTACCGCCTCCGAAATGGCGCTTTCTCGGGCCGGAGTCAGTACACCGGCCACCGGCTCGTCGGCGATGGACTCCACGATCTCCCCGGCCCGCTCCGTAACCGTCTCGAAGAACCGGTCCGAGTGCAGGTACTCGTGAAGACGCTCTAGCCCGAACTCCGTTACGTCATCCAACACCGCCTCGACTCGCTCGTGCATGCGTTCCGGAATCAGATCCCGCACCGAGCCACGCTCCGTGTACAGGATCGCATCCAGGAACCCGGACAGATGTCCGTCGAAGGCCTTCCTGAAAGACGGGTCCCGAAAGATCTCCTCGAGGTCTTCCGGAGTGAGGAGGCGCGTGCCGACCGTGCGACCCACCGCTGCGGCCAGACGGTTCTGGTTCTTCGGAATCGCTCCTTGGAGCGCCTTGAGGTTCCGTTTCCCCAAGCGAGGGGGCTCATATGGATGAAAGAGCATCCAGATGGCGACCGAATTGGTAAGCCCGCCGGCCATCGCCCCGAAGGCAATGGTAATCAAGGCGCGGATCAGCTCTTCGGGCATGATTCTGTTCCCGCTCAGCGCTGCACGTGGCGCACGAGCCCTCGTATGTCGAGCGTGTCGCCACTCATGATCAGTGGCCCGGCGACCTGATAGAGACCGTTGATGGGGAGGAGCGGCCCCTCACCCACGCCGGCCTGGAGATCCATGCCGGTACTAGCGAGCGAGACCTCCATGTCTCCATCGATCGAACGGATTGTCCATGCCACGGGCACATCTCGGCGCGCCTCTTCGAAGGACCGGACGGAGGTCCACTCCACCTCCACCTCGGGCCACCGGAACTCCTGGTCCCCCCGCCGTCCCCAGGCTGTGTGGCTGGGAGACACACCCGTGGACTCGATCACGATGGCCAGGCGTTCGGGACCCGTGAGGAACATCCACTCTCCGGGGGCCGGACTGTCCTTGAGGCGGGCGCGGTTCATGTCCATGACCATGCCCTCGACGCGGACGTTTCCGAAGAGGGCGGCGCCCCGGTGCACGCGGAAGGTCTCTCCACGATTGCCCGTCCAGTCGGACATTCCCTCCCCAAGAACCACCTGCAGTTGCCGGGCTCCTTCCTGGAATACGATGCGCTCGATGACGTTACCGGGACCCACGACGAGGTCCATTGGATCTCTCGCGTGGATACGAAACGGAGTCCGAGTCGGCGGGGAATCCCAGTGATCCGTGAAGAACGGCTCCCAGAGTCCGGCGTGAGCGAGCCAGCCCTCGGCGCTACGCTCGACCCCCTGTTCGGTTGTCGAGGCACGAAAGAGCCACGGAACGACGATCACACTGTCCGCTCCTGCCGTCATGAACACGATGTTGCGTTCATACACCCCTTCATTGGAGCGCGGATCAGCGATTGAATCGCGGGGTTGGCTGGGTGTAGCGAGGGAGGGAGGAGGCGGTCCCTCGTCGCAGGCACCGAGGAGCGCCATCAGGATGACCAGAATCGGCCCTCTCTGAGCCGGAGCGATCCTGGGAGCTGTCCTCATCCGCCGCCTGAGGCCAATTCCACCGCATCCTTGGGGTCGATGATCGTTCCCTGTCCCGCCCCCAGGTGCTTGTCCAGGCGAAGCAGAAAGCGCCCGATGCGACGTGTGTTGGTGCCGAAGTCGTGACGACCCTTCAGGGAGCGCGACCGCAAGTCGAGGCGCGTCAGCCCGTTTTCGTCGAGCCCGACCCTGATCTCCACTTCGTCCTTGAACCGGAGGATCCACGTGGTGCAGCGCACACCGATGACCCCCAACAGATCATTGGAGTGGAGCAGCACCCAGCGATTCCGGTTCGTGACCAGCTCGAGGCAGGCGCGCCAAACGACATCGAACGGGATAGCGTAGGTCCGACCCAATAGGCGGGGGTCATCGGACCATGGATCGGTTTCGGCCCAGTTTCGGGCAGGGGCTTGTTCTGGGCGTGCTTTGAGCAAACGGTCAGCCCCCAAGCCGATATCTGATGATCACATTCCCTCTCAATCCAAACCGGAGGAGTCGCTAATTTGGCGAGTGTCTTGACCCGCGCCCCGTGCGAGTGTTCCACGGTAGCCGATTGCCGGGGGTCGATGACGTAGGTAATGTCCGCCCCATGAAAGCAATAATTCCTCTCGCCGGAAAGGGTGCGCGGTTACGTCCCCATACCCATCTCACTCCTAAGCCGCTGATCCGCGTAGCTGGCCGGCCCGTCATGAGCTACATCCTCGACGACCTCATCGAGCTCGGTGTCGACGAAATCGTGTTTGTCGTCGGCTACCTGCGCGGGGTGATCGAAAGCTACGTGGCGGAGGCCTATCCGAGCATTCGGGCTCACTACGTGGTGCAGGAGGTGCAAGACGGGACGGCGGGAGCCGTGAGCCTGGCGGAGCCCTACGTAAACGAAGACGTGCTGATCTTATTCGTAGACACGCTCTTCGACGCCGACCTGACGCTGGTGGACGATGTGTCCGAAAATACCGCGGGCATCATCTGGGCCAAGGAAGTCGAGGACTACCAACGCTTCGGAGTGATTCTCACGGATGACGAGGGTCACATGGTCAAGATCGTCGAAAAGCCGTCCGAACCCATCTCGAAGCTCGCCAACATCGGACTGTACTACATGAACGATTGGCGCTTGCTCTTCGAGGGGATCCATCACACGCTCGCTTCCCCCCCCGGGGCCTCGGGCGAGTTCTACCTGACCGATACGTTCCAGTTCATGGTGGATTCAGGCGCGAAGATCAAAGTGGCGCCGGTGGCGGGTTGGTACGACTGCGGCAAGCCGGAGGCTCTCCTCGAGACCAATCATCATCTTTTGGAAGTGGGGAGAAGCGGCGTCTCGGACTCTGCGGTTCTCGAGAATTGTACGATTCACGGGTTCGTTCGTGTCGAGGACGGTGCCGTGGTTCGTAACTGTCTCTTGGGCCCGAACGTCACCGTGGAGTCGGGTGCCCGCGTGGAGCGCTCCACGCTGGTCCGCACGATCGTGGGCGCTCGGGCTGACATCAAGGATTCGGAGTTACACGACTCGCTCGTGGGGTCGGAATCGCAGGTGTGGGCTTGTCGGGGACAGTACAGCGTGGTCGACCACTCTGTCACGTTGGGGGACTAGGGCCGCCTTCACTGGTGTCGGCCCACCCACGGCCTAGCGGGGGCTCACCCGCGGCCCACCGTCACACGACGCCAGCTGTGAGAAGGGTTGTGTAGAGCGCTCGTTGTAGCCCTTCTGTCCCGCCTATGGCAACGATTCGCCATGGGCTAACTTTGATCTAACCCTGTGAAGGCTCCCGTCCTACTCGAGAGGCCTCGGACGAAGTGACCATGGACGAGCTCGACATCATCTACGATTGGAACAGGGAGGGCGAGGGCGCGTTCGATTGGAGTTCCCTGTCCGGGATCCAACTCAACGACGAGACGCTCAGGGACGGGCTCCAGAACCCGTCGGTCGTGGATCCGAAGATCGAGGATAAGATCGCGCTCCTCCACCTCATGGATGAGTTCGGCATTCATACCGTCAACGTAGGACTGCCCGCTGCGGGCCCGAGGGCGTGCGAGGCGGTCGAGGCGCTGGCCCAGGAGATCGTCGATTCCAAGTTGTCGATCACGCCCAATTGTGCCGCGCGCACGCTTGTGACCGATGTGCGTCCGATCACGGAGATCTCACAGGCCGTCGGAATTCCAATCGAGGCATGCACCTTCATCGGCAGTTCGCCGATTCGGCAACTGGCCGAGGACTGGACTCTCGAGAAAATGCTCAAGATATCCGAGAAGGCCGTCACCTTCGCCGTTGCGGAAGGGCTCCCGGTGTTGTTCGTGACGGAGGATACGGTGAGGGCGCGGCCCGAGACCCTCAAGGCACTGTACGGGGGAGCGATCGAATGGGGAGCCTCTCGTCTCTGCGTGGCCGACACGGTGGGACATGCGACGCCCGATGGCGTACGCGCGCTCATCCGGTTCGTGATCGAAGAGATCGTCGAGCCGTCGGGTGAGGCGGTCGAGGTAGATTGGCATGGTCACCGAGATCGGGGGTTGGGGCTCGCCAACGCGTTTTCCGCGATGAAGGCGGGGGCTACCCGTATCCACGGAACGGCCCTCGGCGTCGGGGAGCGAGTGGGCAACGTCGAGATGGATCTACTCCTCGTAAATCTCAAACTCCTGGGTGTGCATGACGCCGATCTGACTCGCCTGCCCGAGTACTGCCAACTTGTCGCGGATGCCTGTCAAGCACCGCTCACGAGCAGTTATCCCGTGGTCGGTCGTGATGCATTCCGAACGGGGACAGGGGTCCATGCCGCCGCCATCGTGAAGGCAGAAGAGAAGGGTGATGTGTGGTTGGCAGACCGGATCTACTCGGGCATACCCGCGTCGATGGTGGGGAGGTCTCAAGAGATCGAAATCGGCCCGCTGTCCGGCCTCTCGAACGTGAGGGCCTGGCTCGGCGCGCACGGCTACGACCCCACGGATCCGGAGTCCCTTCGTGTTCTTTTTGACGCGGCGAAATTGTCCGACCACACGCTGACACACGAAGAGATTCGATCCCTCCTCGAAGAAGACTGAGGGGAGTCGGCGCTCCCAAATATGTCCGATCGAAGAGACGACAGGGCGCCATCCAGCTCGGAGATCCTCAGGACGTCGCAGGCGTCGTTCTTTTCCTGTGGTTGGAGACCGCGCGACATATCACGGGTGCTGTGATTCCCATCGACGGAGGCTACCTGCTGTGATGTACTGGGTCGGGACGAGCGGTTTCTCCTACAAGGAGTAGGAAGGGCAGTTTTTATCCCGAAGATCTTCCCAATGAAGGAATGCTGGAGTACTACGGGAAACGCCTGAACGCGGTGGAGATCAACAGCACCTTCTATCGCATGCCTTCCCGCGAGGTGCTCGCGGATTGGGCGAGCAAAGTGCCGAGCGACTTCTCGTTCATACTCAAGGCTTCTCGCAAGATCACGCATAACAAGCGCCTGAAGGATGCCGAGGAGGAGTTGGCCCACCTCGTGGACGTGTCGGGCGAACTCGCCGGACGACGCGGGCCCATCCTCTTTCAACTGCCGCCCTACTTCAAGAAGGATGTGGAGAGGCTCAGGGACTTCGGAGTCTGCTACCGGAGGGTTTCATGGCCGCCTTCGGGTTTCGCCATCGGTCGTGGTTCGAGGAGGAGGTCTACCAGGCGCTCGTCGTCGCAGATACGGGCGAGGAGGACGGTCACCCCGTTGGTCGCCCCACAGCGGCCTACGGGTATGCACGTCTCCGCAAGGAGGCCTATGAGCCGGGAGAGCTGACGCGCTGGGCGGAGAAGTTCGCGGTACGAGGTAGTGTAGCTATCGGGGACGTTTCTCCACGGTTGTTCGCCTGGACAGTGCTCCGAGAGCCATCATGCTGTACATTTTCCCGGATGCGGTTCGCCGTGGAATCGCATCAGTACTGAAGCGCATCGGATTCCGACCCCGGACATCCGCCGCTTAATCCGTAAGTGATCCGTAAGGTAGGGAGAGCCCGATGATCAACCGTCGAAACGTCTTCGCTTTCTGCACGCTGTTCGCCCTTTGGCTGGGCACCACCGCACTGACGAGCGTTGGAGCTATCTCCACGCTTGCTCCATCCGCGACGATCCTCGCCGATACGACGCAGCCGATTCGCGCACCGCATGGCATGGTCGTGTCGGAGAACATGCGCGCCAGCCGAGTGGGTTCGGACGTATTGGCGGCCGGCGGAAACGCGGTGGACGCCGCGATCGCGACGGGGCTCGCCTTGGCCGTCACCCATCCTTCGGCGGGTAACATCGGTGGTGGTGGCTTCATGGTGATTCGCTTCCCCGACGGGGCGAGCACCGCCATCGACTTCAGAGAGAAGGCGCCGCTGGCTTCGCACCCCGAGATGTGGCTGGACGACTCGGGTGATTATTCCCGCACAACGCATCACAACAGCGCTCGCGCCGTGGGCGTTCCGGGTACGGTGGCCGGGTTGTGGAAGGCTCACCAACTGTACGGAGATCAGGATTGGGAGCGGCTCGTGCGGCCCGCGATCACTTTGGCCCGCGACGGCTTCGAGCTCACGGAGCGGCTCGCAGGAGGGCTGGAGCGCCTCATCGAGGGACGTGGGGCGGACTATCGAGGCACGGTCCGCGCGTTCTCGAAGGACGGATTTGCCTACAGTCCCGGTGAGTTGCTCGTACAGATGGACCTCAGTCACACGCTCGAACGCATCGCCTCCGACGGGCGAGACGGTTTCTATGCTGGTGAGACGGCTCGACTTCTGGTCGAGGAGATGGAGCGCGGCGGTGGGATCATCACCTTGGAGGACCTGACTCGCTACCGGGCGCGGGAGCGCACGACGGTCCAGGGCACATATCGCGGGTACGACATCATCTCCATGCCGCCTCCTTCCAGCGGAGGGATCGCGGTGGTCCAGATGCTCAACATCCTCGAGGGGTATGATGTGGCCGCGATGGGTCACAATTCATCCGACTACATTCATCACCTCACCGAAGCGATGCGTATCGCGTTTCGGGATCGGGCTCACTTCGTAGCGGATGCGGACTTCGTCGACGTTCCGCTGCACCGGCTCACGAGCAAGGCCTATGCGGCGACATCGAGGGGCGAAATCGATTCCCGAACCGCGGGCATCTCGGAAGCCTCCGACATCGTCCAGCCATATGAGAGCCCCGAGACGACGCACTATTCGGTCGTGGATCGAGATGGTATGGCCGTGTCGGTCACCTATACACTCGAGTCCGGTTACGGATCGGCCATTACGGTCGAGGGTGGTGGGTTCTTGCTGAACAACGAGATGGGGGACTTCAACGCGGGACCCGGCCTGACCAACGACCAGGGGCTCATCGGAACCGTGCCGAATCTCGCGCGGCCCGAGCAGCGAATGTTGTCTAGCATGAGCCCGAGTATCGTCGCGAAGGACGGGGAGCTCGTGGCCGTCGTGGGGAGCCCGGGAGGCCGGACGATCATCAATACCGTGCTGCAGGTGATCCTCAACGTGGTCGAGTTCGACATGAATAT
>Ga0310124_10000250_pt1 | contig 36452 bp, 22 predicted proteins | sample CB11b_AW_Bot5_MG_FD_203507 | JGI IMG/M metagenome (GOLD analysis project Ga0310124, IMG submission 203507) | Marine microbial communities from Western Arctic Ocean, Canada - CB11b_AW_Bot5 | ecosystem: Environmental > Aquatic > Marine > Oceanic | place: Canada: Western Arctic Ocean | collected...
TCCTGGGCCACTCTTTTGGCGGCTTTACGGTTTGCAAGGTTGCCGGCACCGACCGTCGCGTGAAGGCCATCCTTCCTATGACCGTGGGCTACGGCAGAACGACCTCCGTGCCGATGCTGCTCATGCTCGGCGAGAAGGACCGGACCATGGGCGCGGCCGGGAATGCCGTTGCCAGGCTGTACTACCAGGGGTGTGAGGGCCCCAAGCACCTGGTGTCCCTGAAGCGGGGGGGGCACTTCAGCTTTACCGACATGGATGCCATCGCTCCGGGGTTTGGAGATGGTATCGGAGGCGGAGAGTTTCTGCCCATCGCCCGGGCAAAGAGTGTAGTGAACGCCTACTCGCTCGCGTTCTTTGATCACTACCTTCGCGGGGATGCACAGTCCGGCCGCTACCTCCGCACTAATCCGGACGAAAAAGAGATCCTGCTGAAGAGCGGAAACCTGCCGAAGCTCGGGAGGCCATCTCCCGCGGCCGCTATCTCGCTCGCGCAGGCCGCCACGGTGAAGAAGAAGGTGCTGATCGTTGCCGGGGATGATGTCCCCGCGCACGATTGGCGTAAGACCACGCCTCATCTGAGGGCGCTGCTCTCCGGCAAGGATGGGCCAGAGGTGGTCGTCTGCGAAGATCCAGCGATCCTCGCCGGCGGTGGTCTCTCGAAGTACGATGCCATCGTGCTTAACTTTCGAAATCCACCGCCGCGTGATCCCGGACTCGCTGCGCGCAAGGCCCTGGCTGAGTACGTCAGGGCCGGCGGCGGCCTGGTCGTTGTTCACTTCGCCATCTTCGCCTTTCCCGGCTGGGACGAGTACCGTCACATCATTGGCCGGGTCTGGGTGGGCCGCGTGTCCGGAAAGAAGATCTCAGGGCACAGCCCGCGGGGGACCTTTGCTGTCAAGGTGCTCGACCGAGAGCACCCTGCCGCCGCTGGCCTGGAGGATTTCACCGCTGACGATGAGCTCTATTCGAGACTCCAGGGAGTGGATCGCATTCATGTTCTGCTCGATGCCCCCTCGGAATACAGCGGCAAGCGGGAACCCGTTGCCTGGACCCGGTCCTACGGCAAGGGGCGCGTCCTGGTTACCGTTCTCGGGCATGACCTGAAATCCCGGGAGGTGCCGGCGTTCAAGACGCTCTTGCGCCAGGGGACCGCCTGGGCGGCGGGTCGGGACTAGCCGGGGGAGAGGTTGTCGGCTCAGGTGTGCTGATAAGATGACCCGGATGTCGGCATCCAGCGATACGATAGAGGGAAACGGATCAGCATATTCTCGACCGCTGATTCAATACCTTGCCAGGCCCCAACCCTAACCTTAAGATAACCTTTCGTGTTCATTTTGAGGGGTTCATAAAAGTAATGAAGAAACTTCTGACGACAACCGTACTTTTTGCCTTCCTGGGAGTGCTCCAATCATGTCAGCCGGCCGCCAGGGCGCCGGTTGAGACCAAGGAAGAGGAAGCCGGAGGCGGCGCTGCCAAGGGTGGTGTCGGTGAGAGCGCCAAGGCTACGCCCGCTGCGGCCCCGGGTGATGGCGGCAAGACTGCGCTCGCCTCTCCCCCGGCCCTCGCGCTCTCTCCAGAATGCCAGGCCAGCTACGATGAGCTGAAGAAGCTCCGCGCCGGCATTCCTTACGTTTTTCATGACCTGAAACGTTCGCATGGGGATATCGACAACGACCTCCGGCGTTCGATTGAGCTGGCCGACGGGTTTCTCAAAAATTGCGGGGGAAGCGCCTATTCCGCCGAGGTTAAGGTGTCGTTAGCTCGTCACCTTTCAAGCCGCTACAAGCGCCAGGAGCTTGCCTACAAGGATGCCCTGACCAAGCAGCTTGGTCTTCCGAAGCTGAACCGCGCCCAGCGCGCCCAGATTGCCGCTCAGGTCAAGAGCCTGATGAAGAGCTATCTCGATCGTATCGAGGAGCTTGGACAGGAGGGCCTTGCGGCTTCCAAGCCGGGTGAGGCAACGCATTGTGAAGGCCTCAGCGTATTGGCCGACCTGAGCTTCAATTACCTCGGCGACAACAAGTCGCACATCGAGCTCTCCCGTCAATACATCGCCGCCGGCTGTGAGGATGTTCTCAAGGGGAACCAGGACTACTATTTCAACATCGGGATGAGCCTTCTGCGTGAGGGTCAGTATGAGCAGGCCAGGAAGCATATACTGGAGGTTCTGAAGGAGCGTAGCGACCGTCCCCAATTCGTGATCTACAACATCTGCCTCTTTGAGGCTCTGTATGCCCTGGGTGATCTCGAGGGGGTCGAGAACCTGATGATCCGTGTCCAGGAGGAGTATGGAGAGCGGATGAAAGACAAGTCTCTCCCCAAGTCCATCTGGGCGCAATATCAGCAGTGGTCACTGATCTGTGAGTTCTGGCTGGGCTTCGCTTCCTACGGTCTGGGGGAGGTGGACGTTTCCCGGGCGAATTTCCAGGGCTATGTCGACAGGATTGATCAGATGGAGCAGGAGCTCGCCCAGGTAGGCAAGCAGCTTCCAAGCGTCGCTCGCATCTACCGCGATTTCCGGGCCAGGGACTACAAGAAATACCTGGAGGAATTCCAGGGGAAGGTTCCCAGCCTCGAGCTGGATGCCGGCGTCGAATGGCTGACGGGTAAGCCGGTGAGCTTTGCCGCGGCCAGGGAGGAGGGTAAGGTGGTGGCCATCCTTTTCAGGCAACCCAGGAATCTTCGAGCCCTTTCATTTCTCAAGCTCCTCAATGAGCTTCAGCAGGAGAATCCGGACAAGTTTGTCGCGGTTACGCTTTCCTTTATGCCGAAGGGGATCACCCCGCAGGCTCGCCAGCAGCGGGCTGACAGCCTGAGAGGCGAACTCCAGGAGAACGAGCTTGGCGTGTCGGCAGGCTTTGACACCACCGAGAAATACAAGGTCTTCAGGAGCCTGCACGCCACGGTTGGCTCGGCTTCTTTCATCATGTTTGATTCGGCGGGCCAGGCGGCCTGGTATCACGTCGATCCTACCAAGCGTGATCTCAACACGCTGCAGCGAATAGCCGACCGCCTGATGCAGTAGGCCCCTGTCGCGGGCCGCATCCGCTCTGCCGGGAGCTTTGCTCGGTCATGGCGGCGCGGCCAGACCGGTGGCCCGGGAAAACAGCAAAAAAACTCAAGGGATTGAGGCGTTTAAGCCGATGAAGACGAAGGCCCTTTAGTTCGTTTTGTGTCGAAAGCCATCCCGCATGTTGAACGCCAATAAGGTTATCCTAGCACTCTCCTGCCTCTGTTTTGCGGCTGGCATCGCACTCTCGGTTCCTTTGCCGTTTGAGCCTCAGCGCGAGGGGCATGCCGAGGCGTTACCGGTACAACCTCCGCCTTTGCCCAAGGCGCCTCCCCCTGAGGCGGAGCCCCTGGCTGTCCAGCCGGAAAACCTCTTCTCCAGCGTGGCGAAAGAGGTCAAGCCGGCGGTTGTGGCCATCGTGGAGAAGAAGGCGCCCCCCCCTGAGGTGGAGCCCCTGGCTGTCCAGCTGGAAAACCTCTTCTCCAGCGTGGCGAAAGAGGTCAAGCCGGCGGTTGTGGCCATCGTGGCGAAGAAGGCCGTCCAGGGCGGCAAATCTGTTGAAGAGCTGACGGTATCCCAGAAGGCGCTTCAGAGGTCCTTCGGTTCAGGTTTCCTGATCGACCCCAAGGGCTTCATTCTTACAAACCATCACCTGGTCGAGGGCGCGGGAGCGCTCGAGGTGACCCTGGCGGATGGCCGGAATGTTCCAGGGAGAGTCGTACGCAGCGACTTCACCCATGACATCGCATTGGTCAAGATCGAGCTGGAGAATCTTCCGGTCGCGAGGATGGGTGACTCTGACGCCGTCGAGGTCGGCCAGTGGATCCTGGCGATCGGCCATCCCTTCGGCCTGCTGCAGACGGTCTCGGCCGGGATCATCGGCGCGCTCGGCCGCTCAGATCTCAGCCTGCTGGGCTATGAAAATTTCATCCAGACAGATGCTACGATCAGCCCGGGCAGCAGCGGCGGACCGCTGGTGAATCTGAGGGGAGAGGTGGTCGGTATCAACACGGCGATCTATTCGCATTCCGGCAAGGTGAATCACGGAATCAGCTTCGCGGTTCCTATCAGCCTGGCGCGAGCCCTGGCGGAGCGCTGGATCAAGGGCGGCAATATCAGCAGGATGGGAATTTCGACGGTTCACGTGGACCGTGATATCGCGGATTATTACAAGCTGGGCGCGCCGCGTGGCGCCTTTATCCGCTATGTGGAGAGGAAGAGTCCTGCGGCTGTGGGTGGATTGCAGCCGATGGACCTGGTGGTAGAGTTCGACGGGCGGAAGGTTCGAGATCAACATGCCCTGCACCTGATGATCACAGAGCAGGTGCCGCACGAACCGGTCCTGGTAAGAGTTGTCCGCCGGCGGGATGCCGCCGGCCGGCTCGAGCAGGAATGGCTACGCTGCCTCCGGCTGGTGTTTCCAGGCCACCGAAGTGTTCTTCCTGGCGAAGCGGGCTCGGCGGGCTCCGCCTGGGAGCGAAAAACCTTCCTGATTGTTCCCGATGAGAAGGCCACGCCGGTCGCGGCGACTCCACGGCAGGAGGAGCGCGAGGATGGACCCAGCAGGCTGTTTGGCATCGAGGCCACGTCCCTCACTCCGGAGCTCGCCAACAGCAGCGGGGTTCCGCCTTCAAAAAAAGGAGTCGCGATCATCGGCGTTGACCCTGGCAGTGATGCCTGGCGAAAGGGCCTCCGCAAAGGCGCGGTCATCCTCGGTGTTAACTCGAGCAAGGTAGAGAACATCCGGCAGCTCACCAGGGCCATGTCCTCCGCCGGCGACGTCGCCATGCTTCGGGTCATCAGCCGCGGGTATGATGAGCGATTCATCTTCATTCGCCGCCGCGATCGCTGAGCCTGTCCCGGCGGGCAGCTGCCAGGAAGCGGTTTGTTGCCCGTCCTCCGTCTTTTGTTACAATGCAGGGGCTTGTCGGCGCGTGCGATCGGTCGGGTCTGCTGTCAAATAGATTGACCAGGTCAACCCATGAACTTTTTATCAGCAATCCTGTTGGCCGTGTGTGCCCAGGTGGATGCTCCGCCTTCGTTGTCGGCCGAGCCCGCCCAGGTATTTTCCGGTCATTCGGCTGCGGTCTACGCTGTCGACTCCAGTCCGGATGGGAGCCTGGTTGCCACCGCCAGCTTTGATGGGACGGTGAGGCTCTGGAAGGTCGCTGATGGCACTGAGCGGATCGTGTTTTCCGGACACAAGGGAAAGGTCATGAGCGTGGCCTTCAGCCCTGATGGACGATCGCTGGTGTCCGGCGGAGAAGACAAGACGGTGAAGCTCTGGGACGTGCCCTTTGATCAAGGCCTGGCCCTGGCCGCACAGCTTTCCCCGGTCCGGGCTGTGGTTCTACATGAGAAGTCAGGGAGGCTGGTCACGGCCGCCGCGGATGGCTCGCTGAGAATATGGGGCCTGGCCGGCCGGAAAGAGGAACATGTTCTCGAGCCTGCCGCGCCCGGCCTGCGGACGCTGGCTGTTGATCGATCCGGCACCCTGGTCGCGGCGGCCGGCTCCGACCGGATCGTGCGGATCTGGAATCTCAGGCCGCCCGCCAGCGCGAAGAAGGAGCTGTCGATGGAGGGGACGCCCCTCGTCAGGCCCGGCGAAAAGTGGAGGCTCTGGAAGGGGAAAACGTCTCCGCCAGCGGGCTGGAACACCCGGGCCTTTGATGCTTCCGCCTGGGAGCTCCTTCCCGCGGGTTTCGGCTATGGCACCAACCCGGTAGAGCTCAAGACGGTGAATACCCTCCTTGATGACATGAAGAAAGACCAATACCTGTCGATCTTTGTTCGCGCGAAGTTCAGCATCACTGACCCCTCACTGGTCAGGAAGCTCATCCTCAAGGTAGCCTTTGACGATGGATTCGTCGCTTTTCTGAACGGCATGGAGGTTGCCCGGGAGGGGCTGGGAGGCAACCCGCCCGGCTTCCGCCAGGTGGCAAGCGCGACGGTGCCCGATGCCGTGGAGAAGCAGTTCGACCTCACGCCCCATCTTTCGAAGCTCAAGGCTGGGGAGAACCTCCTCGCTCTGCAGGGGCATAACGTAAACACATCGAGCTCAGACTTCGTATTGTCTCCGTCGCTGTTCGTCGTCCTGCCCCCACCCGCAGCGCTGCCGGAGAAAGCAGGGCCGCTGAAGCTTGGCGGGTCCCAGGGAGAGATCAGGGGTATCGATTTTTCCCTCGATGGAACCCGGCTCGCCGCGGTTGGAGATGACAGGCTGGTGCGGATCTGGAGGATCAGTGATGGCCAGGAGGTCGCTCGCCTTCCGGGTGAGGCCGCGGGCCGGGATCTCGTTTTTATTGACAACAACACCCTGGCCGTGGCGGGCGCCGATGGGGTTGTCGCCATCTGGAACATCAGCGGAGCAAAGATTCTGCGTTCATTGGCCGGGCATGTCGGGCCAGTTCTGGCGGTTGACTGGCTGCCTGTGGCCCGGAAGTTGGCCTCCGCCGGAAAGGATGGAACGGTTCGCCTCTGGAATTCCGACAAGGGGAAAGAGCTCTACAAGCTTGCCGGTCACGACGGGGACGTGCTCTCGCTGTCTTTCTCAGGAAGTGGGAAGGAGCTGGTCTCCGGCGGTGCTGACAAAACCCTGCGGATCTGGGCTGTCGAGAGCGGCGAGGCGCTGGACCAGTTTACCCATTCCATGCCGGTGCGCGCCGTGGCGACCGCTCCCGGCGGGCAATATTACGCCGCGGCGGAAGGCAACAGCCTGGTGGCCTGGAAGCGCCCCTCAGCAGCGGCGGTGAGAACCCTCACCGGGCACGGAGGTTTTGTCCACGCCGTCAGGTTCTCTCCTGATGGAAGAATGATTGCTTCGGCTGGCCAGGACAAGTCGATTCGAACTTGGAGCGCTGTCGACGGAGATGAGCTGCTGACGATCAAGGCCCATGATTCGACCGTCTACGCCCTGGCCTTCAGGCCCGGTGGGCAGCAATTATGCTCGGGAAGTTTTGACAAGACCATCAAGCTCTGGAACACGATGAATGGCATCGAGGTCGGTCGGTTTGTGGGGCATAAGGAGGGCGTTTTCTGCCTCGGCTTCTCCGCTGATGGACAGCACCTCTTCTCTGGAAGCTCGGATCTCACCGTCAGGCGCTGGGAGGTGAAAAACGGCAAGGAGCTCTCCGTCTACGAGGGCCACGGCGGCTGGGTTACCGGGCTCGGACTTCGGCCCTCAGGCGCCCAGCTGATCTCAGCCGATTACAGCGGCACCCTGCTTACCTGGAATGTTGCCGATGGCAGGATCCTGGCTCGCCGCAGGGCGAGGCCGGTCATCTATGGCCTCGCGGTCTTCGCCGGTGGGAAGAAGCTGGTGACCGCCAACCCCGAAAACACCGCCCTCCTGTTGAACCAGTAGAGGGGGGGCTTCCCGGGGCTCAGCTCAGGAGAGCACTCGGTCTTCACGGCCCTTTGAAGGTTGCGGCTCGGAGCATTTCTCCAGGATTCGCCTGGTGATCGAGGCCGGGTCAAGCCCGCAGTCCTCGATCAGCCGTCCCCTGGGGCCGAAGGTGATGAACTCGTCAGGGATGCCGAGCCGGAGGACCCTGGTAAAGTCGAGGTTCGCATCGGCGACGGCCTCGGCCACGGCGCTGCCGAATCCGCCCATGAGTACATGCTCTTCAACCGTGACCAGGGTGTGGTGATTTTTCGCCAGGCTCTTCAACATCTCGACATCGAGCGGCTTCGTGAAGCGGGCGTTGACCAGGGTCGCATTGATTCCATTCTTGGAGAGCTCATCGAGAGCCTGCCAGGCGTTCTCCACCATCGATCCGTAGGCGAAGAGCGCAACGCCTTCGCCTTCAACCATCAGCTCGGCCTTGCCGAGCCGGAGCTCCTGCCGAATAATCGAGGGGAATTCGGGGACGGTCGCCTTGGGATAACGAATCGTTATCGGCGTGGTGGTCTGGTCAATGGCGAGCTGGAGCATGACCTCGAGTTCCTCTGCGTCCCGGGGCGCCATGAGGACCATGCCCGGCACACAGCGCATGAAGGCGATGTCGAAGACCCCATGGTGGGTCCATCCGTCCTCGCCGGTCAGGCCGGCCCTGTCCAGGCAGAAGACGACAGAGTTCTCCTGGATGCAGACGTCGTGGATGACCTGGTCATAGGCGCGCTGGCAGAAGGTGGAGTAGACCGCGTAGACTGGACGCAGGCCCCCAAAGGCCAGGCCCGACCCGAAGCCGGCGCCGTGCTGTTCACAGATGCCGACGTCAAAATAGCGGTCGGGGAATTGCTCCGCGAATTTCAGCAGCCCCGTACCATCGGGCATCCCCGCGGTGATGGCGCAGATCCGGCTGTCCTTGAGGCCGAGCTCGACAATAGCTTCCTTGAAGACAGCGGAGTAGCCGGGTCGCTTCTTGACGTCCCCAGCGTTCTCGGGCGCCTTCTTTTCCGGCTTTTTTGGAAGGAAGCCTTTCAGCGCGTGGTATTTGATGGGGTCGGCCTCCGCGGCCTCGAAGCCCTGTCCCTTCTTGGTGTCAAGGTGCAGGAGCACCGGCTCCTGGATGCTCTTGAGGTCTTCAAAGGTCTGGATCAGGCCGCCGAGGTCATGGCCGTCTACCGGCCCGTAGTAGCGGTAGCCCAGCTCGCGGAAGAGCGTGCCGGGCAGGAGATTGTCTCGAAAGCGGTCGTGGACCTCTCCAAGAACCTCCTCGATGTGTTTGCCGACCACGGGAATCTTGGCGAGAGCCGTGCGAAGATCCCGCTTGATGTCCTGGTAGGCGGGCTTGGTCCTGACCTTCGTGAGATAGGCGGAGAGCGCGCCGACCGCTTTGTTGATCGACATATTGTTGTCGTTGAGAATGACCAGCATGTTCTGTCTGTTCACCCCGCCGTGATTCAGAGCTTCGAAGGTCATTCCCGAGGCCGCGGCTGAATCGCCGACAACGGCTATGGTTTTATTCTCACCCTTGCCCTGCAGGCTGTCCGCGGTGCCGACCCCAAGGGCCAGGGAGCAGGCGGTTCCCGCGTGTCCGGCGTCGAACAGGTCGAAGATACTCTCGCGGTGGTTGGTGAACCCGCAGATACCACCGTAGGTTCGTATCAGCTCAAAGCGGTCCTTGCGCCCGGTCACCAGCTTGTGGGGATAGGTCTGGTGACTCGTATCCCAGACCAGGCGATCGTTTGGAACGTCAAAGACCTTGTGCAGGGCCAGGGTCAGCTCGACCGATCCGAGGTTGGAGGCCAGGTGCCCACCGTTGCGGTCCACGATCTCGAGCACGCGCTCACGGATTTCCTGGCCGAGCTGTTCCAACTCTTCCAGCGACAGGGATTTGAGATCCTGAGGATGATTGACTTTAGAGAGTATGTCGGTCATGAGCGGGTGGAGCGGCTCTTTCACTTCGCAAGAGACGGGCCATCATTATCACATGTAAAAAACAGCAAGCGAGCATCTTCACGAGTGCCATGAGTGAAGTAAAGATTATTCTTCACGGGGCTTGAGGCTGTTGTATCAGCAGACTTTACGACATTCGCCGCAGGGGTATCGTCTGGCCTGCGAAAGAATCGAGGGAGCCGCGCGCGGGCGGCGATTAGGCGCGGTGTGGGTTCTCGACATCCTGCCGAACGCGCGTTTCTTCCTGCAGTTGATAGAGCGACTTGTCGTCATCCAGGCGGGGGAGAAGGGGCGGCGGGCCGGCGAGCCGGGCAAACCGCGCCGGCCGGCCTCGCAGGAGCCGCGCTTTTCTCTCTGTGTTCGCCGCCCGCGGGCTGTACAGGATCGGCAAGGCATCACAGGCCCGGTATTCGAAGATGAGCGTGCGCCGGCCAGCTCTCGAGCGGTTTGGCAGGGAACTGTGCGGGAGCAGGCAATGCATGAGGATGACGCTGCCCGCAGGGGCCGGCAGCGGCCTGGCCGGGGCGGCCTGGCTTGTGAAGGCCTCATCCGTGATCAAGCCCGAGAATCGGCCAGTCTCATCATGGTGGTCAAGGTAGGCCTGGTGAAGCGCGGGGATGACCTGGAGACAACCGTTTTTAATGCTGGCGTCATCCAGGTAGACCAGGGCGGTTACCAGGTCGTCATTGGTGTGCGGAAAATAGGCGAGATCCTGGTGCCATTCGACCGCCGAGCCGACCCGTGGGGGCTTCATGTTGAGCTTGGAGTGGTGCAGGCCGATATCAGGCCCGATCAGGCACTCGACGGCATCGAGGATCCGCGTGTCGCTGCAGAGCTCCCGAAACACCTGGTGACGTTCACAGGGGTCGTAGATTCTTCGGGCTACGGTCTTTCCATCGACCTCTTCCGGTTCGAGCTCCAGGATGGAGGTGTCGCCGTTCTCTACAGCTTCGGCGACGATGGAGTCGATGGTCTCGTGCAGCCGGCCCAGGGTCGCTGCGTCCAGCAGGGAGGGCAGGAGCGTGACACCATCGCGCCGGTATTCCTCGATCTGCTCAGGGCTCAGGGGGGAATTTACCATCTTGGCCGGGGGTTGGGGTTTTACCGGATCAGGGGACGGGCCGCTCAGCTCTCTTTGAAGAAGGCCTCTACGCGGTCGGCGACATAGCGGACCTCTTCCTCTTCCAGCTCGCCGAAGATGGGGATGGAGAGGACCTCCCCGGCAAGCTTCTCGGAGATGGGCAGGTCGCCTTTCTCTCCCCCCAGCGAGCTGAAGCACCCCTGGAGGTGCAAGGGAATAGGATAGTAGATTTCCGATGCGACGGTATTCGCCGCCAGGAATTCACGCAGGGCTTCGCGGGTCGCTCCGTCTTCGCAACGCAGGGTGTATTGATTGTAGATGTGCCTCGATGGCGAGGCCTCCGGCAGTCGAAGCGGAGGGTTGGGGCCCGAGGCGAGTCCTGCGGCCTCCAGCAGGCTTGTGTAGGCGGCGGCATTCTCCGCGCGTCGCAGGGATGATGCATCGAGACGGCGAAGGCGCGGCCGGATCAGCGCGGCCTGCAGGGCGTCGAGCCGGAAGTTTCCGCCGATGACGCCGTGGTGATATTTGGGCGAGCCTCCGTGGACACGCAGGACGCGGATCTTTTCGGCAAGCTCCGCATCGTTGCAGGTGACGAGCCCGCCATCACCGCAGGCGCCGAGATTCTTGGTAGGAAAGAAGGAGAAGCAGCCCAGCTCTCCCATCGATCCGGCCCGTCGTCCGTTGTATTCAGCTCCTATGGCCTGGGCGGCATCCTCGATTACATGGATGCCGTGACGCCCGGCAAGTTCGAGTATCGGGTCCATATCAGCGCAGCGGCCGTAGAGATGGACCGGGATGATCGCCTTCGTGCGCGAGGTTATTTTGCGTTCAATGTCTTCAGGGTCGCAGTTGAAGCTGGTCTCGAGTACATCAACGAATACCGGCCGCGCGCCGGTTCTCGAGATGCATCCCGCGGTGGCGAAGAAGGTGAAGCTTGGGCAGATTACTTCGTCACCCGCGCCTATGCCCAGCGCCATGAGCGCGACGAGGAGCGCATCTGTGCCGGAGGAGACTCCGATGGCATGCTCGGCGCCGCAATAGCTCGCGCACGCCTCCTCGAGGGCCTCGACCTCGGGTCCGAGAATGAAATAGCCGCTCTTGAGAACCCGGGTAAAGGCGTCCTGCAGCTCCGCCTCGAGCTCCGGATCGAGTCTTTTTAAATCCAGCAGCGGGACGTCTCTCACAGCTACCTCGTTATTCGTTGCGTCCACGCTGAATCATCCTGATGGCCCGTCCGGGGGGCGGGGTGACCTTGCTTTCGATGGAGAGATCATCCAATGCCCTTGCTCTTCGGGCAAGCCTCATTCGCAGGAAGATTGGCGCCGCCGGAAGCTCGGGCGGGGGCGGCAGCGGGTTTTTGTCCGGTAATCCACCCTTCCCGCCGTTTTATTTCTCTTCCCGGGCGTATGGACTGCAGCCAGGGGGGGCTTTCTGCCGAAAAAAAGAATAGAGAGGGTCCACCTGAACTGTTTGAGAATGATGGACGAGCACGAGCTTTTTCCGAAGGGCTCCAGGTTTCCGCACGGCTTTGTTGTATCCGATGTCCCCGCTGAGGGAGAGGCGGTTCGCGGCCTCTGCGCTGGTGACGATTTCGGTGAATATCATCTTGCCAGGGAACTTCACCAGGGGCGTTCGGTATCGGTCTTCGAGGCTGTGGAGGGATTCGCGAGCCAGCGATTTGCCCTTAAGGCGTTGCGGGATTTGAGCGCCGCGTCCGCGGGCTCCGTGGCCGCGCTGCGGCTGGAAGCGGAGGTTGCTGCGCGGCTGCGACATCCTTCGCTCCAGAAGATCCTTGGCATGGGCGAAGTCGACGGCACCCCCTATTACCTGATGACCCTGCATAGTGGCGTGAATGCCGAGAGCTTCCTGGGGGAGGACGAGGCGCGCCTCGATCCCGGGGGCCTGGTGGAGCTGGCTGCTCGCTTCGCCTCGGTCGTCGACGCCGTCGCGGCGCTGCATCGCTCGGGAATCGTGCATCGGGACATCAACCCGGCGAATATACTGCTCGATGCCGAGGGACGGTTTATTCTGAGTGATTTCGGTTCGGCACTCAACCGGGCGGAGAGGAATCTCCATCCCGAGGTCGAGCCCGCTGGCGAGCTGATGTATCGCTGTCCTCAGCGTCTCTTGCCCGGGAGCAATCATTATTCTCCAGCCGGTGACATCTACTCCCTTGGCCTGACGCTCTACTCCTTGCTGGCGGGCAGCCATCCCTTCCCGGAGCTTGAAGAGGAGGAGCTCGGAAAGCTCAAACTCAGGAGGGAACCCCCTGCCTTGAACCGGCTGAATCCGCTGGTTCCGCCTGGACTCGGGTCCATTGTGCGGCAGGCCTGCGAGTCCCGGGGATGCTATCGCTATGAGAGCGCCGAGGACATGGCCAGGGAGCTCAAGCGTTTCGTTTCCCGCCGCCGCGGTGGCTACGCATCCTGAAAGGCGGGGCAGGCTCAGTTCTCGCTCTGGAAGAGCAGGAAGATGCCGGCGACCGCAATGGCTGCGCCCAGGATTGCCCGTGCTGAGGTCCTCTGCCTGAGGGCAAAAAAGGCGAGCGGGATGATAAAGATCGGGCTGGTCGAATGCATGGTGGTCGCGACTCCGATCTTGGTGTGTTCGTAGGCGTACATGCAGAGCCACACCCCGAGGTAGGTTCCAAAAAAGCTGGCCGGAATGAGCGGGAGCCATGTCTCGCGGGCTCGGAGCCTGGCTGCCCACACTGGGAGCTTCCCGGCTGCCGCGGCGGCCAGGGACCCGATCAAGACGGCAAGGATCATCCGGAGAAAGGTCGCCTCCAGGGCTCCGAGTCCATCTCTCATCGGGCCCTTGGCAAGGGCCGCGGCGAGGGCCTGGCCGGCACAGGCAAGCAGCCCGAATCTCACACCGGCCGCGGTTGAGCCGGGGAAATGTCCCTGGGATTCATCCTGGTCAGACTTTTCCCGGATGACCCAGATGACACCTCCGGCGGTCAGGCCAATGCCTGCCCAGGCGAGCCAGGAGAGGGTCTCGCTCAGCAGGAGCCATCCGCAGAGGGCGCCGATGGGCGGCACCAGCGTTGTTACCACCAGGGTTCTGCGGGGTCCGAGGATCTGCAGGCTTCTGAAATAGCAGGTATCTCCAAGGACCAGGCCGCTCAGGGCGCTTCCTCCAAGATAGAGCCAGGTCTCCAGGTCGGCTTCGTACACAAAGCCGAGGGCGCCGGATTCTCCTGACAGCAGGAGGAGGGTCAGGAGCAGGAATCCACAGCTTACGCTGTTTTTGAACAGCGTGATCGCGCCGGCGGGAGCCGGGACGCGGCTGAAGATGAGGCTGGTGAGGGCCCAGCAGGCTGCGGCGGCAAGGCCTGCAAGCTCACCCTTGTAGGCGCCGAAGAACTCTGCTATCGATTCAGCGCCCACCAGGAGCAGCTCTCGGTGTGCTTCCGGATCCCGCTTCGAGCAGATCCAGGGCTGACTCGACATCGGATACGGCCTCGTAAAGCTCCAGGCATTCCTTGTAGATCAGGCGCTCCTCCTCCAGTCGGCGGAAGAATCCCAGCAGCGTGTCATAGAAGCCATCGGTGTTGACCAGGACGATGGGCTTGTCGTGATAGTCGAGCTGCTTCAGGGTGATGATCTCCAGCATCTCGTCCAGCGTCCCGAAGGCGCCCGGCAGACAGATAAAAGCCTCGGCCCGCTCTATCATGATGTTTTTGCGTTCAGCCATGTCGGCTGTAACCAGGAGCTCCTCCGCGGCCTCGAAGGCGATCTCCTCCGTGCTCAGCCGTTCCGGGATGACTCCCACGACGCGTCCGCCGCCCTGCTGTACCTCTCTCGCCAGTTCGCCCATCAGGCCGACAGAACCGCCGCCGTAGATCAGCGTATGGCCTCTCTCGACCATCAGCCCTCCAAGTGTCCTCGCGACCTCGAGGTATCGGGGGCTGGCGTTATTGCTCGATGCGCAGAAGACACAGATGGGGATTCCCATGTTCAGTCCTTGGGTTTGGGCTCAGCTTCGCCTTGGCAGCGAGAGCAGCGGGTTGGCGCGGTTTTTCAAGGGCAGCGTGACAGGTCCCCGGAGACGATGCGATTCAAAAACGGCCGCGATCATCTCTGTCGCGCCGCGCGCATGGTATAGGCTCCCGAGGGGCTGTCGGTCCTTCTCGATCGCTTCTATCAGGTCTGTGACGATCGCGACGTTTCCATTGCCCCTGGCCAGCCGGTCGGTATTTTTGAGAGGCTCAGCCTTGTTAATTCCCGCGCTGGAGACAGGCTTCCATCTTGAGCCGGTCCGGCCCGGCTCCCAGGAAGGGTCCTCGAGGATGTGGACATCCGGCAGGTAGCCCGTGTGTATCGTGATCACTCCCTTGGAGCCAAGGAGGGCCAGTCCAAAGCGCGAGGGTTGGGCAGCCATGCCGCGATGGCTCGAGAAGAAGGCGGTGCAGCCCGCTGCCATTTCGAAGGAAGCTTCGATGCCGTCGCCCGCAAGGGGGCCGATGCCTTCATTGCCTTCTTTTACATCTCCCGGCCCCACCGCCCGCCCGCCCTGCGTTACCTTTGCGAAGCAACTCCGGGCTTCACCGCCAAAGATCCGCATAAGGTCAAAGACATGAGTTCCAAGTACCCAGAGATCTTCTCCGCCGCCGCGGTGATCTTCCTTGCCTCGCCCCCGGAGCTCGAGCAGGCGGCCGATTTTTCCATCCTTGATGAGCTTCTGGACCGTCTTGATCCTGGGGCTGTAGCGGGTCTGGTGCGCTATGGCAAGCTTGACGTGTTTTTCCTCGCATGCACGGACCATGGAGTCAGCCTCGGCGAGGGTTCGGCACATCGGTTTTTCGAGAAAAACACTCGCCCCATGCTCCGCGCAGGCAAGCACCATGTCGTGGTGACAGTCAGGCCAGCGAGGGGCAACGCTGACGATGTCCGGGGTCTCGGCCGCCAGCATCTTCCTGTAGTCACCGTAGCGCGCCTTGATGCCGAGGCGGTCAGCTCTCGTCTTCAGGCCGGCTGGATTTTCATCCGAGATGCCGACAAGCTCAGCTTCCGGGACGTTCCTCCAGACCTCGTCGAGTCCGTGGCCGTAATCGCCTCTGCCGCTTCGACCGATAATTCCGATTCGGTATTTTTTCATGTTCTCAATGCCCACAGGTCCATTTTTCAAGACATCAATATTCACCAAGTCACCATCGGCATCTACACACTATCGGCAAGGATCTTGCGAATAAGTGTCGAGCACTCCCGCACTTGTTATACTCGTAGCCGGATTTTTAACGAGGTTTCATGAATAACGACGACAGTGGAAAATTCGTCTCCGCGCGGGGAGTCTCTCCCCTGGTCGCAGGGTTGTGCGGAGAGCTGCAGGAAGAGCGTGTGCTCTTTGATCTTGCGGACCCCATCGTTCTCGAAGCGCTTCGGGCCGATGCCATGCGCATGGCCGCCTTGATGGACGATCCCACCGAGGAGCCGCCGATGCTCTGGAGCGGCGTCCCCTGGCCTCGCGACGAGGATCCTCTGCGCAGCGACTATTGTCTCAGCATCTCGGTGGGAGGCAGCAAGATGGTGTCCCTCCTGCTTCGGGTCGAGGGAGGCGAGGCGGTCGGCCTCGGTCCCGCCGGGGAGGAGTTGCGAGGCGAAGACCTTGAGCGTTTTGCCAAGGCCAACACCCGTGCCACGCCAAACTCCGGCGATACGGCCGATGGTTTCGCCATGATCGAGAAGATCGTCCAGGCTGTCTGCGATCAGTTTAAAGACAACCTGCAGGCTCTCGAGGGCTGCTCCAATATTCTGTTGAGCTGGGGTTTCGCCGGAGCCAGCGAACGAACCGATGAAAGCCTGCTCGGGGGGCTCACCGCACGGACAACCCTGATGACGAAAAAGCAGGGAGCCTTTACGGCCGAGCTCAAGGGCCGGGACCTTTGTGGACTGTTTGCCAACGCCTTTGAGAAGTTTCTCGGTTGGAGCCGGCCGGTAACCGTCGCCAACGATGGAATTATGGCTCTGCATTATTTTCTCGATCCGAGGAGGCGGAACAATTACTCCCAGGTCGGCCTCTTTATCAACGGGACGGGGTGCAATTTTGCCCTGGCGGAGCCGTACGCGGTGCGCCCTGAGGGTATCGTCAGCGCTGAAGGAGAGCGGTACGAGCCGGTCCATCTCAAGGGAAACGACGAGCCGGACGCCGGGCAGACACGAATCAATTATTTTATAAATTACGAGATTGGCAGCATCGCGCTCGAGGCGACGAAGGCGCGATTCGATATCATGGAGAGCTACCCGATTCAAACCAATGCCTTGTCAGGAGGAAACGCCTTCCGGCAGCAATTCCAGGGCCTGGGCCGGGAGTATCTCGGGGGCGACCTCTTTGGCCGCCTGCTTACCAGTTATTCTGGTTGCGGGGGCGAAGAGTGCCCCGAGGGACCGCAGGTCTCGGCCCTGGCTAGCTTTGCGCCAGGCTCCAGCGCCGTACCGGCCGCTCTCCAGGAGATGTTTCCCGGCGTGGAAATGACGGCCAACGAGATGGAGAAGCTGCTCTTTATCTGTCGAGTGATAGTCGGCCGTTCGGCGCTGCACGCCGCCTTGCTGCTGGCAGCGGTCAGTTTCAGGGTGGGCTTCGGATTTGGTGATCCGGAGTCCGGCCGGAAAGATCTTCTGGGCATGGAGGGCAGCATCTGGAGTATCGAGGGTTATCCCGAGCAGGTCTTGAACTACTGGGGCCTCTTGTGCGGCGAACGGAAGCTGAACGTCGAGCTGGCCTCGGCGCCGGGTTTTAACGCCAGCCTCAGGGGGCCGGCATTTTTCGCGGCGATTCATGCTCGGAGAGCTTCCAGTGCGGATGATGCCGGGGCGAGCCTGAAAACATATTAGGAAGATGTCAGGGGACTCAATACGCCCTCCTGCAGGCCCAAGACCCGCATGATTCCGTGTTTCTGGCGTGAGGAGATTCGGGTGAGATGGAAGTCAAATCGTGTGCTATGCTTGGGTAGAGGAAAAAAGTTGAAATGCAGCGAAGGCACACCTTAGAATCAGGCGATCCTTCCCCTAATCCCGGTAACGGGAACATGTCTCTTCAGGGTGTCGATTCTGAAATACGGTTAGTGTCGATGAGTGTCAATTGCCCAGAGGCCTTGAGACACGCTTGATACGGGCTGATCGACTGAATTGTAAATAACGAGGAAATAACAGGTTGGACGTTCCGCATCGCGAAAAACCCAGATGCGGTTAGCTTTATTGTTACCAGCAAACTTGATATTGCTGTGGTAGCGGGGCGTACAATCTTCCTGGCCGGCGGCCGGGGTACCAGGTCTGAAATATTTGAAAGGTAAATCGAATGGCTAGCTCTGGACGTTTTGTCAGAACATTGAGTCGGGTACAGGCTGCGGGCCTGGTGTTGTTTGTCGCCATGCTCGCCCTCACCTCTGGCTGTGATACCAGGATTGGTAATGGAACGGTATCCACTTCGACATTTGAATCTCTTGCGTTGACTGAGAGTGTGGATCAGCAGTCCATCCAGGTTCTCTCTGACAAGATTGATCTGCTGAAGTCGATCTCGCCAACGACGGTTGCGGCTGTTCTGAATGAGCAGCAGGCGAACACCTTTCCTCTCGGAACGCTGAATCTCGCCCCCGGCGGTCGCAGCTCAGTGCTCATTTTCGAAGCGAACCTTCGAGCGATCTGCTCGGTCGATCTCTGTGACACCGGCACTTGCCAGCTGACGGCTCCCAGGGTTCAGCTTCACTACAATGATGTTGGTTTTGAAGAAGAGCTTGAGGCGGCCGGAGTCGGCGAGCCTTTTCCGACCTTCAGCCAGTCGGTTCCCAGTATTCCCGTCGATGTTTCGCGCGGCACTGGCCTTGGAGGTGATCGTTGGCTTGTCTCTTATGAACCCCGCTCACGAAGTCTTGTCGGCATGCGAGCCCGCGATGTCGGCTATCGCAATGTCGCGAATCCCAATGATCCCGATGACCCAAACTTCGGCCGCGGCAATGGCCTGGTCATGAGCGTGATCATCAGCGGGCCTGAGATGCAGTCGCAGCTTGGCCTGGGGACCCAGCCTCGCATCACTCGAATTTTCGATCTTGGACCGGATCCGAGCCCCGGCTCGAACAAGCATCGCCTGCTTGTCTTCTTCGCCCGCGAAGTTCTTCGCGAGGTTCATGTGCTCGAGCTTGAGGCCGGTGTGCGGCCTGTCAGGACCAACCTGGCGCCCGGCGGCGGCAACGAGAATGTCTGGATGCTCAACGGCCAGTTCCGGCGCTTCGGACCTGCCGGAGATCAGCCCTTCATGACGCTTGATGAGATCAAGCTCCTCACCCAGGAGGTGGATGTGGACATCGGGAACTTCCAGCCCATCAGGATCAACACTGATGGAAGCGCCCTGGTGTTTGATTCCGAGAGCTCCCAGTTTCTCAAGCTCAGACCCCTCAGCGCGCTGGACGTGCTGAATATTCCCGGAAAGTTCCCCGGCCAGGGTATTGCTGAGGTGGCCGTTGAAACCTCTGTGATTGAGGACGAGCTCGGGTCACGTGGAAGCGCTCTCGAGTTTACCGAGGCCTGGCCGCACCCTGTAAGCCATGAACTTGTCCTGGTTGAGGAACGTTCGAATACGATCCTCGCCTACGATTACACACTCCCGGCGAACGAGGATAACGCGCGGCAGGTGATCACCTCTATCGACCTGACCTCGAATCGCAGGGATTCGAGCGGATCGGTCGCAGGCGGAGTACTGATCAATAACGAGGAGCCTGTCCTGCTCAAGGCCGAGGAGGACATTCTAGCGAACAGGCTGATGTTCGATCGTGGACGAGATGAACTGATCTCGATCAACTACGAAACCGGAACGGTGGTGATCGTCGCCAAGCGCGCGGCCTTCACCGACAGGACCGGGGTGGACCTTGCCGATATCACCTATATCAAGCATACCGGTGTCGAGCAGCCTGATGACATGCAGAGTGTCCGGGCCTGGGACAGCAGCTCATCTTCGCTGCTCAAGATTCTCCTGGAGAAGGTTCTCGAACCCACCATCAGCAATTAAGTAGAGAGCCCGGTTTTTTTTGTGAGCGTCGAGAGGCACCTCTCTTCTGAATTGCCGCGTTGCCCTGTCGCTTCCGGGGAGCTAAACTGCTCCGGATAGAGGGAGGCTTCGTATATGGGAAAAGCCAAGGGAGAATCAAGGGGGCTTGCCTACCTGCAGCAGGTTCGTCCTCAGGCGGTCAGCCACCTGCTCAGGTTCTTCAAGGAGTCGGGCCAGCATCTCGAGCCCAGGACGCGCTTTCTGATCTCAATCGTCACGAAGGTCATCAATCTCTCGCCCCGTGGCCTGCAGCAATATGTTCGCCGGGCGCTGGCTGAGGGCGCCTCGCCTGATGAGATCATCGATGCCGTGCTCTGCGCATATCCCTGTGCCGGACTCACGAAGGTAGTCGATGCGCTTGACGTGATTCTCGACATGAAGCTTCCCGGCTTTGAGGCGCCTGGCGAGGGGGGCGACTCCACGGCGGCAGAGGGGCCGCCCGCGAGCACGGAGGACGAGTGGATCGAGGTAGGTACCCGCGAGGAGCTTGGCGAGGCTGAGCGTCTTGAGGTCAATGTCGCGGACAGGAGCCTTGCCGTCTTTGAGGCAGATGGAGAGGTCTTCGTCATCGATGGACTTTGTCCCCACCGCAGCGGTCCATTGGTTCGAGGCCAGCTCCAGGGGAAGACCGTGACCTGTCCTCTTCACCAGTGGCAGTTTGATCTCGAGAGCGGTGTTTGCCAGGACAATCCCGGGGCCAGGGTGGGAACCTATGAGGTCAGGATCGAGGATGATGGCCGGATCCTGGTCAAGCTCTGAGCAGGCAGCCGCGCCGGCCGCGGCGAGTCCTGGCAATATAGCAGAGGAGGGCACTTGATACTCACCTGTGGACTCTCTCCCGCATGGCAGCACATCCTGGTTGCCGATGGCCTGTCCCCGGGGGAGGTCAACCGAGCTTCGGAGGTCTACTGGTGCGCTTCGGGCAAGGTTCTCAACGCCGCGATTGCCCTTGCCCACCTCGGTGGAGAGGGGAGGGTCGTCTCGTTGCTTGGCGGTGCGCGCGGGTCTGACATCAAATGCGAATTCGAGGGGTGGGACATTGAGACCTCCTGGGTTGAGTGCGCCTCGCCCACCCGGGTCTGCACTACGATCATCGACTCGGCCACCGGTTCCGTAACGGAGCTGGTTGAGAACGCGGGGGCCCTTACTGCTTCGGAGCTGGAGTCTTTCCGCCGGGCCTGCCGGGAGGAGGCGGGTGCGCCTGGCCTGGCATTGGTTATGGGCTCCATTCCGCCAGGCGTACCGACCGAAATCTATGCAGGAATCCTGGAGAATACCAGGGCCCGGGCGGTACTTGATATCCGGGGACCGGAACTTCTCGAGGCTGTTGCTGTCGGCGCCTTCCTTGTGAAACCCAACCGGCAGGAGCTTGAATGGACCCTGGGGAGGAAGCTTACCGATGAGAGGGCTGTGCTGGCCGGGATGAGGGAGCTGAACGAGCTCGGGGCGGAATGGGTTGTCGTTACACAGGGTGATGGGCCTGTGCTGGCGACCGCCGCAGGGGAGGGCTTCAGGCTGCTGCCGCCGCGGGTCGCGGCGGTCAACTCTATTGGCTGCGGTGATTGCATGGCCGGAGGGATTGCCCTCGCCCTGGATGAGGGGCGCGCGCCCCTGTCGGCCATTGCTTACGGAATGGGCGCAGCGGCGGACAACCTTGCCCAGGTCCTCATGGGCCGGCTTGACCGGGGCCGGGTCGAGGAGCTTGCCGCCGCGGTGACCACCGAGAGTGTTCCGTCCGCCTGAGCGCCTGTTTCTTTCCATTCACGGGACCGTCTGCTGTTAGAATGTAGACGTCCAACCAGCGGAATATAAGGAGTCGCGACATGAGAAAATATTCAATCCTGGCGGCGGTTGTCATCTGCCTGCATGCGCCAACAGTTCGCGCCGAGGAGGTAGTTCGGGTTGCCTGTGTGGGAGACAGCATCACCTATGGAGCTGGTGTGGCCAATCGCGGGAAGAACAACTATCCAAAGGTGCTTGGCGGCCTGCTGGGGGCCGGGTACGAAAGCAGAAACTTTGGCGTCAGCGGAGCCACCCTGCTCAAGAAGGGCGATCTTCCCTATTGGAGAACCGGCGCTTTCAAGGCGGCTACCGAGTTCAAGCCTCATATCGTGATCATCAAGCTGGGAACCAACGATTCCAAGCCGCAGAATTGGAAGCACAAGGCACAATACGCGATCGACCTGGCCGCGCTGGTGGATCATTTTGAGGCGCTTCCCTCCCGGCCAAAGGTCTGGCTGTGCAAGCCGGTACCTGTTTACAGGGACCGGTGGGGAATTACCGAGAAGGTCGTCAAGGGGGAGGTCATTCCTCTACTGGAAGGCGTGGCGAAGAAGAAGAAGCTGCCCGTTATCGATCTCTACAAGGCGCTCAGCGGCGCCAGAGAGCACTTCCCCGATGGTGTCCATCCGAATGTCAAAGGCGCGGGAATTCTTGCCAGGTCTGTTTACAAGGCGCTCCTCAAGGGAGCCCTCAAGGGGAAGGCGAAGCGTGCGGCCGGGCGTTTGCCCGCGAAGGCCGGCAGCTAGGGCTTGTCATTGGAGGCAGAATGGTCCGTGGCTGAGGCCCGGTCCCTTTGAGGGAGGAAAGATGATTCGATTCAGAAGCTTACTGGCTGTGCTGCTGGCGGTTTTCTCGTTGGAGGTGTCGGCTGAGGAGGTGGCGCGGATCACGCTCGACAATGTCGAGAAGCCCCCGGAGTTTTCTCCTGAAGAGCCTGTTCGAAGTGAGTTCTCCGCGTCGCTCGCTGCCCGCTACCTCGATACCGCAGCCCTGCATTGGCAGAAGCAACGCAAGTGCGGCACCTGCCACACGAACTTCGCCTATCTGCTGGCGCGTCCCTCTCTGAAAGCGATCTCGCCTCCTTCGCAGGAGGTGAGAAAGTTTTTCGAGTCGATGGTCGAGGAGCGCTGGGAAAGCGAGGGGCCTCGGTGGGATGCCGAGGTCGTTGTGACCGCCTCCCTGCTGGCTGCCAATGACCGACTGACGACAGGTAAGCTGAACCCGGTTACGCGGAAGGCCTTCAAGCGCATGTGGGGGCTCCAGCGCAAGGATGGCGGCTGGGACTGGCTCGAATGCGGGTGGCCGCCCATGGAGTCCGATGCGCACTATGGCGTAACCCTCGCCGCGCTCGGGGCTGGAATGGCGCCCGGCGGCTACGCCTCGAGCGATGAAGCGAAGGCTGGGGTCGAGGGGATTCGGCGCTATCTGCTGACGAACCCTCCGCCATCGCTCCATCATCGGGCGATGCTTTTGTGGGCCTCGACACGTCTTGGTGGACTCATGGAGAAGAGGGACCAGGCTTCGGTGACCTCGGCGCTCTTTGCCCTTCAGCGGCCCGATGGCGGCTGGGCCATGGCGAGTCTCCTCGAGGGCTGGGACGGCCATAAGCGTAAGGATGACACCAGGCAGGAGCTCGAGAAGAGCGATGGATATGGTACAGGGTTTGTCACCTACGTTCTTCGCCAGGGTGGCGTGCCAGCCCGGGATGGCCGCCTTAAGAGGGCCATCGCCTGGCTGAAGGCAAACCAGCGCGAGAGCGGCCGGTGGTTTACCCGCTCTCCGACCAGGGACACAAAACATTTCATCTCTAACGCCGGCACGGCTTTCGCGGTGATGGCCATCGATGCCTGTCTACCTTGAGACCGGGAGCTTCATGATGTGCAGATTTTTCCCGGCGAAAAGGTAAAGCCGACCGCCTTCGCGCCAGGCGCTGATCAGGCCATCGCCGGCGGGCCATTTGGCGTGGCCCCTTGGGTCCCGCACCACCTTGATGAAGTCGGTAGTGTAACCGTAGCGCGGCTGCGGAACATCGCCCGCCGCGGGGCTTTCCGTCCATACCAGCAGGTACTTTCGCTTACCGGAGCGCAGCTTGCCGAGGTAGGCGACAAATCCTGGACGATAGATGCCGCGGTGTCCCTTGCCGCCATCGTCGGGGTGAAGGATGGGATTGTTCTTTCCCCACCGCCACACCCGGCCGTTTTCGCTGGTGGCGAAGCCGAGGGTTGGCAGTCCCTTGACCGGAGTGCCTCTCAGAAAGGCCAGCCATTGCCCGTCCGGCAGCCTCTGGATTGCGTGGTAGGAGGACGCGCTTTCCATCCAGGGGACCTTCGTCGTTGGCAGGACAGGCAGGATGTCGTGGACACTGACCTTGCCCAGGGCTTCATCCCTGACGATCCTCCACCGATGCGATGCGAGGTCTTCGGAGACCGCGAGCGCCGTCATCTGGTTTCCCTGGCCGGGTGAGCGCGGATCGCCTTTCCAGGCTCCATGGTAGTGGTTGTAGTAGTGGAAGTAGAGGAACCAGAGTTTTTCTTCCTCGCACCAGGTGACGCAGGGACTCGAAAAGTGAGAAGGATCGTCTTTCTTGCCGGGATAGTGTGGATTGACGAGGACCATGCTGTGTTCGCGAGCAGGATCGAACGCCTTGATCTTCGTGTAGGGGCCGCCGATCCGGTCGGCGACAGCGCAGCCGATGCCCGAGGTCGGGTCGTGGTGCGCGAAATACAGGTAGTATTTTCCATCGGCCTTCCTGCCGTGGTCATTGCGCACAAGGGAGGGGTAGCCAAGGGAGCTTCGATTCTGTCCGGGACTCCAGGTGCTTTTTTCCCAGGCCTCGTCCGCCTCCAGGATCTGCTTTGAGCTGAGGACCGTTAGAGGCAGCGCCTTCTTCAGGTCTGAGAGGTCGACGCAGCGGAGGTTGTTATCGAGAGGCCTCCGGCTCTTCTGCGCCTCGGCCCGGTCAGCCGAGAGGCATAGAACCAGCAGGACCCAGAGAAAGAGTCTGCGGGATATTCGGGGAGACTTCATGCCGAGGTCCTCTTATTTTCCGGCCGCGCTGTGTTTCAGCACGAAGCTTACGATGGGCTCCGGGTCTTTCAGGCTATGCGGGTGGTGGCCGAGGCCCTTCTTGAGGATGACCTTGATGGAGCCTCCGAGCGCCTTGTAGCGTTTTTCCAGTACCGCTGTGTTTTCCGCGACAGGCACCACCTTGTCCGCCCCGCCGCAGACATGCAGCAGGGGGATGCCCGCCTTCGCCAGGGGCTCGAGATTATCAACCGGGTTGCCCTTATAGGTTTTCGACTGCTCTTCACTCAATCCGTAGGCCTTGAGGCAGGCGGCCCAGGCTCCCCGGGGCTTTTCCCTGTTCTCTCGCCGGCGGTAGAGGTCGCCAGGCCAGCTCCTGAAATCGCAGACCGGAGCATCTCCATATATGCAGGAAACCTTTTCCGGATTGGCCCTCGCCCAATTGTAGATGATGAGGCCGCCGCGGCTCATGCCCTCGAGGGCGACCTTACTGGAGAGGCCGTGCTCCCGGGTCAGGTAGCCGTAGAAGAGATTCCAGCGCTCGACGGCGGCCGGGTTGCCGAACAATCCGCCGACCTCGATATAGGCGATGTGAAAGCCCTTCTTCAGCAAGGCGATGTCCGCCTGCGGCTGATGGCCGAAAAAGCGAGCCCGCCAGATCCAGGGCCTGCCTCGGGCGGCGGTCTCGGGTTTGACGATAATGCATCGGTGGCCATCGAGCTGGAACTCGTATCGTCCGAAGCCGCCGAAGTTTCCACGCGCCTTTTTGAGCTCGCTGGCGACGGGCTTCCGGTCGGTCGGGGTTTTTGCTTCTTCCTCGGCCTGGAGCGAGGCGGCCAGGCAGAGCAGGAGGACGCAGAGGCAATGGCTGGATTTCATCTGGTTAACCCCGGTGATGTTGGTTGCGTGAATCGTCGCCTGGGAGGCGACCCGAACAGCATCTAACCACATCCCGCAGCTGAAATCAGCCGGGGGAATGGTCTCGATTCCTCCGGCTGGCTCTGCCAGAATGAGTCGAGCTTGGAGCGCCTTGTTTCGTGGAGAGAGTTCATGTCGGGAATCGAAGGGTCAGGGCAGGATGGCGAGCCGCTCGAAAGGCTTGATGACTGGGATGAGTTCGTGGCCAGCAGGTATCCCGAGGACGAGTCCACGGATTCGGGCCGGCGCAAGCGCTCCGGCGAGGCCTTTCGCGACTATCGGTCCGAGGCTCGTGCCGGAGTGAAAGAGTTCTATAAGCTCAATCACGCCCACCAGACCCTGGAGTTTGTCGAGGCAAAGAAGGAGCGGTATCTGAAGCTCGACCACAAGAGCCTGGGGGTCTGGGAAGCCATCGAGCTGCTCGATACCCTGGTGGATGACAGTGATCCCGACACCGAGCTGTCTCAGCTCGAGCACCTGCTGCAGACCGCCGAGGCGATCCGCAAGGATGGGCATCCGCGCTGGCTCATTCTTACCGGGCTGGTCCACGATCTCGGTAAGTTGCTCTGTATCTTTGGAGAGCCTCAATGGGCCGTGGTGGGAGACACGTTTCCGGTTGGCTGCCGGTTTTCCAGCCGGGTCGTTTTCCCGGAGTTCTTCGAGCTGAACCCCGACTCTCACGATGAACGGTACCAGACGAGGACCGGTATCTATGAGGAAGCCTGTGGCCTGGACCGGGTTCATCTTTCCTGGGGCCACGACGAATACCTCTACCAGGTGGTGAAGGATTTCCTGCCGGCCGAGGCGCTCTATCCGATCCGCTACCATTCCTTTTACGCCGGCCATCGTGAGGGGGCCTACGACCACCTCATGGATGATCGCGATCGGGAAATGTTCCAGTGGGTGCGAACGTTCAATCCCTACGACCTCTACTCCAAGGATGAAAATCCTCCTCCGGTTGATGAGCTGCGTCCGTTCTACGAGGAGCTGGTGGCGGAGTACCTTCCCGGTCAGCTGAGCTGGTAGAGGCCGGCGGTCTCATCTCTCAGGCTACGATCTCCTTGATGACCTTCCCGGCGACGTCCGTAAGCCGGAAGTCCCGACCGTTGTAGCGGTAGGTCATTTTTTCGTGGTCCATTCCCAGCAGGTGGAGGATCGTGGCGTGGAGGTCGTTGACGTGGACCTTGTCGATTGCGGCCTTGTGTCCGAGCTCATCGGTCTCTCCGTAGCTGACGCCGCCCCTGGCGCCGCCACCGGCGAGCCAGGTGGTGAAGGCGTGCGGGTTGTGGTCCCGGCCGGGCTTGCCGCCTTTCTGGGCAACGGGAAGACGTCCAAACTCGCCGCCCCAGACGACCAGGGTTTCATCCAGTAGCCCCTTCTGCTCGAGGTCGGTGAGAAGCGCGGCGATCGGCTGGTCGGTCTCTTGCGCGAATCCAGTGTGGTTGCCCTTGATGTCATTGTGGCCATCCCAGGAGCGCTGGTTCTCCATGCCGCCTGAGTAGATCTGGACATAGCGGACCCCGCGCTCGACCATGCGCCTTGCCGTGAGACATTGCGCCGCGAAGTGCTTGCATTTGCCGTTGTCGAGTCCATAGAGCTTCCTGATGTGTTCAGGCTCGGACTGGACGTTGAGCGCCTCGGGAGCGGCGCTCTGCATGCGGTAGGCCAGCTCGAAGCTCTCGATTCGAGCGGCGAGCTCCTCCTCGTACGGGTTCTTATCCAGATGTTCCTGGTTCAGCCTGGAGAGCAGATCAAGCTGCCGGCGCTGCTGCTCAGGCGTCATCACTGTGGGCCTCTTGAGGTTGTCGATCGGCTCTCCCTTGGGACGCAGGTGGGTGCCCTGGAAGACGCTCGGCAGGAAGCCGGCCCCCCAGTTTGCCGCATGACCCTTGGGCAGTCCCCGGCCCTTGGGGTCGCTCATCACGACGAAGGCCGGGAGGCTGTCGCTCTCGCTGCCGAGGCCGTAGGTTACCCAGGAACCGACACAGGGGTAGCCCATACGCGGCAGGCCGCAGTTCATCATGAAAAGGGCGGGGCTGTGGTTGTTCGACTCGGTATACCCGGAATGAACGAAGGCCATCTTGTCGACGTGCCTTGCGAGGTTGGGAAAGATCGAGGAGACGGGCTTGCCGCATTCGCCCTGCGGCTTGAACTGAAAGGGGCTCTTCATGAGGCCCCCGACGGAGCCGCTGAAGAACCCGGTGAACTTGTCGAAGCCCTTCAGAGGCTTCCCATCCCATTTCTCCAGGGCCGGCTTGTAGTCCCAGGTGTCGACCTGGCTCGGGCCGCCGTTGATGAAGAGCCAGATGACCGATTTGGCGGCGGGCTTGAAGTGGGGAGAGCGGGCGGCAAGGGGATTGAAGCCGCCTTCGGCCGCGGCCCCCAGCAGACCTTCGTCCCGCAGAAGGCTTATCAGGCCGAGGCTGCCGAGGCCCATGCCGCAGCGCCGCAACAGGTTTCTTCGGTTCAGGGTTTCCCGGTATTTCCAGACTTCTTGCATGGTTCGGTTCTCAATCTATGTAGATGAATTCGTTCAGACCGAAGAGGACCTGGCAGAAATCGGCCAGGGCCAGCCGGCGCGCTTCCTTGTCGTCGCGCCCCGCCTTGGCGTAGGAGGACTCCTGCTGGGCAACAAAGCCGGCCGCGGCGGCACGCTCGGTGTCCGTTGGATTTCGGCCGAGGGCTGCCCGGTAGCCAAGGGTGACACCGCCGGCCGGTCCGTCGTCCTGGAGTTTTTCCACGAACTTCAGCGCATTCCTGCGTATGTGCGGACTGTTCATGAATAGCAGCGCCTGGGGCGCGACGATGGTGTTCGGTCGGCTTCCCTGGCTTACCAGCGGCTCGGGGGAGTCAAAAAGCTGCATGCTGGGAATGACCTTGCTGCGCTTGATCATGAAGTAGATGCTTCGCCTGGTCATCGCCTCGTTCAGAGTTCCCTTTCCAAACATGGTCTTGTCCAGGAGCCCGCTTACCTCGAGCACACTGTCCCGGATGATCTCCGCCTCGAGCCTGGCCGGGGTTCTGCGCCAGAGAAGGCTGTTGCCGGGGTCTTTCCCGGCCCGGTCCCTGTCGTAGGCGCTGCTCTGTCTGTAGGCACTGCTGAGAAGGATGAGCTTATGGAGAGGCTTGAGGCGCCAGCCTCCGCGGATCAGTTCTCTCGCCAGCCAGTCCAGCAGCTCAGGGTGGGTCGGCTTTTCGCCCTGGACGCCGAAGTCGTTCGGCGTCGATACCAGTCCCTGGCCGAGGTGATGCTGCCAGAGCCGGTTTACGATGACCCTCGCGAGCAGCGTTCCCGCTCCGTTATCGGGATCGGTGATCCAGTTTGAGAGCGATCTTCTGCGGTAGGAAGTTCGCCACCCTTTTGGAGGCTCCACCTGCCAGTTCTTCTCGGTCTTGCCTTTTTTCATGAGCACCGTCAGGAAGCCCTGGCTGGCGACGCCTTGCTTCTGGGCCGGATCGCCGCGCCCCAGGAAGTAGGTCTCCTTGTAGAAATGTGGAAAGCCGCGTCCATCTGCGTGGTGTTTCGTTGGGCGGAAGCCCTCGCTGGTGACCTGGACCTTGACGGTCTTCCCGCCGCTGGGCGGGCTCCCATTCTGTTTTTCGACAGCCCTGTTGAGCTCCTGCCAGCGCTTGTCTTTGCCGGAGAACCATTTGAAGAGCGCCGCCCGTTCGGCGGCGGGAAGCTCCTCCGGCTTGCCGGCTTTGAGCCGGGCAAATCCACTGGAGAGCGCCTGGGGGAGGCCGCCACCGACCGCCACCGGGGCGTCGACGCTGGAGACCGAGAGGCGCGGACGTCCGATGTTGTGCTGGGTGTTGGCGCCGCATTGGATCGAGACCTCGATATAGGTGCCGCCATCGAAGCCTATCGGTTTTTCAAAGCCGAAAACGGCTGCCTGGTCGTGCCCGATACCTCCGTGGTCAACCGCCCAGCCGGTCTTGTTTCTGTCATTGTCGAGCGCCGCCTTGACGGACAGGTTGCCCGTATTCTGCTGGTGGGTAGCGCGCGCGGTGGAGAGCTTGACTGGAGTGAGCTTCGCGTTCGGCTCCTTGAGCGGCCGGACGGCGACCTTCAGATCAGTGAGGCCGAAGTTTCCGTTGCTGGCCCGCCCGGGCCCGTTTTTCGGCATCGAGGAGTGGGTGAGAGCCTCGATCCGAAGCGCGCTGATTTCCCCGGAGGTAGAGGCTCCGCCCAGCACGTAGAGATCTTCCGGGCTTGGATTCTTGCCGGTGGCCAGGATGGAGCCGTCCGCAAGCTTCTGCAGGGTAGAGCCGTGCTTCGATTCGATTTTAGAGAGGTCGAGGACTTCCCATGGAGCCTTCGGGGGAGCCTCCGCGGAGCCTTTGCTGAGCCAGGCCGCGAAGCTTTTTCCCAGCGTCCCCCTGGCGTAGGCATCACGAGCCGCGAGGGTTTTTTCTTTCGCGGCCTTCCAGGAGGAGAGGGCCTTGCGGTGTTCGTCGGTGTCGATCGGCAGATCGATCTCGCTGCGGATCGTGGTGCCGAAGGTCGAGAGCAGACGGTAATAGTCGCGCGTTGGGATCGGGTCAAATTTGTGGTCGTGACACCTGGCGCAGCCGATCGTCAGTCCGAGCATAGCCGTCCCCATGGTGTTGACCATGTCATCGAGCTCGTCGTAGCGCGAGCTCTCGAATTCTTTCTCTGTGAGCTGGGTCGGAAAGACACCGGCCCCGAGGAAGCCGGTCGCCATCATGGCCAGGGAATCTTCCGGCGCCAGCTCGTCTCCGGCCAGTTGCCAGGCTACGAATTGGTTGTAGGGCATGTCGCTGTTGAGGGCCTTGATGACGAAATCGCGGTAGTGATAGGCGTGGTGTCGATCGTAGTCCTGCTCAAAGCCGTGGCTCTCCGCGAATCGCGCCAGGTCGAGCCAGTGCCGACCCCAGCGTTCGCCATAGTGCGGGCTCGCGAGGAGCTCATCAATGAGCGCGCCCCAGGCTTTCGGTGTCGGATTGGCGGCGAAAGCATCGACCGCCTCGGGGGGAGGAGGCAGGCCGATGAGGCCGAAATAGGCGCGCCGCACCCGGGTCCGCGGCGAGGCCTCGGGATTGGGGGCGAGGCCCTCTTTCTCGAGGCGGCTGAGCAGGAAGCGATCGATCTCGCCGTTGGCCCACGCGGTGTTCTTGACCGCCCCTGGAGCCGCTGTTTTCAGCGGCTGGAAAGCCCACCAGTTCCGATGTTCGTTCGTAATGTTCAGTCCGGTCTCTTCGTTTTCTTTTTCCGCCTTCAGCGGGCGATCGTAGGCCGCGCCGAGGTCGATCCAGCGGGCGATCATCTCGATTTTTTCCTCCGCCAGCTTCTTCCGCTTGTGGGGCATATGCGGTTTAGCCTGGTGAGAGATCATCTTGTGGAGGGGGCTCTCGGCGTGCTGGCCGATGACCACAGCATTTCCTTCGGAGCCGCCCTTGATGAGACCTGCCCGGGTTGAGAGGTCGTATTTTGAGCGTGTGCGTTCTCCTCCGTGGCATGGAAGACAGTTTTTTACCAGCACTTCGCGCACACCCGTCTTGAAGAGGTTGAGCCCGTCAGCCATTTTCCGGGCGTGGTCAGGCCCCAGGGCCTCCAGCAGTCGCTTCGCCGCATCTCCCGTCGTTTCCTGGGCGGGGGCGGATGCCGGCAGCGCTGAAAGGCAGCAGACGAAGATGAATGCGTAGGTGAACTGGTTGGAGTAGGTCACGGGTGGGGCGTCCTTATTTTCTATGCGCTTGAGAGCTGATGTTAGCAAGACGAAGATTATTTTTCCCGTAACTTTAATCCTTCCGGATTCGATGATGAGGCCTTACGCTCGATTCAGGGACGAGATAAGCCCCTGGGCTGGAGCTTCGCAGGCAGGTGTGAGAACAAGACGAATGAGAGAGCGTACAAAGATATTTCTGCTGCCGGCCTTTCTTCTCCTGGCCTTGTCGGGGAGTTATGGCGTCGCCCAGGAGCTGCTCATCACGGAGTTCATGGCCAGCAACGACGATGGCCTGAGAGATGAAGATGGAGACAGCTCAGACTGGCTCGAGCTGCACAATGGTGGTTTCGAGCCCATCGACCTCGATGGCTGGCAGCTTACGGATTCAGCCGTCAACCTGCGTCGCTGGAGGTTCCCGCCCGTCATCATCGCCGGCGGCGAGTTCCTGGTCGTCTTCGCTTCCGGAAAGGATCGCTCCGAACCGGACAGGCCCTTGCACACCAACTTCCAGCTCGATTCCGATGGCGAATTCCTGGCCCTGGTTTCTCCCGCAGGGGAGATCGTATTCCAGTACGCGCCGACCTACCCGGAGCAACACACCGATTATTCATATGGCCTGGGACAATCGGTGACCTCCTTTCGAATGGTCACCAATGCGAGCCCGGCCCTGGTTCACGTGCCACGAGGCGCCGGAGCCGAAGCGCTCTGGATGCTTCCGGGCTTCGATGACAGGGCCTGGGGCGAGGCGGCCTCCGCGGTCGGGTTCGAGACGGGTGCGGGTGTCGCGGTCGGCGCCCCGATTGTGAACATCGCTCCGGAGGGAGAGGCTGTTCAGTCTTCGGATTACGGAAACGGACAGTTCCCGGCCAGCCTGGGCATCGACGGGAGCCTCGGCAATTTCACCCATACCGCGGCCGGCCTGAACCTGCCATCTACCTGGGAGCTCGATCTCGGTCGCGAAGCTCTGCTGGGATCGATTGTCCTTTACAACCGCAGCGGCTGCTGCACCTCACGTCTCCGTGACATCACGGTCTTCGTGCTCGATGCGCCCGATGGAGACGTGCTCTTCGAATCAGACCTGCTCAACGAGGAAAACGTTCTCGGGGGCGGGGGAGCAGGTGGACCCGACAGGCTGGAGGTCGACCTGGTTGAGCTCGTGGGGGGGCCGGTGGCTGGCAGGGTTGTCCGGGTCGTGCGAACCCCGGACCCGGATCTCTCCGGCACCGGAGGGGCGGGTAATGCGGATGAGGCGGATGTTCTTTCTCTTTCCGAGGTCGAGGTCTTTGAGGTCCAGGTGATCGGCTACGAGGGGCTTATCGAAACCGACCTGGAGGGGGAGATGTACGGAGTCAACTCTTCTGCCTGGCTGAGGATTCCTTTCAGCCTGGAGCAGGAGCCGGTCCTCGACCTGCTGAAGTTGCGGATGAGGTACGATGATGGCTTCATCGCCTACCTGAACGGAGTCGAGGTGGCCAGCAGGAACGCGCCACAGGTCGCCGCCTGGAACGCCACGGCCGTAGAGGATCGGGCGGACTCGAGCGCTATTGTTTTCGAGGACATCGTCATCACCGCCAGCCGCGAGCTCCTGCGCGCCGGAGAGAACGTTCTCGCGATTCATGGGCTCAATATAACCCCCGGCGATGAAGACTTTCTCATCAGCGCCGAGCTGGCAGGCGAGGGCATCCTTGATCTTGCTCCCCGTTATTTCCAGTCCCCGACGCCCGGGGAGGCGAACGAGGCCGATGGTTTCGCGGGCTTTGTCGCCGATACGAGCTTCACCGTTGACCGTGGCTTCTATTTCGAGCCATTCGAGGTTGAGATCCGCAGCGAAACCGAGGGCGCGGTCATTCGCTACACCCTCGATGGTAGCGAGCCGGGGCCGAATGCCGGCAGCGTCTACGATGGCCCCCTGCTGATCCAGGGGACGACCACCCTGCGGGCGCTGGCTCTGCTTGACGGCCTGGCTCCGACCAATATCGACACCCACACCTACATTTTCCCGGATGATATCGTCGTGCAGGATTCGGCGGCGACGATCGCCCGCGGCTTCCCTCGCAACTGGGGCGGGACCTCGGCCGATTACGGCATGGATCCTGACGTCATTGGGCAGGGAGGGCGTGATCGTTTTGGCGGCAGGTACGCCGAGACGATCCATGATGACCTGCTCGCTATTCCGACACTCTCGGTGGTTATGGACATCGATGAGATGTTCGGCTCGGGGGGGATCTATACAAACTCCGGCTCGCGGGGAAGCAGCTGGGAACGCCGCAGCTCCATCGAGTTGATCGATCCCGATGGCGAAGAGGGCTTTCAGGTGAACTGCGGCATCCGGATCCAGGGCGGAGCCTTTCGCAGCCATGGCCTGACGAAGAAGCACTCGCTGCGTTTTCTCTTCAGGGAGCGGTATGGGGAGTCAAAGCTTCGCTACCCTCTCTTTGGAGATGAAGCTCCTGATCGATTTGACACCATCGTGCTGAGGGCCAACTCCAATGATGGCTGGCAATGGAGCGGCGCCGGCGATGATCCTCTCTACCTTCGCGACTCCTTTGGCAGGGAGACCGTACTCGCCATGGGCAATGTCGCATCTCACGAGCGCTTTCTGCACGTCTATATCAACGGGGCCTACTGGGGCCTCTACAATGCCGTTGAGAGGCCTGACCACGCCTTTTCCGCCACCTATTTCGGGGGAGAGAAGGAGGACTGGGATGCCTACTCCAACGGGTCCACGACCAACGGCAACACCCAGGCCTGGAACGCCATGCTCAGCCTGGCCCGCCAGGGCCTGGGGGATGGCGCCGCCTATCAACGCATCCAGGGCCGGAACCCTGATGGCTCCGAGAATCCGAACCTGCCCCAATATGTCGATGTCGACAACATCATCGACTACATGATCACCAATCTCTACGTTGGTAATACTGACTGGCCGCATAAGAATTACTGGGTTGGCTTCAATCCTGCCCAGCCCTCGGGCTTCAAATACTATATGTGGGACTCCGAGTGGTCGATGGGTCTCCGGTCCGATCTCTCAACCAACAGGGTCAATGTGAACAACGGCGTGGCCGAGGTGTACGGCCGCCTCCGCTCCAACGCCGAGTTTCAGGTTCGCTTCGGAGACCGGCTGCACAACTATTTTTCCAGCGGGGGCGCGCTCTATGTTGATCCCGACAACCAGCGGTGGGATCCCGAGCATCCCGAGAGGAACAGGCCGGCTGAACGCTTCATGAGGCTGGCGAATACGGTAGACAGGGCGGTGGTGGCGGAGTCCGCCCGCTGGGGAGACCAGCACTCGGGGAATCCCTATACCCGGGATGAGCATTGGGCGAGGGAACGCGACAACATCCTGAACAACTACCTGCCGCGGCGCTCGGAGGCGGTGCTGAACCAGTTTCGCGGCGCGAGGCTCTATCCGACCGTTCCTGCGCCGGTATTGAACCGCCGGGGGGGCTTCATCGAGCCGGGCTTTGTCCTGACCATGCGGACCAGCCAGGGATCCATCTACTATACTGTTGATGACGACGATCCCAGGCTCCCCGGCGGCGAGACATCTCCCCGGGCGGTTGTCGGGGGCGAGATCAATTCCGAGATGCTCCTTCCCTCGCAGGCGCCTGTGAGGGTCATTGTTCCAACGGACGATTCCCTGGGTCTTGACTGGATCGCCCCTGACTTCGACGATTCCGCATGGATCAGCGGCAATACGGGTGTCGGTTTCGAGAGGAACACGGGCTTCGAGGAGCTGATCAACACGGACATTCTTGAGCTTGCCCACCAGATAAACCCGACCTGCTATCTGCGGATCGATTTCAACGTGGAGAACCCGCAAGAGCTGGGGATCCTGACGCTGAGGATGAAGTACGACGATGGCTTCATCGCCTACCTGAACGGCGAGCGAGTCGCGGCCGGCAACGATCGTCCCGACCCGCAATGGAACTCCCGTTCTCTCGGCTCCAACTCTGACAGCCGGGCGGTGGTATTCGAGAATTTTGACATCAGTGAATCGGTTGGCCTGCTGCGCGCTGGGCGTAACGTTCTCGCGATCCACGGCATGAATACGACCGATGGTTCCTCGGACTTCCTCATTCTTCCGGAGGTGACCGCGGCGGCTGTCGATGACAGCGGCATCGTTCTTAACGAGCCGGCGGTTATTCGTGCCAGGACGCTCTCCAATGGGCAATGGAGCGCGCTGGAGGAGGTCCACTTTTATATCGATACGCCCCTGAGAATCACCGAGCTCATGTATCATCCGGCTCCTCCACTGGAGGGAAGCCCCTGGAGCGAGGGGGACTTTGAGTTCCTCGAGCTTGCGAACACGGGCTCCGGGACCGTGGAGCTTGCAGGGATGAGCATCGAGGGGGGAGTGCGCTTTGACTTCTCTACCGGAGCGGTTGAGCGTCTGGGGCCCGGTGAGGTGGTGGTGCTCGTCCGTAATCTGCAGGCATTTGCCAGCCGCTACGATGTGGCCCGGATCCTGGTCGCGGGCGAATACGATGGCCGGCTGGCTAACGATGCCGAGCCGCTGCGCCTGGAGGGAACCCTTGGCGAGAACATTCTGGACTTTGAGTACAGTGACGCCTGGCAGCCGGGAACCGATGGAGAGGGCCGGTCCCTGGTGATCACAGATGCTCTTGCTGAGCGCTCGGCCTGGAACGATTCCGAGAGCTGGGCCGCCAGCCCCGAACTTCTTGGATCACCGGGCTTTCATGCCTTCGAGCTGCCGCCGGGGGCCGGTGGACTGCAGAGGCCGGGGGATGCGAACCAGGATGGCCAGCTCGACATCTCGGACGCGGTCGCTCTCCTTGGACATCTCTTCGCTGGAGTGCCCGCCATCCTGCCTTGTGATGACGGCTCATCCCGGGACTCTGGAAATGTCGCGCTGCTCGATCACAATGGCGACACGGGGGTGGACCTGGCCGACGCCATCGCCCTCCTGGTCTACCTGTTCCAGCAGGGCGACGAGCCCGCGGGCGGCGCCGGCTGCCGGTTGATCCCCGGCTGTCCCGACACCTGCGTGCAGTAGGTAGGCCTAGGGCTCAGTCCCTGATGTGCCAGTCAACCGGGTTTGCCGACGAGCATTCCTCGGCGATCTTCTTCGCCGATTCGGTTTCGAGGGCTTCGAGGGCGTTGGTGATCCATTCCCGGGTCGCGTGATGGCCGCGGTCTTCGTATTCACGGGCCTGGATGAGGCACTCGAGCCGGTCGGCGTCCTTGGCGATCCGGGCCTCGAGGGAGTTTTTAGCCGCGCCTTCTGAGTAGAGCGCCCGGAGCTTGTCTCCGAGCACCTCCGGGAGGCGCTGAAGCTGGTCTTCGACAACCTTCTCCTCCGCCCCGTCCCAGTCGACATAGGTCTTCCCCACGCGATGCTGGTCATTGACCCTGGTCTCGCCGGTATCGTGGAAGAGGGCGATGGCCGCCGCTCTCTCGGGGTTCGCGCCCTCGAGCTCCGCTAGCACATAGGCGATGGCCGCGCAGCGAAAGCTGTGGTCGGCGACGCTCTCGGGCTGATCAACACCTGCGACCCACCAGCCAGAGCGCCTGACTCGCTTAAGCTGTCCTAGCTCGAAGAGATAGCGC
>Ga0310124_10000251_pt1 | contig 36438 bp, 15 predicted proteins | sample CB11b_AW_Bot5_MG_FD_203507 | JGI IMG/M metagenome (GOLD analysis project Ga0310124, IMG submission 203507) | Marine microbial communities from Western Arctic Ocean, Canada - CB11b_AW_Bot5 | ecosystem: Environmental > Aquatic > Marine > Oceanic | place: Canada: Western Arctic Ocean | collected...
CTGTGACGAAAGGTTTCGAGCTGCGCTGGCTGGCGTAATGGACCGCCCGGGCGACCATGCTCTTGCCGGTTCCGGTCTCCCCCGTAACCAGGATGCTGACATCGGAGCGGGAGACCTTCTCCAGCAGATGGGCGAGCTGCTGCATCGCCTCGGAGTTGCAGACCAGGTTCTGGAACTGGTAGCGGGTCTCAACCTCCTTGCGCAGGTAGAGATTCTCCTGCTTGAGGCTCTTCATCAGGTTGGCGTTATCGATGGCGATGGCCGCCAGCTGGGCAAAGGAGACCAGGAAGTCGAGATCTTCGGTGGAGAAGCTGTCGGTGCCCCGGCCATCGACGTAGACGGCCCCGAGGATCTCGTTGCGAACGCTGAGGGGGACGCACATCAGGGTCTGGATCTTAAAGGAGATGACGCTCTCGCGCTGCCGGAAGCGCTCGTCAGAGCTGGCATCGGTGGCCAGCACCGGCGCCCCGCCTACGGTCACGTCCTCGATTACGCTCTGGCAGATCTCCGTGGCGTCGGTTACCGATTCCCGCTGCATTCCGCGGACCGCCCTGATCGTCAGGGACTGCTCCCGGTCACGCAGGAGGATGAGACCTTTTTCGGCCCGGGTGGTCTCGATCGCCAGCTCAAGTAGGTGGTCCAGCAGCGGGTCGAGATCGACGATCGAGTGCAGGCTCTTGGCGATCTCGTAGAAGGAGCGCTCCCGGGCCCCGGCCTCTTCCCGCATTCTCGTCCGGAGCTCTGCATGGGCGCGGTCGATTTTCCGGTGGCGGGGCAGGCTCTCGATGAAGGCGCTCCGCAGGTCCGGATCCTCAAAGGCGTCGGCCTTTTCCCGCAGGAGGATGTAGGCCCTTCTGAGGGCGGCGTCAGGGTCGCCGGATTTCAGTCCGCTTGAATGCAGGGCCGTGAGCGCCCGGTGGCGGGTGAACCAGATCTCCTGGGAGCAATCGAGCCAGCCGGGGTATTCCTCGAGTAGGCTGACCGCCTCGAGGGAGACCTTGTCGGCCTCCTCCAGGGAGTTGCTGTCGATGAACGCCTCGGCGCGCAGGCCCAGGCACTCGATCACCGAGTTGCGGGCTCCCGCCTCGGAGGCCACCTCGAGCGCCCGGTCCAGCTCGCCGAGCGCCTTGGCCGGCGCCCCCTGGTGGAGCTGGAGGCGGGCGCCTGCCAGGAGGATCTCGAGACGCTGGCGGCTGCCGCCGCCATCCGCCGCCGCCGCCCTCGCTCGCTCGAGTCCCCGGGCCGCCGCCTCGCCCTCTCCCTTATGGATGAGGATGGTCGCCCGGCGGCTTTCGTTGATGGCCAGGGAGGGGCGGTTTTCGACCTCCTCGGCGATCTCGATGGCCTGCTTCAGCAGCGGCATGGCCTTCTCGTATTTCCCGATGCGCATCCACACCGCCCCGAGATTGCCGAGGTCGGTGCCGATGCCCTGGCGCTGGGCGAGCTCCCGGCGGATCTGCAGGGCCTCGCTGATGAAATCGAGGGCGCGCTCCAGCCGCCCCATCTCGGTATAGACCAGCCCCAGGTTCACGAGGTTGCCGGCCTCGGCGCTGCGCAGGCCGATCCGGCGAAAGGTCTTCAGCGAGTCCTTGAAGTGTTCTTCGGCCACCTCCAGCTCGCCGCGGTCAAGGCGTATGAGTCCTATGTTCGACTCCAGGGCTCCCGCTCTCTGGCTGTCTCCAAGCTCCCGCCTGATCGCCAGCGCGCCCTCCATCTCCGAGAGGGCCTCATCGTAGATGCCCTGGAGGTAGTGTCCGGAGCCCAGCAGCTGGAGACATTCCGCCCGCAGCTCCAGGTCTTCGAGCTCCCCGGCGACCTGGAGGGCGGCGCGCAGCGAGCTCTCCGCCTCGGTGAATTCCGAGAGGAACAGGAGAAACATCCCCCGGCGATTCAGAAGCCGTACCCGGAGAGAGCCCTCGGCGGCTCCCGTTTCGAGCATCTCATCGAGCTTCGCAAGCGCCTCCCGCTTCTTACCCACGGAGTCGAGATAGAGGGCCTCTCGCAGGGTGACCTCTCCCCGGCTGGCTTCATCGTCAAGCTCATCGGCAAGCTCGCGCAGCCGCCCGATGTCCTCGAGCTGCTCCTCTTTGCGGCCAAGCCTGCCCCAGACCTCCTCGCGCAGCAGGCAGGAGGAAAAGAGATCTTCGGGCGCCTTGCTGACCTGGAGGGCCCGGCCTAGGGAGGTGGCGGCCTCGCGGAGGCCGCCCTGGCGAAGGGCCTGCCGTCCCGCGCGCTCGAGGCTCTCCCTGGCACGCTCGGGATGGTCGGAGAAGAAGAGGTGTCGCGCGAGCTCTTCAAGCGGAGGCTCCTCTTCCGGGCCGCTCTCCTGCAGCAGCCAGGCGGCGGCCTGCCCATGCAGGCTCCGGCGGGTCTTCTCTTCAAGGCCGGCATAGGCGGCCTGTTCAAGCGCCGCGTGGGCGAAGGAGTAGAGGCTTCCCTCGCGCCTGAGGAGCTGGTCAAGGACAACGCCATCGAGGGCTCCGCGCAGCTCTCCCCGGAGGGATGGTTCGTCGCCATCGATGAGCGCCAGCAGTTCGCACAGCTCTTCGCTGCTGAAGGGCCTGGAAAGCACTGCGGCGACCTCGAGGACCGTGCGTCGCCGCCCACCGACGTTTTCCAGGCGCCTTCGCGCGGCGTCTTCGAGCGAGCCGGGTATGGGGATGGAGACATCTGCCTTGAGGGTCCAGGTGGAGCCCTTACGCTCGAAGGCGCCGAGGTCACCGAGCAATCGGAGGTATTCCTCGATATAGAAAGGATTGCCGCCCGTGTCCCTCTGCAGCGGCTCCTGCAGCGCCTCTGGAAGCGCCTCCGCATGGCCCAGCAGCCTCTCCATGTAGGTGGACAGGTCCGCGGGCTCCAGGCCCTCGAGGGTGATTCGTTCGAGGGACTCGGGAATGTTGAAGAGCTCCTCGAGGTTGCGGGTAAAGCCGAGGTCCTCTTCACCATCGAGCCTGCAGGCAAGAAAGAGCGCTGGAGGCGTTCCCGCTCCCGCCGCGCGGCGTGCGAGGTGGGCAAGGGTGTTCAGGCTCAGGCTGTCGGCCCATTGGAGGTCATCGATGGCGATCGCGCAGGCTTCGCCTCCGGCGAGTTCCACCAGGAGGTTCGTCACCTTGAAGTGGAAGTTTTCGATGGAGGCGCCCGCCACCGAGTCATCCTGGAGCAGGTCATCAAGGCATTCATCAAGCCTCGCAACGAGCTCGTGCTCGCCATCGTTTTCGGCCGCGATGCGTCTGAGCAGCCGCTGGAGGAGCGCCCCGGGATGATCTTCCTCTCTGCAGGCTTCCAGGTAGATCGGGATGTCACTCACCTGTGTTCGAACCTGGAGCTCGCGCAGCAGCCGGGACTTCCCCATCCCGGTGGGCCCGAGAAGCAGCGCGCCGCCGGGGCTACCGTCCGGTTCAGCGGTGATTCGGGTGAGCAGCCTTGAGAGGGTCGCATCACGGCCGACGAAAACAGGCGAGAAGGCCGGCAGGGAATGCAGCGTTCGCTCGCGCGCTCCCGGCAGCTCCCGGCGAACCTCTTCCGCCGCATGCGGACGGGAGGAGGGATCTCTTTCCAGGAGCCGCATGGTGAGTTCGCGGTATTCTTTCGGAAGAGAGCCGGGGGCCACGGCGGCGCCCTCGAGATGCCCCCGGATGAGCTCTTCCACCTTCTTGCCATGGAAGGGCGGTTGGCCCAGGAAGATCTCATGGAGAATGATGCCGAGTGAGTAGAGGTCGCTTCGGGCGGTGGGCGGCTCTCCCTTGAGGAGCTCCGGGGCCAGGTATTCGATCGTCCCCGAGAGCTCCTGGCTCTCGGTCCCAGTCACCCTGGCGAGCCCGAAATCAATCAGCTTCACCCGGGCAGCCCCCTCCTGCCCCGAGACCAGGATGTTCTGTGGTTTCAGATCCTGGTGTACAAGGCCCCTGGAGTGGATGTAATCGAGGGCCGCGAGCATCTGGTCGAGCAGGTCGGCCAGGTGAGGAGCCGCCGCTCGTTCGGCAGGTGAGGGCAGGGTCCGGGCCAGGTAGCCGAGGAGACCCTCACCGTCAAGCAGCTCCATGGTGAAGTAACGCAGGCCATCGGTCGTGGTGCCGTAGTCGTAGACCTGGACCAGGTTGGCGTGTGTATGGGACGCAAGGAGCCGGAATTCCTCGCTGGCCAGGGCTGATTTCGAGGCGGAGAGCTCCGCGCTGAGCACCTTGATCGCCAGCTCTCTCTTCTCTACCGAATCAAAGGCCCTGTAGACGGTTCCGCTGCCGCCCTTGCCAAGGGTTTCAAGAATCCGATAGCGACGGTCCTTACCAAGCAGCTTCATCGATTTTCCGGGGTGGATACAGGCCTGAGATCTGCACGGAGGCTGATTCTATCATAATGACAAGATTGTTGTCAGAAAGGCTCTGCTGCAGCTGCAACGGAGTGGCTCAACCTTTTATGGGAGAAAGAATTGGGACTTTGAGCTACCGGTTCTGACGGATATTATTGAGTCGGGTTGAGGGGGCCTGAGAGTTATCAAGCCGAACCGGGAAGGTGGATCCCGCCTGTTCCCGGCAAGCCGTAGATTCAGCTTATTGCTGAGTTGTCATGCTGAGCGGAGAAGACGATAAAATGCGACATCTAGGCCGATGTTATTTGCTGACCTGGCTGGTTGTGCTGGCCGCCGTTCCTGCCTACGGGCAGGACGGCCTGGTGATTACCGAGATCCTTTCGCTGAACCGTTCCGGTTTACAGGATGAGGATGGTGAGTACAGCGATTGGATCGAGCTCTACAACAACAGCGACACGGCGATCAACCTTTCCGGCTACAAGCTCACCGACGATCTCGAGGACCTCACGAAGTGGGAGTTTCCCGAGGTGACCATTGGCGCCCGCCGCTATCTCCTGGTTTTCGCCTCGGACAAGGATCGTCGGCTGCCGAGCGCGCAGCTTCATACCAACTTCAAGCTCGAGAGACAGGGGGAGCTGCTGGCCCTGATCACGCCTGATGGATCGACTGTCGTCGCCGCCTTCTCGCCTCAATACCCGCGCCAGGTGTCCGATGTTTCCTGGGGGCTGGCGACAGACTCGGAATTTATCCAGGTCGTCGATTCCGAAACCGCTGTGCGGGTTCATGTTCCCGCAGACGCAACCATCGGCCTCGACTGGGTTGCTCCGGGATTTGATGATTCTTCCTGGCGCGAGGGCACCTTCGGCGTCGGTCTCGAACGGTCCCCCGGCTCCGCCAGGAGCTTTACCCCGATGATCGGCACCGATGTAGAGGAGGCCATGTACCGTGTGAACGGCTCGGTCTACATTCGCTCGACCTTCAATGTCGCTGACAGCTCGGTGATCGACTCCATGGCGCTCGGCATGCAATACGATGATGGTTTTGTTCTCTTTCTCAATGGAGAGATGATTCTTGATGTCAACGGCCCGCCGCCCGCCGAGCTGGCCTGGAATTCCGAGGCCGACAGCAGCCATCCGGACACCCAAGCCCTGGAGTTCGAGGCATTCGATCTCTCCCAACACACCGCCCTGCTGCGCGATGGCGTTAACGTTCTCGCGATCCAGGGTCTCAACGTTTCCACCTCGAGCAATGATTTCCTGGTCAACCCGACCCTGGAGCTGATCGATCTCGGCCCGGTGAACGCCGAGGTGCGCCAGTATTTCTCCGAGCCGACTCCGGGCGGGCCCAACCGCCAGGGGATTGATTCGGTCAGCCCGGACCCGACCTTCTCTCACGACTCCGGCGCGTATGGCGGCAACCTGATGGTTGAGCTGGCCACCGAGGGCGAGGGAGCCGTGATCCGCTATACCCTTGATGGAACGATTCCCGATGCGGGCTCTGAAGTCTATGCCGGCCCCGTTGCGATCACAGCCGCGGCCACACTCACCGCCAGGGTCTGGGTCGAGGGCTCACTACCCGGGGAGGCGGTCTCCAGGAGCTACCTGATGCTTTCGGACTCGGTGCAGGCTTTCACCTCGAACCTGCCGATCGTTCTGATCGACACCTTCGGCCGGGGAATCGGAGAGGGCAGCTACACCCAGGTTTTCTGCCAGTTCATCGATGTCGGCGAGGATGGCCGGGCGAGCATTACCGGGGAACCTGACTACGTCGGCAGGGCGGGTATGAAGGTGAGGGGCTCGAGTTCGACGGGCTTCGCCAAGAAGCAGTACGCCTTCGAGACCTGGGACGAGGCGAACGAGGACCTTGATGTGTCGGTCCTGGGAATGCCCTCGGAGTCCGACTGGATTCTCTACGCGCCCTACTCCGACAAATCACTCATGCGCAACGTTCTCTGCTACCAGTGGAGCAACCACATCGGGCAATACGCGGTGCGGACCAAGTTTGTCGAGGTCTATATGAACACCCGCCGCGCCACCCGCATCGGCTCTTCGCCGGCGGAGTACATGGGGGTGTATGTCTTCATGGAGAAGATCAAGCGAGATGGCGACCGGGTTGACATCGAGAGGCTCCTGCCGGGTGACGAGAGCGCCCCCGAGATCACCGGCGGCTATATCCTCAAGAAGGACCGTCTCGACCCCGGCGATTCAGGCCTGACCACCAGCCGAGGGCAGAGGCTGGCCTACTTCTATCCCAAGGAGAGGCTCATCCGCCCGGCGCAGCGCACCTATATCCGCAACTATCTCAACGCCTTTGAGACCGCGCTTTACGGGGCTAACTTTACTGATCCTGAGGCCGGGTACGCCGCCCACATCGACGTGATGTCTTTTATTGATCATCACATCATGGTTGAGATAGCCAAGAACATCGACGGCTACCGACTGAGCACCTTCATGTACAAGCCGCGCGGCGGCAAGCTCAGGATGGGCCCCATCTGGGATTACAATCTTTCCCTGGGCAACGCCAACTATCTCAATGGGGGCAATCCCGTAGGCTGGTACTATCCGCAGCTGGGCGCCGGTGATTATCCCTGGTATGCCCGGCTCTTCCAGGACACCCGGGGCTTCAGGGCCCTGTACAGTGAGCGCTGGCGCCAGCTCAGGGGCGAACTGTTCAGTCTCGACTACCTGCTCGGGACGGTCGACCAGTGGACCGAGAAGCTGCGCGAACCGCAGGCGCGTAATTTCCAGAGATGGAACATCCTCGGCAGCTACGTCTGGCCGAACTTCTACATCGCCCCGACCTGGCAGGACGAGATCAACTGGATGAGCAACTGGCTCGAGGACCGGGTGGCATGGATGGATGGGCAGCTGATCGGCCTGCCGACAAGACCCGGCTTCAGCTCCGACGGCGGCTTCATCGACCCGGGTTTCGAATTGACGATCACCTCGGAGGGTGAAGGGCAGATCTACTATACGCTCGATGGCAGCGACCCGAAGGGGCCGCGGGCGGTGCTGGGGGAGGCGGCCCTTCTCTACGAGGCCCCGATCGTATTGTCCGAGAACACCCAGGTGACCGCACGGGTTCGGAGCGGTCCGGAGTTCTGGAGTCCGCCCGGCAGCGCGGTTTTCGTTACCGGCATCCCGACCCTGCGCATCACCGAGCTCATGTACCACCCGCCCGATCCTACCCTCGCGGAAGACCCGGAAGACAATTTCAGCGCCACGAACATGGAATTCATCGAGTTTCAGAATATCGGGACGGAGCCTCTCGACCTGGCGGGCATGAGATTCAGCCGGGGAGTGCGCTTCGAGTTTGAGGAGGGCCAGGCGCTCGGAGCGGGCGAGTATGGGGTTCTCGTCGGAGATCTCGAGGCCTTCACCGCGCGCTATGGCGCCGAGGGGATCACGGTGCTGGGAGATTTCTCCGGCAGCTTCAGTGACAGAACCGAGACGATTGTATTCCTCGGCGAGCTGGAGGTGCCGATTCACAATTTCGCCTACAGAGACATCTGGCATCCGCAGACCGATGGCGAAGGGCACTCACTGGTGATCCGTGATACGAGTCTGCCGCTGGGGGACTGGGGCGAAGAGGCGAGCTGGAGAGCGAGCTCGAGACGCCTGGGGACACCGGGGGCCGCAGACGATGGCGAGGTCGAGCCCGCCGGAGGGCTGCAGATGCCAGGCGACGTCAACCAGGATGGCCGGCTCAATCTCTCCGATGCGGTCTCGGTCCTGACCTATCTCTTCCAGGGCGCTCCGGCCGAGCTTCCCTGCGGCGATGGTTCAGCCGAAGATGAAGCCAACCGGTCCCTGCTTGACAGCGATGGAGGGGGCGCCATCCATATGGCGGACGCGATCTTCGTGCTCAACTTCCTCTACCAGGGAGGCGCGCCGCCGGTGCTGGGCACCGAGTGCGTACCGATTCCCGGCTGCGAGGACGCCTGTACCCCCTGAGCGTGCGCCCTATTCGCCGTCCGCGCTTTCATCTGTGCGGCCACCGCCACCATCATCGATAGCGCCCTCATCTTTTTCAAGCAGAGACCGGATGTCGCGATAGCCGCCGATGGTGACGACGACCGAGATCACCGCGAACAGGACGAGGCTGATTCCGAGGGTCCAGCCCCAGAAGGTTGCCCAGGAGCCTATCATGCCGTCACCTCCCCCTTGCCTGTTTCGTCGACGGATTCTCCGGTCGCGCGGTCTGGAAAGAGCAGCGAGCCGAGGATCATCATCAATGTGCTGGCCGCCACGGTCGAGATTCCTATGATTTCCGCATCCCATTCTACTTCGATGCCCAGGTTTGCCTTGATGGCCTTCTGTACGGGCTTGAGGCCCAGCACCGCCGAGGTGCCCACCAGCAGGGCGAGGTAGGCTCCTGCCCGGCTGGCACTTTTCCAGTAGAGACCGGCCACCAGCAGCGCGAAGGCCCCGGTGAAGTAGATGGCGCCCGTGATGGCCATGTAGTCCCAGAGGTCCTGGCCGAGCTCGTACCAGAGGCTCCAGGTGAGCAGGAAGATGCCGATTGCGAAGATCAGCAGGCGTGTCAATTTCAGACGGCTCGCGGTCGACATCCTGTCGCCGCCGAGTGGGGCGATGACATCCTGGGTAAGCACCGAGCTCCAGCACAGGAGGTAGCTGTCATGGGTCGACATGAAGGCCGCCAGCATCCCGGCAACTACCAGGCCGAGCAGGCCACTTGGCAGGAGGATGCCGAGGAAACGAGGCATGGCCTTCAGGCCCCCGCCTTCCAGCCCTTCAGGAAAGAAGCCCGGGTTGTCGGTGAAGTAAACCAGGGCGCAGAGGCCGAGGAAGTTGGGTACCAGGAAGCGGATCAGGAAGCCGATCGAGCTCCAGGCGTAGATGCGCTTGACGTCCTCGACGCTGCGCGCCGCGCAGGCTCTCATCACCGCGGTCTGCCAGATCGCGCAGGACACCAGCCCGAGGAAGATCATCCAGATTACGTAATCAAGCCCGAAAGCCTCGCTGGCGATCGGGTCAAAGCCTCCCGCGCCCTTCAAGGCCTCCACCCCGCTGACGATGTGCTCCCAGCCGAGCTCATTGATGGCGAAGAGGGTGGTGGCGATGAGGCCGAAGGACAGCACGACAAACTGTACGTAGTCCGTCAGGACGATGGAGAACATGCCGCCGAGAATCGTGTAGAAGAGGACCAGGCCCAGCAGGGCGGTCATGACCCACTTGATGGTGGTTCCCTCGAGCCCGGTAACCTCGACAACGAAGATCGAGCCGGCCTTGAGGAACATTCCCATGTTGAGGATTCCCGAAAACGCCAGGAGCAGGCCTCCGAGGATCCGGACCCCGCGTCCAAAGCGCCGCTCGTAGAACTCGGGGATGGTCATGACTCCCATCCTGCGTAGCGGCACCACGATGAAGCCGCTCCAGCCGACCACCAGGCAGACGATGCCGGCAGAGACAGCGATGTGAAAAGCCGCGAAGCCGCCGGTGAAGCCCTTCTCGGCCGCGAACATGACCGTCACCAGCCCGAGCTCGGTGCCGATCATGGTGGCGATGCCCAGGTGTGATTTCAGCGACCGTCCAGCCACGACGAAGTCGCTCATATCCTTGATGTAGCGCCGACTCCAGATGCCGATGGCGGCCGAGCCCAGCAGGTAGAGGATGACGATGGCCCAGTCGAGATTCGCGAACTGGCTCAAAGGGGTTCTCCCGGCTGTTGATGGGACTGGGCTGGATCCTTACCTCGGTATGATCATGTACCGGGAAGGGGCCTGGCGCAAGGGCCACCCGGTGCGCGACAGGAGTGGCCGAGGACAAAAAAAACCGGGCCCGTCTCCTCGTGGAGACGGGCCCGGTAACCACTGCCAGGCGACCCTGCGGCCGTCCTTTACAGCTCGTAGCCCTTGCGGTACTCGTAGTGGACGAATTTGTTCGCCTCGGGCGAATTCGTCGACTTGAGGTTGGGTCCGTCCCATTCGATCTTGCCGTCGACCTTCATGGCCAGGTTGCCAAGCAGGATGGTCTCGGTGAGCATCGCGGCGTAGTCGAAATTCGACATCGCCGCCGGGCCGCCCTTGCAGGCATTGATCCATTCCTGGGCGTGGCCCGGGGAGCGGGGGATCCAGGGAGTCGGCTCCTTATACCCTTTTCTGAACTCCTCGGGGAAGAGCGTCCAGCCGCTGCCGTAGTCGTTCGGCGAGTACATCATTCCCTTGTCGCCGACCATCAGCGAACCGGAATTCGATGGCCTGATGGGCTGTCCCTGGAAGGTCTCCTTGGGCGGAGTATTGTAGGTCTTGCGGCCTCCCTTGATGGTCCAGCCGTCATACCAGAAGAACTTCAGGGCGGGCAATTGCTTGCCGCTCTGGTAGCCCTTCCTTGCCGGGAAATCGAAGCGAATCTTCGAATAGGTCGGGTAGGTGATCTCGTTGTTGCCGACCATCTCCTCGCGCTCGATGGCGACGGGGTGCTGGAGCTCACAGGCCCAGAATGCGAGGTTGGCTGTATGGCAGGCCATATCGCCGAGCGCGCCGGTGCCGAAATCCCAGAAACCTCTCCAGACGAAAGGCAGGTACTTCGAGCTGTAGTCGCGGTCAGCTGCGGGGCCGAGCCAGCTGCTCCAGTCAATGTGGCCGGGGACCTTGCTGGACGGGGGCACGCCGGGGATCGCCTTGGAGCCCTGGGGCCAGACCGGTCGGTTGGTCCAGACGTGGATCTCGGTCACGTTACCGATTCCGCCGGACTGGATGACCTCGACGCCCTTGCGCAGTCCGCTCGTGGAGGTGCCCTGGTTACCCATCTGGGTGGCGACCTTATGCTTCCGGGCGGCCTCGCGCAGGGTGCGGGCCTCGAAGACGGTCTTGGTGAGGGGCTTCTGCACGAAGGCGTGCTTGCCCTGCTTGATGGCTCCCATGGCCGCGGGGGCGTGGTTGTGATCAGGGGTCGAGACGGTTACCGCGTCGATGTCTTTGCGCTCGAGCATCTTGCGGTAGTCGGTATATTTCTCGGCCTTCTTGGCAGTCCGGCTGCCAGCCTGGTTGAGCCGGTTCTTGTCCGTATCGCAGATCGCGACGATGTTTTCGCCGCGGCAGGCTCCCATATCGCTGGAGCCTTTTCCGCCGACGCCGACACAGGCGACGTTGAGTTTTTCAGCTGGCGAGCGCGGGGAACCGACAACAGTACTCCCGACCCACATCCCCACTCCAGCCATTGAGCTGTTGCGGAGAAATTCACGACGTGATGTATTTCGTCTCACGTGCAACCTCCTTGCTACTGTTCCTCAGTTCCAGATTGACGGGCACCGTTTTCCAAGCTGTCGTACATATGACGAAGAAAAAGCACCTGATCTTCAATACAGACAAGCCACCAAGATAAGCATTTTGGACCTGAAATGCCAACAAAGACATGGATCCCACAATGGCCGCGAGGCGGCTTCAGATGATCTCGGAAATGGGCTGGCGTCCTTTGTCCACGAGGTAGTGGGGGCGCCCGTTGTAGTCGCGCAAGGTGGCGGTGTTCACGTCGATTCCGAGGTTGTGATAGATGGTGGCCATCACCTCCTGGAAGTGGACGGGACGGTCTTTCGCCTCGGCCGCGGTGCTGTCTGTCGAGCCGATGACCTGGCCTGTTCGGAGACCGCCTCCGGCCAGCAGCCCGCAGGAGACCTGCGGCCAGTGATCGCGTCCCGCGTTCTTGTTGATCTTGGGGGTGCGGCCGAACTCGCCCCAGACCACCACGGTAACGTCCTTGTCGAGCCCGCGCTGGTAGAGGTCATCGATCAGTGCCGAAACTCCCCGATCGAGCTCGGGGACGTTTTCCCTGCAGCGGTTGAAGTTGCTGCCGTGGAAATCCCAGAAGCTGAAGCTGAGGGTCACGCAGCGCACTCCAGCTTCAACGAGGCGCCTGGCTATGAGAAATTGCTCCATCAGCCTCGGCGCGGCATCTCCCTGCACCTTGGCGGTACCCTTGCCGTAGCTCTCCCGTATCTTGGGGTCTTCCTTGTCGAGGTCGAGCGCGCCCGCGATCCTGCTGGAGGTGAGGACGCCGAGCGCCTGGCGGGTGAAGGCATCAACGCCTTTCATCATCCCGCTGGCATCGGTGTCGCGGCGGAAGCGGTCAAAGGCGTTGAGCAGCCGGCTGCGGTCGCCGAGGCGGTCGAGACTGATCCCGTTCAGCACCAGGTCGTCCTTGCCGTCACCGGAGGGACGGAAGGGCGCGTGGGCGACTCCGAGAAAGCCGGGGTAGCCGTTGTTGTAGGGGGTGTGTTTCATGACCGGGGACAGGCTGACGAAGGGAGGAACCGAGGGGTTCGTCGGCCCCTTGATGCTGGATACCGTTGAACCGAATTCCGGCCAGCCTCCCTGGGGAGGGTTCTTCGTGGTTCTTCCCGTCATGCACTGGTGGGCCCAGTGGGCGCCGGTGGCGCCGACGATGCTACGGATCGTGACGAGCTTGTCGGCGCGTGCGGCGAGCTTCGGCATCAGCTCGCCGAACTGGATTCCCGATACATTGGTCGGAATCGGCTTGAACTCGCCGCGGACCTCGATTGGAGCGTCCGGCTTGAGATCGACCATGTCCTGGTGCGGCGGGCCGCCGGGCAGGTAGATCATGATGACGGATTTGTGCGACCCCGGTTTCTGCCCGGACTCCTGCTGGGCCTCGAGGATGCCGGGGAGGCTGAGGCCTCCCATGGCAAGACCGCCGATCTGGAGGAAAGATCTCCTCCTGATTCCATCGCAGAATCTTTCGGCGCCTCCAGGGATCCTAAGCATCGTCAGTCCTCCTGCCGGTCCAATCAAGGTGCGGTCGCGTTGGCCTGCGTAATTAATATAGCGGAGGTTGGCGGGGGTATCAAGAGCTGGAGAAGGTCCCTTGCGGTCCCGGCCGGCAGGGTAGAAGCGTCGACCGTGGGCGGGTTTTGAGCGCCACTCCGGGACTCGAGGGAGAGTGAGCCGCAGGATTTTCACATTAAAAAAACGCCCCCCGACTTTTCTGTGCGCGCTATGAGCGCCCAGACGGAGAGGTTAGAGTATTTGTTCTGAAATGACTGATTGATCCGGGCCCGCTCTTTCCCGAGGAGGAACAGCGACATGCAGCGTAGAGATTTTATCAGGAGTACGGTGGCGGCGGCCTCCCTCGGAGGCCTGCTGGCCGCCGAGGAAAATGCCGTCCGGGCGGCATCCGCCCCGGTGCCGGGCGCCTCGCTCATCAAGGACCGGGTCGATGGTTCGAGCCTGCAGCTCAGCCTGGCGGCCTATTCTTTCCGGCGCGAGCTCTCCGGCGCGAAACCGTCTATGACGCTCGAGGGGTTCGTTGATTATTGCGCCGAGCAGAACCTCCAGGCCACTGAGCTGACCGAGTACTATTTTCGCGACAAGTCGCCTGGATACATTCGAGCCCTGCGTCGGCGCGCCTGCGTCAACGGCCTGGCGATCTCGGGCTCTCCCCTGGGCAACGATTTCTGCCATCCTCCGGGGCCGGCGCGCGACAAGCAGCTTGCGCATGTCAAGACCTGGATCGATGTCGCCGCCCGGCTCGGCTCCCAGACGATCCGGGTTTTCGCCGGCAGGGTGCCGAAGGGCGGCAGCGAGGCGGAGGCCCGGAAGAGGGCCATCTCCGGTCTCAAGGAGGTCAGCGACTACGCCTCCTCCAGGGGCGTGCTGCTGGCGCTCGAGAACCATGGGGGCATCACCTCCACGGTCGAACAGCTTCTCGCCCTGGTCCAGGGAGTCGATTCGCCCTGGCTGGGAGTGAACCTCGACACGGGCAATTTCCACACCGATGTCTACGCCAGCCTCGAGAAGGCGGCTCCCTATGCCGTTGCCGTGCAGGTCAAGGTGCATGTTCGGGAGGGAAAGAAGCCGGCTGAGGAGGCTGACTTCAAGCGCATCGCCGCGATTCTCAAGGCCGCTGGCTACAGGGGCTACGTGGCGCTCGAGTACGAGGCAAAGGAAGACCCGCTGAAGGCGGTTCCCCGCTACCTCGACAAGCTGCGGGAGGCGCTGGCTTGAGGCGGAGCCGACCCCACATCCTGTCGGCTTTCCTGGCCCTGGGCCTGGTGGCGCTGGCGGGCCGGGCACGGGCCTTCGAGAAGACCGGCAGCTTCGATGGCATCGACTATCGCTTTATCTGCGTCGATTGGGCGCTGCTGAAGGAAAAGATCAACGCGTTGGTCATCCTGTCACGGCCGCATGGAGACCCTGGCGGGACGAGAACGGTTCGGCTGGCGCTCGATTTTCCCGCCGCGGCCTTCAGGTCGGCCTTCGAGTCGCCAGGAGCCGGGTCCGGAAGAATCGAAGCAAGCCTTGAGATCGGGCCGGGCGAGACGAAGCGATTCGCCTTCAAGGGCCTGGAGGCCATCGAGGAGACGGGACCGGCGACGCATTCGTTTGAGCTGGGCCTGGCGGCAGGGGAGGGGAAGCTGGAAGCTTCCCGTTTCGAGGTGGAAACCATCAGGGGGCCGCTGGTACCCAGGGGCTTCCTCTCGATCCTGGTCCCGGCCCTGCTCTCCCTGCTGGCCATTCCCGTCTTCATCCTCTTTCTGCGCCGCCGGGGAGAGCCCGGTGGCTGGCGGACGGTAAAGGATGCGGAAATGGACAAGCCCGAAGAGGCCTGGTGGGTAAGAGAGGAATCGGCCGACGAGCCGAACGGAGAGGGAACGCCATGAAGCCGTGGAGCGCGAAGCTGCCGCCGCTTTCAGCGCGCGCCCTGACGGGGATCGGCGCGGGAGCCCTGGTCGGCTCTTTTTATATCGGCACCGGCGACATCGCCATCGCCACGAAGATGGGAGCCCTCTTCGGCATGGACATGTGGTGGACATTCTTCGTGCTTGGGCTCGCGGGCTGGACGCTGATGGACATGTCGACGCGGTACTACCTGCGGTTCGGGCGCACGCCGCTGTCGATCTTCAAGGAGGTCCACCCGGTCTTCTCGATCTACCTCTTCGTCACCGTGGTCGTCACCACGATCATCGGCGCCTATTCGCAGTGGAATACCTGCGCCCACGTGCTGGGTACTCTCAACCCCGGCATCGCGACGGAGGTGGGCGGCACGCTCGCCGCCCTCACGGCTACGGGCTTGCTGGCCCTGGGGGTCTACCGCCGGGTTGAGCTGTTCTTTGTCGTCGCGCTCATCGTGCTCATCGGCCTCTTTGCGGCTGCCGCCGTCGCCGCCGACGCTCCCTGGTCTGACGCTCCCGCCGGCCTGCTCCCCGGTATTCCGGAATCCGGCCGGCAGGAATGGCTCGGGCTTATCCAGCAGAACGCCGGGAGCCTGATCAACGCCTGGCTCATCCTGATCTATCCCTACACGATGATTGAGAAGGGCTGGCGCTCGACGCAGCCGCTCGGCCAGGCGCTCATCCTGCAGCGCTCGCGCTGGGATTACGGCGTTGGCATCGCCGCCGCAGGCATTGTCGCGTTGCCGGTGATGGCGGCCGCCGCGGCCGTTGCCCGTCCCTTCGGGATCGTGCCGGAGAACGGCACCGAACTCGCGGCCCTGCTGGAACCCCTGGCGGGGGGCTCTGCCCGCCTGCTCTTCCTGGCGGGTTTCTTTATCGCTGCCTGGACCGCGGGCATCGGCTGGATGGTCTGCGGCGCCTACGCCATGCTCGACCTCGGCAATATCAAGGTGCGCATGGAGTCGCGGTCCTTTCGCCAGGCGATCCTGGTCTTCGTCGTTGCCTCCGCCAGCCTGCTCTTCCTGCGAATCAACCCGGTCTACGGTATCCGGATCTTCACGGTGCTGCTGGCGGTGGTCTTTCCCGTGGTGGCCCTGGTTATGGTCTGGCGCATCAGCCGTCCGGACATGGGTTATTTCCGCTGGTCGCTGGGCAGTGTTCGGGGCGCGGTGGTGGTCGGGCTCGACATCTTCGCCTTGCTGGTGAGCCTCTTCGTCGGCTGGGGCATCATGAGCAGGTTCTTCTGATCCCGTCGCCCGTCTCTTCAACCCGGGCCGGGGCCAAGCCCTTACAGGCGGGTCTCCTGTAGCCCATTGCTGTTCAACCGCAGGCCGGACTGGACTCTTCGCAGCCGGGCTCCTCATCTTCTCCGCTCGTTCCGCAGCCCGGGTGGGGGGCCGGCATCTCGGCTCCTCCGAGGAAGAGGAAGTTCAGAATGTAGATCCCATCGGTCATCTGGATCGCGCCGTTGTCGTCGGCATCTGCGGCCTCGAAGCAGCCGGGTGAATCGCCCCCGAGGAAGAGGAAGTTCAGGATGAAGATCCCATCGGTAAGCTGCACCGCCCCATTCCCATCCGGGTCTCCCCGGATGAACGCGATGACCCGGCAGGGTTCAACCCCGGAGCAGTCTTCGTCATCGCAATCGATGTCGCCGTCGCGGTCGTCATCGATTGCGTTGTCGCAGATTTCGGGACAGGCCGGGCAGTCGCTGTCTTCGCAGTCGACGTCGCCATCGCCGTCATCATCGACGCCGTTGTCGCAGTCCTCGGAACGGATCGGGACCAGCTGGATGCCGGTCATGCCGACCCCGTGGAAGTTGGACTGGTCGTTCGCCATCCAGGGGGTGATCGTCAGCGTGTCGAGCGTCACACCCTCGAACAGCAGGTAGTTGCCGGCTCTCGAGGCGTTGGAGCGGATGAAGCCTCTGTCTGCGCTGTAAACCGCGATGCCGGCGGTGTTGGTGAACCTGGAGTTGAGGGTTCTGTAGCCCGTTTGCGCGGAGATGGAGGGTCCTGGGGGGGGGGCGCCGCTGCCGAAGGTGCCGGCTCCGCTGAGGTACATGGTGCCGTAGCTGCCGGTGGTGAAGCCGATTCCCTCGTTGATGTAGACATAGACGTCGTAGACCGCTCCGGCGGCCGCGTTGCAGCCGGTGAGCTCGATCGCCGCGTAGGTGTGCGGGTCGCTGCTGGAGTTAAAGGGCGAGGGCCCCTTGCCTTTCATCATCCGGGCGTTCGGATCGTTGCCGATTACCGAGCCGCTGTTCCTGCCGTCCCAGGCCCGGTAGGTGAGACCCAACAGGGTCTCCTCGCCATCGGAGCCGAAGATGACCTGGTCGATGGTGGTGCGGCCGTTCTGGTTCGGAGTATAGGGAACGTTGTTCCAGCTGACACTGGGAATGACGCCTGCAGATTCATCCGGGTCGAGGTTGAACTCACCTCCGGGGTCCGTCATGTTGATGCTGATGACCTCGGCAACGGCGGGCGTCCGACCAAGACTTGCGGTTAACAGGCAAAGAAGGAGGCCAAGGTTTTTCATCTGGGGACTCCGTTACAGGTGGAAGGGTTTCATGCGGGAGGCGTTTGAGGAGGGCTTCCCGGCCAAGTAAGCAACAGCGCCTCACTCACAGTTGGCGGGTGAGGCCTCGCATTCAAGACCATCGGCGGTCTCGTCCGTTCCGCAGCCCGGGTAGGGCGCCGGCGGTGGCGCCGCTCCCAGGAAGAGGTGGTTGAGAATGTAGATCGCGTCGGTCAGCGAGACCACGCCGTCGTCGTTGCTGTCAGCGGCCTCGGCGCAGCGCAGCTCGGCGCCCCCGAGGAAGAGATACTGCAACGTATTCGCCGGATCGGAAATGTCGATGTTTCCGTCGGCATTGGTGTCTCCCCGGGAAAATAGAGCGCCCTGCGGCCGGCAGTTTTCGGCCTCGGCACAGTCGTTGTCATCGCAGTCCGCGGCGCCGTCCCCGTCGTCGTCGAGTCCGTTGTCGCAGATTTCCGGAGGAGGTCCACCCAGCGGCAGGATCTCAAGCGCCTCCAGGATGGGGTTGGAATCGGTCACGCCCGGGCAGTCAAAGCAGGGCAGGATCCCGATCGAGAGAGATCCGTCCTCGACCTCCGCCTCGAAGGTGTAGACGCCGACCTGGTTCGGACCGGCAACGATGCCTTCGCCGGTCGGGAAGGCCAGCTGGTGGACGTCTTCCTCGACAATGTCGCCTTCGAGGGCGAACTTGTAGTGGCGGTTGTCGCTGGCATCGCAGAGGTAGAAGCTGACCTCGTAGAGACCATCGGCCATGGGCAGCTCCATGTACCAGTCGTTGGCTTCGCCATCTCCGGCGTTGTCCCAGCGGATGCTCCTGAAGATGCCGATATCCTCCGCGGCGAAGCCGAGGGCCTCGACACTCTCCCGGGTCGGGTTGCACCAGGCGGCGATCTCGTTGCCGCCGCCGGCGTCGTTCGGCCGAATGTCGAACGGATCACCACCCGCATCGCCGACCCAGGTGTTGCCGTTCGAGTCGACAATCGTGGGTCCGCCCATGTTGATCCTGACAGGGCCTTCGAAGGGCATCGAAGTGTCGCTGTAGGCACAGGTCAGAGCGGCGCATCCTTCGCCTCCGTCGCCGTTGACAACGACGACCTCGTAGATTGTTATGCGGGAAGCTGAAGCCAGGGTCCGCTCGAAGCTGGTGGCTTCGCCGTCGAGCTCGAGAATCAGCTCGCCGTTGCTGTAGATGTTGTAGTTCTGGGGCGTCGCGCAAGCCGGTGGGTCCCATGAGACCGTGACGCTGCTCGGGCCGGGTTCTTCCTCGAAGACCTGGACCTCGGCGAGGCTCAGGTAGGCTCCCGGCATCGAGATGCGAACGTATTGACCTGATGTGGCCACATCTTCAAGCGTGAAGCTTACCTGGCTCAGGGCGTCAAGGCCGCCTTCTTCGAAGACGATGGCGTAGTCCACGTCGAGAATGGTGATGGTAAAGTCCATCAGTCGTTCTGAGCAACAATCGAGACGGTTCCAGAGAACGATCTCGCCGATGTCGTACGTGTCGAGCAGGTCGACCTCCCACCAGGCGTTGTCGCCATCGGTGTGGGTCACGGAGCCGCCGCCCCACTGACCGTTGGTGTTGCCATCGACCGCGCGTCCCGGGCCGGCTCCGAAGGCTTCCGAAGACTGCGTTGCCGGCTTGCCGAGGGCCTTATTAGGCCCATCGATGGCGCACTGAACGTTTGAGGCACACTGGCCGAAATCGGGGTTGTTCGGATCGTCGCAGGGGTCGAAGTCGCCCGGCAGCAGCTCAAGCGCGGTGATCAGGGCGTTTACGTCGCCCCCGGGAAGCCCGACAAAACGGATCGACAGGCTTCCGTCGTCGACCGAGACCTCCGGGAAGGAATAGCGTCCGATGTTGGGGCCGGGGTCATAGTCCAGACGGTGAACATCATCGTAGACCACCTCTCCTTCGAGAGAGATGCTGAAATGACGATTGTCACAACAGCACTCCAGGAAGAAGAGATTCAGGTAATAGTCGCCGTTGGGTACGGCCAGCTCGATGTCAAAGGGAGAGGTGAAGCTGTCTACATCCCAGCGGATGCTTGAGAGGGCGGAGGCCATTGGGCCGTTCGGGTCGAAGCCAAGTGCTGCGACGGCTCCGGGGTCGGCGGCGCACCAGTTGGGAATGAAGTTCGCCCCGTTGGAGTCATCAGGCCTGATGCTGAGCGAGTCGCCCGGCCCGGGCGCGTCGCCCAACCAGACGTTGCCGTTGGCATCCGTGACCTCGTCTCCCGAGAAGTTAATCCTCAGCGGGATGTCGAAGGGGAAGGTTATGTCGACGAGCGTACAGCTCATGCCATCACAGGCCGGAGCTCCGTCGGCGGCGACGGTCTCGACTCGGTAGGTCGAGTTGCGGGCCGTGATGGCGTCCTCGAAGCTCGATACGTCTCCGGCAACCTCGAGAATCAGCTCGCTGTCCCGGTAGACGTTGTAGCCCGCCGGGTTGCCGCAGCTTGGCGCGTTCCAGGAGACGGCGGCTTCTCCGCCGACGACCTCGCAGGAGAGGGCGGCGGGGCAGCGGCCGAATTCCGGGTCGTCGCAGGGGTTGTTCTCAGATGCGATGATCTCGAGGCCCTGCAGGATGGGGTTCCAGTCGGTTACTCCCGGGCAGGCCGGGCAGGGTAGCATCCCGACGGAGAGGGAGCCGTCCTCGACGATCGTGACAAACGAGTAGCGGCCGACCTCGTTCGGACCGGCGACTCTGCCCTCGCCAACGGGGAAGGCGAGCATGTGGACATCTTCTTCGAGGACCGCGCCTTCGAGCGCGATCTTGTAGTGACGGCCATCGCTTGCATCGCAGAGGTAGAAGCTCACCTCGTAGTTTCCATTGGCGATCGGTATCTCCATATTCCAGTCGTTGGCCTCGCCATCGTTGCCGGGATCCCAGCGGATGCTCCTGAAGAGGCCTGCGTCCGCCGCCTCGAACCCGAGAGCCTCGACGCTCTCGATGATCGGATTGCTCCACGCGGCGATCTCGTTGATGCCGCCCAGGGGATTGGGGCGGATGCCGAGGGGGTCGCCTCCCGCATCGCCTACCCACAGGTTGCCGTTACCATCGACGTGGTTCGGTCCTCCCATATTGATTCTCAAGGGAGCGTCAAAGGTCTGCCCGGGGACTACGAATGTGCAGCTCATGTCACGGGCGCAGGGCTCCTCTCCCGCGGCGGAGATGGTCTGGATGCGATAGGTGGAGACGGCCCGGTCGGGATCCGGTACAAATCCCGTCGAGTCGCCGGGAAGCTCAAGAACGAGCTCGTCGTTTAAAAATACGTTGTAGCCCTGGGGGGCGACGCATTGCGGCGCGTCCCAGGTGATGGACCTGAATGGAACAAAGGGATCGGCGCTTCCCCCGGAGAAGAGCTCCACCTCGGCGAGGCTCAGGTAAGCTCCGGGTAGCGAGATGCGTACGAATTGACCTTCGGCCGCTATTCCTTCGGCTGTGAAATTCGGACCGCTGAGCGTTGAGTTGTCGGTAAGGTAGGACCTCTCGAAATTAACCTCTCTATTGGAGTCGAGAAGAGTGATGGTGAAGTTCGTCAGGCGCTCAGAACAGCAATCAAGCCGGTTCCACAGCCGGATGGTGTCGATGTCGTAGGTGTCGAGAAGATCAACCTCCCACCACGACGGCGCGCCGTTGGTATGGGTGGTCGTTCCAGCTCCCCAGATTCCATCTGTATTGCCATCGACAGCCCGGCCGGGCGCTCCGCCCCAGCCTTCGGAAGACTGCGTAGCGATGCCGCCGAGGGCGATGTTTTCGCCAAGATCGACGCCGTCAAGGCCTCCATCGGAACGCTCCCAGAGGGCTGCGCAGCGGGCTCCCGTGGCACAGCGGCCGTAGGTGGGATCATCACAGGGATCGAATCCCACCGGAAGGATCTCGATGGCGGAGACAAGGGCGTCGCCGTTAACTCCTCCGGGACATTCGGGGTCGGCGCAGGGCAGGAGGGCGATCTGGAGGATGCCGTCGAAGACCTCGACACCCTCGATCGAGTTGCCGCTCACCCCGGCCATGAGGTCCTGGTGAATGTCATCGATCACCAGCTCGCCCTGGATCTCCGCCTTGAAGTGGCGGTCGGCGCAGCAGCACTCGATGAAGTACAGGTTGACGGTGTAGTTGCCGTTGGGAACCGGGAACTCCATGACCCAGTCGATGCCGTCGGTGCCTACATCCCAGCGAATACTCTGGAAGATGGCCGCGGTGGCGGGATCGCCGGGGTCAAAACCGAGATCCTCGAGGCCGAAGGGATCGGCCGCGCACCAGTTCGCTACGGCCTGGGCACCGCCGAGGGGATTCGCACGCAGACCTAGCGCGTCGTTGTTGAGGCCCGGATCACCGAGCCAGGTGCGGCCCTCTTCATCGGTAACGGTTTCGCCTCCACAGTTGATGCGGAGGGGTACATTGAACTGTCCCCAGGCGGTGGAGGTTGCAAGCAAACCAACCCCAGACAAGAAAGTGAACAAACCGCATAAAGTAAGGCGTCGCATGCCGAACTCCTTAACAAGGCGTTGACTGTACAGCGGGCCCTGGGCGCAGCGAGGCTGGCCTGGCCAGGCTCATCTGCGAGAGGTTAATGGAAGCGCCATCTGTATTGACCCATAATAAGACGCCTGAAGAACAGGCACTGTAACGCCATTACGCTACGCCTGTAAAGCAAATGCTGAGTTATTGAATTGTGACGGGGGTTTTTTTATCGCTTACAATTGATGTACCTAATATTGGCCTCGATGATCCGATGGGTTGCGGGTCCAGGCAGGCCCCAATGCGATGGAGTTTCCCTGTGAATAGATTTTTGCTGGCCCTGGCGGGCCTGCTGACTGCCGTACTGATTGTCTCACCGGCGCGGGCGGTGGTAATTACCGAGATCCACTACCATCCCGCCCCCGGCTTCGAGGCGCTTGAATTTGTCGAGATATCCTCGGACACCACGACTCCCGAGGACATCGGAGGCTACCGGTTCTCAGGTGGCATCACCTACCAGTTCCCTCCCGGCATCATCCTGACGAAGAACCAGAAGCTGGTTGTCTGTGCCGATCGCGAGGCGATCATCGAGCGCTACGGTATTGACGGGGCCCTGGTCTTCGGTAATTTCATCGGCCGCCTCGACGGCAGCGGCGAGCGTCTCGAGCTGGCGAACGACGTCGGTATTCCGCTGCAGAGCATACGCTACAGCGATGAGGGAAAATGGCCGACCGCCCCCGATGGGACCGGGCACAGCCTTGTGATCAGGGGAGTTCATTTAGACAGCAAGGAGCCTGAGAGCTGGACCTGGAGCCCGGAGCTCGGCGGCAGCCCGGGCCGGGCGAATTTTCCCGAGGAGACCGGGCCGCGGTTTGATGAATCGGTCCTTATCGATCTTGGCGACACCTGGCGGTGGCGCCGGGGGACGGAGGCCTTCTCCGCGCAGCCGGACGCCTGGCGTTCGGCCGGTTTTGATGATTCCGGCTGGGAGACCGGCGTCACGGGCTTCGGCTATGGGGACGACGATGATGCCACGGTTCTCGATGATATGCGCGACGGCTATACGAGCGTGGCGCTACGCAAGGTGGTCGCGGTAAGCGCCGCGGAGCTGGCGGCCCCGGGCGATTACTTCCTGGGCATGACCTTCGATGACGGCTTTTGCGCCTTCGTCAACGGCCGGCTCGTCGCCCAGGACAATTGCGAGGCCGGCTTCGCCTTTGACGACACCGCCGACGGCTCTCACGAGGCGCGCGATGAGGAGCTCTTTCTCCTGCCGCCCGGCGCCCTGGTCGAGGGAGAAAACCTGGTGGCCATTGTCGGGCACAATTTTACCGTTCGCAGCTCGGACTTCAGCCTCGCGCCGAGGCTGCTGAAGAGGAGCCTGGTCATTGAAGAGGAGGGCGGGCGCGGCGAGCTCTCACTCAACGAGCTCTATCGCGGAGCCTCCCCCGGCAGCGGCTGGGTGGAGCTTTTCAATCACAGATCCACGGCATTCGAGCTTTCCGGCCATCGCCTCACGGACCACCCGGCGCGAGAGGATGCCTTCACCTTCGCGCAGGGAACGAGTATCCCTCCCGGAGGCTTCCTCGTCGTGACGGAGGCCGAGGGCGGCTTTGACTTCGCGGGAACCGAGGCCAGGCTCTTCCTGCTGACCGGCGAGGGAGAGTGCCTCGCGGCGGAAACCTTTGATCGCTCCGCCCCGGAGGCTCTGGCGGAGGGCGGCTGGTCGCACCTGCGCTTCCCCGATGGCGCCGGTCTCGACTGGAGCTCCGCCACGCCCACCCGCGGCGGCCCGAACCGGGTGGAGAGAACGGAGGACCTGGTCATCAACGAGCTCTTTTATAATCCGCCGGAGGACCGGGCGGGCGAGTTCGTCGAATTGTACAACCGGGGCGCCGAGGCGATTGACCTCTCCGGTTTCCGGTTTCGAAAAGGCGTCGACTACGTCTTTGAGCCGGGCGTCTCCATCGCTTCGGGAGCCTACCTGGTCATCGCGGAAGATCCCGGCCTGGTTCGCGAACGGTACGGAATAGAAAACGTCCTCGGTCCCTACGAGGGGCAGCTCGCCGATGGAGGGGAGAATATCGAGCTGGCGGATGGCTGGGGCAATCCGGTGGACCGGGTTCGCTATTACGATGGCGGCCGCTGGTCGATCTGGGCGGATGGCCGGGGCTCCAGCCTCGAGCTGATCGACCCGCGCCAGGACAACTCGGTCGCCTCGGCCTGGGATGCGAGCGATGAGAGCTCCAAGGCCGAATGGGAGGAGCTGAGCTATTCGGTCGGCGACTACCGCCGAAGCGGGGAGTCCGAGCTGCATCTCTTTCTCGTCGAGAAGGGCGCATGTCTTCTCGACGACATCTCCGTGGTACGTTCCGGCACGGCGGTCAACAATATCTCCAACGGCGGTTTTGAGACCAACACCGCGCCCTGGCGGATCCAGGGGACTCACATTCACAGCAGCCGGGTGACCTATGATGCCCATGCGGGCAACGCCTGTCTCGAGCTGGTCGCCACCGGCAAGGGCGATACCACGGTCAACAGGATCGAGACCGACTCATCGCCCCGAATGGTCAACGGCGCCTACCGGGTCTCGGTCTGGGCTCGCTGGCTTCGCGGCACCAGCCTCCTGATCGGGCATTCTGATTTTACCGCAGGCTCCAGGGGCGGGCGTCCAGGCCCGTCGACGAACCTCTCTGGAAATACCCTGGGCGGCAAGCTGCGCATGACGGTGCCCCTTGCCCTCGGAACTCCGGGTCGCGAGAACAGCGCGCGGAGCCATTTGCGCGAGGTCGCCGGCAACACCAACCTGGGACCCGTCATCAGCGAGGTCTTCCATGAGCCGGTCTCTCCCGCGCAGGGAGAGCTGGTGACCGTGCGCGCGCGGATTTCCGATTCCGACGGAATTTCGAGCGTTCGCCTGATGTACCGCGAAGGCAGTCCGCGCGGAGAGTTTTCCTCTGTCGACATGCCTGAAGAGTTTCCCGGCACGGGTATGTATCTCGGACGGATGGGCGCCTTCAGCACCCGCCGCAAGGTGGTCTTCTACCTGGAGGCTGAGGATGAGAACGGCGCGTTGCGTCGTTATCCCAGGGATGCTCCGGACCACACCCTGCTCCTGCAGGCCGCCGGTGTGGTGAACACCAATGTAGACGCCTCCCGGGTCATTCTCGATGATGCGAAAACGAGCGAGCTCTCGAGCCGTATGCTTCATTCAAACAATCTTCTCGATGGCGCCTTCGTCTTCAATAACGACGAGGTCATGTATAACGTCGGTGTGCGCTACCGCGGCAGTCCCTGGGGTCGCCCCGGCCGCAACAACTACCGGGTCAGCTTTCAGAAGGACAAGGTCTTCCACCGCGGCCGCACCGCGATCAATCTGACCAGCCGCGGAGCCAATCCGAACGAAGGGGCCGCCTACTTCCTCGTCGGCCGGAACGGCAGTGAGGCGACACCGGCTCCGACCGCGGATTACTTCTTCGTCAGGAATTACTTCAACGGCTCCGGCGGCTCGAGCTACGGGCTCTTTCAGTCGGTCGACCGCGACTATATGCAGAAATGGTATGGAGAGGGCGGAGACGGCCCTGTTCTCAAGGCGAACGGCCGCCTCAACTTCAACGACGGCGGCAGCCGGACGGCCTGGGATGGGGCCTCCTACATCAACATGGGCGACGAGACGGAGAACTACCGCGGCTATTATTTCCACAGCATGAACCAGACCCGTGATGACTGGACGCCGTTTATGAACCTGACGCGGGTGATGGACCGCCAGGTTACGAGGTCCGTGGCCGATTTTGACGCCCAGATCGGCGATATCCTGGACGTCGAGGCCTGGCTGCGGGTCATCTCGGTGCGGGTTCTTATCGGCGGCTGGGATGCCTTCTCCATCGGCAATGGACACAATGGCTACCTGTCCTACAACAGCGCCACCGGGCTCTGGGGCATCCTGCCCTTTGATATGGACAACAGCTTCGGCAATGGGAACTTTCCTCTCTTTCCGACGGCTGACGGGGATGTCGCCAGGATGATGGCGAGACCCGCATCGAGACGGATCTATTACCGCGTGTTGCATGAATATCTCCAGGGACACTGGTCCCGCAACGGAGCGAATCCCTGGATGGCGGCCCTGCAGCGCGACATCGGGCTCAACACCGGGGGGCTTCTCGGATTTATCTCGAGCCGCGCCACGACCGTGCAGAACCAGATCCGTTCCTCAACCACCACGGCCTTCAGGATCCGGACCAATAGCGGCAACGACATTACCACCGATGACGCTTCGATCAGGCTTGAGGGGGAGGCGCCAGTCCAGGCCGCGCAGCTGTTCTACTCGATCAACGATGGGGAGCTTGTTCCTCTTGAGCCCGCCTGGACCAGCCAGGTGCGCTGGCGGTTTGATTTTGACCTGGTCGCCCGGGAGAGTGAGTTCCAGTTCGTCGGTTTCAGCACCGCGGGCGAGATTGTCGCGACCACGTCCATCGCGGTGGAGAGCACGGCCATCCCTGATGATCCGGTCGTGACGTCCTGGTCGCCTCGCGCAGGGCCGGCCGGAGGCGGTTTTGAGGTCACCTTCCTGGGCTCCAACCTGGTTGAGGGGATGCGGGTATTTTTCGGTATCGCCGAGGCGACGGAGCTGACGCTGGTTTCGCCGGGGGAGCTTCGGGTCGTGGCCCCCCGTGCGCAGGAGCCCCTGCCTGAAGACCAGGTGGTGGATGTGCTCATCCTGCCGCCGGATGCCGCACTGCGAGAGGTGTTCATCGAGGACGCCTTCGCCTACGAGGGCAGCCTGGGGGACTTCTTTATTCGCGGAGATGGAAACTGGGACAACGTGCTCGATATCAGCGATGGCCTGCATACGCTCTTCCATCTCTTCCTCGGCCGGGAGCTGAACTGCGCCGATGCGGCCGACTTCAACGATGACGGTGAGCTGGGTCTTGCCGATGCCATCGGCACGCTGGAGTTCCTTTTTCGCTCGGGCGCGGCTCCTGCGCCGCCCTACCCTGCCCTGGGCGTCGATCCCACCGCCGATGGGCTCGACTGCCGCTGAGCCGATGCGCGCTCCGGTGGTTTAACTCCTTGAATCGTTTCACGCCTGGGGCGTAAGGTGGTGGCCCTAGGACGAAGCGCGAAGGAGCACGCAGTGATGTCAGAGACCGGGAAAGCGGGGGCCAGTGATCCGGGTGTCGAGAACCTGGAATACCCGGAGCTGCCGCCTGAGCTCAGCCGACCGCGGTTTTCCACGCTCTTCAAATATTTCGGGCCGGGCGCGATCATCGCCTCGATCACCATCGGCAGCGGGGAGACGGTTTTCGCTTCCAGAAGCGGCGCCGTCTTCGGGTATTCGCTGCTCTGGCTCTTTCTCGCCGCGGCGATCGCCAAGGGCCTGCAGATCTACTGCGGCTCGCGCTACATCACCCTCACCGGCGAGCATCCGCTCAGGAGCTGGAACCGCCTGCCGCTGCTGCGCGGCTGGTTCCCGTGGCTCGTGGCCGGGATCTCGATCATCTGCTTCCCCTTGTGGCTCGGCGGGTTGCCGAAGATGCTCGGCCAGCTGGTGAACTGGATTGCCGGGATCTCTCCCGGAGAGCCGGGCTCCGCTGAAGAGGCGGGTTTCGATTTATGGGTCAACATCTGGGGGACGGGCTTCGTTGTCGTGGCGGTCTCGATTACCCTCCTGCAGAGCTACAAGCTGCTCGAGCGGGTCCAGACCCTGCTGGTCGGGCTCCTGCTCTTGAGCCTGCTGGCTGCGGCGATCGCCTCCAGCCCCGATCTCATGGCGATCCTTGCCGGCACCTTCATTCCCAGCTTGCCGGATTTTCCCGCCTGGGCGCTCGAAAAGTATCCGAAGGATTTCGGTAACCTGCCCAAGTACCAGGAGATCGCCGTTTATGTCGGGGCGATGGGCGGCGGCACCCAGGACTACCTTGGCTATGTCGGCATCCTTCGTGAGAAGGGCTGGGGCCTCATGAAAAGATTCAGCAGCTTCAATCCAGCCTATGCCGCCGGGCAGGTTCCCCTCTCGCTCGACCCCGAGCAGGTTCGCCGCGGCCGCGGCTGGCTGCGGGCGCCGGCTATCGACGTGACGGTTTCCTTTGTCTGCATCGTGATCTTCACCTATGCCTTCATTATTCTCGGCGCCCAGGTTCTGAACCCCCAGGAGATCGCGCCCTCCGGAAACAAGCTGTTGACGGAGCAGAAAGATTTTCTTGCCCAGATTCACTCAAGCCTGACCTACCTCTACCAGGTTGGTGTTTTTATGGCCTTCTTCGGTACGATCCACGGCGCCTTCGAGATCTACACCCGCACAGGCCACGAGGCCTTCACCGCGCTCATTCCCGGTCTTCACAAGTCTTCGGTCAGCAAGGTCCGGCCCTGGATCCTGCTCTATTGCGGGGGGGGAGCTCTCGCCATCATGTGGACCGGCTTCAAGCCGGTGGAGATCATCACGCCCGCGGCGATCTTCGGATCGGTAATCACCTGCGGTCTGTGGTGCCTTGCGGGAGTGTACGCCGAGCGGAAATTGCTGCCGGCGGCCTACCGCATGCGGCCAGCCCTGGCGGCGCTGGTTGTCCTCTCAGGTCTTTTCCTGACAGGACTTGGGGGCGCCGCGGCCTGGCAGTACTTCGATAAGTTGTTCACCGCGGGCTAGTCTACTCGAAGGGAAAGTCGACGGCGCCTTCCTCAAGCCATTCGTACTCGCCTTCGACCACACGCTGGGCGAATTTGTAGGTCGCCACGTCGTCGTTGGAGGACATCGCTCTGAAGGTATTCTTCACCCGTCGCCTCGAGTGGCGGCAGAAGATGTCGGCCAGCTCGATGACTCCCGTGTATTTCTCCGGGTTGAGGCTGTGCAGGGTGTCGGCGCGGGATACCGCCGCCGCCATGGCGAAGAGCTCCGAGCCGACCTCGACAAAACGTCCGAGCTGGGCCTGCTTGCGCTCGAGGGCGGCCTGGTGCCGGCCCATGGCGTGGAAGAGGGAGCGCGCGAGCTTTCTTGACTGCAGATTGACGAAGCGCAGGTGGCCGGCGAGTTGGCGGTGGACGTGGAAGCGCCTCGGAACGGGGTTCATCAGCTTCAGGTACCAACCGAAGTAGTGCAGCCCGGCCTTCAGGCCGTCGGCGATCTTGTCGCCGAGCGGCGCGCGCGGATTGAGAACCGAGCCCGCTCGCCGCAGGTGCGGGTCGAGCGCCTCGCGCGAGATGAAGAGCCGCATAATCTCGCTGGTGCCCTCGAAGATCATATTGATCCGGGAGTCGCGCATCGCGCGCTCGACCGCGACGCCCGGCTCGCCGCGCTCGCGCAGTGAGCCGGCGGTCTCGTAGCCCCGGCCGCTCCGAATCTGCATGGTCTCGTCGATGATCTTCCAGAAGCCCTCGGAGCAGAACATCTTGCACATGGCGGCCTCGAGGCGAATGTCGGCGCCGCCGCGGTCGACGAGCATGGAGGGATAGAAGCTGATGGCCTCCATGGCGAATGTATGCGATGCGATGAAAGCCACCTTCTGGGCGATGGCTTCGTGTTTGCCGATGTTGCTGCCCCATTGTTCGCGGTCGCGGCTGAACTCCCGTGCCATCTTCAGGGCGCGTTTGGATGCTCCGGTGCAGGCCGCCGGGAGGGTGAGCCGACCGGTATTGAGCGTGGTCAGGGCCAGGCGCAGACCCTTGCCCTCGTCTCCGAGAATATTTTCAACCGGGACCTTTACATCGGTAAAACGGATCACGCCGTTGTAGAGCGCCCGCAGGCCCATGAAGCGGGAGCGGGAGACGACCTCGACTCCGGGCATGTCGCGCTCGACGATGAAGGCGGTGATCTGGCGGCGCTCCTTGCCGCGCACCATCTTAGGCGGCGTCTGCGCCATGACGACAAAGAGGCCCGCCCGGGTGCCGTTGGTGCACCAGAGCTTTTCGCCGCTGAGGACGAAGTGCGTGCCGTCTTCGCTCAGCTCGGCCTTCGTCGACATATTGGCCGGGTCGGAGCCGACCTCTGTTTCGGTGAGCGCGAAGGCGGAGATCTCACCGCCGGCGAGTCTCGGGTAGTATCTTTCTTTCTGTTCCTTGGTGCCGAAGAGCTTGAGCGGCTGGGGCAGCCCGATGCTCTGGTGCGCCGACAGCAGGGCGCCGGTGTTGCCGCAATGGCTCGCTACGAACATCATGGCGCGGCTGTAGTTCATCTGTGAGAGGCCGACGCCGCCGTATTCTTTCGGGATCTTGATGCCGAAGGCGCCAAGCTCGGCGAGAGCCTCGATCGCCTCGTCGGGGATCTCTCCATCTTCGTCAATCTTGTCGGCGTCTATCCGGTCCTTGAGCACCTCGCGCATGCGGGCGATGTACTCATCTCCGGTTGCCCGGTCTTCGTCCGGCTGCAGCGGGTAGGGCAGGATGAGATCGTCGCGGAACTTGCCGAGGAAGAGCTCTCCGACGAAACTCGGATGCTGCCAGGTCTGCTCCCGGGCGGCCTCGGTGACCTCGAGCGCCTGGCGCTTGCCCTCCGACATGCCTGAGGTGTCGATCTGCAGCTCGGCTTCCTGTTCATCAGCGGGGTTTTTATCGTGCATCAACGACCTCTATGATTAGCGACGATCAAGAGCGGGAGAGTGATTCAACACAGCCCATCTGAATGAGCCTATCTTCTTAGACCCTCTTTCCATTACATTGTTAACAGGATTACTGGAACTTAAGGTCCGGATAGTCTAACTTTTCAGCGAAAGCGGCCTGTTGCCTGGCGGAATTATAAGGCCGCGCGAGGAAAAAATCCCGTTGATGGGGAGATGCATGTTCCGGTGGAGCGTGAAGAGACGTTTATTGGCAGGTTTTGGCGTCCTGGTGCTGCTGGGCCTGCTGCTGTTGCCCCGCCAGTCGTCGGGGTATATCGAGGTTCCCATGAGCCTCGGCTACATCATCCAGCAGTCGGTGAATATTGTCGTTCTGGAGGTCGAGAAGGTCGACAACCAGCGAAACATCATTCATTTCAAGAAGGTCAAGGATCTCAAGGGCGTCCACTCGAGCGAGCGGGTTGTACAGAACATCGCCGAGAAGGGGTTCCACCCCCGCGAATGGCAGACAATCATGGCCTGGGCCAAGCCCGGCAAGAAGGCGCTGTTTTTTCATAACGGCCGCGCCAGCGAGACCTGCATCGACACCTATTGGTACCAGTGCTACGGTAACGGTGAGAACTGGCGGATGTCTCACGCCGAACCCTACCTGCTGAGAAGCTTCGCCGGACGGCCGGAGAGGCTTCAGAAGATCGTCGAGGTCGTCGATTCCGGGGAAGAAACCATCGCGCCCTGCATGGTCGATTCGGATGACAAGGAAGAGCTCCAGCTTCGCAAGGCCCGCATGCAGCGGCTGCGGGTCGGATATGAGAGGCTCGACTACGACCCCGAGCGTGATTTTGTCGGCTGGGGGTCCGGCGAGCTCGAGGATCTTCCCACGATCGCCGGCTTTACCCATATTGCTCCGCTTCCGCGTGTTGATCCGGGTGCCGTAGGGGTCTCGCTGGGGGATTACGATGCCGACGGGAAGCTGGACATCTGCCTCTTCGGCGACAAGAAGACCAGTCTTCTGCGCAATGAGGGCAAGGCCTTCAGCGAGATTGAGCTTCCGCTCGACACCCCGGCCCGCTCAGCCGCCTGGGCCGATTTCGACGGCGATGGGCGCAAGGATCTCCTGCTGGCTACGCCCGCGGGGCCGAGGCTCCTGTCCGGCACGGCGGGTGAGGGCGGCTTCAAGGATGAAAGCGATCGCCTGCCCGCCCAGCCGGCATGGAACCTGACCTGCGCGGTCTGGGTCGATGTCGACCAGGACAGCTGGCCTGACATCCTCCTGGCCAACGGTTTCTACGGCCTGCGGCTCCTGCTGAATCGGCCCGAACCGTCCGGGGCTCGCCGGCTGGTTGATGGCGGGAAGGTCGATGTTCCGATCGAGCTGTTGGACGCCGCCGGACCGAGGCAGGGCAAGGGAGATTATCTTGTGCAGGCGGATATCAACTCAGATGGGCTCACAGATGTCCTCTATTGCGCAGGCCGGGGAATCCTGCTGCTTGGCCGCAAGGGCGGCTTCGAGGCGGTCACCGGCCACGGCATCGACTTTCTTCCGGGCGGAATCGGGCCGGCCTTCGGTGATTTCGATTCCGATGGAGACCCGGACCTCTTTGTTCCTGCCGGCGGCTTTGGCCGCTTGCTCGAGAATGATGGGCGTGGACATTTTCATGATGTCACGACACGCCTGGCGGATGTGCTGCCGCAGGCGCAAGGCAGGGCGACGAGCGCAGCCTGGGCTGATTTTGATTGTGATGGCCGCCTCGACCTCTTGCTGTCGGTGCGAGGGGGCTTCAACAGGGTGCTGCTGAATCGCGGCGGCGGCCGCCTGGTTGACCGGACCGTCGAGCTGGGCCTCGACAGGCGGACCTTCAACAGCCAGGCCCTGGCTGCTGCTGATGTTGATGGGGATGGAGATCTCGACCTGGTTTACGCCAACGAGGGCCAGGAGCCCTGTGTGCTCTTCGCCGCGCCGAATGCGCCTGGTTCGCGTTTTCCAGTCGAGGTGGTCTTCCCCGGCTCCCAAAGGGCCGCGGGGGCAAGCCTTGCCGTCTACGACCTGGACGCGGGAGGCCGGAAAGAAGATGCCGCCCCGCTGCACCGCCTCGAGATTGGCCGGACCCAGGGTCGCGGCTGCCAGGATGCCAGCCGGGCCCGCATGGGGCTGGGCAACGGTCTCTACCAGCTCGAGGTCCGCTATAGTTCGGGCCGGGTAAAGAGGCAAGCCTTCGAGGTCGCCGGCTCCCATCTGTTCCTGGAGGTGCGGCCATGAGGCGAGTCGGACTGGTCGTCATCTCCGTGCTCCTGGCCTCCGGCTTCGCGTTCGCTCAGGACTGGCCGACCTACCAGGGGGATGCGAGACGCTCCGGCTGTCCGGATGGGCGCCCGCTGCCGGCCCGGGTCAAGGTGCTGTGGACGCTGCCCGGCAACAGCCACTACCTGGCCGCCCCGGCGGTTTCAGCAGGCCGGCTCATCCTGCCAGCTCTCGGCGCCTTCAACGCCCCCGAGGTTGTCGCGGTCGGTGTTGAGGACGGCCTGAAGAACAGGATTCTCTGGTCCAACGGCCCGCCGACGCTGGGCCTCCCGGTGGCCTCCTCGCCGACCGTGCGAGGCGGGCTGGTCGTGGTCGGGGAGGGAATGCACCAGAATGTCGCCGGCGCCCTGGCGGGCTTCAGCCTCTCCGACGGCCTGCCGATCTGGCGCCTGGAGGTGACCGGGGAGCTGCGTCATATCGAGGGCGCAGCCGCTCGATCCCCGGATGGGAAGATCTATTTCGGCAGTGGCAGCGGCGGCGTGATCTGCGTCGATTCGGGGAAGGTCACCATGGGCGGCCGTGTCTTCAACGCTGCCGGGGCCGAGGCCGAGGCGCGGCGGGTTCTCGCCGAGCTGCGCGCGGAATATGAGAAGATCAAGACCTCTGATGAATTCGCTATTGAGCCTGGCCCGGGAGATGTACTCAAGACAACGGGCGGCGTCCCGCGGACACTCTGGAGCTCCGGGGTGGGAAAGCTGCACGTCGATTCCGCAGTCGTCCTGGCCGAGCGTAACCCCGGAGGGGGGCCCGCGCAGGCCTGCGTCGTGGCGGGCTCGGCCTTTCTCGATGAGGAGGGGGTCGGCGAGCGCGCCCTGGTCTGTCTCGGGGCCGTCGATGGCGAGCAGCTCTGGAAGGTGCCGCTGCGGTGGAATCCCTGGGGGGCGCCGAGTCTCGCATCCTCTGCCGGAAAGAAACTCGTGCTGGCGGGTTGCAGCTCGATCCGTTTCGATCCCGCGGTTCTAGCCGGCGCTCGCGGTGAGGTCGTGGCGGTGAACCTTGACACGGGTCAGCTGGCGTGGCGCCTGGAGGTCCCCGGCGGCGTGCTCTCGCCAGTCGCCATTGACTCGACCGGGAGCTTTGGCGTATTTACCGCAACCGATGGAGTTGTACGCGGCATCGACGTTTCCACTGGCCGGCTCACCTGGAGCAGCACCCCGTCCGGGCCCTACTTCGCCGGGGTCGCGATTGCCGGGATGACGGTCTGTAGCGTCGACCTGAATGGCAGGATCAGGGCGTTGTCCCTGCAGAGCGGCAAGACCCAGTGGAGCCTTGACCTCGCCAAGCATCCATCCGTGGCCCTGCCGGGAAGAGTTTTTGCCTCGCCGGTCTGCGCCGCCGGCCGGCTCTACGTGGCGACCCACAATGTGGAGGGGCCGCAAACCGGCGCGCCCACGGCGGTGATCTGTCTCGGGGGATCCGCGGGCAGGGGAGGGGCCGGCGGGATCCTCGTCGATAAGAAAAACTTTCGGGTCATCGTCGATGTCGAGATCGCGCCCCGGAAGCTTCCTCATCTCAAGCAGATCTATCCTGTCGAGGTGATGGTGGCGGGGGCGCAGGGAAAGAAAGCCCATGAGACGGTTCTCATCAGCGCTGCGACTCCGAGGCAGGTTCATCTCGCCCTCGAGCAGCTGGGCCTGAAGGCCGGTCGGCCCGGCCTTGCCGACAAGAGACGTCCAGCCGGGCCGGAGGTCCGGATCTGGATCGAATACCCGGGACGCTCAGGGCTCAGCAAGAAGGTGGACCTGGCGAGCGCGGTGGTCGACCGCCGCACCGGCCTGGCGCAGCCTCGCGCGCCAGGCCGGTGCGCTGGCTCTTTACCGGTTCGGCCATGGTCAAGGTGGATCCCGCGAGCGAGAAGAGATCCTATGGCGCCGACTTCAGCGGTACGATGGTGACGATCTTTCCTGTTACGGATGAGACGGTCTTTCAGTCGACGCTCGGGATGGACGCCGAGGCCCTGTTCAGCCTCGAGGTGGCGGGGATCCTGCCGCCGGTGGGCAGTAAGGCGCGGCTCCTGATCGAGCCGGTTCAGCTCCCGGGAAAGCGCGGGGAGGGTATTCGATGACCAGGCCCCTTTGTTGCCTCGCCCGTCCTCTCGCCATAGCGGCAGGCCTTGTCCTGCTGGCTCCGGCCGCTCCGAGGGCGGCCGAGCAGGCGCTGCCGGTGCTTCTCTCGCGGGCCATCTCCTCGGCGAGGCAGGGCGATCTGGCCTCCTCTCGTAAGCACCTGAAGACGTTCCTTGCCGCGAAGCCGGGGTCAGCCGTGAATTTGCGAGTTCGCCTGGCCTGGCTGGCTGTTGCGCTCGAGTCGGTAGATCCGGATCTTGACGAGGCGCTCAAGCTCTGCCTCTTCCTCGGAAAGAGAGCCGACCTGAAGGATTCCTTCGAGCTTCTTTATTGCCGCGGCCTGGTCTACCAGCGCCTGGCAGCGCGAGAGCTCGTCAAACACGCCTCCGGCGAACCCGAGCTCCGCCCGCTGGTCGACCCGGGCGCCGACTGGCGCTATTTCAAGGGTGTTGCTGCTCCGCCGGCCGGCTGGAAGGCCCCGGGATTTGATGCCTCCGGCTGGCTCGAAGGCAAGGCGGGCTTCGGCTACGGCGATGAGGATGACGCGACGGAGCTGGCCGACATGCAGGGCAAGTACCCTTCTGTTTTTCTGCGGCGCGACTTTCAGCTGCCAGGGGCTGCCGCGGGCAAGGCCGACTCTCTCCTGCTGAGGGTGAGGTTCGATGATGGTTTTATTGCCTGCTTGAACGGTTCGGAGCTGGCGCGAGCCAATGTTCCCGGGCGTCGCGGCGAGGCGGTCCCTCATGATGTGACGGCCAATGGCCAGAACGAAGCCGACAAATGGGAGGACTATATCGTCGGCTCTGAGGGTCTTCGCCCCGGCCGCAACACGCTCACCATCCAGGCTCACAATTACACCCTGCCCTCGAGTGATTTTTCGATAGAGGCCTCTCTCGCAGCCGTGGCGCGTTCTGAAAATCCCGCGGCTGAAGCATCCGGGCTCCTCGCAAAGGCCGCCGCTGACCTGGCTGCCGCCGGCAAGGCGGCGGGCCCGGGTTCGCTTCAGCTGCAGGCCGCGGTCGAGCTTGCCGTGATCCGGATGCTCGCGGGAGAGCTCGCTGATGCTGAGGGCGAGCTTCTGGAGGTGGAGCGGCAGCTCGGGCAGGGCCTCAAGACACGGCTTGTTTATCTGCGGGCGTGGATCGCTTTCCGCAGGGGCCGCCTGCTCGAGGCCGGACGCCTGCTGGCCCGGCTCGCGCCGTTCAGCCGCGCGCGCTCGGGTCATGGAGTACTCTACCTGCTGGGCCGCGTCCATCATGGCCTGGGCGAGCTGCGGGAGGCGGAGGCCTTCTATCGCCTCGTGCTTGGCGGGACAGGCGAGAAGGAGCTGGAGCACGTTGCGGCGGCCCGGCTTGCCCTCGGGGCGGTCCTTATCGAGCTTGGAGAAAACGCCAAGGCGGAGAAGCTTCTCGAGGAGCCGAGGGGGGCGTCGCCTCCCACCACCCGGCAGCTCTTCGGGCGTCTTCTCTACGGAGTCTCTCTGGTGGGCGGCGGGAAGCTGGCAACGGCCCGCAACGCCTTCCTGGTGGTGGCCCGCGGGGCTCTCGATAAGGAGCTCCGTTCCCTGGCGCTCT
>Ga0310124_10000252_pt1 | contig 36353 bp, 14 predicted proteins | sample CB11b_AW_Bot5_MG_FD_203507 | JGI IMG/M metagenome (GOLD analysis project Ga0310124, IMG submission 203507) | Marine microbial communities from Western Arctic Ocean, Canada - CB11b_AW_Bot5 | ecosystem: Environmental > Aquatic > Marine > Oceanic | place: Canada: Western Arctic Ocean | collected...
GGCGGAGAGACGGGTCTCGGTCGAGTTCGAAGTGTGCGGCTGGCGGATGCTGAACGAACCGTTGTCATTCCAAGCGCTGCCGGACGAGGCGTTGTCATCCATGCTGTGCGGGACGAACTCCTTTACAGGGGAGTCCATCGCCAGCGTGAGTTCGTCAGAGCGGGTCTCTACACCTGTGGCATCACCCGATTCCCAGTCCGACCGAGACTGATGCACGATTTGGTTCCAGCCGGTCGACGAGGCGCCGGCGATCGTCATCTCCACATCCGTGACCTCGGCCCCCCGCGGCATCGAGACCTGCACGTTGCGAGCTGGCGTCCCCATGTGGTAGACAGCGATTGCCTCGGTGCTGCCATCTGAGAACGTGTACTGGTGGCGGGTTCCACCTCCGGCAGCACTCACATCGTCAGCGACGAGGGAGAGGGCGGGAACTCCGATAGAACACAGGAACAGCAACAGCAGTGTTCCTGAGAGGAGGCGCTTGGTACGTTCGGGGTCCATGGACAAGCCGGCCTAGAAATGCCACCATTTCGGCTGACTATCAATGCTCTGCACAGTGGACACCCGCCGTAGGCGTGTGTCCGACGCTGGTTTCCGACTTATCACATAGAGAAACACACACTGGTGAGCGAGGGTGCTCACTCAGCCGATGTTCGTCTTACGGTCATCCCAGCGCAGAGGAGATGGGCCGTTCCCACGGATGTTGTCGAGCATGTCGTTCTCGATTTCGAACCAATCATTCAGCCAGTCACCGTCGGAATCCCAGTTCAATGGGTCCGTCCCGTCGGCAATCTGGTCACCATCCATGTCGATGCGCCACCAGCCCCACACGTTCTCGCCGATACCGGTGTTGGGGAAGTGGTACTGGTCACCGAACACCCTGCCGTACTCATCGGTCCAGTCTCCCTTGACGAGGTGGATGTCATTGCCGCTGTCAATGGTCATGTAATCCGGGTCCATGTCGTTGATGACCAGCGCATAGAGTTCATCAGTGGAATTGGTGCGATACATGCGCATGTAGTTCACCTGGTAGGAGTTCGGCTGTTTCAGTCCAAGCAGCGTCTCACGTAATTCCCACCATTCACTGACAACCACGTTGATCGGTGGGCTGGTCCCAGCGATCGGTATCGGTGTCGAGCGCACCTGCGTGGGCGAGACCAACGAGGCGTTGGTGATGCCGTAGAACTCCTGGAAGTTGTTGTAGGCAGTGTAGGTGCAACCTGCATTGGTGCAGTCCCAGTCGCCATCCAGGTCCGGATCCTCCATCGCATCCCCTGGGTCTGTGGCGTTGAACGTGTACCAGGTCCAGTTCATCAATGGCCGTTCGAGCAGTCCCATGCCGCCGTCATGCAGCGGGCGCATGACGATGCTGCCCAGTACTGTGTACTGCTCCCAGACCGTCTCGATCTGGGCCTCCGAGGACCAGTTGTCGTTCGATTCGTTCCAGCCCATCTTGTGCTCGTACCAGTCGGGCAGCATGTCCCAGTCGGTATCGTTGTCGAGCGCGTTGGTGCCGTACTTGAACACCTCGCGTCCGTCGAGCAGCGCCCAGTCCCTCACGTAGCTGAGCGTGATGTTGTCATCGTTCGGATCGCTGACGTGGGTGTAGGTGATTGCATCGCCGTCGGTGTCATTCAGGTCGGGTCGAGTGCCGTTGTCATACTCCATCCAGTTGGTGAAGAACAGCGGAGAGTTGCCCGCTGAGATCTGATCTCCGATTCCACCAGGGGCGAACACATGACTGCTCCATTCTCCCTGAGTGGCCACTCGGTCTCCGGAGGAGCGGTCGAACCAGCCGTCAAGGTCAGGGTCGTAGTCGATATCCAAGGGGTTCACAGGGTTGGTCGCCCAGCGCCAGTCGTCAACTGGGAACACAGTCTGGTAGATTCCATAGCAGAACTCCCAGCCATCGGGGATGCCATCGGAGTCAGAGTCGGAGTGGGTCGGATCGGATATTCCGATGAGACTGAGATTGAAGTTGTCCGCATAAGCGGAGTTGATGCGATTCAGCCGGTTGGCACTGGTGACGTCCTTGGCGGCGAACGTCTGGACCAGTTGGGCGCGCGCATCCCCCCAAGTGAGACCCTGTTCGTCCATGTAGGCGTTGATGGCGTCCTCACCGTAGTCGACGATTCCGAATCCCGGTGGGAAAGAGTAGCGCATCGACTCTTTGCCGAAGACCCGGGCCTCATACTCGCGTAGGTTCGTGTAGCGCTCGTCAGGTGCTATCTGCCCGTCCTGGTTGCAGTCATACGAGTCGTCGTCGCTGTCCGCGAACACGTCGGTGATGGTGAGCGGATTCATCGACCAGCGGTTTCCGTCAAGGTCCCACTCTGTGAACCAATACTCGTAGCCGTCGATCATGCCATCATCGTCGGTGTCATTGTTGGTCGGGTCGGTGATGCCGATCAGTGTCGAGAAGAACGGTTGGGCTATGCCCGTGACTTCCCAATTCCAGTGTTGCTGTAGTGCGATGAACGCCCTTCCAGAACGCCCTTCGAGCATGTCCTCGATGCGTTCGGAGAAATTCGCTGACTCGAGCACGAGCGCCTCTTCCCACATCTTGGGTGCGTCAGGTGGTGCCAGACCACCGTTGAGGGGATTCTCGTACGTCAGGTTCAGTTCCTGCAGGTCGGTGAGTGCGTCTTGGTCACCGTCCGCGCCTCCATCCCCGGCGACCAGGGGGTTGAGGGTCCAGTTGAGGAAGGACAGGTTCCACTCGGTGAACAGCAACTCGATGCCATCGAGCAGACCGTCGCCGTCACTGTCCCCATTGTTCGGGTCGCAGGTCGGCCCCGACAGATTGTACTGGTCTGAGGACATGAACGCACCGAAAGAGGGTGTGCCCACGCCCTGCGCCCATGGCTGGAGTATGATCTGATTGCCGCTCCTGAACGGGAACCATTGTGGCGAGGTCTGGTTGGCGTCGGTCTCAGACAAATTAGCTGAGATGGAGTTGTACTCCTCCCAGTTGGTCATGCCATCACCGTCCGGGTCGTTGAAGCGATCAGACGAGTTCATCGGGTTGAGCATCCATTGCGAATCGAACGTGTCCCAGCGGGCGAACCACACCTCCCATCCGTCAGGCATGCCATCCGTGTCGCTGTCGGCGGACAGAGGGTCGGATGCCCCCTCGTCAGTGAGAATGATTCCCGGAACGTTGCTGATGGCATTGAAACCAGCACGCTCGCCGAACGGCAGCGTCGCGCCACTCGTCCAACTCTCGTTCCACAGAGCGGTGACGAAACCCGCGGGGAGCGGGGTACCGTCATCGGTCATGTTCCCGAAAATCTGCTTGTCCTTGATGTGATACTCCATCCAGTTGTTGAACCACTCGTCCTCGGTCAGCACCCCATCGTGATTGGCGTCGTAACCATCACCGTCTGGGTTGTTGAAGTAGTCACTGCCATTGAGTGGATTGATGCCTACGTTGGCCATGTCCCACGCGCACGCGTAGCGTGCCTCCCATCCGTCGGGAAGCGAGTCACCGTCGGAATCCGGGTTATTCGGATCGATCTTCGTCCAGTTCTGTGCAGCCTCAGCACTCTCACCGTGGCTGGACAGTCCGTTCACCTGTGCATCGAGCAGAAGGAGTTCCCACTGGTATTCACAGTAGTTCGTGAGCCCATCGCTATCCGCGTCCTCATCACGGTCGGTCGGGTCCATCGGGTCCAAGGACCATTCGTTGCCACCGTGGAAGGTGGTGCCGATCCAGCGCCGATTCACGATCTCCCAACCATCGGGCATGCCGTCGCCGTCACTGTCCCAAACGGTGGGGTCGGTCGACCGATCGGTTGCGCCCGAGGATCCGGTACCCTGCCACCCGAGCGCGTAGACCTGCGCGGCGATCTCGCCTTCGGAATCGTCGCAGAGGTACTCACCGGTCTCATAGTGACAGGTGAAGTTGGTCTCGGTGAAGAACCAGCCCCAGTACTCCGAGCCGTCGAGCAAGCCGTCGCCGTCGGTGTCAGATACACGCGGATCCGTGCCGTTGAAGCCTTCGGGAACGATTGCCAGATAGCGGAACTCATCGAGGTTGGTCCAGTTGTGATCGGGGATATCGTCCACGTAGGGGTTGAGATTGATGCCATCTACGTCGAGGTCCTCGTCCCTGTCAAACGGGTCGGTCGGGTCGAGACCATGCGCGTTCTCCCAACCATCAGGCATCCCGTCGAGGTCCGAATCGTTGTTGAACGGATTGATCAGCATGCGGTTGGAGTATCGTCCGGGGTCGAGGCCGGCGAACACGGTCTCGTTGCCATCAACCTCCATCACGGCGAGTTCGGTGACGAAACCTGGTATGCGGGTATGTCCGGTATCCACGCCGAGCGAACGCGCGTAGTCACCGTTGAGTACCCATGTGCCGAACGCGGAACCGATCAGCACCTCATCGCCCAAAGGCAGAATGGCGTGCACGTTGTTGGCACCCTCGGTGTTCCATTCATCGTTCTGCATCCGCTCGCGGGTGAAGGCGACCAGCGGGTCGGCGGCGTCCAGAAGTGAGAACTGGTGCACGCCGCCGGCGGTTCCCACCCAGATGGTCTGGTGGCTCGAGAGAGTGCCATCGGAAGCGCGTGGGCCGTCTACGACCAGTGTGCGGATGTTGGCTGAGTGCGACGCGTTGCTCGGATTAGCGGCGCGCACGTAGAGTTCGGCCTGGGTCTCGTTGAAAATCCAGGTGATGGCGAAGTCGCCGCGCGCATCGGCGGTGTCAGCAACGAGCATCCCATTGTCCGTTCCGAGATACAGTTGCGGTGTCTGCCCGTCCAAAGTCGCATGCGCCACCGCCTGCAGGGTAGCATTCTCCACCGCCAGCGCCTCGACCACCTTCTGCGCAGGAACCACCGCGCTCACGACCCCACTGCCATCGACGGTGAACGTCCATGCGCTGCCGGCCGGTCCGCCAGCGAGCAGGTCGAGCGACCCACTTCCTGTGCTCAACCGGCTGAGCAGACTGACCTCTCCGAATTCAGCGGTGTTGACCGGGGCTGTCAGATCGAGTTTGCCGCTGCCGTCAAGATTCCACACCGCTATGCTCTGATTCAGCGCCAACACGAGGAATGATTCTCCTCCTCCATCGGTCCAATGGACCATGTCATTGAGCTCCACCCCGGGTAGGAGTTTGTAGTGGTAGGTGGCTCCAGTGGCCGGCTCGAATATCGTGACGCCACGCATGGTGGCCACGTAAATCAGGCCTAGTTCGGCATCGACATGCAACGCCCGAACGTCATGATGCAAGATAGCGGGAGATGTGCCTTGGTCATACATCTGGACTTCTGCGTCGACTTCCCCCAACGGCGTGCTCTTCATGCCAGCGCGCACCCAAGTCCCTTCATCGATGAAGATGTAGTATTCCTCCAGATTGCTCAACGCCTCACCGAGGTAGATGGTCGCACGCGAACCGTCGGGGAGCACCATACCGTCGCGATCGATGTCCCAGCCGTCTTCGTCGCTGTCAAGCAGGCTGTCCGACTCATTGCGCGGATCCAGCCCGAAGAAAACCTCCCAGCCGTCGATGATACCGTCGCCACGGTTTGACTTGGCCAACTCACGTGAGCCGGACCAGTAGAAGAAGTCGGAGTCGTTACGCAACGGGTCGGTCCCCAGCCACCCTGGATATCCAGTGGGTCTTGTGTCGAGGTCTGTGCACGCAGGCATCAACTCGATGCAGCGCAGCCCGTGGAACTCGGTGGTCCAGTTCTCCCAGGCGCCGTAGTTGTACTCCTCTGCGTTGGTGTACCATTCGTGCACTTCGATGATGCCATCACGGTCGACATCGAAGCCGTCGCCACAACCCAGTTCACCATCGATGCAGCGGTCTGAGTCATTCTGCCCATCGTACGAGTTCAACGGATCGAACGCGTTGCACTCCCAAGCGTCGCTCTCGTTGATGGAACCGGTTTCCATCATGCACATCCAGACCTCGTAACCGTCGGGGAGCCCGTCCCCGTCGGTGTCGGCCACACGCGGATCGAGGAACTCGCGCAGCCCCGATTCACTCTGTCCAGGAGGTTTGCCTGTCAGGCTTCTTCGATTGGTGAAACAGTTCTCCAAGTCGTACGGCCAGCAGTATTCCGCCAACGCGACCAGGCCATCGTTGTCGAAGTCGGACTGGTTGTCAGAGCCATTCTCGAAATCGAGACCTTTGATGACGAGCGTCACATCGTCAAGAGTCAGGTTGATCGCCTGGCTGAACGCCTCCTCGTGCAGGTCTGGGATGAGATCCTTGTCGGTGTCCGTGATCGGCGGACCTTCGCCTGTCGTGTCGTCGGGGTGGACCGATTCGACCGGTGAGTTGGGGCGGCTCTGCGACACGAACACCATGCTGCCCAGAACGAGCAGGGTGACCAAGATGACAGTCTGCTTCCGGCGCACGAATCACACCCCCAACTACGTTGGTGGTGACTAACCACATTCATTCCCTTATGATGCTGATGGAGCACAGTTCGGACACTGCGACACGTCTGGGTGAAGCGAATCCTACAGGCACGACAGGTGAGAGGGACTGGGCAACACACGCTTCCCGTGAATTCGTTCGGGAAGTGGGGACGTGTCTGAAAACGGACGTTATCTGGTGTCAGCGAGAGGTGGATTGAAGGTGTGACTGTGTGCCCGAAGCGCTTGCGATGACCCTACAACTGACCCATCTCGGAACAGGCAGCCGTGGCAACGCCACTTTGCTGTGCACTGACGAGGTGAACCTTCTGCTGGACTGCGGATTCTCAGGCAAGGAGTTGGAACGCAGACTCGCCCTGCTCGAACTGAAGCCGGAAGACCTGGATGCGATCGCCGTGAGCCACCATCACAACGACCACTCCAAGGGGGCGCTCATTGCCAACCGTCGCTGGGGCATTCCCCTGCACATGAACTTCGATACCTGCGCCCGACTTGGGCTGGATCCGGTCAACGATTGCACCCTGTTCGAAGCATTGGGGCGCGTCGAGTTCGCCGACGACCTGTCGCTGCTGCCAGTACCTGTGGAACACGGAGATGCGGACAATGTCGGATTCATCGTCAGCCATCGTGGAGAGAGGGCTGCGGTGGTGACCGACCTCGGTTCATGGACAACCGAATTGGTGCGTCACCTCAGCCGATGCACGCACATCTCGCTCGAGGCGAACTACGACCACGGGCGTCTGTTGGGCGGCCCCTATCCTGACCGCTTGAAACAGCGCATCATGGGTCGCGGCGGACACCTGTCCAACGAACAGGCAGCTGACCTGCTCTCTGAAGTCTGCGGCCCCGCCACGCGGAGTGTCGTACTATGCCATCTCTCCGAGCAGAACAACCAGCCTCACCTCGCCGAGGGCGAGGTTCTGATGAACATTGACGACCAGTTTGATGGGGATCTGTCCATCAGTCTGCAGTCAGGCCCTGAATTCAGCCACTATCTGGGTCAGGTAGAGCCAGAACGGCTCACGGGTGCGCAGGTCTGAGCAGTATGCTCAGGTGCTCGCCTCGGCGAAGCCATAAGAACAGCAGGAGCGAGTGGGGTACGTGCGCCAGCGGAGCGGCTGTCTCGCCCGTCGAGATGTGGGCGGTGTCAGCGAGATTCTCGGCGTGACGATGCTGCTGGCGATGGTCGTGACCGTGCTAGGAGCTGTGTTCGTGCTGCTCGTCCCATTGGTGGACGACATCAACGACAACAGAGAGTGGGCGGCGGGGAGCGTGGCTGCCACTCAATTGAGCGACCGAATCCTGGTAGTGGCAGATTCACCCGCAGGAACCGGCGTCGTGCATCACAGCGCGCAACTCGCGAATACGATCGACTGGCTCCCAAGGGCAGAGACTTGGACGATTGCCGCCGACCTGGCCGGAACGGACCGAGTGATCGTACAGTTGGACCCTGGGGAGGTGAATGTCACCAGTTTGAACCGCACCGCAACCAACGTGACCGTTGTCACCGAGACTGCGACTTACCAATTCGACCTCGTGAACGGCACGGGCAACCTCAGCATCGGCAGCGCGACGCACGGGCGGGTCAGCATTGAAGTGAAGGATATGCATGGGAACACGATTCACCGTCTAGAGCGCATCTCCATCGACGGCATTCGCCTGAACAACCAGATGAGCAGGGGTGTCTTCAGCGTGGATCTCGTAAATGGGGCGCGTATAGAGAAACTCCCCGGACAGGGTATCGAAGTGCGGCAGTATCCGCGGCTGCGACATGATGTACTCATCGACGGGACTCATCGCGTCAGTCTGGTACTGCTCGACATCGAAGTCGGCGAGACCCTGACGCGGCACATGACCACTGTGAACATCGGTTCTCTCGGAACCGAGGCGCTGTTCGAGGCGCAGTCGCGCAATCTCCTGCTGAAGACCGAGTTCTACGCTGAAGCGACCATCGGTGCACGCTACACCCACCACTGGGCTGGAGACCACGATCTGTGGCTGGCTAGCGGACAGATAGACGACTACAATGGATTCGGTCCCCGCCAGCGTCTCTCTGGGCTCGATGGGCTGACACTTTTCCCCGCCGACGAGACGTTCACCCTTGAGGTCACGTTGCAAAAGGTGGTGATGAGTTGATGCGTCGGCGAATGGATGACGAAGCGGTCTCAGCAGCCATCGCGACCGTGCTGCTGTTCGCTGGTACGCTAGCCATCATTTCAGGAATGATGGTGACTATCAATCCGATGATTGACGAGATGCACGGCGCGGTCGAGCGCCAAGCCATGTCCAGCCAGATGACCGATCTGGCCTTGGAAACGGTGCGCCTGTCCGAGACGGGGCTTCCGGGTGATTCCGCCACAGTCCAGTTGCGGCCGCACACGGGGGAGTTGAACTGGGACCTGAAACACGGTGGGACCTGGTACTCAGCTAGCCATGTCGAAGGCGGAACCCTTCGTCTGGATGGAGTACTGGATCTAGACGATCAAGCGCGCTTCCGCTATCCCACCAGCGAGGTATCCTCAATCTGTTTCGATGACCTGCGTGGAGGACTGGGTGCCCTGTGGCAGGTGCGTCTGCCCGACATCGATGGAACGTGGGCAGCAACCCCCGTATCGACCTTGGAACTGCCGTTGGCGAGTACCAGTTTGACCATCGATGACGAAGGGGTCGAGACGAATGTCCGCCTTCCGTACGGTGTTTCCTCGACGGGGAGTGTGTCCGCGGGAGGTGGTGACACATGGTTACACGCCGATGGCCCCGTCAGGGTGCTGATCTGGAAAGGAGACGGTGGCGCTGCGCACATCGCACCTGACCTGGCCGCACCGACTGACGGCATGGGACGAGGTTGGACGCTTCCCGTTCCGGGAGGAGCCGTCAGTGCCCATCTGGTGACGACACGGCCTGCGAGCATCGAATGGACCATCGGGGGACAATCCGGTAGTGGGGCCACCAGCGGGAGTACGGCTTCATGGAGCAACACCTGGGATGCAGGCTCAGGAGATGTGCTCGAATTGCGCAGCAGCGCGCCGGGTCGACTGCTGCTGCAATGGGGGTCTGATGCCGCCGAATCCGGTTCGGCTTCTGGATCGACGATGTGGCCGGATGATACCGGTTCGTTCGTCGGGCGTAACTTCAGCCTACCATCCGCGAGCGGAAGCCTGTTGCTGGAAAACTCTGCCACCCAGCCGGTCACTGCCAGCATCCACGGCCTGTTCCAGATGGTTCCCGCTCAGGGACAGTTGCGCGTCGACTGGACGAGCGGTAGCGGAGACATCACCGTGAGCGGTCCGGTGCAGGTGCACTGGCTCGCGGATACGACCGGGGCAGATGCGTGGCGTCCCGGCAGCCTCGACCTGGTGCGCGCGCTCGACACCGGACAGGCCAGCGGACTAGAGCATCGTATCGGAGTCCCAGTCAGCAACGGAGACATCGATCTGTTGCTGCAACCGGCGGCGCCGCAGACCCGAGTACGCCTGCTTACCAATCTCGCTGCTGGGGAGGAATCAGACGTGCTGCTAAATCACACAGGCGCTGCACATTCCTCCCGCCTTGCCGCCGGCGCTTCGGGACTCGTGCGCATCGAAGTGAACAACAGTGACGCATTCCCTGACATGCCGGTTCGCGTCTACGCTTCAAGTGGTCCTGACGGATTAACCGAGGTGCGCTCGGATGGCGAGGGGCGCTGCCTCTATCTGGGAATCCGCGCGTCGGGTTGGGTTGTGGTTGACCTCCCTTGGAGTGATGTCAGCAAACTCGGAGACCAAGGACTGAGGACAGCGTGGGCTGATGGCACCCACATGCTGGGATTCGCCCTCAAGCTGCGCGGCCCCCTCGGGGATTCTCCACACTCGGTTCTGGCTTCGGCATGGGGTGTTCATCTCCCGCGACTGAACTACGTGTTCGAGAGCAGCGTCAGCGGGATGGAAATCGGCTTTCGAGGTGGGTTCGTCGGTACCAACCATCCTGAATTCCACGCCGATGTGATTGTCCCGCCACCGTCTCGCGAAGGGCCGGGCCCGCGACTTGCGGTGACCATGCAAATGACCATGCCAACGGCTGATTCGGCCCTAGGCAGCAGCGAGGTCGAACTTGAATTCACCCTCGACAGGCGTGATCAACTCACCTCTACGAAGGCTTGGGAGATACGCAGAGGGTGGGACGGCCCGTACGGTCCGGCAATCGCTGCGGACGCCTCTGAAGACCTGACATTCTCGGATGATTGGCTAACATTCCCAGGCCAACTCGACCTGCTCGACGACCATGTCGGTTGGGTGCAACTGGTGCCTTCAAGTTCCGAATCAATCTACCACGCTGGCGGAAAGCTGATCCTGTTCAACCTGCAACTAGCCCAACTCTCATCGTCGACGGTGGTGGTCGTATGAGAGCAGGCGATGTCGAGCAGGCGTCACTGCGCAGGGACGAGGCGGCGGCGGCAACCGAACTGGGATACGTGTTCACGTTCCTTCTGGGACTGCTGTTCCTCTCGATGTTCAGCGTCTGGACCTGGGATCTCGAATCCTCGCGGCAGAAGTCATGGACGGCGGAAGCGATGGACCAGAACCTCGACGCTGTGGCTGCTGCGGTGGAGCGGGCTGATTCGGCGAGTCACCTCGGGGAGAACGTCACCTACGCGGAACCAGTGCCCCTGCTGCTCTCTCAGGCGACCCGTCTGGAACTCCGGATGCTCCTCGATGACGAGGGGCTGCTGCTGCAAGATGGCAGTCGAGAGTTCACCTCGCGCAGGCCGATCAGCGCGGGGGCTTCGACCAATCACTCTGGAGAGGTGTCCTTGAACGGAATCGACACCGTCTGGGTGGTGCTCGACGGTGGAGAAGTACGACTACAGGTTGCCCAACCAGGCATCTAGACTAGCGTCTGTGGAAACGCCGTTCGAACTTCCTCATTCTCCCATGAGCGCTCGGTGCACCTTCGCTTGCACATCACGCATGCGGTCTTGGGCGCCGAGTTCCTGGAAGACTGTGAGTGAACGCTGTAGGTATTCCATGCGATGTTCCCGGTCCTGTGCAGCTTCTCCGAGACGGGCGAGCAACTCGCCGATGAGTACTCTGTAGTCGTTTGATTCAGCGAGAGCGAGCGCTTCTCGATACTGATCAAGAGCCTCGTCCTGTCTACCAGCGTCGACGAGCACCTCGCCGAGCAGCAACTTGATCTCAACGGCTGAGTGCTGGTCAGCCTCCTCGCTCATCTGCTCGAGTGCCTCAGAGTAGTGGAGCAGCGCCAGTTCTGGATCACCGCTGCGAGCGTAGAAGCGACCGAGTACTGCCCTGGCGCGCGCATGTAGCGACTTGTTCCCAGTGGCGAGTGTCTCGTCGTGAGCCACCATCGCGTGATCTCGGGCGCGATCGAGTTCGCCCATCTCAAGCAGCGATGCTGCCAACTTGATGCGCGCGTCGGCGAACGAAGGATCCTTTTCAGATTCCAACAGAACTTCGACGTTCTCGCATGTCTCCAGAGCACGCTTCAGATCATTCTGACGTCTGTAGATGTAGCCCATGTTGTTGTACGTCCGCGCCGCGCCGAGTGCATCACCCAGTTCGATGAACTGTACCAGAGCGTCGCGATGCATTTCTAGCGCTGTGTCGATGTCGCCGCGCATCATGTTGATGTCCGCCTGGCTGGAGAAGATGCGTGCGGTCGTCAACTTACCGTCGTCGCTATTGTCGAGCAACTCCAGCGCCTCGGAGTAGAGTGCGCCCGCCTCTTCCCATCTTCCTTGGATCGAGAGGATGTCACCACGCAGTTCCAGTACCACAGCCCACGCTGAATCCTCGACATCGCTCTTCTCGACGACGTCTAGGATTCCCAGAAGTTCCATGTGACCCGATGCCACCAGGGCGCGACCAGTGGTTGCGATCTCAGCACCCAACTCCTCACTGTCTCCAGTGTAGCGCAGATGATAGAGGAATTCGATATTCTGCGCCGGCTCCCGTCGGTGGTTGCGGTACCATTCGACAGCCGCAGCGTGCAGGTCTCGACGTGTCTGATCGTCATGAGAACGTGAGAGGAACTCGCGGACCAGATCGTGCACGTCGTAGTTCTCCGTGTCAGCTTGCCGTGCCAGCCCCTTGTCGACCAGCTCGTCGAGCAGGTCGGTCTCCAATTCCTGCATTGTCAGTGCCTCCAACGGCATCGGTTCGCGGAACACGGCCAGCGCTCCGAGCAGCCGCTTCTCTCCACCGGAGAGCTTGCTGAAGATCTCCTTCTCGACATACTTCTCAAGCGTCTCGTGGAAGGTGGCGCCGATCGACCCGCGGTTGATCAGTTCCAACACCAGAGGGTGGCCGCGTGACAGACCGTAGATGTGCATGTAGGTGACTTCGTCCATGTCAGGCAGTGCGGTCAGCAGTTCCCGCGAAGATTCTCGGTCCAGACCTTCCAGGTGCACGACCAGCGTCATGATGTTCCCCTCCGCGTCGGCCAGAGGCATCACCGGGCGGAACGAGCGTGAGAACAGCACGATTCCGACATCATCCATCTCTTCCATCCGCTGCGAGAGGCCGCGGATTACCGAGAACAGCACTTCGTCGCCCAACTTGTGCAGGTCGTCGATGACTATCAGCGCCGAGGTGTTCGCGAGTCCCCCGGCAATCAGGTTGACCGACATCGGCGCCGAGGGGACCGGCGTCGTGGACAGATAGTCAGACAAGCCATCATCCCCAATGGCTGACAGCCAATCCGAGGCCACCTCAAGGAACGCACGCGCCCCCTCCCAGTCCTGCACTCGGTGGTAGAGCAGGTTTCTCTTGTGGGTGAACATCTCGACCAGTTTGGCGGCCAATGCGGTCTTGCCGATGCCCGCTATTCCCGGCACAAGAATAGTAGTGGAGCGAGCATCGAGCAGGTCAACCATGGTCTTCAACTCGGCCTCACGTCCCACGAAATGACGCATCCTCGGAAGGTCTCCGAGCACGGTCACCAACTGCTTCTCGACGTGCTTCGACAGATCCCGCTCAATCAGGTCAGGAGTCAGATTGCGCATATCCAGCACCCCGTTGTCATCGAGGTAGCGGAGCACGTCGGTGGGCCGAATCGTGAACGGAGACTGTTCTACGGAGCCGGCGAGGGTCGTGGATTCAGTCGAGCCGTCTTGGACGATGAGCCGCACAGGGTGTTCAGCCAGCCGCTCCCAAGTTTCCTCGGCCAGTTTCATTCCAGATTCGGTCAGGAAGTAGGCCTTCCGTTTGCGGGTCACTCCGGACACGTGTGCCTGCCTCTCGATGAGCAGATTCTGGTCCTTCAGTCCGGCGATGGCGCGCGGGACGTTGCTGCGGGCGATGGCGACAGCGTTGGCGATGCCCATCTGGGATAGAGAGAACGGTACCTCGACCTTGTCTGAGTAATCTGCGTAGTCCCACAGGTGGAGCAGTATGCGCTCTTGCACCCCCGGCTTCACCTGCACCATTTCATTCACCTCGTTCAGGGTTTGTCACCGATTAGCAATGAAAGTGCGCACGGCACGTTCACTGCTGTGGCGGGCCACCTGACTGGTCTGGAATCCACTGGTTACTGGCTGCATCCCACTGCCATCCGGGATAGGTCGGTTGCGCTGCAGGCTGTGCTGCTGGCTGTTCTGCTGGTTGTGCCGCTGGTTGGGCTGCAGCCGGTTCCTCCTGCGCCTGCTTGCCCCATGCGTAGACATCCTCCTCCTCTTGGGACTCCTCCGACATCAGCAGCGACTCGTCGTCCTCCTCTTCGAACTCAACGAAGAAGAACACGAACACACCGCCGAGCATAGCGATGACGACCACTATGAGCACCGCCCAGATGATCAATCCGAATCTGCTCCCATCATCCGCGTCACCTACTTGGATGCTGTAACTCGATTCGGTCATACGCTCGTTGGCATAGTCGAACACCACGATGTTGCTGCCACTCTCCAACTTGGATGCGGGCACGTCGATGGTCCAACTGCCGTTGTCGGAGATGACCGCACTGCCTAGACGCATTGAACTGAACCCAGAGCGCGCGACCACCTCTACGCCGGGCCTGCCCGTTCCGACGAACGTGACTGTACCGTCGACGTCGATATTTCCGCTGCCAACTCGCTGGGCGCTGAAACTCACCGCGTTGACCAAGAAATCGACTTCGAGCGAATACGCCTTGCTGTTGTGTGGGTCCTTGGCGACGAACTTCATCCCCGAGCAGGACCATTCGGCCATGTCGGGTGAGTAGAACGACATCGCAACCGGGTTGTAGGTCGCTCTTCCGTTGATATCGATCTGGATCTGCTCGGAGCACTGGTCGTCATCGTACGTGTCTGGATCATCCCACACCTCGATGCTCAGATCCGCGCCCTCAGGATCGTAGAACCATCCCGCGAGTTCGATACTGGCTCCGACACCACAGCGGTCCTGCGCCTGACTGTTCTCTTCACAGAAGATGATGTGCGTGCGCTGCCAGGTCTGCTCCTGAGTCACCGAGGTGCCGTCGAGTAAATCCACCGTCTCTCCCTCAGCGAGATAGATTGGAGCTAGGTTGTTGGCATCTGGTGGGTTATCGATGATGATCTCCCTCTGTACCCAACCACTGTACAATTGGCCGTCCTTGGAGCGCGCCTGCACGAGATAGTGGAAATCGTGCACGAGTCTGCTGGTGTCCCAAGTGGTCGACCATGCGCCGTTAGGGGCGATGGTGGTGATGACAGAATGGGGTCCGGGTGGGCGCTCATTCATGGCGTCCTGTGGATCAAGTATCCTGATCTCGACCTTGGAAACCTCGCCATCCGTGTCGCGGGCGACTCCGGAGATGATCGTTTCCGGTCCGGCGCGGACAATCTGCATGTCATAGGGTTCAATCAACGTGATGAGCGGGGGCGCATTCGTGTTGTCGATATCGAGGGTGATCTCGACTGGGGTGCACTCACCAATCACCCCGCGGCAGAACGATGAGTCGGACGCCCAGATGCGGAACGTCCAATCTGTACGCACTTTCGGCATCCCGGAGAAGTTCCAGTCCCACGACCATATCGGCCCCCCCACCACTGGTACCGTTGTCGTGTTGAACACCGATGAACCGATCTCGAAGTGGATATCATCGATGTCGCTACCATAGACGCCGTTGTACGGGTCACTGGCCGTCCCGCTGAAGGTGACGATGCCGGAATCGAATATCGAACCGTCCGTCGGCGTTATCAAGTGGATGACGGGGGCCACCGTGTTGAGTCTGATGGTGCGTGTTACGACTGAACTGTAGTCGACACCATCCCAGGCACGGAACTCGAAGGTGTAGTCGTTCTCTGGTTCCAGTGACATGTCATACTCGAAGTGCCAGATGCGGAACGGCCGGTTATCAGTGGTCACCTCACCGTTGGCGTTGCTGTCGTCCACCGCGTAACGAGTGTCATTCCATGAACTGGAGGCGGGCGTCTTGATCTCGATACGCTCGATAGCTCCCTTCTGCTCCCAGCGTGCTTGTTCATCGGAGTTGAATATCCCTGTGCCGATGTTGCCGTCCCATCCCGAGCCGGTGAAGTTCACCTGACGCTTGAAAGAGTGGCCGTCGAGTTGAGCGACCGTGACTGTGGGTGCCATGTTGTCGAGAGAGATGACATCATCCAAGGTCCCGGTCAGGTTGAACCAGTGCTTCTCGTAGCCCTTGCCGAACTTGTATGTGGTCACGTAGTACTTCGACAACTCACGTGTCGCCGTCCCCTGCTGGCAATCAGGGTCAGCCAAGTCGTAAAGCAGGTCTCCGTCGTTGTCGATTCCGTCGCTGCAAGAATTTTCGCCCGGGTCCCCCGCGAAGTCGTTGGGGTTGTCACCATTACCCCTGATGTCAAGATGGAAGTCCGAGGGAAGTGCCACCCATGGCGTGAAACCGTACGGGTCGGTGTCCATATCGTACATGTCGTTGCCGTGGGCATCTTCCAGTAACACGGTCGCACCTCCGACACGTACGCCGTTGACGGTGGCGCGGAAGCGCACAAGTTCAGCTCTCCTCAGTTGAACAGACCACGTACCAGCCGCTTGGGCGATATGTGCTTTGGAGAGGTCGAAGTTCGTCAGGTTGGCGAACGTCAACACCGTCGAGTTGTTCACCAGTTCGAGTGACAACGGGAAGTTACGGGGCGGAATTATCTGAGTCGGGGCGAGGTCGAGTTTGTTACCCCAACCGTTGATCGGATCGGCGTCAGCACTAATCCAACGGAGTTCCATCGGATAAGTGGTGCTCGAAGTCGGATTGGGAATTAACTCGGACTGAACCGTGACCGAACTCTCCGAAATGTTGTACACCTGCGAGACGTTGCTCCAGGTGTTGCCAGAGAAAAAGGCGAGCGAACCGTATTGTGGACCGCTCGGTACGTCGTGCTGAACGACTCGTGCGCCCACTCCAGCAGCGGTGAACATGTTGTCCTGGACGTCGATAATCGCTCCAATCGCCCGGATGACATCACCTTGGGCGTTGTTCACAGTGTTACGATGGATGCTGACACTGGAGCGGAACAGGTGGAACACAGGGCAGGTGAATTCGCCGTCCCACACCTTCTCACTCTCACAGGTGCCGCTCACGTTACTGAAGGTGTTGTCCGCGAACCATCCCCGAGCAGGCTGTGGACCAGAGACAGTCCAGCCCTGGTCACCGAAGTGGTACTCGCCGATGATGACCGGTTCGCGGTTGATGTCCTGGAATGTGTTGTTGTCTGCGATGATGTCAACATACCCGACACCCCAGATTCCGTTGTAGCCACCTATGGGTCCGATGATGTTGCGAGTGAACGTGACCTCTGCCAGCTCCGGGTAGTTCGATACGACCTGGATTCCAGACCCATCACCTGCCCCCTCCATCACGTTGTCCTCGAAGGTAACCAGAGCGCCGTCGTAGGCGGTGAGCGGTGAGTTGTCTGCTGTTGAAATGCTGTTGTGGTTAGCGAACAGTTCGTAGTCGTAGCCAAGAATAGTACGCCTTCCATTGACATCGATTCCTGTGCAATCCGTCTGGATCGTGTTGCTAGTTATTGACCCCGCGGAATCAGTGTAGCGATAACCGTAGTCGGAGCTGGATACCACACCGTGGTCGATGTTCAGGAACGACTTCTGCGCCCAGACGACGTGACGGCCGTTGTCCTGCGAACTACATCCTGAGGAGGTGCCAGTGAACACGGGGCTGTCAAGAGTCACCGGGTTGTTCGGAGTACCCGCACCGTAAGCCTGGATGGCCTGTCCGAGCAGGGACTCTACGCTCTCCTCGACGCCGACGGTGAACGTACCACCGACGAAGTGTGGTGAAGCGAGATCGATGATGAGCACGCTCGAGGTGTTGATGTCCACAAACGACAACGCGGTCGATGTCGGGCTGGCACCATCGAAGACCAGCGCACCATAGCGCACCTCCCCGATGTCGGTGGCGAAGCGAGGGATCCCATACGCATTCTTGAGTTCGAGGTGGTTCAACTTGGTCTGCTGCACATCGATGGTATCCCTGATCAGGATGCCTTCGTAGCAGGAGGCGTCCGCGTTGTAGAGCGGCTGGCCGTTGGAGGGGTTGATCAGCCAGTAGCAGTTGCCGCGGGCCGACCAGTTGCTTGGATCGCTCCAAGTGAATGTTACCTTGCTGGAGTTGCTCCCCATGCCATTCGCGCCGCAGCCGGTGTCACCCGCGCACAAATTTCCCCTCACGTGGAGGAACGTGCCGTTCGCCATGGTAATCGTCGTCCCGGGCTGGATGATCAGTTTCGCTCCTGGTGCTACTTCCACGCTGCCAGTGACCGTGTGCGACCCCTGCCATGTCTCGGTTCCAGAGATGACGCCACTCTGGGTCTCATTCGCTGCGATGGCGGTTGGAAGCGCCAACAACAGCGCACTCAACGAGGTGAGCACCATCAGGCTCACCAGCGTGAAACTCTTCATTCGATTGTCATTCATGTTCACATACTCCTGATGTGAGCGACCGACGGAGGGGCTGAATATAAGCAATAAGGCTCGACGCAATAGTATTTGTATCATATCACCTAAATAATATCAATATTTTCCACTCAATTTTCCTAACGTCGTATCACCATCGCTCATAAATATCAATAATTGGTATCAGTTCATGATAGAAATATCACTATTTGACCAATGACTGGTTGTGAATTACCGGAATCGGGTGAGATGTCACGTGGAAGTGGCCAGTCTGACCTCGACCTCTCCGAGCCAGGCGGTGGCGTTCAACACTCCGTATCCGTAGCGCAGATGGTGCACATCCTGCATCAGCGGGCTGGGGTCACATGAGTCGGCCAGAGCCTGCTTCACCAGGTCGATCGGTGCGCGGTCACCCACTGTAGCCGGCTGTAGCGCGGCATGGTCTCTGTGCCGCTCGAGAATCAATGCCAGCGCCCCTGTCACGAACACGGTCGCATCGCTCGTACCATCGCTGCGTGACCAAGTCGCACCCAGCTCTGTGGAGACGAATGTAGAGTGTATCATCACCCCTGGAGCGACAACCTCGGGCTTCTGGTCCGGTGTGGACCTCGTACTCCCATCCGCCAATGTGGTTGCGCCCGCACTACTCTCCGACCACAGTGTCCGGTTGCGGTGCACTGCTCCGACAGCAATCACGTCATCGATGTTCGCCGGAACGCTGACGTCTGGGTAATCCTGTCCTGCTCCTCCGTGGTTGCCAGCCGCCGCGACCACGAACACCCCGTTGTCCAGCGCCTCAACCACGGCTTGCTCGGTGCGTGTCCCAAGTTCAGTCACGAAATCGGGCTTCCCCCCGAGACTCAGGCTGATGATGTGTGCCTGTTGCTCCAGCCAGCACCACTCGATTGCATCCGCGACAACATTCTCGTTCCCAGACGAGCCGTCGGCACCGAGCGCGGCAGCCACGATCAACTCGATTCCGGGGGCTGCTCCCGTGAACGAACCCTGAGCAGCGAGAATACCAGTCATCATCGTGCCGTGCGAGTGGGTTGCATCATTGTCGTGCGGATCGCCTTCCGTGCCGTGGATGAAATCTCGAAAAGCGACCAGATTGACACCGGCTAGGTCCGGATGGCTCATGTCGATGCCTGTATCCACTAGGCATACCCGCACTCCAGCCCCTGTGAGGCCAATGGAGTTGAGGTCGCGGATACCTGTTTCTTCGTAAGCCCACTCTGAGTTGGGGATGAGTTCCTCGATGTAACTGGTGAGCAGGTTCTGCGTGACCAGCAGGACTGCCAGCAGGATGATGATGACCCACAACCCCCAAGGAAGGATGAGTGGGGGGCGCGCTGGTCTGGCCGCGTCCGCCTCCTTCCAGCCACCAGGGTCCAAGTCGGAGGGCAGTCCGTAGGCCTCAGCGGGGTATCCAGGGGCCTCGGGGTCAATCGCCGACAGCATTCTAGGTTCTTCAGGCTCGGGCAGGAACTCAACATCTTCCAGACCGAGTACCATCTGCTCCGCTCCGTACTACCCGGGGGGAGTACTCTTCATCCACTCTTCGCACCGGTGAGAGGTTCGAACATCCAAAGTGAGACCAACTCGGCGGTCAGAAAGGCGCGGCGCCAGTCATTCCGGACCTGACTCTCCTGAAGAGGAGGAATCCAATGAGGAACATGGCGATGATGATCATCGGGACCCAGCTGTTGACGGATTCAGCCGGGGCGGTGGAGACATGGATGGTCTCTACCTGATTGATTACTGAAGATGCATCCAGATCATCCAGTTCCGAGACGGTGATGGTGAAGTTGAACTTCAGGTTTCCGATTTTCACGCCTTCCAGGTCGAGGAACAGCATGTAGTCGACTGTCTCACCTGCAGGAACGACCTGATTGTCTGATTCAGTGAAGAGTTCGGGGTATCCGGGCATGTCAAGCCGTATCGACACCTCGCGCGCATCAACGAGACCGTCGTTTTTCACGCGCACGACGAACTGGTTGCGCGAGCCTGTGATCGCATCTCCTCCGCTGAAGGTGTCGATGTCCTCGAATGACAACAGAGGGCGAGCCGCCTTGACGACTATTGTGATCTGCGGGTAACTGGTGTTGTCCTCGCTGCTGATGTTCAGGTGCAGCGTGAACGAATCATCGCCTGCGTCCGCGGGCGCGAACACGGTGAACGAGTAGGTGCGCGCCTCACCGCTGTTGTAGGGTGACTCCTGCGGTCCGGTGGCACTCCACCCCTCTGGCAGCCAAGACGTGTCGATCTCAAACTGGATGGAGTCATGGCCGTTGCCTGCATTCTCGATCAAGAACTCCACCCGCTTCTCTTCACCCGGGAAGACTCCAATTGTGCCCTCAGGCTGCTCGAGCACGTTCACCTGGTAGGTCTGTGGAATGCGGACCGTCAACAGATGCTCGCTGTAGGAGCCGTCGGTATTGGTCAGTCTGAGCGTAATCCTGTGACCGGCATCCAGTGAGGTGGAATTACTGAGGTTCGCCGGCTGGACTCGCATGGTGAGGTCGAGGGTATCCGTGCTGTCCAAGCCAAGTTGAATCGTCATCTCCTCGACCCATTGGATGGTACCATTGGCATCGGTACCATTGTGGAATTCCACCGTCCAGAACTCGATGTCCTCGGCAGAGAAGGCGGTCGTGACGTCGTACTCGTCAAGTGCCTCATTGCCTGTGTAACCGACCTCGATGGTGAACTCAATCACCTCGAACACATTGCTCACGTTCGATTCCACGACATCGACGTCGTTGTTCAACTCCTCATGCTGAGTTGCCCCTGTCACCGCGGTGACGTTGAACTGAACACCATGGTCGAGGTGGCGGTTGAAGCGCAGGGTGTTGACTGGAGTCTCCTGCTCGGAGGCGACAGCAATCGACAGACCAGCGCTGTAGGTCATGTTCATCCCGTGTTCAAAAGTCTGGAATTCACTCTCAAGGAACAATGTGCCCTCGGGTAACAACAGGTCTACGTTTCCTTCGGAATCGACGCCGATAACCCACTTTCTGTTATCACCCAAGTCAAGATCAATGGACGGTGTATCGATCATCTCGGCACCCGGAACATTCGAGTCCCCAAGGTGATGGCTCTCGCCCTCGAAGTCAATCCATGAGGTAGCGAGGTGCAGGATTCCACCAGGCACCAGCGTCAGGTTCACCTCCGCGCCTTCGTGTACGCTCGCATCCACGAGTACCACGCCGACCACGCCGGCGGCTTCGTTGGTGGCGATCAACACCCACTCACCAGGTTCGATGTCCGCACTCCACGAACCGTTCCAGACACTCTCGTTATCGAGCAGTTTGATGGGTGTGTGCGGCTCTCGCTCTATTCCAGTGTGCGGTACGAGTTGAAGGACAACGCCTCCAGATATGTCGCCCCACACCTCCATCTGCACGTAATCTATCAGGCCCACCACGGTGACATTGCCTGCCAGCAACTCGAGGTCGGTCGAGTTCGAAGTCTCGGCGATGACGATTGTGGTGTTGACCGGAGCGAATCCGATACGGGTCGCCTCGATGGTATAGTTACCGAGAACGGGCACGAACAATTGCCATGTTCCGAGTTCGCTGCTGGTCAAGTTGACGTCCTCTGGCAGGCCGCCTCCGCTGACGCTGATGTTCGCACCTTCGACGCCTTCACCCTGATCGTATTCACCGTCGTCATCGAGATCCCAGAACAGGTTCCCGCCGAGGGTGACCCAATGCTCCAAGATGATCGAGCTGTTGTCCGGCGTCTGCTCTCCGTCGCTAAGTTCAGCCAAGGTCTGTGATTCTAGTAGCCAACGCTCCTGAGAGAACGTCGCGTTCAGGGTCAGCGACCACGTCCCTGGCCAGATGTAAGCGTCGAGCACGCCTTCCGAGTTGGTCGCTGGCAGCGTTATGTTACCCAGACCGTCCTCGCTGTGGGCGATCAACTCGAACCCGGTCATGTTCTCCCCGCTGCCCTCCTCGAAGAAGGATATCAGCAGATGAGCAGACTCCTTCGTGCGCCAAGAGATCCCATCGAGGCTGGCGTTGCCATCGATTATCAGCAATCCACGGAACTCCTCATGAGTCACTCCGGTGTTGAATCGATCGACGGTGACTATCCACTCGCCTTCGGGAAGGTAGTCTAGCAGGGTGCCGTTCTCGTCTGTGAAACGATTGAACTCAATACCGCCGTCCACCGATTCAAAGTCCACCTGTCGCTCCGCCACCGCTCCGCTGGAGAAGTTGGTCAGTTCGGCGTTCACCCGCCACAATGGCAAGAAGGGCATCTCAACGACCTCGCTCACGTTGTTAACTCCGAGATGTAACACGATGTTCTCTGCTGTAGCCAGTTGGGTGTCGTAGGCGCTGCCATTGGTCTCATTCTGCGGCTCTACCGCGAGCGTGTAGACCCCTGGTTCCACGCTCACGGTGATACGACCGTCGGTGAACTCGGCTGCGGTGATGTTCAAGCCGACCCCCAGATTACCCGACGATATCGCTACGAACGCCATGTCGATGTCGATGAGCGTCCCGTTGCTGACGTTCGCATCGCCCTCATGGTCGATGAACGCGGTGATGTCGATGGTGATGTTATCAGGTAGCGCCATCAGCACAATTTCCAACAGGTTCTCGCTGTTGTTGAGAGAGACGTTGATGTCCATCGAATCAAGATGGAACCAATCATCATCAATGCTCAGTGTCCAGACACCCTCCAGCAATTTGTTGCTGAAGCGGCCGTCGGAGCCAATCTCGAAGAACCAATGCACATCACGGGCCTGATCGTAGGCGTGAATCTCAACCGGTTGGTATCCGGGGAAATTGGTGGTGTACAACGTTTGGTTACGATTGATGAACATCGAGCCAGCGATGGACAGACCATTCTCAAGGTAGAGTACGATTGGATCCATCCCTTCCAGCACTTCGAACTGGGTTCCGTTGGAGAGTTGGTTGGCAATCGATTGGGCGGTCATGTTGACGATCGCATGTTCTGGGAGCAGCAACGAGAAGTTGCCCTCCATGTCAGTTGTCACCGATGTCTCGATGCCGCCCCATTGGAACTCGACCACCAGATTGTGCGCCGGATCGAATGGATCATCCTCCTTCTGGGTATGCACGAGAATCGTGCCGTTCACCTCGATGCTGCGGGCAAGCGTCCATTCCAGACCGCTCATGTCCTCGAGGATCTCGAACTCCTCCCAGAGCATCAGGTCACCTTCACCTGTGCTGTTGACCACCCATTCTCCCATGGGCAACTCGATGTGATAGGAACTCGTGTTGTTGTCGTAACGAGCTTGCAGGTACTCATCGTCGAGCAACAACTCGCTGTGGAACCACACTACAGCGTCACTCACTGGTTCTACCGTTCCGCCGCCCAAATCTGTCCAGACGGTGAACTCGACATCATAGTGCAGCGGAACCATGTTGTTGGGGCTGATGAGCGAGAACTCCTGTGAATCTCCAATGGCGGCGATGTGCGCGACTCCGTTGCACACGCCGTAACCAGTACCGTTCCACGGAACGCACTCGTTGAATCCATCACCATCGAAGTCCATGCTCAATGAGTAGTTACCGTCAGGGAGAGGACCGAACCCGAACGAGCCGTTCTCATCGGCGTAAATGATGCAAGGAGCGAAGAAGGTGTCCTCACATGACTCGATGGCAGGGCTGTCCGGCAGGCTGTTGTCGAGAATCTCCAATGGGGCATCGCTGATCATTGAGCCATTCATCCACTTCAAGTCTCCACTGATGTATGAGCCGGGCATCAGCAACTCGACATCCGCGGTCGGCTCTGTTTCGACTTCAAGAGGTGTCGACAATCGGGTGCGCTTGCCGTTGTTGAGGATGACCTCGACTCGATAGGTTCCGGGCAGGGCATCAACGAGATGGAACGAGCCGGGTTCCACCATTTCTCCGCTGAAGATACCGACTCCGCTGAACAATCCCGTGCCGTTGAACACTCCGTACGTCTCAAGTTGATCGTCGGTGGTGTTGGTGATGAAAATACCTGCACCGACAAACGTTTCCCTGTACATCTGTGCAGTGAAGTCCAGAGTGCCATTGGCGGTGACCCTGCCACTGCCGTCCAACTGATTGAAGAACACGTACTTCGCCGGGTCGCTGCCGAGAATCATACATATCTCATCGTCCTCCGGAACAGTCTCGTTCACGCAGTTGGAGAGGTTGGCTGGCGGGTTGTCAAGCGTGCCTTCGAATGTGCCCGCGCCCTTGAACTCGCCACTACCGGTGAAGGAGTGGTTGTGCAGTATCTGGCGAGTGAAATTGCCCGTGAAGTCAGAGACCAGCACAGTACCCTCAGATTGCATCAGGCCAATTCCGGTGAAGCTGACCTCTCCTGTGCCACGGAAGGTTCGCGGATGCTCAGCATCGGACTCAACCGTTCCGTTGGTGGTCCAGATGTGCGGAAGTTCCTGTTGGGTCCAAATCTCGGATAAGATGAGTTCGTGAGAAATTAGTGGCTCATCGTCGAACGAGAAGTGACCATCCCAAGCGACGGTTCCCGAGGCGCTCGATGCCTCGATGACAAGTGACTGCTCGACAATCTGCTCGCCGTTCGAGTCGGCTTGCTCTCCGGTGACATTGAACTCCATCTCGCCGATCCACTTTCCTCCTGAGACATTGGCCAGCAGCGCGGTGACCGGATTGATGGTCCGCGCATCTTCCGGCTGGTCTCCAAGCACATCCGTGAGCCAAGTCTGCCAGGTCTGGAAGTTGTTCTGTGCCTGAGTGATCTTATCGATTGACACCTGACGTGCCTCGGCCTCCTCTCCGGTGAACCCGGTGAACGCTGTGACGCGAATGTGGCCAGCAGGGACCCTGAACTCGAAGTGCCCGTCTTCGTCCGCGTCTACGGTGCCGATTGGGATCCAGTATTCACGCGGGTCGTCGTCGTTGGTGCCCTCACCACTGTAGGCATCACGTTCGATGAGGAGGCGCGCATTGGGCACAGTGGAGATGTCTCCAAGTTGAACTTCACCCGACAGAGTCGCTCCAGAGTAGTACTTCAGGATCTTGACCGCGGTGTTCGCATCATACCATTGCCTCGTTCCGTCGTCGTTGTCCCCGTCGTACCAGTTTGCGATGACGAAGTGGTTCATCATCGCGGCCGGAAGCGGGAAAGCGTACTGCAGTGACGTATTCTTAGTCCCGCGCATATCGAAGTGTTGCCCCGGCTGAGCGGGGTCTGTGTTGAGCACGTCATCGAGACCGAGCTGAGGTGATCCATAGCCGATGTAGGTGCGAGCGACCATCGTGTCGAAGAACTCCGCCTCATGATCCACCCTGATATCCATGAGTTGGATGATCTGCAGATCGTTCTGTGACTGGCTGCGCACGATGTCATCCTGGTACTCCGCTTCGTACTGCGCGGCCGACATGTCCACAGGATAACCTGACACGCCGCGCTGGGTGATGTAGGACGTCTCGAAGTATGTGTCCGGGTCCAGTCCAGAGAGAGTGGTCGGGGCGTAGAAGATGCCCGTGGGGTTGCCTCCGCTGGAAGAGTAAGTGCCCGCAATGGGGTAGAGGCGGTTGTCGACGGCAAAGTAGCGAATCTCATGGTTGCGGTCGATCTTGTCTCCTGGCTTGCCGCTGGAATCGGCGACGGTGTAGGTGATGTCATTAGACACCTCGTGGTTGAGCGTGACCAACTCATCGAGTGTGAGTGCGGTGGACAGGAAGGTGCGCCCCAGCGCCAGCCGTGCATTCTGCCGGTGAAGCGAGGTCGTGGCGTCGGCGAAGTCCTCAACGAGGTCCTTGGTGTACCAGTAGTCACCGATGATGTAGTGCGTCACTTCCTCCTTCACCACGTCATTACGGTGTTTTGTTGAGTTGAGCGATGCCATTGCGTCGGTCAGAACATTGTGTACTGTGCCATCCCACTCTCGACTATCGTAGACGCGGTAGGATTTCGAGACAATAGGCATGCCGATGTCGTTGAGGTGATATCCTTCACCGAGGGCGACGCTGCCCGCTGTGTGGGTGATGGTGAACGAGTGATCGACGACAACCGATTCCTCATCAGCACCCAAGGTGGTCAGCAGCACGAATTCGTCGTACTGAGCATCTGACAGCGCGCGATGCAAGGCGTTGTCGAACCCAGGTGTGAACCCACCGTCGCCGCTGTAGCGCAGATCACCCTCGGCAAGCGTCAGTATCCACAGTGCCAGCAGATCCTCCTCGGACTGGGCGAGCAGCATGTTCCCTGAGTTAGGGATACCACTCTGGAAGTTGTCCGCCACTGTCGGGTGCTTCCCCTGAGCGAGCGCCTGGAATCCATAATCCCACCAGGATACGAACGCCGGACGTTGCGAGAACGGCAATTCCTGATCCTGCTCTTCAAGCCACTGGTAGCCGTTGTTCCAATAGCGTCCGTTGAAGCCTGAACCGAAAGACCCCATGTACCAACAACTGGTGGACTTGCTGGAGCCGCGACAACCGCTTGACGGGTTGTACTGTGTGTCGTCGAACACGGAGAATCCGAAGATTGGGTCAGCGGTGCGCAGCAGCCGCGGCGTTATGTTGTAGATCGATGAATCGACATCCTTGGCTGCGGTGTTCCCCTGTGGGATACCAGCATCCAGTCCGTAGGTGGCGTGCTGACTGGCGAGTAGCATGAATACGAGCAGGATGGCCCCCACGGCAGGGTGCTTTTTCAGCGCCTTGGTACCAGAAGTGAATCGCGCCTTAGGGGTACCGATTCCGAACCTGCGCCAGGATTTGGCAATCTGGCTGCCGCCGCACATGCTCCACAAGAGAGTAATCGACCACGCGCCCATGACCGCCACCGGAGGTGTCGCGTTGAACACGAACCGCCCTGCGCTCCAAGCCATGAAACCGGCAACGAGCATCCACACCGCCAGCACCAGTTTCACCCGGTCCTGCTTGCGCACACCCTGCCACAACGCCGTGATGCCTGCACCGATAGACAGCAACGCGACAAGCGGTCCGAACGAACCGAACAGCATACCGCGACTGGGTGCCTGTGCCTCAGCAATCGTCCCGAAGATCTTGTTCTTGCTGAAGTAGTAGCCACCGGTGAACAGCACCTCCCATGTCGAGGTATCCTGCAACACGTCGACGATGAACCAGCCAGCCGCGCCGATGACCCCAAGCCCGAGCACGATGTACTGCGGGTTGATCTTGGATTCGTAACTGGCGAGGAACATCCAGATGAACAGCAGACCGGCGGCGAGCGCACCGAAGTACCATTCGATGGAGAAGTTCACTCCTCCTGCAATGATCAGCATGCCGATGATCGCCGGTCCGGCGATGACCAACCACGGTAGATCACGACTGGCGGAGGCAATGTATCCCGTGACGAACGTGAATGCAAGGATGTAGAACATCGGCTGGAACCCGCTGGCGTCCCACACGAGTTTCAACTCCATGTGGGCGTAGAACGGGAGTGGCAGCAGGAAGGCACAGATCATCATCGCCAGTGCAGCGACCGTGAGTGGCATGCTGTCACGACGTCGGAACATGTTCAGCAGAACCTGAGTGAAGAAGGCTGCATACAGGATGGCGAGACCATAGACGAATCCCTTCCATCCAAGTGCAACAGTGGCGAACGCGAATCCGGCGAGAATCGCATTGGATATCGCAGTCGGACGTTGCTCAATAGTCGTCTTCACTCCCTTGAGGAAGTAAGAGGGGCGCCACGAAGAGTTGGCTACGAGCTTGTCGCTGCCTGCGGCCTCGACCGCCTTCAACCAGAAGTAGAACCCGAGCGTCAGGAACAGGATGACGAACGCGTCGTGGTCCGCCATCGCGAAGGTACTCTTGGAGACGTGCCCCGGCATCAGGGCGATCAGCCAAGCGGCCACTGCACCGGTGCCCTTGCTGAAGAATCGCCGACCGATGGACGCCATCGGCAACACAGTGAGAGAGCCGTAGATGACGGGCAGAGCGGCCACAGACCACCAGACCGCCTCTTCAGCAGGGATACCGAGAATCGGGGCGAGCAGTATTCCTCCGACAGCCATGCTCCAGGCGAACAGTGGAGGCCGCGGATTGATCGCCCCCAGGGGATAGGAGCGATCCATGTCAATCAGGAAGTGGCTATGCTGTGCGAGGATGTACTCCACAGCGCGCATCATGTACCACGGGTCAGAACCACCTGTCAGGTCCCACTCATGGGTCCCGCTGGCGTTCATCGCCGGAGTGACGCTCCAGACTGTACGGATGATCAACGCGACCAACAAGGCGGAAGACACGGTGATTCCGTACCAGTGTGCGGACCACCAGAGACGGGCCGGGCCGGGTAAGCGCCGCGGTGATGTGTCACCGAGTTTGCCCCTGACGCCGAGAATGATGGCGACCGAGTTCACCCAGAAGAAGATGAAGAACCAGACGAACAGGCCATTGCTGCCCCCGAAGTATGAATGCCAGTCAGCGGATCCGGTCAGGATGAGGCCCTTCTCCTGCAATCCCGAGAGAGAGAACAGTAGCCAATTCGCGAGTAAGAGCGTCGCTCGCGTCTTCCAGCGCTCGGAGATGAAGAACATCGCCAGCAACGAGAGGAGACCGGTGAACAGAGCCCACCAGATGCTCATGTGGTCGCCAGCCAGTCGCGCACCTTCATCGGATGAGAAGAAGGAGGCGAATACGGTGACGTGGGCGAGCATCCAGAGCGCGAATCCGGCGTAGAGCGGCCACGTAGAGCGGAGATCCAAGCGTTCTGGGAGGTTGACGAACCAACCGCCACGACCGGCGGGCAGCAGTCTGCCGCGCAGAGCGAACGTGGCGAGCGCACCGGCCAGCATGCTGACCATCCAGGCGTTGAAGAACAGGAAGCCGACCTCCTGTCGGTGACTGTCCAGATGTCCCCAGTAGGAACTGTCAGCAACATCGAGAGCCGGCAACCAAGCGCCGCCCACCCACTGTGAGCCATCGAATGTCGGTGCGGCCACGGCTGCGAACGACAGCGCGGCATAGAACCCCATCACCGCCCAGGTGAGGAGGTTCGCCTCTTCGAAACGACCCGCTCTGTCAAACAGGTGCACGCCGAGTGCGAGAACGACGAAAAGCAGACCGAGAAGCGTGTCGCCGATGACCAACTGCGGTATGGCTGCCGCCAACACCAGCGGAGCGAAGATGAACAGCGTGACATGCGAAGGCTTGACGCCGAGGCCGGAGAAGATGATGCGGGGGGTGACCCCGAGCAGGGCTCCGATCGTCAGTAGAACGAACGGAAGCACCTGAGTCATCACGGCTTCTTGGCTGTCATACGTCACGCCCAGCGGGTACATCGTCATCGTCAACAGCAGTAGCACGACCCCGGCTAACGGGGCCGCGAACAGACTGCGCACGGTGCTGACACCCGAGGACGTGCTGTGGTTGTCGTCCATCGTTTTCCCTCTTGAAAGACAGTCGTCAGACTGTCGGCGTCGCCGCCACCTAGCATTGTGGTTTAACGGTTACCACACGCGGGCGCGAGGTGCATCCCCTCAGTGCCACGAATACACCTATGATTCTCAGGCTTTGGCGAATATGCTCGTCAGTGGTATGACGAACTCGGTTCATAGGGCACGGTGTCCAATGTCCCTGCGGTAATGCGAGCCTTCCAACTCGATGCCGGCCAGCAGGTCATAGGCGGCATCGCGCGCCCCCTCGAGGCTGGAGGATATCCCCGTGCTGGCGAGCACTCGGCCCCCTGATGCCACCAGCCGGCCCTGTTCATCGAGGCCTGTGCCCGCATGATGCACCAGCGCGCTGCTACCGGCGTCGACAAGCACCTCAGAAGCGACCGAGATTGGCAGCCCTGTTCGCGGAGGACCGGGATATCCTTGAGAAGCGAGCACCACGGTAAGCGCGTGAGATTCGGAGAACACGGGAGACATGTCAGCCACCCTTCCTTCCGCCACCGCGAGCAACAACTGGTAGAGGTCGCTGGAGATCAACGGGATGGTGACCTGCGTCTCAGGGTCACCGAACCTGACGTTGTACTCAATCACGTAGGGGTCTTCCAGTTCATCGATCATCAGCCCGACATAGAGACATCCACGATAGGGGGTCTGCTGGGCTGAGAGCCACTTGTGCATCGGCTCCACGATTCGTTCGAACACTTTGTCGCGCACTGCATCCGTAACCACCGGTGCAGGAGCATACGCGCCCATGCCACCAGTGTTGGGACCAGTGTCACCCTCTCCCACCCGTTTGTGGTCCTGACTGGCGGGCAACGCAACCCAACCCGATTCATCGAGCATCACGAGCATGCTCGCTTCCTCTCCCAAGAGGAATTCCTCCAGCAGCACGAACGAGTCAGATTCGATGGCTGATTCGATGGCCCGACGGGCGTCGACGCGCACATCGGTCACCGTCACCCCCTTGCCGCCGGCGAGAACGTCACGCTTCACCACCCATGGAGGAGCGAACCGGTCCAGAGCGTCTTCTATCTGGTCGGCATCATCGATGACCACCACGCCCCCAGTGGGTACTCCATTCTGCTGCATCACCTGCTTGGCGTGCAACTTGCTCCCCTCGAGTTCCGCACCGGCAGAATGGGGGCCGAAGCAAGGGATGCCCTTCGTCCTCAGCATATCGGCAAGTCCGGCGACCAGAGGACCTTCGGGACCGACCACGACTAGGTCGCAGTCGAGTCCCTCGGCCAACCCCACCAGTCCTTCGACATCGCTGTCCGAGAGCGCATGGTTGGTCGCCACAGCAGCGGTGCCGGCGTTGCCAGGAGCGACATGCACCTCAGATACCGAAGGTGATGCGGCGAGGCCGATGGCCAATGCGTGCTCACGCCCCCCACCTCCAACGACGAGCACGATTGCGCCTGACATCGGAGCATGTCGCGCGCGCTGACGTGATAATCATGCGCCCGAAGCCGCCACCGTTCAGGTACAGGCAGCGCGAGCAACAGAGAATCAGTACGGGACCGATTTCAAACCGAGCTTGTACCCGGCGAGATTGAACAGCCTGTGGACGATTGGGGTGGCTATCAGGGTGGCGAGCATCGGCAGGATGAACTCTGTCTGTCCGTGCAGCGCCTGAGGAAGGAACAGCAGCCCGAACGCATACAGCAGGATGGCGAATGGCAGAGTGTCCAACAGCGGAGCCTTACTGCTGACATCACCCTCTCGCTTCATGCCGCGGCGTCGTTTGATGAACGAGCCTAGGGCATCTCCAGTCATCGTCCCGAATCCAAGCACACAACCGAGCACGAATGCCGCTCCGTACGCTCCCCCGACCCAGAACCACGCATCCTCGGACACACCGGCCAGAAGGTCGACTGTCGGGCGGTCACCCGCGAGTATCCGGCCTACGCTCAGATGGTGCTGCAGCATCGTCAGCAGGCCTGCGGTCATGCTCCCACCGATGAACCCGTTCCACGTCTTGCCGTCGCCGAGCAGCCTGTTGCCATCGGAATGCAACCTACCGGCATCGATCGGCTTCACAGGCATCCCTGTCAGCTCAGGAATCCACTTCCCCCACAGCATGGCGAAAGTGTTGGCGAGATAGCCGGCCATGTAGAGCCAGGCCAGTGTCACCACGACCAGCAGGAACTGATTCGCTCCGTCATAGGAAACGACCTCCTCGAAGATGCCGGACATGACCTCCGTCGGGCGCGAGCGGCGGTTGAACCTTCGTACATCGTGGGGGCGGCGAATTGATGGAGTGAGCCGGCATCCCCAGCGCGATGAACCCGAAGACCAGCCCCCTGATCATCTGCCTGCTGATGCTCTCAATGCTCTGTTTACCCGCCCCTCCAGCGGAGGCCACCGGACCGCCCGGTGGAAGCGATGCGATCAACATCACCGAAGACACGACCTGGGACGAAGCAGGCAGCATAGACCAGCAACTGACCATCTCTGCGGGCGCGACGCTCACCATCTCGAGCGACATCGATGTCGGACCAGCCACGAACATCGTGGTCTCGGGTACGCTCGACCTCGACGGCGGCTCACTCGTGGCTACCGACCCACCCTCTGATGTACAATGGTGGAACGCAGGAGGTGCTTCCACCCTCTGGCTGCCGACGGACCAAGTCAGCGGCAGCGGCGCAATCATCATCGTCAGCGCGGCAGGGTACAACCTGTCCGGATTCACGGTAGCATGGAAAGACGGGGCTTCCGAGCAGATGGACGGGGAGCAGCACGAGATCACACTCAACTCGTTCCCGAACGACGGGGACTGGCTCACGTTCGAGATGGAGGTCGGCAGTTGGGGCGAACTGGTGCTCGACAGGATCGAGATCATGACCGCTTCCACCATCCAGTTCGAAGCGGCGGATCTCGACGGATCAGGTTGGGTGTTGCGTGGGGATTTCGGATTTTCTCTCGGTGTCGCCTCAGGAGGCGCTCTCAGCGCCACCGATGCAGAGATCATGGGGGCTGACGTCCTGATCAGCGGCACCGCGGTGGGACAGAACAGCTGGTTCAAGCGCTCGGGACCAGTGAATGTGCAGGGTGCACAGGCTTCACTGATTTGGAACGGGGGGGGATTCAACAGCACACTCGATGACCATGACGTGCGGGCGGACGGTGTGGCCGCGCTCTCCTTCACAGGTGTGACCGACAGCGGAGGGTTCGTCGACCTGTGGGAGAGACAGATTCCAGCCCAAGTTCTCCATTTCCCCGGAAGTGGGGCTCAATTCACCTTGAATGGGGTCGGACCTGATGCACGTACCATCCCCGGCATCAGCACGGCGGAGGGCATATCCAACGTACCCGGAGATGAGGGGCCGACCACCCGTGTCGTAGAAATCGGCCAGTCCAACGGAAGCGTCTGGACCGAGAGCGCCACGATTGACAGCATCTCCTGGTTCACCGCATGGGGAACGTACACGAGTGATGGGATTTCCCTGCCTCACTCATCCGACGTGATAGTCGATTTCCCGCTGCCATCGGTATCCATCTCGCAGGTGGAGATCGAGGATGCAGCACCCACAATCGGAAGGAGGGCGTCGGTCACGGTCACCATGGCAAACACTGGTGAGGTCCCAGCCAACGTTCCCATCGAGTGCTATGATGGAGCCGACAGAGCAGACATCTCCCCTACATACCCGAGCGCCATGGTCGGTGCTGACTCGGAGGCGGATATCGACCTGAAATGGGGTCATACAGGTACCGGTAATTCCACCCTTACCTGCTCTCCGATGTTGCCCACGCAACTCACCCGCGACGGTGCCTTCGGTGGCGGCTCAGGTGATTCGGCCGTGGTCGTTTGGGAGGTGCAGCTGGAAACGGGGATGGACCCGATCGTAATCGCACTGATTGTCGCACTCGTCGTCGGCGTCCTGCTAGTTGCCGGGTTCGCCAGCATGCAGGCTCGCGAGAGCATGGTGAAGGCCGAGGAACCTGATGAGGACATCGAACTCGTAGATCTCGATGATGAGCTGGAAGAACTCGATGATGACGACGACTGATCAGCAAGCATCAGTCGGCTTGTATGGCTCACCTGTTTGGGGGCCCTCTCCATCGGGGTCCGATGTGTCACGCTCCTCGTTGTAGTCCCACCAGAACTGAAAACCCTGATCGGCATTGGCAGTGAACACATCTCCGAACGGAGATTCATGAGTTACCGTGATTTCGATGATGTAGCACCCATCACCATCGTAGAAATCTCCTCGCGGGATGTAGTTCTGCATTTCATTGAAGGCGCCCAACTTCTCGCCATCGCCGTCGAGATCGAGCCACGCGCTCTCGACCAAACCACCGCCACCAGACCAAGTTGCAGTTGAGCCGTCAACCGTGACGGTCGGGAAGACGAAGACTTCTGAACCCTCGAAGTTGATCGATGCTTGGATGGTGTAGTCCGAGTCGACGTGGAGCATCATGCCGGTTGTGTTGCCGGTCACTGGATCCTCCACGCCCGCGCCGACGCGCAGCGACGCGCCGAGGTGGTCAAGGCCGTTCTTTGGACACTCTCCTGTTTCCTCATCACAGGTGGTTGCCTCCGTTAGAGTGGCAAGTTCTCCGTCAACCGCGGTGATGGTGCGATCCATGATTTCCGGAGATATCGGGTAAGCGCTGGCGACCGAGCCGCCCTGCCTCACCTCGATGGTATAGTCGATATCGGTCAAATCGCTGGCGGCCGCGCGGGAATTCCCTAGGTAAAAATCGCTGAACGGAATCTCGTACCATGAGAGTTTGCTCTTCGGTGTGAACGAACCGTTGTACGCCTCGACCTCTCCATAGGTGATCCTCACCTCTAGCGGGTCGTCAGGCGTACCCCCAAGCATCGGGGTGCCGATGAACATCTGCACCCTCAGCACGTCATCCGACTCATCGACCTCGACTGAGGACACTGAAATCGAGTAATCCCCCAGACTGAACCCCATCGCCATCTGGGCGACGATGAACACAATCAGCAGAACAACGAGGCCTGCAGCGATGCCTTTCTTGGCATTCGATGAGAGAAAAGACGAGCCTTGATCAGTACTCCTTGACGAATCCGCGCGAGCCAGCAGTCCTCCCGAATCTTCGACGTGCGTCGCTTCCTCGACATCCGCATCATCGTTTGCGTCGGGGGCGACTACATCATCGTCATCTTGGATGTCCTTTGCCTTCTCGAGCAATCCCCCAGACACAGTCCCACCTCAGTCAATATGTAGTGCCACTCAACAGGTTATCAACCCGTTGGCGAACAGCGTTAGCCTCGCACAGCAGTTCTCTGATGGGCGCGAGAGAAGACTCGTCACAGTAACGGTTCGGGCGGTTCCGCCCCGATGAACTCAGCATGATCCTCTTCCACGCGGCGGCGTTGCAGCACAGCAGCACCCAAAGCAAGCATCGTCAGCCCTGGAATGACCTCGAATCCGGGGAGGTAGACACCGCGCACGTAGAGTGTCACCATCTGAGTCTGGTAGTTGGCCACACCTTCTGTGCGGACCGAGAACTCACTGGTAGCCTTGAACTGCAACTGGTAGTAGTGGTCCGACCAGCCCTGCTTCTTCGGGGTGCGAATCATCACGCGCATCTTGTCCGGCGGGGCCTGAGGCTCAATCTCGGTGCTGATGGCGGGGAGCGTAATCTGGAAGTCGGCGTCCTCGAGCACGTCACGGTTGGCGATCTCGATGTTGAAGCGGTCGTAGGCGTTACCGTCGTTGTAGACCTTGAACTCGAAGATGTAGTCAACCTTCGGCCTGAGCTGCTTGAATGGTTCCTCGGCCTCGACGCGCAGTCGGCTGTACTGCATGATGGTCACGAGCGCATTCACGGTGTTCGAAGTGCAGGACGGGCAGGCGACACCGTTGGCGGTGTCCACAGTCGCTGAGACGGTCACAGTACGGCTTCCTTCTGCCATCCTGTCATCTCCGCGCACGACCACCTCGAACACAGCGTCATCATATGCTCCGACGATCACCGAACCAGGCGCGGCGAACGAAAGTCCACCTGCTGTGACTTGGATGCGCACCTTCTCGGTGTACTGTGTCGGGTTGGTGGCGGTGCAGAAGGTGGTACCGACTCGCGTGGCGCCCGGGTAGACCTCAACAGGAATCGAAGCCGGCGAGCAGGCTACGTTGATCTCCGGGTTCGGAGATATCCCCTGAGCCGAGGCTGCGCCAGCGGCACCAGCCCACAACCCCAGGACATACACCAGCATGAGGAGGGACATCCTCCGAACAGCACTTCGGTTCATCATCCGTCACCTATGGTGAACGGTCGCCGAAAGACTCCTATAAGGATTCGGGGGGGATGGCCCCCATCAACGTGCTACGCACGTGTTTTCGCCATATTCGAGGGTGTCGGTTCTAGAAATCGTCCAAGTCTAGGTCATCGAGGTCCAGGTCATCGAAATCATCGTCATCGAAGTCGAGATCGTCGTCGTCGAAATCGAAGTCATCGGCTGCCAATGACCGCCGGTTGGATACCAGTTTGACCACGACGACGATTGCACCCACCACCGCCAACAGCAGCAGAATGGCAGCGACTGATACAGCCCACGTTGGCACGCCCGCCACTGAGAGAATGAGTTCCTGCTTGGCTACGGCCTCCAGCCGGAACACATCGTTGATCGACCACGCATTCCCTTCGTCCACGCTGTGCTTGCTGGTCGCCGTGATCTCGACCTCGAAGATATCGTCACCCACGTCATCCGTGGTCGTCACCGTCAGCGTCACGTCAGCAGTTGCGCCCGCTTCCAGTTC
>Ga0310124_10000253_pt1 | contig 36284 bp, 30 predicted proteins | sample CB11b_AW_Bot5_MG_FD_203507 | JGI IMG/M metagenome (GOLD analysis project Ga0310124, IMG submission 203507) | Marine microbial communities from Western Arctic Ocean, Canada - CB11b_AW_Bot5 | ecosystem: Environmental > Aquatic > Marine > Oceanic | place: Canada: Western Arctic Ocean | collected...
AAGCTCATCTTCATTCATCTTAGAAAGACACAGCATTTCAACCGGAACGGTCTGCGCTTGCTCTTTGAGCTCTACCCCTGCAGGTGTCAACGTGATAACTCGAACTCGCTCATCTTCAATACTGCGAGTTCTAAGCACATAACCTTTCATTTCCAAACGCTTGAGTAGTGGCGTCAAGGTGCCTGAATCTAAATGCGTTTTTGCGCCTAGCGCTTTGACATTTATCTCTTTTTCTTCCCAAAGCACCATCATCACAATGTATTGCAAGTAAGTAAGATCAAGTGCTTTCAGCAAAGGTTGATACGCTCTACTCATTGCATTCGATGCACTATACAGCGCGAAACACACCTGATTATCCAGCTTTAGATAGTCATCTTGGTCGCTCATGATCGCCTCACCAATAATTTAAATTGTGCACAATATACTTGCGCGCTCAAATTTTATCAATTAAGCTAGCTTTAAAATTAAGTTGCACACAATTTAATTGTGCAGAATCATAATTGAGGACTAAAACAATGACAACACTCTATACAACTTCTGCAACAGCAACGGCGGGTCGTAACGGCCAAGTTTCTACTGATGACAATCTGCTTTCAGTGGCGTTGAGCTACCCTAAAGAAATGGGCGGTACAGGTGAAGCGACCAACCCTGAGCAACTGTTTGCTGCGGGCTACTCTGCGTGTTTCTCAAATGCTCTACTTCACGTTGCAAAAGAGATGAAAATCAAAATCGCATCGGCGCCAACGACTGCAACAGTCGGTATTGGACCAAATGAAAACGGTGGCTTTGCTTTAACTGTTGCTCTATCGATTGAACTCGATTTAGAGCAAGAACAAGCTGTGACGCTTGTGAAAACGGCGCACCAAGTTTGCCCTTACTCAAACGCAGTTCGTGGCAACATTGATGTAAAATTGTCGGTTAACGGACAAGCGCTTTAGTCGCTTCCTCCCCCCCACACACACAAAAAAAAAGTACCCGCTAAAAAAATGTCCCGCACTAGGCGGGACATTTTTATATAAGATAGAAAGCTTCTAGCTCAGGAATGTTAACTCTTAAACGTATTCGAAAGCTCTTTCAGTGATGTTGCCAGTTCAGCTTGCTCTTTGGCTGTCGCCGCAATTTGCGTTGCACCCGTCGTAGATTCTGTCGACTTCTGTTCGACTGCCACAACGTTCTGAGCGATATCCTGAGTGACGACCGCTTGCTCTTCGGTCGCAGTTGCGATCTGCTCTGTCATGCTGAATATTTCGCTCACAGCACCTGAAATATCTTGCAGTGTCAGCTCTACTCCTCGTGAATCTTCAACCGCTCTTGAAGACATCTTCTTGCTGTTATCAATCACGTTAAACGCGGTTTGCACGTCTGATTGTAGAGAGCTAATGAAGCCTTCAATTTCCAAGGTGGATTCTTGAGTGCGCTGCGCCAGAGTACGAACTTCATCGGCAACGACGGCAAAGCCACGACCCTGTTCACCTGCACGAGCCGCTTCGATCGCCGCGTTTAGTGCGAGTAAGTTGGTTTGGTCAGCAACCGACTTAATCACATCAATCACGCTGTTAATGTTATTGCTACTTTCGTGTAGATGAGTGATTTTTTCAGCGAGGCCGTTAATCTCAGAAGCCAAGGTCTCAATCGATTGGTAAGAGTGCTGAACCGTGCTCAAGCCTGCTTGTGATTGTTCGTCAGCCAGTTTAGCTGAACTTGCTGTTTGCTGTGTTTTAGCCGCAACCTCGCTCACCGTTGCCGAAAGCTCTTCTGTCGCTGTTGCAATCAAGCCGATTTGGTCTTGCTGCTCAACCAAAGTATTAGAGTTGTATTGGCAAGTTTGCGCTGTCTCTTCGGCTGCTGAAGCGAGTGTTAGGCTAGATTGAGACAAGCTATCAATAACCCCAGAGAACTTCTCTAGTGTTTCATTAAGCGATGACGAAATTTGACCCAATTCGCTGTTACCTTCGTAAGTCGCACGAACGGTTAGATCATTGTCATGACGGACTTTAGAAAGTACACGCGTTAGATCTTTAACTCGAGTAGTTAAATCTGTAATGGCTTTAAAGCTAATAAAGGTCGCAAATAGGGTGATCACAACAAACATCGTGATACTGCCCATCATTGCTGATTGAGCTTGCTGAGTTTTCTGATCAGTCAATGCAATAAGAGAGTCTGCCAGTTGATTCTCTGTCTTTTTCAGCTGAACAATGCGCGCAGTTGATTGCGCGAACCAGTACACAGGGTCGACATCAAATCCGCTCATTTTCGATTCAGCCACATCACGAAGCTTCTCGACTTCAGCGACCGAGCGGTCATTCAATTGTTGTTCAAAAAAGCGAACATTGTCTGGGTTACCCAGTACTTCAAAGTTCGAGAAATAGGTATTTTGCTCGGTCACCAAAGAGATGAATTTAACCAGCATACCTGGGCCAAATTCATTTTTGGAAAAAGTGTTATTAAGGACCGCACGTTCGATACCCGCACGCTCTTTACCTTGAAGGAAGTTATAATAAGCGATGGTTTCAGTCGTGATGGTGGCGTCAGAACTTAGCTCAGCGATCAAGGCAGACACGCTAAGTAGCTTTGCGTTAAGTTTGGTGTAGTAACCCAAAGCTTCAGAAAGCGGGATCGACTGAGAGTCGACGCGATTACGAATTGAAGTAATTTGATTGAGGCTTTGGCTAATTTCAGTATTCAAACGAGAGATTTGCGGCAAGTCGATTCCTGCAGACTGCCAGTATTCGGTTCTATGATTGCGTCTGTTATCCGCACTGGTTCTTTGTGCTCGTAGCTCACTAACAAACTTAGTACCCTGTGAGCCGATAAAACCAGCCGTCATTCCGCGCTCTTTCTGCAACTCATGCACCAATTCACTGTATACAACCGACAAGCGTGTCAGTTGATTCAATGAAGACATTTCACTGGTGGTTTCTACGCCTTTGGATATCGCAGAAACACTAAGCCATAAAAACCCTAAGATCGGTAAAGTAAGCAAAGCGATGATTTTTTGCTTAAAAGACATATCGGTTAAATTCATTTTATTTCCCTAGCGGCTAACAAATCTTTCTCGATCATCTCACTAGGCACATTTCTAGCGAATGCGACTCAATGGTGACCGTATAATTATTCAACTTAATCAATGCATTTCAATTACCGTGCCACGCAGATCGGTAGGCGGTAAAAGTAACATTTAACCTTATAAAATACATTGGTTTATCGATAAAACTGTTAGCTATGCAACTTTAGTGAACGAAAAAAACGTGCAACAACATATTATTGACGTAAGCGACTGAAAATTGACATGTTTTTCATGATCCAAAAGGGGTAGACCTGCACCAATTATGTGCTCAGAGACAGCTGTATATTCAGAAATAACTATAGATTCAACACTCGCTAGCTATTAATTCACCGCTAACCAACTCCCTATTCTTCGCCAATTAACTGTCTATTCCTCGTTAACTAAATATGTATAATGCCGAGTTGTTAAAGTAGAGATTCGCAATAAATATGCGACAACGAATGAGAGATATTTTATGGAATGCCCCGCTTGCGAAGAACATATCGGATGGGAATGGGTAGAAGAAGCCGCTATCGAACCGAATGAAGAATTCGATTGCCCAGAGTGCCAAGAAACCTTGATGTATACCATCGATGAAGGCACCTATTACGGCGCGCAACATAAAACCGTAGAAGTAGTCGACGCGTAAATTACAGCCTTATAGCGACAAGATGACCACTTTATTTCAAATACTTAGCAAATAACTAAGCTAAGCTACTTACTTTCTTGCTGGCTCTTCTTTACTAGAACGGGCGTTCAGCATAAAATATTGAACATATGTTCAGATTAATGAAGTAGATGTTATGGCCAAGACAGCGAAGTTCGATAGACAAGATGTAGTAGATAAAGCAACGAACCTGTATTGGGAAAAGGGCTTTCATGCGACTTCTATGCGTAACCTGCAAGACGTGATTGATATGCGTCCGGGCAGCATCTACGCGACTTTTGGTAGCAAAGAAGGCTTGTTTAAAGAAACATTGGCTCGCTATACCGAACTTGGCATCCTTAATCTGAACCGCTTCCGCAGCGAAACGGATTCTCCAATCAAAGCGCTCGAAAATTTCGTAAAACGTGCGGTTGTCGAATCAAAACAAAGTTCGCCAAATGGCATGTGTATGCTGGCTAAAACGGTCGCAGAACTGACTGATGAACACGCAGAGCTATTAGCAGAAGCGAAGAAATCACTAAAGATCATGGAAGGTGAGTTCGCCAAGTTGATTACAGAAGCGCAAGAACTGGGTGAGATCAGTAAAGAGCGCGAGCCGACGCAACTTGCTCGACATGTTCAGGTTCAGATCGCAGGTCTGCGTACTTACGCCAAAACCTGTGACGATATCGATTTACTCAACTCAATGGTTGAAGACGTATTTAAGTACCACCCTTTTTAAGGGCTGAACTTATACGTTAGAAAGCGATACAAAAAGACTCCACTTTCACCTTAACCGGCCTGAGCGGAGTCTTTTTAGTTTTGGTCTAGTTAACTTTATAGATGATAAACTTTGCGGTTTAAGGATTACACCTTTCTCATGATCAACGCTTGCGCATTAAGCATCGCTTCCTTAGTACTGACATCTAAGGTTTTCACGTTCGCAAAGCGTTCTACTTCTTTAATCGCCACGTCGTGAGCAAAGATCACCAATCTCGCCCTTTCAATGTCTTTCTGGGTAATGCGATTGCCTATTCCGTTGGCACCCTGCGTTTCGACTTTAATCCGAACCCCAAGATGATGCGCCGCCTTTTCTAAGGATTTCGCTGCTAAGAAAGTGTGGGCAACGCCTGACGGACAAGAAGTAATCGCCAATACATCCGCTTGCCCTTCTTCCGTTACCGAGCCTCCCGTGAACTGATTAGAATTCGCTTCGCCTTCGACCACGTTCTTCTTCAGAAGAATCACGATAAGAGCCGTCGTTAGAGCACCTGCGAGCGTGCCGACGATATAGCCAATCTTGCCATCAACCACTGGCAATACAATCCAGCCGCCCCATGGTGCATGGTTCACTACATGGAACATAAAGCCGACCACGTTCCCGACAATACCACCAGCAACAACCGCAGGCAGAACGCGCGCAGGATCAGCGGCTGCAAATGGGATCGCACCTTCACTAATGCCGATCATTCCCATAATGCCCGCAGCTTTTCCGGCTTCGCGTTCGTCGCGTTTGAATTTCTTAGGTGATATGAAAGTGGCAAGAGCCATGCCTAATGGTGGCGTACAAATGGCAATACCGACGCCCCCCATCAGCCAAGGTTGAGTGTTCACCTGCGTTTGAGCAAACAGCGTCGCCACTTTGTTGATTGGACCACCCATATCAAAGGCCGTCATCGCCCCTAAAATACTGCCCAACACCACTTTCCCTGAGCCCGCCATGCCAGTGAGCATTTGGTTCATCTCTAGCATCACTTGGGCAATAGGAGAGCCAATCACCCACATCACCGCACCACAGGTAATGAAGGTGCCAACTAAGGGATAGATAAAGATAGAACTCAGCGAGATCATGCTGTCTGGCAGTTTGATCTTCTTGAGTAGATTAACCACAAAGCCTGCGAAAAAGCCGACTACAATCGCACCAAGGAATCCGGTGTTGTATTGATTGACCGCCACCCAAGAACCGATCATTCCGGGCGCTAAACCCGGTTTGTCAGCCATTGAATACGCGATGTAACCACCGAGCACCGCAGTAAACAAAGTCAAACCCGCGATGCCCATTTGTGCGATGTCAGCCAGAACGCCACTCTCAGGCACTGCGCCATGACCCGACATCATTACCGACAAAGACAAAAGCACACCACCCGCGACCACGAATGGAATCATGTGTGAGGTGCCGTATAACAAGTGTTCTTTAAGGCGATTAAGAGATTGTGCCCAAGGGCTGAGTGGCTCGACATACACTTCATGATGGCTAGAGGCGTAACTATCGAAAGGTTCAAAATTGGCTTCGAGAAACAGCTCTTGAGCTTCCTCGACGGACTCCACTGCCTTTAATTTTGTAACAAAGCCATCTTCGATAAGTCTGGTCGAAATCTGAGCTAGTACCTCGATATGGTGGTCGTCGTGGTTGTCTGGTGAAGCGAGCATAAAGAAAACATCCGACAGCTCGCCGCCGTCTGCGCCATAATCGATGCCAGAACGGCTGATACCTACCGCCACAGCAGGTTTAGCTACGGCAGTACTTTTCGCGTGTGGAATCGCAATACCATCGTCAAAACCTGTATTACCGATGGCTTCACGCTTCCAGATGTCATCAAGGAATTCACTTTTATTGGAGAGCTTACCGGCACGATCGAGCAGTTCAACAAGCTCTTCAAATACCGCCTGTTTTGAGTCTGCTTGCAAATCTAAGCAGATAATCTCGGGCTCGATAATGTTGGTGATATCCATATGCTGCTCTGCCTCGCCTGATTTCAGACTGAAGTAATTACGTAAGTGATAAGGTTAATAAGATGAAAAGATTAACGGTGTGAAGGCACTCAATATATAGGACGAAAGGTGCATTAACTGGATTATTGTAACCAAGAGCTCAGAGTGTGACTTTTACCTTGGAATAAAAAACGCCAATCCATAAAATCCACAGAACCCATAACAATATCGTCCCTCCGCCATGCGAGCTTTTCAGACTGGAGTTCCCATGCAAGATAGCTTTTCCAAGGTAGCTTCTGAAAGGTAGCTTTTGTAACGTAACAGGGACGAGATTAAGCCGAGAATAATAATGAGAATTGTAGCGGTAACTGCGTGCCCTACAGGCATTGCGCATACTTATATGGCAGCTGATGCTCTAAATAAAACAGCCCCTAAGTTCAACGTTTCAATCAAGGTTGAGACGCAAGGCGCTATGGGTATTGAAAACTTACTGACCGCCCAAGATATTACCCTCGCAGACAAAGTGTTGATCGTCTCTGATATCGACATCGAACAAGCAAGCCGATTTGACCCAGCTAAAACCTTATTCATTCCCATGGAAGAGGTATTGTTGAGTGTCGATAAAGTCTTTATTAAGCATTGTCGAACTTAAACTTTTCATGAACGAATACCAGATCACCTTCTTCGTTAACAATCCTGCCGCGAACTCACATGTCGCGCAGCCGCTGACTCGCTTAGCGAAGAAATTCAAAAGCAACATCCGCATTATCAACATCACTCAAAATCGAACCGCTGATCTCTCCAAATCCGTCGCGATGCTGCAAGTAGGTTTACTTCGTGGTGATTTGTGTCAGATAACCGCGGTTGGTATTGATGCGGAGCTGGCCTGTTTCGTTCTCAAAGACGTCATTGCCGAGCATTACGATATGGTTGGCTCGCAAGTAAACCATGAGTTCTCTAGCGATTTAATCCAACGAATGCCACAGATATGCCCACCTTGTGACATCAAATGGCACCACGCTAAGGCGCAGACTCAACTGACCAAATTTGAATGCTTGAAAGGCCTCGCTCACCTAGTGTATCCGGAAGATCCGGACGAGTTGATTCTGGCATTTATTAAGCGAGAAGAACGCTCGTCTACGTGTGTGTCACCGGGTATCGCCTTGCCGCATGTGATGTTTGAATCGACTCAAGATCTCTCGATTGCGGTTATCGTCAGTGACGACCCGATTGACTGGGCATCACGTATTGGCGAAGTGCATGTAGCCATTGCTCTTGTTTTACCAACCAAGCCACAACGAGAGCATATTGTCGCGGCGACCAACCTAACTCGGAACCTACTGCACGATCAGGTCAATGAGCGTCTGCAAAAGACCCGAAGCAGCGTCGACCTGCAAGCTCTTCTGATGTATATCTCTTCACGTCTGATTTAATTCATCTCACCCTTTTAAGTTCAATTTCTTAATCAGCTAAGTTACTCACTCCATTGGTTATAACCCCAATTGCTCACACAATAAAAAACGGCTGAGCAATTACGCTCAGCCGTTCTATTCTAAATGGCTTATCTTGTAGGTTTAGTTACTTAAGCTGTTTTTTTCGCTTGTTTCGCATTCTCAACCGAGTCGTCTACAGCTTTCACTAACAGTAGACCAACGATAAACACGATACCGCCACACAGTACGAACATCATTCTTCCCCAGAATGGGTTTGGTAGAGCAAACATTGCCATCACAGCTACACCAGACACTGCGATCAATGAACCCAGCATGTGACGTTGTTTGTTATCCAGTTTCTTCTGCGCGGTTGATTCAGAGACCAAAGGCGTCGCAAGGTTAGTGAAGAAGGTATCAACATCTTTCTGACGAGACGCTTCCAGTGGTTTATAGAACAAAGTCGAAAGAATAAAGAAGCCGCCTGTAAACGTTAAGTGAGCAATCAGGCCTACCGCTACTTTCAAATCAGACCATTCACGACCTGTTAGCGGCTCTAGGTTGAACCAATTTTGTAGCATTTCAGCGGTAATCACGAAGCCTACGATGTAAGACACAATCGCGCCAACCACTAACGTGCCCCAACCTGCCCAGTCCGGAGTCTTCTTAATGAAGAAGCCACAGAATGCTGGAATCGTCATTGGGAAACCGATTAATGCACCGACGTACATCATGGTGTCGAACAAGCTCAAGCCTTTCAGTGAGTTAATAAACAGTGCGATAAGGATGATAGCGACACCGAAAACCGAAGACATCAACTTAGACACAACCATCAACTCTTTCTCTGTCGCGTTTGGACGAAGAATCGGTTGGTAGAAGTTGATTACAAAGATACCTGAGTTACGGTTTAAGCCTGAGTCCATAGAAGACATGGTTGCTGCGAACATTGCTGCGATTAGAAGCCCCACCATACCCGCTGGCATGTATTGCTCTACGAAGTAAAGGTAAGCGAAGTCGCCTGCTTTAGAACCTGCATCTGGGTAATGTGCTGCAAGGTCAACGCCTTGTCCTGCTACAAACCAAGGTGGCATGAACCAAATGATTGGACCAATTGTCATCAGAATACACGCCAACAGCGCTGCTTTCTTCGCGTTCTTGGAGTCTTTTGCCGCTAGGTAACGGTAAGAGTTCAACATGTTGTTGGTGATACTGAACTGTTTGAAAAAGATAAAGAATGCCCAGATACCGAAGATGCTTACGTAGTTCAGGTTGTTACCAGAAACAAATGATGCGCCTTCTGCTACAGGGAAATCGTTGATGATTTCAGTAACGCCGCCACCTTGCACGATAGCCACAGCAGCACATGTTACGGTTACTGCCATGATGATAACCATCTGCATGAAGTCAGACGCGATAACCGCCCATGAACCGCCCGTTACCGACATCACTAGTACAACAAGACCAGTTAGAACGATGGTGGTTGTCATATCGAAGCCAAATATGCCCGATGCGATAATCGCCAAGCCGTTAAGCCAGATACCCGCAGAAACAATACTGTTCGGCATGCCAGACCAAGTAAACACTTGCTCGTTGAAGCTACCAAAACGCATACGAATCGCATCAATTGGCGTTACTACACGCAGCTGACGGAATTTCGGAGCGAAGTACAGGTAGTTCATCAGGTAACCAAATGCGTTCGCTAGGAAGATAACCGCGACAGCCATACCATCGGCATACGCTTTACCCGCTGCGCCAGTGAAGGTCCAAGCACTGAACTGAGTCATAAACGCAGTCGCGCCAACCATCCACCAAAGCATGTTACCGCCCCCGCGGAAATAGTCACTGGTTGTACTGGTGAACGTTCTAAACATCCAACCTATTGCGATAAGGAAAAGGAAATAAATTCCTACGATCAGAGTATTGAGTTCCATGTATAAGTCTTCTTTATGATGAATATCTGAAGAGCATATTATCTATAGAACTCTTAATTTGTAGTATTATAAGTCAAGATTGTGATAGGGCGTATAAACCTGAATATTTGATTTCGAGGCATTAATTACACGTTAGTAAACAAAGAACAAGCCGACGAAAAGTAAACATTTAAAATCAATAACTTAAAATAATTTCAATCAGTAAGTTGGACAACAATAACAAGATTTTATCGTCTCGATAAGTGGTTTTTAATTTACTTAGCATTCATTAAATGCATCGCATTAATACATCAACTCTCACACGTTTAATTCAATAAATAGGCAACGAAAAATAATAAGCAACTCGCAAAGCGAACCCGTAATGTTATTAATTGGGGTTATTTAGTGAAACGGGATAAATAGAAATCGTGCCTAAAGATAAGGTTGGGAAATAAGGTGTAGAAATAAACGGCAGAGGAGAACACAAAGCAAATTGATCACCACACCACAGAGTCCACTGTGGTGATCTAGTCATACAAATTTCGGTCGTATAAGCTCTGGTCAGAAAAGGTCATTTGAAGGGATATTAGATAGAGCCACGATATTCGGTCGGCGTTCTACCGGTGCGATTCTTAAACACGCGGCAGAAGTAGTTCACATCCTTAAAGCCGCAACGTACAGCCACTTCATTGAGCTTGAAGTTGTACTTCTTGAGCATGAACTTGGCACGGTCGACACGAACACGGGTAATGTACTCAGCCAGCGTCATGTGGCCTTGTTGGCGGAACATTCGCGACAAGTGGTTCGATGAAATGCTAAAGCGCGAGGCAATACTGTCTCGGGTGATTTGGCGGTGGAAGTTCTCTTGAATGTAGATACAAATCCCCTGATACACATCCTGTACTCGGCTATGAGATTTTTCTACGGGCGCTTCCAGCATGGTTTTACTGTATTGCAGTAGAGCTTGCAGCAATAACTCATCCATCGGCTGCTTGTTACTCTCTCTCGCTAACGAGCTGAGCGCCTCCAAGATGTTATCAATCGCAAACCCAGAGCGAGTCTGAATACTGTGCTTTTGAATATCGTAAAAGCTCTCTTCCCCTTTGCGCTTACTCACCAAACTTAAACCCAGCTGACGACGACCAAACAACATACTCAACACTGAGCAGTCAGTATCCCAGTTAGGTTTATTCCAGCAGTTAGGTGGGATGAAAATCGCGTCTCCGGCTTTGGCAATAACGTTAGTGATCTTACGATCATGACTCTCCATTTCATTAATATACTCTCCGTCTAGCACCAGCTCTAAACGCGGAAAGTTCACCTGATAACTGCACGCTGAAGGTGTATGAAAATCTCCAGCAAACCAGATGTTATGAAACGGTTCTCGCTCATTTAACACCGACGAGATTAAGTCATGAAATATCATTATTCGAACTCTTATAAGCAGCAATAAGGCTACCGGAATAGATATACCTGTAACTGAAACATAGCGCTATTGAGCAAAATCACAATTTGAGATCTAGGTTACAAAAATCCAGTCTTAGAAATAAATCTCCAGTAGAGAAACCGATGAGTCACGTTACTTCCCAGATAACAAATCACGCCGAAGCCCTTATAAATAAAAGCTTAAGAGCACGACAAACCTTGTCAACACAGGGCTAAAAACGCCCGTTCGACCGATCAAAATCACACTCCACTTATAACGCATTAATCATCCAGTAAATGCATTTTTTCTTCACTACAGAAGGCAAGCCGTAGATTCCAGAATACCTCTAACAAAATAAAAACAGAGTAGGGGTTCATTATGATCACGACATTGATCAATCAAGATTTGATTAAGCTTTCGCTTAGCGCTAATTCAAAAGAAGACGTATTTAAAGAGCTAATAGACGTGCTTTACGCACAAGGCAGAATCTCAGACAAAGCACAGTTTCTTGCCGACATTAAGGCTCGTGAAGAACAAGGTAATACCGGATTTGAAGAAGGTATTGCTTTGCCACACGCGAAAAGCGCTGCGGTCATCAAACCCGCGGTTGTTATCGGTGTCCATCAACAGGGTATCGAGTACGGCGCAGATGACGGCCAACCATCAAAACTATTTTTCATGATTGCCTCTCCTAATGGCGGCGATAATCACCACATCGAAGTACTGGCAGAGCTTTCTTCAAAACTGATTGAAGAAGGCTTTATCGAAAGCTTCATGAATGCTGAATCTCAACAAGGCGCATTGGAGCTACTACTTCAGAAGCCTGAGCCATCAGAAACTGAAACCAACGCTGAGAAACAAGGTTTCATCATTGGCGTAACTGGCTGTCCTGCTGGCGTTGCACACACGTATTTAGCAGCCGAAGCACTAGAGAAAGGGGCAGCGGCTCTTGGCTACGGCATTAAGGTCGAAACCAACGGTTCTATTGGCGTTAAAAACAGCCCGACTCAAGAAGAGATCGAACGCGCAGACGCGATTGTGGTGGCTTGTGATAAACAGGTCGACATGGCTCGCTTTGCCGGAAAACGCGTCATCAGCACCAACGTAAAAGCGCCAATCAAAGACGCGCAAGGCTTGATTCAGCAAGCGCTCAATGCACCTAGCTACCAAGCTGAACAAACGCCAACCAACCAATCTGTTGTAGAGAAAGCATCACAAGCGCGTTCTGACCTTTATCGTTACTTGATGAATGGCGTATCACACATGATTCCATTCGTGGTGACTGGCGGCCTATTGATTGCCCTTGCACTGGCGATTGGCGGCGAACCAAGTGAATCTGGCATGGCAATTCCTGCTGGCAGCATGTGGAACCAAATTCTAGAAGTGGGTGTGGTTGCGTTCACCCTGATGATTCCAATCTTGGCTGGCTACATTGCTTACGCGATTGCTGACCGCCCTGCCCTAACCCCTGGCCTTATCGGTGGTTGGATTGCTAACAACGGTTCTTTCTATGGCGCTGACGCAGGCACTGGCTTCATTGGTGCAATCATCGCAGGTCTATTGGTGGGTTACTTCGTTAAATGGATTACCTCGTTTAACTACCACAAATTCGTTCAACCGCTTGTGCCTATCATGATCGCTCCGATCACTGGTTCTCTATTCATCGCGGGTCTGTTCATCTTTGTTATCGGTGCACCTATAGCAGGGCTGATGGATGCGCTTACTGCACTACTAACGAGCATGAGCACAGGCAACGTGGTTCTGCTTGGCATCGTCCTTGGTGGTATGGCTGGTTTTGATATGGGCGGCCCATTCAACAAGGTGGCATTCCTATTCTCGGTCGGCATGATTGCCAGCGGTCAAACTCAATTCATGGGTGCTATGGCGTGTGCAATCCCTGTGGCTCCACTGGGTATGGCTATCGCAACCAGACTTGGCCGCAAGTTCGACCTGTTCGAATCTTCTGAAATTGAAGCAGGTAAAGCTGCAGGCGCGATGGGCTTAGTGGGTATCTCTGAAGGTGCGATTCCTTTCGCAGCTCAAGATCCTATGTCGGTAATCCCTGCCAACGTACTTGGTTCAATGACGGCAGCGGTTATGGCGTTCTCGTTTGGTATTACCAACAGCGTGGCTCACGGTGGTCCAGTAGTTGCTCTGTTAGGTGCAATGAACTACCCAATGTTGGCACTGCTGTGCATGGCATCAGGTGCGGGCGTAACTGCGGTGACTTGTATCGCGCTTAAAAATCTACGCAAAGCCAAGCTAACGACAGCAGCGGCTTAAGCCATTTCAACTCCAATGGCTTGAGCCCTTCTAAGCTCGTATTTCAATAAATCGAGTAGAGCTCAAGCCATGTTTCCCTACATGGTGATTTCGATGTCTGATTTTTCTTTAGCGAACGATTCGTTCGTACAACGTTTTTTCTACCCAATGACTAATGTGATTCAGAACTACGCATGGGGTAGCCCTTCTTCGTTTAGCCAACTGTTTGGTATTGATAACCAGTCTGGTGAGCCGCAAGCGGAGATATGGATGGGCGCTCACCCGAATGGCTGCTCAATGGTGAACGACAACGGGCAGCAGACAACATTGTCGAACCTTATTTCCAAGAACCTAAACCTGTTTCTAAGCGAGAAAGTCGCGAGCCGTTTTGGTGAACTTCCGTATCTGTTTAAGGTGTTAGCGGCGGAGAAAGCGCTGTCGGTTCAAGTACACCCGAACAAGCAGCAAGCCGAATCTGGATATGCTCTTGAAGAGCAGCAAGGCATTCCGATGACAGCCGGCAACCGTAACTACAAGGATGCCAACCACAAGCCCGAACTGGTGTATGCCCTAACCGACTACACCGCAATGAATGGTTTTAGATCAATCAGCGAGATCCTTGAGCACTTCCATTATCTTGATATTCCAGAACTGCATTCGATGGTCAACGACCTACAAGGCGATCAAACTCCTAATGGCTTAGCCTGCTTTTTTGCGAGCCTGTTGTCTTTAGAAGGTGAACAAAAAGGCATGGCGCTGACCATGTTGCTGGTGAAGGCGAAGCTTTCAGATACACCTGTGTTTCAGTTGATTTCAGAACTGGAAGATCAATACCCAGGTGATGTCGGCCTATTCGCACCACTGCTATTGAACGTGATCACCCTAAAGCCGGGGCAAGCGATGTATCTAGATGCAGAAACACCCCATGCTTACATCAAAGGGACAGGCTTAGAGATCATGGCGAACTCAGACAATGTACTCCGCGCAGGGCTAACGCCTAAGTACATGGACGTGAATGAGCTAGTTTCTTGTACTCGATTTAATGAAAAGCCTGCGGATAGGTTACTGCTCAGCCCGATTGAGCAAGGTGATGTGATGGAATACCAAATTCCAGTCGAGGATTTTAAGTTCTCTATCGTGCAAAACTCACATCAGCGAAAGATCACTACCGAAGGTGCCGAGATCCTGCTACCACTCGATCAGTCCATGGTGCTAACCCATCAATGTGGTGAAACCTGCATAATTGAGAAAGGCCAATCGGTTTTCATTCCCGCTTACGCTGAGAGTTACAAGCTGGATTGCGTTGGACGCGTGGCGCGTGCTTACAGCTAGCTCCCTCAGAACTCGGTACACACTGTACATGCCCTGCTTTTGCGGGGCATTGTTGTTTTTGACGAAGCTTATTAGCGTGTCAAAAACCTAATCCAAAACGCCATCAAATATGACCAACATCACACCGCATGAATGATGCAAATCACACTTAATTTTGCTGGATACAAATGTACAGTGAAGGGCTTTTATTTGCTATTTCGCGAATCGGGTTAATCCATTAATTTTAATTCAAGAACTTTAATAGTGAATGAGTTAATAAATGATCACACAGCTAACTAACGTCAACTTAATTAATAACAACCTTCAAGCGAATAATAAAAAAGAACTGTTTGAAGAATTGGCAGGCATGTTATTTGAGAACAACCGAATCAGTAATAAAGAAGCCTTCTTGTCAGACATTGAAATTCGTGAATATCAAAGCATCACTTCAATGGACGGCATCGCTTACCCACACTCAAAAAGCAAGGCTGTAACTGAGCCGGCGATTGCTGTCGGTGTTAAGCGTCAAGGTATCGAGTATGGCGATGAAGACGGCATCAACCCAACCGTATTTTTTATGATTGCCTCACCCGACAACGGTGCTGACCATCATATTTATGTACTACAAGAACTATTTGGAAAATTCAGCGATGAATTTATTCAAGATATCCATAACGCAAAAGACGAACAACAAATCCTTAATATTTTAATTAATCCATAAGGCGTAGAAAATTATGAGCACCCTAACAACTCAAGCTACGAATACCAATAATAAAAATAGTAGTAGCGACTATAAAAAAATCCTTAGTACCATGAAAGGCCACCTGCTTTTCGGAACCTCACACATGCTGCCTTTCATCGTAGCCGGTGGTGTTCTGTTGGCGTTAGCGGTAATGGCATCAGGCAAAGGTGCTGTACCTGCAGACGGCTTGCTGGCAGACATCTCTAATATCGGTATCAAAGGCCTTGTTCTTTTCCCAATCATTCTTGGCGGCTTTATTGGTTACTCCATTGCAGATAAACCAGCACTAGCACCTGCGATGATCTCTTCTGGCATCATGGCTGACATGGGCGGCGGCTTCCTTGGCTGTATCGTGGCAGGCTTTATCGCCGGTGGTGTGGTCTTCCAACTTAAGAAGATCCCACTTTCTGCGAACATGACGGCACTAGGTGCGTACTTCATCTACCCGCTTCTAGGCACGTTAATCTCTGCAGGTATCGTACTGTGGGGCATCGGTGAACCAATCAAACTGTTCATGTCTTCAATGAACGAGTTCCTAGCTTCAATGGCTGGTGCATCTAAGATGGTTCTGGGCACAATCCTTGGTGGTATGACGGCGTTTGATATGGGCGGCCCTATCAACAAAGTAGCGACCCTATTTGCTCAAACTCAAGTAGACACACAACCTTGGCTAATGGGCGGCGTAGGCATCGCGATCTGTACACCACCTCTAGGCATGGCTCTGGCGACTTTCCTATTCAAAAACAAGTTCTCTAAACAAGAGCAAGAAGCAGGTAAAGCAGCAGCAATCATGGGTTCTATCGGTATCTCTGAGGGTGCTATCCCATTTGCAGCGAATGACCCAATGCGCGTTCTTCCTTCAATCGTAGCCGGTGGTATCGTTGGTTGTGTGTTTGGCTTCATGACAGACGTTCTACTGCACGCACCGTGGGGCGGCCTAATCACTGCGCCAGTATCAAGCAACATTCCAATGTACGTCGTCGGTATTGCACTTGGCTCGCTAACCACAGCCGTTATCGTAGGCTTCTGGAAACCGGTAGCAGTAGAAACCGACGAAGACATGGTTGAAGCACCAGTACAAGCTCAAGTGGCGCCTGTAGCAGGCGAAGGCGAGTACGACATCGTAGCTGTAACATGTTGCCCTTCAGGTGTTGCACACACCTTCATGGCAGCGAAAGCACTAGAGAAAGCAGGCTTAGCCGCAGGCCTTAAGATTAAGGTAGAAACTCAAGGTCAAAACGGTATTCAGAACCGCATCAGCGACCTAGATGTTGCGAACGCAAGACTGGTTATCTTAGCTCACGATATTCAAGTGAAAGACGCACACCGCTTTGCCAATGCAAATGTGATTGAGTGTTCAACCAAAGAGGCAATGAAGAAAGCCGCGATTATGGTGGCTATTTAAAACCTGAAACAAGTTAGAAGATAAAATTACTACCCCCTAGTAACTAAAATCCCCATTCGTTTTGTCAGCGAATGGGGATTTTTTATTACAGAATAACTCGTAGGAGCAACAGAATCAGCTCTTAGGATCGAGCGTCTCTTCGGTTTCTAAGTCAAACAGGTGACATTGGCTTGTGTTGAAATGCAGCACCGTTTCTTCACCACTGTTTGCTGTGCGATCTGCATCGAAAGGCACTCGTGCCACCAGCTTGTCAGCACCGAGTTTAAAGTAGAGATACAGCTCGTTACCCATCGACTCGACCACATCAAGCTTGTGCGTTTGAGTATTAACCTCCGACAAAGGCGCATCGTGATTAGCCAGCTGAATGTGCTCAGGACGGACGCCAAACCACAGCCACTCACCGACTTTCTCTCGAGCGATAGCTTGCTTGTCTTGAGGTAGCGTCCAACGTGCGCCACTTTCTGATACTACATTCATTACGCCGTCAATCTCGTCGACTCTCACCTTGATAAGATTCATCGCAGGCGAACCAATAAAGCCCGCGACAAACTTATTTGCTGGGTACTGATAAAGATTCATTGGCGTATCGACCTGCATGATCTCACCTTGATTCAATACACAAATACGATCGCCAAGGGTCATCGCTTCCACCTGATCGTGTGTCACGTAGATCATGGTGGCGTTCTGCCCTTCTTGCTTCAGGTTGTTGTGCAGTTGCGCAATACTGACGCGAGTCGACACACGCAGCTTTGCATCCAAGTTAGACAGAGGCTCATCAAACAAGAACACATCCGGCTTGCGAACCATCGCACGACCTAAAGCCACACGCTGCCTTTGACCACCCGACATTTCACCCGGCTTATTATTCAGCAGGTGTTCGATATCGAGAGTCTTGGCTGCATCTTCAATACGTTCATTGATTTCGTGCTTTGGCAGCTTCTGTTGTTTAAGGCCAAAAGCCATGTTGTCGTACACCGACATGTGCGGATAAAGCGCGTAGTTCTGAAATACCATTGAGATACCGCGATCTTTGGGTGGCAGCTCATTTACACGCTTATCGCCAATGTAGACATCGCCTTCTGAGATATCTTCAAGACCCGCAATCATACGAAGTGTCGTGGATTTTGCGCAGCCAGACGGCCCAACAAACACCATAAACTCGCCTTCGCGAATATTAAGATCGACACCATGCACGGCCTTAAAACCATTTGGGTAGGTTTTCTCTACCCCTCTCAGTGTGACTTCAGCCATAACCTGTCCTTAAATCAATTCGTTAAATACTATCTTTGGAATCTGTCGTTAAACGTTTTAGCCACGTTCTTGCAGTTGATTGAGCTCAAAATGGGCTACCGATGCGATGACCAGATCCGCCACAGGCTCTAACTCGCAGTGTTGCGCCGTACCCGTTAGTACACCAACATTGCTTGCGCCAGCATTGCGACCAAATTCCATATCCGAAACCGTGTCACCAAACATGATCACCTCATGAGGCTCAATGCCGCACTGTTCGCAAAATGCATTGAGCAGTGCGGGCGCAGGTTTAGGTTCGATATCGCCATCGGAGTAACCGACATAATCAAACATCTCGCTCAAACCCGATTGCTCTAGTGTGTAGATCGTTGAGTCTTTGGTATCTGCGGTCGCGATGCCTAAAATCATGCCTTGTTGCTTGAACAAACCGAGCTTTTCAGTCACACCCGGTAGGGCTTCAATCCAGCTTGGGTTCTCTTCGACTTCGTCGTTGAACGCCGCTTTGGTCACCTTGGTGAATTCAGCGAGCGAGACATTCGGTTGCAGCATGTTGAACCACGCTGTTGCGGTATCTTCCACTGGGTTCGAAGCTAATAATCCATAGTTATCAACCACATCACCTTCAACACCGATGGCCAAGAGTAACTCAGCAGCTGTGACAGTTTGATTACCTTGATGCTGGTCGCTGTAAGATTTCACACGCTCACAAGCACCACGAGAAACGTTAAGCCACATCTTGTGGAACTCTAACAATGTGCCGTCTTTATCAAATAACATCGCCTTAAACTTCATCACGGCTCATTCGCTCCATTAGTTCTCCCCAAGTACGCACTAGGGGTTGGTTAAATTCTGGTTGTTTGCCGTCGAATACGGCGTTGATGCAGCCTTCAAACTCACGTTCGTCAGATGTAAGTTGAGTGCTGTTGATTAATGCTGAAGAAAGCGCTCCGCGACGAATATCAACTCGGCACCAACGGTAGCCCTCATCAATATGGATACTTTGCAGCTCGTCACTCAAAGCGATTCGCTCAACAATCTCGCCATCAACCACGCACTCCGCGTAGTAAGGGTTTTCTGAATCAGAGACGGCAATTCGGTATGTTAGTGCCTGCCCTTGAGAGTCATTACCCGGTAGCAAGTCACCCAAATTGATATCAAACTTCAGGCCGCAACGGCGCTCTAGGTAAACTTGCCCATTACGCAAACCAGACAGGATGCCTTCGCCGCTCAAGCCATGGCTGTAAACGAAAGTTGATGGGTCGCCATAGATAGAAGGCTCATCCGATTTTGGATTGCGTTCATGCGGTTCAAGGTGTGAATCACTGCCGCCAATCGCGGTAATGCGCTGGCCGCAATTCCACATTTCATTGAGAACCAATAACGCCTCTTCCGTCGCTTTCGGCGAGGTCGACCAAGTTGGGTCGCAGCACACTTCAAACGTAGACACTTGGCTTAGATCCACTTGATCGTAATGCCAATGCCACGGCTTCATCATCGGGTGATTAATACCAAGGGAGCTGTGTCCGCCATTGTGTCCACTTTTAGCTAAGTTCAATCCGGCTTCCATGGTCGCTTGGCTGCTGTGCTCAACGTCTCTAAGGTCTAAAGACTTAACCGGGCCATGCACATTGAAGTGCCCGAGATCGGTCGTCACTTCTAACGCAGGTAAGAACAAACATTGGTTTGATACAGGCAACTTAGGCTGACAAATGTTGTGCTCAGTGAAAAAGAAGAAATCGAGCCCTTGCGATTCCACAATATCTTTAGCCGCAGCTAAGGTATTGTGACCATCAGAAAGCTGAGTGTGAGCGTGTAAATCACCACGATACCAGCGAGAATCAGAGCTCAGCATGTGGCTGTAATCAAACTCGATATCGTGATCCATTGTGACTGTTGGGTTCAGTTCTAGCTCACTCTCAATTCCGTCAGTACCTAGCTCATTAAAATGATTAACTAACTCATCAGTGCAAAGCACATCGACTTGATACTGCATCGCACGTTCGGTGCGAAACTCACCTTCGAGATTGTAAAGTTCTAAGAACCATTCGCCCGATGGAATCGCACCATCAATTGCGCCTAGCCCTGAGTTTTGCGGTTGAATTGTGAGTGACTTGTGCGCCTTTTCAAACAACACCTTGCCACGAAATGCTTGGTTGGCATCATAGGCCGCTGCGTATAAGAATCCTTTTTTCACCGTCGTACCAGTAATGGTTACGCAGTGAGAACCTGCTGGCACATCAAAGGGGATACGTACTCTGCCAAACGACAGCTCACCTTGAAATTGGGTCATTGTCTTCACCAAATTCGTCCTAATTGAAGGACTGGGTCAAAAGAGGCCCACCCGAATAGATGGGCCTTTATGCATGCAAAGATAGTTTTAACCACTTTACAGATTAAGAACGATTCGCTCGGTCTAGTGCGCGTTGTGCTTTCTTCGCCGCTTGTTTTAGCGCTTGGTCAGCTGGCACGTTTTGGATTTGAATCTGATCCGCTGCCACTTTCAGAGCGTCCATGATCTTACCGTTGGTAGGGTCTAGGAAGTCTTTGGTCGCCGTGTTCGCTTGCTTCAAAGGAATCAGAGCTTGCGGGTTATCTTTAGTGAACGCTTGGTATTCTGGTACTTCAGAAACGCTGTTACGTACAGGGATGTAACCCGTGAACATTGACCATGCCGCCGTGTTCTTCGCATTGGTGTAGAACTCAACAAACTCGAACGCACCTTTTGCTGCTGCTTCGTCTGTGCCTTTTGGCATTACGTAAACCAGCGCACCCGCTTGTGGAGCAGAAGGGTTTGAACCCCAACCTGGTTGCGTAGTGGCAGAAAGCTTAGTGAAGTCCAAATCACCTTGGTCACCCGATGAACCGGTGTAACCCAACGCGTTGTCTTTCATTACGTCATCAATGGTTTTGTACCAGTATTCCCAACCTTGACCGCCGTAGTGAATACGCATGATTTGATCATCGTGGATCCACTTACGGAAGCTGTCCCACACTTCAACCCATTCAGCCGAGTCGATGAGCACTGTTTTGCCATCATCACTGATGATCTTCGCGCCGTTAGAGAAAGCCGCGTCAATCATGTTGTCTTGACCCCACATTGGCTCCCATCCGTAAAAAGTCACGTTGCCTTTGTCATCACGTTGGGTAACTTTCTCCGCGACCTTAGCCACGCCTTGCCATGTGTTTAAGTCTTGCTCGGTAAAGCCGTTATCTGCCAATACCTGCTTGTTGTAGTAAAACACTTGAGTCGTACCGTAAGCAGGTAAGCCGATGATGGTGCCGTCGTCTGCGGTCACTTGGTCTTTAAACGCACCAATGAAATCAGAGAAGTTAAACTCTTCATCCATGAAAGCCGTTAGGTCGCGACTCAAACCACGTCCGTGCATTGCTTCCGCACGACCTGAATCTAACAGCACAAGTTCAGGGGCTGTTCTAGATGCTAGACCGGCTTGCAGCTTCTGGTAAGTTTCTGTGTAGTTACCTTGCAATGCTGGCTTCACCACATACTCATCTTGGCTCGCGTTGAACTCTTCGATGAGCTTAGTCATCATTTGCTGTGGCTTAGTACCACCGGAATACCAAAAGTTAACTTCGGTTGCGGCAAGAACACTGCTAGAGAACATAGACGCGCTTGCTGCGCCAGCACACACTAGTGCGAGAGTTTTTAATTTCATTTCCGTTTACTCTTTTACGCCGTTATCGGCGATACCTGAAAGAATCGTCTTTTGACAAATGACGAATAGAATTAACAAAGGCAATACTGCAATGGTGCTCGCCGCCATGATTTGCGACCAGTTCAATCCATAGTTACCTTCGGCAATAAAGTAGTGACGAATCCCGGTCGCAATCAGGTTGAGTTCCTGAGTGGTAATAACCAAGCTTGGCCACATGTAGCTGTTGTAATTGGTAATAAAAGTGATGAGGAATAGTGTTGCTACTGCTGCTCGGCATTGCGGTAAGATGATTGCCCATAAGATCTTGAGCTCACCTGCACCATCAATTCGTGCCGCTTCAATCAGCGACGGATGCACCTTGATAAATACTTGGCGTAGATAGAACACACCGAAAACCGACGCCGCGTTCGACGCCACTAAGCCCATGTGCGAATCCAACAAACCCAGTCTTGCCAAGGTGATGTAAGACGGAATGTACGTCACTGCGCCCGGCAGCATGTAACAGCCCATCACGATAAAATAGAGCACCGTCTTCGAGCGAAACTTCAGCTGCGTTAATGCGTATGCAAACATTGCCGAATTCACAATCACCAACAGCGTCGTGAACAAAGCCACGCTAAAACTGTTGAAGATGTACAAACCAAACGGCGCGCTGTGAAAGGTTTCGACAAACGTTTCCCAACGAAACTGCTCTGGAATCAAGTTCAGCGGACTAGCAAAAATTTCATCATTGGTTTTCAGAGAACCAGACAACATCCATAAGAACGGGAACACCATAATGGTTCCGCAGGTTGCCAAGAACAGGTGCTTAGCCAGTGCGATAAACGAACGTCGATCCACTGAGCTTCTCTTTGACGCAATCTCTGATTTGGCCGCTTTCGTTTGGGTTGTGACTTTAGATTCAGCCGCTCTTTGATTTAAGACTTGATTGGCATCCAATACTTGCGTGGTCATAATTCTGTCCTTTCAAAAATCGATTAGTAGTACACCCAGCGCTTGCCGATGTAAGTATTAATAAGTGCCAACAATCCAGTAATCAGGAATATCACTAACGATGTTGCGGCCGCAGGTCCCATTTCGTAACGCTCAAACGCTTGTTGGTAGAACAAGTACAACAAGGTACGAGTCTCACCGCCCGGCCCGCCTTGCGTTAGGATCTGGAACTGATCGAACGCCTGCATTGCCGTGATAATGTTGACCACTACTAAGAAGAATGTGGTTGGTGAAATCAGCGGCAACGTTATCTTCAAAAATCGCGTTAAGCTGCTGCAACCATCGATCAAAGAGGCCTCATACAGGGACTCTGGAATCTTGTTGAGTGCACTGATGTAAAACAGCATCGTCCAACCAATTGCTTGCCACACCGTTACGATAATCACCGCAATCAAGGCTGTGTTACCGTTCTCTAGCCATGGAATCGCGCTAAACCCTGCCGACTCCAATAAGTGGTTTGCCAAGCCCGATTTAGTTTCAAAAACCCAAGACCAAACAATCGACACCGCGACGGTTGGTGTGATCCAAGGAGAAAAGATCACCGCACGATAAAACTGGCTGCCCTTGAAGTTTTTGTGTAGCAACATCGCAAACACAAGACCAAGAATTATGGTTGGAATCACCACCCCGACCGAGAACCAAAACGTGTTGAGTACTGCTTGAATGAACTCGTAGTCCTCAACCATATACTCGTAATTTTCTAAACCGATGAACGAATAATCTGGCGAGATGTAATCCCAATCGGTGAAGCTGATATAAATTGAATAACCAAATGGTACGAGCCAAAAAGTAAACAGTGGCACCAACAACGGTGCAGTAAATAACAGTACCTTTAAGCGGTTTTTCATTGGTTGTGAGAAAGCACTCATGGTGACCTCGTCCTTATTTGTATGCGGTTAAACTAAGTGTTTTTTATGACAGGTTAGTAAGAGCGCCCTTCATTTTTTTTATGGCTATCCATAAGAAAATGTTTACTCCAGTTCACCGTCTTCCATCTGGTGGTAGAGCCAATCACAGAAGAAATTCACCTTTGCGCTGCGACTGTGTTTGGTAATGAGATAGTGGGCAGACTCGGCAGGCATCGACGAATCACTCGCCAGTACAAGATCGTTTTTCTTTAGCAACTCAGACACTGCGAGCGAACGCACCAGCAACATTCCAATGCCATGTTTGACCGCCTCTAAGGCATGCAAAGAGTTACTCACTTCGAGCAGAACTTTCGGTAAAGTCATCTCGAATTGGTTATGACTGAGCCATTGCAACCAGTTCTCTCGATAGCCTTTCACCTGAACCGTCGGCAGAGCAGCGAAGTCGGGCTTGCTGAGTAATTCTTGATGAGCGGCTTTGAATTGAGGGCTACACACCAACTGCCAATGCTCCTGAAACAGTCGCTCGCAATGGGTGTCTTCGCTCTCGACCTTGCCATTGGTCAGTTCGATATCGACATTCTGACAGGGGGTAGTTGATGGCCAGTCCACCAGCTGAATATCGAGCCTGATAAAAGGGTATTTTTGATAAAAGGATGGCAGGCGAGGTAACAGCCAGTTATGGCAAAAGGTATGGTTAACGCGCAGGCTTAACACGTCGGTTTCTTTTTCCCCGAACAGGATTTGAGTCTGTAGCTTCAAGTGAGCAAGCGAGCCCGCAACAATCGGTTGATAATGTTGAGCTGAAGAGGTCAGCTTCACGCCTTTAGAGCTGCGTTCAAACAAGGTGGTATCGAGAAAGGCTTCTAAACTTTTGAGCTGTTGGCTAACCGCCGCTTGCGTGACACAAAGCTCTCGGGCAGCCGCGCCAATGGAACCAAGACGAGCAACAGCTTCGAACGCAACAAGGGCGCGTAGAGGGGGTAACATGGCTTCACCTGATTGAAATAAAAGTGAAAAATACTTCAATCAGGTTTCAGTTTTTTGCGGTTCTAGTTACAGATTAATGACGAAGGGACATTGATCAGATATTTATGATCAACGTCCCTTTTCTTCTATTTCTTATTTCTATTTTTATACGTAATGCCTTCGCTTCGTCATATCAGAGCTCGCATCAGGCTTATCTATTCTTTGATATAAAGATCCTTAGAATAGATGCGCCCTTCAACGTTGTTCTTAGCAAAACCACCGACACTTGGTCGCACTAGGCGAGCCTGCATGTAGTAATAAATTGGCGCGATAGGCATATCTTTAGCCAGTAACTGCTCGGCTTGATCATAGAAACCTTGACGATCTTGCTCATTGGTTGCTGACAGTGCGCTGTCCATTGCAGCGTCGTACTTGTCGTTGTTGTAACGCGCAAAGTTACCGGAAGATTCAGAACGCAGTAGGCTCAAGAATGTCGACGCTTCATTATAATCACCACACCAAGAAGCACGCATCACGTCAAAATCACCTTGGCGACGTGATACTAGGTAAGATTTCCACTCTTGGTTTTCCAACTCAACTTGCGCGCCTAAGTTGCCTTTGAGCATGGAAGCGATCGCCACTGCAATCGACTTATTCGATTCACTGGTGTTATAAAGCAATTTGAAATCCAATGGATTAGCTGCATCGTAGCCCGCTTCTTTCAAAAGCTCTTTCGCCTTTTGGTCGCGCTCCTTTTGAGTCCATGTGCTGTATTCAGGCTGAGTCGCATCAAAGCCAGCCGTGTACTCATGAGCAAAGGTATAAGCCGGTAGGTTACCCACCTGAGTGACACCGTTAGTGATCACATCACGCATCATGGAATAAGACACCGCTTTACGCACTCGCGCGTCATCGAATGGAGGTCGTGTGGTATTGAATGCATAGTAGTAAGTACACAGCAGAGGCACCGCGGTAAACGCATCTTGGTATTTGGTTTTAAGCTGCTGCGCCATGTGTGTCGGCACATCAGACGTGATATCCACCTCACCCACCGCATAACGGTTAATCGAAGCGTTTTGGTTTTCGAACGGAATGTAAGTCACTTGGGTTAGATTGGTATCTGAACTGTCCCAATAGTTAGGATTCTTCTTCAGTTCGATGCGTTCGTTAATCACCCACTCGTCCAATACAAACGCACCATTACCCACAAACTGCTTAGGGTCACTCCACGGCTTATCGCTGTTATCTAGCGTTGCCTTATGAACGGGCATCATCGATGTATGGCCTGTCATTGCCACAAAGTAAGGTACCTTGCTATCGAGCTCGAACTTCACCGTGTGTTTATCGACAGCGGAGATACAGAGATCTTCAACGGGCTTCTTACCTTCTGCCACGTCAGCAATATTGTTGATTCTGGTGAGCTTGAGATACCACACGTTTGGCGAAGCCAGTTTCGGGTCGACCGCGCGTCTTATCGCGTACACGAAATCATCGGCCGTCACCGGATCGCCATTCGACCATTTCGCGTCTTTACGCAGATGGAATACAAACGTCTGGTTGTCTTCGGTTTCCCAAGACTCCGCGACACCTGGGGTGATATTGCCATCGCGATCTTGAATCACTAAACCTTCAAATAGGTCACGTAGAATGTGCATTTCCGGCAAGCCTTCTGCTTTCGCAGGGTCAAGCGTCGCTGCTTCTGCATCGTTAGCACGAACTAAATGTTGGTCTTTTGCCAGTGAAACACCGGCAGGTAAGGTTTCAGCAACGGCAGTCACTGATATAAAAGGGGTCAATAAAGATGAAATGAGTAAAGCCGTTGAATGTTTTTTAAAATCCATGTTTGTTTGCTCTCCTAGCCTATCTTTGAAGCAAGTAATAAAATTAACAATGCGACGGTTGACGAGTTTTGACGCTATGGTTTATTTAAAGGGGTTCATCTAATGGACTTAGTTAATGATTAATATAGCCAATAGTGAATACTTGATAGTACTTGATCAATCAGGAGATTAAGGTGAGTTTAATTCCAAGAACGGAAAGAGCTGCGTTTTCAATAAAGCCGCTGTCATATGGAAAATCGGTGTTGGGTGCGCCTTTGCTCTATTTCCCCGCGCAAATAGAAAGCGAATCTCGCGGGCTAATTTTAGCAGGCACACACGGTGATGAAACCGCTTCTATCGCAGGTTTGTCTTGCGCCCTGAGAAGCTTGTCAGCCGCCAATTTACGACACGATGTGATTCTGTCGATGAACCCAGACGGCAATCAACTAGGCACTCGAGCTAACGCCAATCAAGTCGATTTAAACCGCGCCTTCCCAACGCAAAATTGGACAGAAAACGGCACTGTCTATCGCTGGAGTTCTCACACACCGGTCAGAGACGTAAAAGTGAAAACGGGACAAGCCAACCAACTTGAACCTGAAGTGCAGTCACTCATCAACCTCATTGAGCAGCGCCAATCCAAGTTCGTCATCTCTTTCCACGAACCACTCGCTATGGTCGACGACCCAACCCAATCTGAACTCGCCATTTGGCTAGGCAAACAGTTCAACCTACCGCTCGTCGAAGACGTGGATTACGAAACCCCAGGCTCATTCGGCACATGGTGCCAAGAAAGAAACCTGCCGTGCATTACTGTAGAACTACCACCCGTTTCTGCGGATTTGACTATAGAGCAGTATTTGGAGGCATTTGTGGCGGTGTTGGGGTGTGAGGGAATGAGACAAGGGGAAAATAATAACGCATGAGTGCAGAAAGCTCATACGCTATCAAAGCCGTTTAGAACTCTGTTATCTAGGTGATTGGCATGGATTTATGATGATCTACAACAAACTGGAACTACCAACAGGCCAAACTGTAACACCGCACAAATATTAACTGGTATAGCTCTACTCGAAAAACAGCCAAAATTGGAAATTAAAACTTCCAGTAAGGTAATGAGATACGTGAGAGCACTAGTTGATCTTCGAAAGCATAATGGTAATGGTTTATAACCAATATGAACTTAGTTTATAATCATTTAAATCAATAACTTTATGGACGGAAAGATGTACACAACACTGTTACATACACTTAAGCAGATCTGTAAAACTGAACATATAGTACCAAATGAACAGCTAATTCGCTCAACGAGAGAACTAGAAAATGGCTATTTTAATAGTGCTGAGCCCTTTAACAGTGAATTCTATGTAGAGGACGGTTCGGTTGTTTTTGCTAGTCAAGAAGATGATGTACATTGGATTAGCACGATCTCTATGTACTCAGGTGCTCTAGATTGTGATTTAAAGCTTCAAACAATATTGGGAGACGGCTCAGAAAAAGTAATTCACCCTAAAAAGAGAGAAGTAATTGACAATAAGGTGTACATAGAGTTCGAAATAAATGACATTCCAATTCTTATACTAATAAAGTGTCAGGGTGAATTTAAGATATCTAGAATTCGTATTTGTGCGTCATCATTAGAAAATATTACAGACATGATTCAACTGGCGGGTAAATTATGGACCGACATTGATGAAAATAAGCTGGAACTTTCCGAAATTATTTCGGATGAAACGTTTAAACAAGAGCAAGTGTTAAAAGAAACGAAAGATGAAATAACGCGTTATCAGACACTTGTCAAGGAACTTACTGAGTCGCATGATATTTCTCAAAATCAGTTAAATTTAACTAGAGACTATTTAAAAACCGCCAGAACCGAGCTAGATGATGCAAACAACAGCGTTAAAGAAATCACGCAGCAAGAAGAGGGGACTAAAACAAATATAGCTAAGCTAAACAAAATAATAACGACATTAGATGAAAACAAGCAAACTGTAGAAAGCACCTTAGAGGAACTAAAAGGTGAACTAGTTAAATATGAAAAGGATATACTTCGTTATAGTGAAGACTTTAGTTCATACAAAGATGAACTAACAAAACAAAACAATAAATACTATATGCTCCTTGTGTTTCTCTTGATAACTGCCACGCTTGTATCATTCAAAATATATAATCATGCTCTATCTACCGTTGGAAATCTTCAGTTCAATTTCGACCTTTGGACTTTAGCTGTGAGTCGATTGCCAATCATCACGATAAACCTCTTTATCCTTGGAACTTTGAGCAGTCTAATTTATTACATATTGAAGCTAATTACCGAGAATGCAAAAAGTGTAGCGACGACTAAGCAAGTAACTTGTTTAGTTAAAGAATGTGTAGAGGCACAAGCAAGCGACCTTAACGTAACTGAGAAGGAAAAGCTCAGACAAAGAGTTGAGTCAAAGATGTATTTAATTAGAGATTTAAATCGGAAAGAAGAGAAACCATCAACCAATGACAGTAAGACGGTTGATGAAATCAAAGTAATTGATAAATTGATCGATCAACTAAAATTGGCAAAGAAGTAATACAAGACTTTCATTCCGTATTACATCTCGGGGATTAACAGCAAACAACATGAGAAGAATGGATAACTTTTAGTATTGCAAAAAACGTGAACAGGGTGTGAATACGTAAAAAGTCTAGCCAATAATGAGGCACTTTCGAGCTAGAAAGTGCCAAGGGTAGAAATTCAACCTAAAAAACTCTTGGTATAACCCTTGGGGAATTTTACATTTCATTTAGTTGGTCAGGGGTATTTAACCTTCAAAGAAACTGGCTATATATCAGCGTCTAACATTAGAAAATGTTGGTCAATATGATCATGCTTGTTTAGTGAAGTGTATTAGCTCTAAGAAGAAATGGGGCAAAAGCGAGTTAGAGCTCCTAATGACTCACCGACGTCGAAAACAAGTTAACAATCACGACGCCCACCAAAATCAAAGCGATCCCGATGATCGCGAAGAAATCGAGCTTTTGCCCGTAGACCAACCAAGACAGTGCTGCGACTAACACTATCCCTGCCCCACACCAAATCGCATACGCCACACCCAAAGACATGGTTTGCACCGTTAGAGACAACAGATAAAAGGCACAACCGTAGCTAGCCAATACCGCGACAGTGGCAGGTAGAGAAGTAAATTGCTGCGTTTTAGGTAATAGAGAAGTTGCGACAACTTCAAGAACAATGGCAAGCGAGAGCATCACTGGCGGTGGGAGAGATAAAAGCATGTTTGAGTCTACAACGAGAAAATAGGCGGAAAGCTTACGTCCCATTTGTTTCTAATAAATGTCTTACCTACATAGTTCCTGTTTACAGTGTCCTTAGATTTTCTGAGTAACTAACCCTCCTTTCAGAACTCTTCTGAATACACCTATTATTACAAGTACGTAATAATCATTTTCTATTTAAGGGGATTATCAAAGCATGCGCTCACACCTATACTGGCTCCAACAAAACGAGAGAGCGGAAACAATTAAGCTCAACTACGCTTAACGGGTTGAATTTAATTACACGGTTATCCGCTGTACTGACATATATAGGAAACATCCAATGACAATCGAAATTAAACTTGGTCAAACGCATATCAAATCAAAAGCAATGGTTGCATGGGCAGCTGGCGAGCCACTAAAAATGGAAGAAGTTGATGTACAACTTCCTAAAGCTGGTGAGGTTCTAGTTCGCATCGTTGCTACTGGTGTTTGTCACACTGACGCATTCACATTATCAGGTGACGATCCAGAAGGTATCTTCCCTTCAATTCTTGGTCACGAAGGTGGCGGCATCGTTGAGATGATCGGCGAAGGCGTTACAAGTGTTGAGATTGGCGACCACGTTATCCCACTTTACACAGCTGAATGTGGCGAATGTAAGTTCTGTAAATCTGGTAAAACTAACCTATGCCAAGCCGTTCGTGAAACGCAAGGTAAAGGCCTAATGCCAGACGGTACAAGCCGCTTCTCTATCAATGGCGAAACAATTTTCCATTACATGGGTTGCTCTACTTTCTCTGAGTACACAGTACTTCCAGAAATCTCTCTAGCGAAAGTAAGCAAAGAAGCACCACTTGAAGAAGTTTGTCTTCTAGGTTGTGGCGTAACAACCGGTATGGGCGCTGTACTAAATACAGCTAAAGTTGAAAAAGGCGACAACGTTGCTGTATTCGGCCTAGGTGGTATCGGTCTATCTGCAATCATTGGTGCTCGCATGGCTGGTGCTGACCGCATCATCGGTGTTGATATCAACGAGAGCAAATTCGAGCTAGCAAAACAGCTTGGCGCGACAGACTGCATCAACCCAACTAAATTCGACAAGCCAATCCAAGACGTTATCGTAGAGATGACAGACGGTGGTGTTGAGTACTCTTTCGAGTGTATCGGTAACGTAAACGTGATGCGTCAAGCACTTGAGTGCTGTCACAAAGGTTGGGGCGAATCAGTCATCATTGGTGTTGCAGGTGCAGGTCAAGAGATCTCAACTCGTCCATTCCAACTAGTAACTGGTCGTGTATGGCGTGGTTCTGCTTTCGGTGGTGTTAAAGGCCGCTCTGAGCTTCCAGAAATCGTTAACCGTTACATGGCGGGTGAGTTTGGTCTTCAAGAGTTCATCACTCACACAATGGGTCTGCAAGACGTAAACGAAGCATTCGACCTAATGCACAAAGGTGAATCTATCCGTACTGTTCTACATATGGATAAATAATTCTCCTTGGTCTCGGCACTTAGGTGTCGAGACCACAGTTCTGACTTAAACATCAGAGCGAAACTGTCTTCACCACCTCCTGCCCGGTGGGTGGTGAAACTTTAGATGATATAGACATGTTATTCCCCAAGACCATCAACCTAACGGAGCACAATAGATGACAATCGAAAACATTAGCCAAGCAAAGGTTGCTGGTGGTTGGCACAAACAATACACCCACTTTTCTGCAACGCTTGACTGCAACATGCGTTTTGCGATTTTCTTGCCGCCTAACGCAAGCAAAGAAAACCCAGTTCCTGTTTTGTATTGGTTATCAGGCTTGACCTGTACCGATGAAAACTTCATGCAAAAAGCCGGCGCGTTCAAAGCTGCGGCTGAGCAAGGCATCGCTATTGTTGCACCCGATACAAGCCCACGTGGCGAAGGCGTTGCCGACAATGAAAGCTACGATCTCGGCCAAGGTGCAGGCTTCTATGTGAATGCCACTCAAGCACCATGGGACAGCCATTACCACATGTACGATTACGTGGTAACAGAGCTCCCAGCCCTGATTGAATCTTTCTTCCCTGTGACCTCTGTAAAATCGATTTCTGGTCACAGCATGGGCGGACACGGTGCCCTAACGATTGGCATCAAAAACGAAGATAGCTACCGTTCTATCTCGGCATTCAGCCCAATCACCAACCCAATGCAATGCCCTTGGGGACAAAAAGCATTCAACCAATACTTGGGCTTAGATATTGAAGAGTGGAAACATTACGACGCGTCTGAGCTTCTAAAAACCAAAGGCACTAAGCTGCCAATGTTGGTTGACCAAGGCGAAGCCGATAACTTCCTGATTGAGCAGCTTAAGCCTGAGCAATTAGTTGAAGCCGCTAAGGTAACCAATGCCGATTTAGAGCTACGTATGCAGCCAGGTTACGACCACAGCTACTACTTCATCTCTAGCTTTATTGATGAGCATATTGAGTTCCACGCTGCTTACCTAAACAAGTAGTCACACCGATTTAGCCCACACCTTGCAAAAGCGTGAGGTGTGGGCTTTTTTGTGCCTGCTATTTGGGCGAGCCCGCTGTTACTTGATAGCAGCAACAACGATTCACACTTTCAAGCACCCCGCTATACCAACAAAAACAATACGAACAAAAGGTACGATTATGAGCTGGTTTTTCTTAATGATGGGCGTGATGGCAGAAGCACTTTCTCACGTAGCACTTAAAGCAACCGACGGTTTCAGCTTGTCTAAACCTATCCCTGCTTTATTGGTGATTTCAGGACACTTGGCGGCATTTCTATTTTTGAGCCAAGCTATGAAAGGGATGCCAGTTGGTGTGGTTCACTCTTTGTGGGCAGGTTTAGCTATCGTGACAGTGAGTCTGATTTCTACGTTCGTTTACCGCCAGCACCTCGATACCATGGTGTGGATCGGCATGTTATTCGTTGCGGCTGGTGTTGTGATGATAAACCTGTCGCAAGGTCACTCGCACTAGTGTAGATAATGACTTATGAACAGTGTGTCAATTCGTTCAAATTTCCTAACAGACAGGTGTCACCTTCACTTATTCATACTCTTACAATCAGCAAATCAAACCTGTTACCATAGCGCCTTCAACATCACCTATTTTGAAGGTTGCTATGAAAGCAATTAAGACTCTTTTCTTCCTGATGGTTTTATTGAGCGGTCTATTTACCGCTTGGCTGTTTATTCCAATTCCAGCGACCATGGACAAGCAAACGCTCGACGTTCCATTAACCGAACCATTCAAGCTTGTGGCGTATCGCAGCAACCCGAATGATGCGAGCAAGCCACTGACTTACCACTACTATGTGATTTCAGATGTGGTTGGTGTAGACGACATGGATCCGTTCCTGATAACCACGGACCAGTTCGTGAAGCTTGGCGAATTCGACGAGAACACATTCAACCTTACGGTTAACGGCAAGATTGATAGCTACACCAACGATTTGTGGATCAAAAAGGCCGACGGCAAACTGCAGCACTGGTACGTAAGTGTTGATGCAAACTATATTCGTTAGAGTCGAATCCAAATAAACCCTATTTTAAAACTGCGCTTTGGCTTCCAAGCGCAGTTTTTGTTTCTAGCGTAATTTTTGTTTCAAGCCGCCCGCTTTAAACTCTCCCTCACTTTTTACCCACCACTGCCGTGCTCTTAAAAATGCTACAAGCAGAGCAGGTTTTATAAGCTCTTGAGATAAGATAAGCTCCACCTATGCTCGACTCCCAATAAATCAAAAATAATAAAGGATCACTAGTGGAATTTACGCTCGACAAATTTAACGGCATCATCATTGACCCAGCAACAGCCCCTCACGATGCTGACTCTTTCAATGCCGAACTCAGCGAGATCACCGAATTTTCAAAGCAGAATAACAAAGGCATCATTTGGATTAGTTTGCCTATTTCACTCTCGCACCTTATTCCGGTGGCGACTGAGCTTGGCTTTGTGTTTCACAACTGTCTAGAAGACGAAATCACACTGATCCATAAATCCGAGATTGTAGAGTTTGTGCCTTTCATCCCTACCCACACCTTGGGTGCTGGCGCGTTGATCACCAACGAACACAACCAAGTGCTGATGATTAAAGAGCACGGTATGACTGGCTACAAGTTACCTGGCGGCCATATTGAGTTGGGTGAAGGTATTGAGGAATCGGTTGTTCGAGAAACCTTGGAAGAAACCGGTATCGAAGCCACATTCGTTTCGGTGGTTGGCATGGCGACAAGACACCCGTATCAGTTTGGCAAATCAAACCTCTACTTTATTTGTCACCTTATCGCTCAAACTCAAGATATCGCGATTCAAGACACTGATGAAATTGCAGAAGCTAAATGGATAGATGTTGAAGAGTATATTAACAACCCCGACAGCTACCCGTTTAACCGCCAATTGGTCGGTTCTCTGATCGGAAAGCAAGGATTAGAGCTTACCCAACTAGAAGGTAACTATGGCCCAGTCCACAAGCCAGAGATCTTCTTTTCGCAAAGCTAAAACGATTCAGATATCAAAACGCCCAACTCAAATGAGTTGGGCGTTTTGGTTTCTAGCTTTTGTTGTTCTTAATTAAGCCAACTGCGTTGTTAGTTATTCTTTTGTACCCATGATTCATTCTCATACTTTTAGAGCGAACCTGTATTAGAAGAAGCCCAACGGATTAGTATCGTAGCTGATCAATAGGTTCTTAGTGTTTTGGTAGTGGTCGAGCATCATTTTATGTGTCTCACGGCCAATGCCCGATTTTTTGTAACCACCGAACGCGGCATGAGCTGGGTACGCGTGGTAACAGTTCACCCAAATACGCCCCGCTTCAATGTTACGACCCATGCGATACGCTAGGTTTGCATCACGCGTCCATACGCCTGCACCCAAGCCATACTCGGTGTCATTGGCGATCTCTAGCGCTTCTGCTTCATCTTTAAACGTCGTTACCGCGATAACAGGACCAAAGATCTCTTCTTGGAATACACGCATCTTGTTGTGCCCTTCCAGCATGGTTGGCTGAATGTAGTAACCGTTGCCGAGATCATCTGGTTGCTGCGCGATTTCACCACCGGTTAGCACTTTCGCACCTTCTTGACGGCCAATTTCTAGGTAGCTCAAGATCTTATCGAACTGCTCTTTTGAAGCTTGTGCACCCACCTGAGTATCAGTATCTAGCGGGTTACCTTGTTTAATAGTTTGAGCACGCTCGACCACCTTGGCGATGAACTTGTCGTACACCGATTCGTGAATCAACACACGTGATGGACACGTACACACCTCGCCTTGGTTAAAGAATGCTAACAACATACCTTCGACACACTTATCTAAGTATTCATCTTCATGGTTAAAGATATCTGGGAAGTAGATGTTTGGAGACTTACCGCCAAGTTCTACCGTTGATGGAATCAAGCTTTCTGCGGCACATTTCAGGATGTGGTGACCGACCTCTGTCGAACCGGTAAAGGCTAGCTTCGCCAAACGATCGCTGGTTGCTAACGCTTGACCCGCTTCGCTACCAAAACCATTCACGATGTTGACCACGCCTGCAGGCAGAAGATCAGCGATCTTCTCCATCATAACCAAGATCGATGTCGGTGTTTGCTCGGCAGGTTTCATCACTACACAACAACCCGCTGCTAAAGCAGGTGCTAGTTTCCAAGCCGCCATTAAAATCGGGAAGTTCCAAGGAATGATCTGCCCTACTACACCGATTGGTTCAGGGAAGTGGTAGCTTGCGGTGTTTGAATCGAGCTCGGCTGCACTGCCTTCTTGCGCTCGAATACAACCCGCAAAGTAACGGAAATGATCGACAACTAACGGGATGTCTGCCGCTAAAGTTTCACGCACAGGCTTGCCGTTTTCCCACGTCTCGGCGACTGCGATTTCTTCTAGGTTCGCTTCAATGCGGTCGGCAATTTTAAGTAGGATGTTGGATCGCTCAGTCACACTGGTCGAGGCCCAACTTGCACGAGCTGCATGCGCGGCATCGAGTGCCAAGCTAATGTCCGCCTCGGTTGAACGTGCCACTTGGCAATACACCTGACCATTCACTGGGGAAGTGTTGTCAAAATACTCGCCGCTGACAGGCTTCACCCACTCGCCACCGATAAAATTATCGTATTGCGTTTTAAAGTTAACCACTGCGTTATCACTACCCGGCTGTGCGTAAATCATAGTTAGATCCTTCTTTGATTTGTTATTCGTTATTGAGCGAGAGCTGTCTTATTTTTATGGCGGCTCCTCTTGAGAAAAGAACTCATGACAAGACGCCCATGTTTATGCTTTCTGTTTAAAACACTGATACTTCGTGTTTTCTTCACAACAGTAACAACGCAAATCACACGCCAGAACTTCAAAACTTGTTGTTAATAAATTGTAAAACTATGATTACCAAACGTTTACAACCCAAAGTGAGTTGGCATTGAACGGACGTCTGGAAACCACTCCAGTGTTCAACTGTTCCAAATTGGTACACCCTCACTGTTACGACATGGAACAGTCATGCACCTTCAACAAGCAAACACCTCAGATTGGCTTTCGTCTTCTTGGCACCGCAGCACAGAAGCGGGTCTAAAACA
>Ga0310124_10000254_pt1 | contig 36260 bp, 30 predicted proteins | sample CB11b_AW_Bot5_MG_FD_203507 | JGI IMG/M metagenome (GOLD analysis project Ga0310124, IMG submission 203507) | Marine microbial communities from Western Arctic Ocean, Canada - CB11b_AW_Bot5 | ecosystem: Environmental > Aquatic > Marine > Oceanic | place: Canada: Western Arctic Ocean | collected...
ACGCCATCTATTCCAACTCAGCCCGATTCCCGAAGTACAAGGGCGAGCGCTAGGCGAGTACGCAACTCTCGTACTCGGTCTCGAAACGTTAGCGATTCTGTCGCCAATGAGTGACTATGGACACGCTTTTGAACAAGCCTTTACAGGCACGGCAACACAGAACGGTGGGGTCGTCCTTCACAGCGACTGGTACTATGCCGAGGCGACCGATTTTCAATCTCAGTTTGACTCTCTGCGAGTCCAGGGCTTTCGCCTGATGCCGTCAGCAGCAGGGGATAGTCTGGCGCTATTCGATTCTCTCGAGACCGTTCTGCTCGACACCAGTGTCGCCGGGGAATGGACCTTCGAAGCATTGGTCCGGGCAGAAGGACTCGACGACGCTCAGAGTCTGCCGGACTCGGCGGATATATTCATCGACACAATCGACGGTGTCGTCATTGTCGCCGAGGATTTTGCCGACGCGGCACGCGTTATGCCGCAGCTGCGCTTTCACCGGCTGGAGACGCAAGTGCTGGGCAATGACGTGTGGAATGATCCCAGGGCACTTGCTGAAATGCAACGGACGGAAAGAAGCCACCTGTTGGGTGCCACCTTCGTTTCCCGTCGACAAGGCTCGGTAGCGGAACAGGGGTTCATCGACCGCTATCGCCTGCGCACTCATCGCGACGACGCCGGGTATGCCGCCGCTGGCTTCGATGCCGCCAATCTGCTACTGCAAGGCTGGAACTCAGGACACCAATCGTCGGCGGAGTTACGACAGTTTCTGGCTGACCTGCGTCAATATGAGGGGGCTTCCGGTCGGATCAGTTTTTCCGCCAATCGTCGCGCCAACTCGGAGATGACCTTGTTGACGATCGACAATAATGGCCAGATTCGGCCCTTACAAGCCGACGACCTGCCAGCTCTTGAGCAGGAATACGTCGACGCCGATCTGCCTACCGGGAGTTTGCCGACGGCAGACGACTTTGCCACCAGAGAGTAATCCTCGGGACTGACGCCACGAGAGGCATTGCCGGACTGCGGCTGTTGGGTTAGATTCTTTGGTTTCTGTTGGTGGCGACTGAGACGCCACCGATCACACTTCCCGGACTTTCGAGATATGCCGACTTACGAGTACGAATGCCAGAAGTGCGGTCACCAATTCGAGACCATTCAAAGCATCAAGGACGATCCTTTGAAGAAGTGCCGCAAAGGGGAATGTCCTGAGGGGACAGGTAAAGGAACTCTTCAACGCTTGATTGGAGGTGGGGGAGGGCTGCTGTTCAAAGGGTCGGGTTTCTACATCACCGATTACCGAAGTGACAGCTACAAAAAATCTGCCAAGGCGGATTCCTCCGCTTCGTCGGAGTCCTCCGGGTCAAGTGAATCTTCCGGGTCTAGTTCGACGTCGGATGCAAGTTCGGTCTCTGACGGCAAGAAATCGACTGCGTCCTCAGGGGACTGAAACAGCTTTCGGGAACCAGGGGGCATCCCTGCGCGTCTCACAGGATTGCCGCCCAGAGTGGTTAACCCGCCATCATCACCTGAAGGTAGTGGAGCGAGTCAGTGTGAGAAGTACGAACATGTGTCTTCGGTCCTTTTGTTGTGTGAGTGCCATGGCGTTGGTCCTGGGTATTGGCTGCGCCGGACCCGAACCAGATGCCGAGTTGACCATCGCTCTGCAGGCTGCCCGTGAGGCGGCGGGTGATTCTACGGCAGGCAATGAGGCAATCAGTCTTCTCGATGCCTTCGTGCGTCAGCATCCAACAGATGCGGGCGTTCCGCAGGCCCTCATGCAACTGGCCATCCTGCGCCAACAGCAGGGCGACATGGCCGGCGCCGTGGCTGACTACGAGCGGATTCTGTCCTCGTTCCCCCAAAGTGATGTGGCGGATGAGTCGCAATTCATGGTCGCCTTCATCCGCGAGGAACATCTTGCCGATCTCGATGGTGCGCGTAGTGCGTATCAAGCGGTGATCGACAACTACCCGACGTCCGAGTTGGTCGAGCAGGCCCGGCAACTCCTCGAGCACGTGGGGGAATCTCCTGATACATGGGTCCAATTTCAGGAGGGTATTGACATCGTCGATGAGTGAGCCAAGGGCCTCGACTGCGCCCAATCCTGACATCAGCGCCCTGACCGAAAAGATCCAGCAGGACAGTCTGTTGCTGGACCGAGTCTTAACCGAAATGGATCGGGTCATCGTTGGCCAGCGTGCTATGCTTGAGCGGATCTTGATCGGTTTTCTCTGCGGCGGACACATTCTGCTGGAGGGTGTTCCTGGCCTCGCCAAAACCCTCACCGTCAGCAGTCTTGCGCGCATCATCCAGGCTCGTTTCAATCGCCTTCAGTTTACCGGACAGGGTGGTGCGGCGACACGCCGTCGTTTTCGTCATCTCCGACTTTATCGATTCAGGCTACGAGCGCGCCCTGCAGCGTGCCAGTCGTCGTCACGATGTGATCGCAGTCAGCATCTCGGATCCCCGCGAAGGCAAACTCTCCGACGTCGGGTTTCTGACCTTGCATGATGCCGAATCAGGGCAACAACTGGTCGTTGACAGCTCGGACGAGTCAGTGCGCGAGGCTTTTGCCGATCGTTGGAAGCTGACCGTCGCCGAACACACCCGCACATTTCGTCGACTCGCAGTTGACGAGGTCCACATCGATGCTGCATCCGGTGACTACGTAGAACCCCTGGCCCGCTTTTTCGAGGGCCGCATGAGCCGCAATTAAAGTTGCAAGCAGGAGGAATCTGACCGGTGATCGAAGTTCACGAATTGACCAAGAAATACGGAGATGTGACGGCCGTCGACAGCCTATCGTTCAAGGCCGAATCCGGGGAAATCATGGGGTTTCTTGGCCCAAATGGTGCTGGCAAGACAACGACGATGCGAATGTTGACCTGCTACCTGCCACCGTCCTCAGGTACGGCCAGTGTCGATGGCTTCGATATCGGCGAAGCGTCGCTTGAAGTCAGGCGTCGAATCGGCTATCTGCCGGAGTTACCACCACTCTATCTCGACATGACTGTCGATGCCTATCTGGCCTTCGTCGCCAAGATCAAGGGGGTGCCTTCCGCACAACTGCGATCGCGCATCGACGACACCATGCAGAAGACCGGTGTGCACCACGTGGCGCGCACCATCATCGGCCACCTGTCAAAGGGCTACCGGCAGCGTGTCGGTCTGGCCCAGGCGCTGGTGCACAATCCTTCCGTGCTCATCCTCGATGAGCCAACCGTCGGGCTCGATCCCAAACAGATCATCGAGATTCGCGAGACGATCAAGTCTCTGCGTGGCGAACACACGATCATCTTGAGCACACATATCCTGCCGGAAGTGGCGATGACCTGCGACAAAGTTGTCATCATCAACAATGGCCGCATCGTCGGCGAAGGCTCTCCCGAGAGTCTGACGGCACAGTTGCAGGAGGGAGAGATCCTTCGTGCCCAGGTAGCCGGGGAGCAGGACGCGGTGCAGGCGTTGTTGACGGCAGTTCCTGGCGTGCTCGAAGTGCAGCACGAAGAGACCGCCGCCGGGGGCGCATTTCTGATCACGACGGCTCCGGGTCAGGACGTGCGTGACCCACTGGCAAAGGCCGTCGTTGATGGCGGTTTTGGACTGCGCGAACTGCGCAGCATAGACATGTCGCTGGAGGATGTCTTCCTGCGGCTGACAAATGAAGAACGGGTGGAGGCTTAGAGGACTCACGATGCGCAATTTCCTGGCCATTTATACAAAAGAGATGCGATCCTACTTCGTGTCCCCAGTGGCATACGTCATCGCTGGTGTTTTTCTGTTTCTCACCGGCTATCTGTTTCGCAACATCCTGATGCAGTTCAACTACTGGTGTCTGCAGTTCAGCCAGCGCCAGCAGTACATGCAGGGCGGTATGCCGAACCTCAATCTCAACGAGATGGTGGTCACGCAGTTTTTTGCCGTGATGGACTTCATCTGGTTGATGGTCGTGCCCATGCTGACCATGCGACTGTTCGCCGAAGAGAAGAAGAGCGGCACCATCGAATTGCTGATGACATCCCCTATATCGACAACGCAGGTGCTGTTGGGCAAATTTTTCGCCGCCCTGTCTCTCTATACGGCGATCGTTGCACTGACACTTGTTTACTGTCTCATCCTTGAAGCCTATGGCGATCCGGACTGGGGGCCTATCTGGTCGGCGTATCTGGGCTACCTGCTACTGGGTGGAACCTTCATCGGTGTCGGTGTGCTGGCCTCCTCCCTGACGGAAAATCAGATCGTTGCCGTCTTGCTCGCCTTCGGTACCTTATTGCTTCTCTGGTTGATCGACTGGTCTGCGAGCTTTGCGGGTCCCACGGCGGCGAAAATTCTCAGCTATCTGTCCATCGTCCAACATCTGCAGGATTTCCAGCGAGGCGTCATCGACACAGGTGATGTCGTGTTCTATCTCAGCTTTACCGTCTTCACCCTGTTTCTGACGACCCGGGTTCTTGAGTCAAGGCGCTGGCGGCGATGAAGACATACGCCACACCCATCAGCCTCGTTGGTGCCGCCCTCCTCGTATCCGGTGGTCTTGCGCTGGTCCTGGCCGCTGAGACGATGTGGTTGCCGGCGGTTAATGTCGGCCTGGGTATCCTGCTGGTCGCTGGTGCGGGGGCTCTGAATCCCGATCTGTTCCACCACTACGGTCGCTGGTTGAATGCGTTCTGGGGTGGCATCATGGTGTTGGCCATCCTCGTGATGGTCAACTTCCTCGTGGATCGCTACCCTCAGCGTCTGGACGTGACAGCAGGCAAACTGCACAGTCTGGCGCCGCTGACGGTGCAGACACTGGAGGATCTTGAGATCGATGTCGAGGCCGTCGCCTTTATGGAAGACGGTACGGACGAGGCATTACGTGTTCTGTTGGAGGAATTTTCCGTGCATGGCGGGGGACAGTTCTCCTACGAGTTCGTCGACCCGGATCAAGACCCGGAGCGGACACGGGAATACGAGGTACGCAGCTACAATACCCTCGTGATTGGTGCCACTTCCGTGGTCGGCGTCGGCGAGTCCTCCCGCCAGCGGCTCACAGAGTTGACCGAGAAGGAGATCGCCAACGCCCTGCTGAAGGTGATACGCAACCGGCGCGAGGTCGTCTACGTTTCGGTTGGCCACGGAGAGCGTGGGTTCACCGAGCACGAGCAGGATATGAAACCCCTGCACGAGCGCCTGTTGGAAGTCGACTACGTCGTTCGGGATTCGCTATTTCTGGCACGTGAGGGGGATGTTCCCGAAGATGCCAGTGTCCTGGTGATCGCCGGACCACGCACACCTTTTCTGCAGACCGAGGTCGAGGCTGTACGTCGTTATATGGAACGGGGTGGCTCCGTGTTGCTGCTCATCGATCCACTCTACGAGACCGGCCTGGAACCACTGATTGGCGAGTGGGGGGTTGAAGTGGGTGACGACTTCGTCATCGACACCAGTGGCATCGGTTCTCTTTTTGGTCTCGACTTTACGATTCCTGTCGTCACCACCTACCATGCTGAACATCCCATCGTGCGCCAACACCGCAGTGGGGTGATGACCTTCTTCGAGTTGGCCCGTTCGGTACGTCTCGACTCCGTCGCGCTGGAGACGATTCAGGCGCAGGGGGCGATCCTTGCATATACCAGTGATGCCAGCTGGGGGGAAGTAGATCTGTCCGTGCTGCGCGACACCGACGGCGATCGCACCGTCAGTCTGGATGACGACGATCTGCCCGGTCCCGTCGGTCTCGCCGTCGCCGTGCGCGACACCGTGGGCGAGGGTGGGCGACTCGTGGTTTTCGGTGATTCCGACATCGCCACCGGCCGCTACTTCGGCTTGCAGGGCAATGGTGACCTGGTACTCAATGCTATCAGTTGGCTGGCTGAAGATGAGAGCCTGATCTCGATTCGACCACGCGAAGCCGGATACAACCCCATTGCCCTTACAGAGGGCCAGTCGGACTTGGTTTTCTGGATCACCGTCATTCTCTATCCGGGGTTGGTGGCCATTGTGGGTTTTGTCGTCGTCTCGCGTAAGGGACGCTGGAGCCTACGCGATCTGTTGGCCGCTGGGGTGGGTGTCGTTCTCTCTCTGGGCGTGCTGGCACTGCTCAACTTCATGGGTGACAAGTATCATCTGCGGGTGGATCTCACTGAGGATCAGCTTTACACCCTGTCCACCGACACGCGTCAGTTGTTGCAGCAAGTAGAGGATGAAGGCGGACTGATCCGCGTCAAGACTTTCATGAGTGAAATCGAGGGTGGTCGCTACCAGGATCTCATGAAGGAATTCGGCTATTCGACCCCGAATTTTGAATACGAAATCATCGACCCGCAGAAAGAGGCGCTGCGGGTGCGTCAGTATGGTGTGCGTGAGCGGGGCACCTCTATCATTGAGTTCACCGGTGATGGCACCGTAGTGGCCGAACGGATCACGGAACAGTCTGAAGAGGCATTAACAAACGCCATCCGTCGAGCCATGGTGGCAGACGAACGTATCATCGCCTTCACCGATGGACATCAAGAGGGTGAGTTGACCGGCGTTGATGGTGCGGGTTTCAGTATCCTGAACGGCCGCTTGAAGGAGCTGAACCTACAGATCGAGCCAGATATCAAACTAGACGCAGGCGCCCTTGAGGGTGTCTCTCTGTTGGCCATGATCGGCCCCAAAACTCCGCTTTCGGCTGAGGCCGTCGCTGCCGTGGCACGGTATCTCCGAGGTGGCGGAGATCTGCTGTTGCTCGTCGATCCGGCGACCCAGAGTGGTCTCGAGCAGCTGCTGCGTGACGAATACGACATCGACATCGGTGACAATTTCGTCGTGGACCTGAGTGGACTCGGGCAGATGTTTGGCGCCGACGTCTCCGTACCGGTGGTTCTCAACTATGCCGACCACCCGATCACGGAACGCATGGCACGGGGGACGATGAGCTTTTTCCCCTGGGCGCGTTCCGTCTCGGCAGTCACGCAAACCGGTGGTGCTACTGAACTGATGCACACCGACCGCAACGCCTGGGGCGAGTCCGATCTCGGGATAGTCTCCGGCAATGGCGGTGAGGTCGACTACAACGCCGAGAGCGATGCGCCTGGTCCCCTGTCGCTGGCCGTGGCGGTGACCGCCGAAGCAGATTCAACCGCCGAGGGCGAGAGCACGCGCATCGTCGTTTTCGGCGACACTGACTTTGCCAGCAATCAGTACTTTGGTGAACAAGCCAACGGCGAGCTGATCGCTGGGGCGATTCGCTGGCTGGTCGAGGGCGAGGGCAACCTCACCATCCCGGCCAGGGAGCCCCGTTTCAATCCCATCAATCTGGTCGGCAACGCCGGGTCCACGGTTCTCTGGCTTTCCGTCTTCGTCCTGCCCTTCGCCGTCGCCCTGTCCGGCTTCGTCATCATGCTGCGCCGAGGGTACGAAACATATTCCAGCGGCTTGGTCTCATGGCTGGTCTACAACTTTGCCGCCACGGCGGTCTACTACTTCATCGTCGCCGTCATCGGTGCCAGTGAGGGCAGTCTGCTCCAGGGCGAGGGCTCTCTGCTGTTGGCGCTGGCCAGTGCCGGCGTCGCCACCGGTCTCTTTCTGCGACTGCCCATTGCGTGGCCCCTGGCTCTGGGTTTGGCCGTCGCCAATGCCGGTTTGTCTTTCGTCGTTATCCCCGAGAACACGCTGCAGTTGGTGTTTACCGGGTTGAGTATTGCCAACGGCTGCATCCTTGTGTGGATTCGACAGGACTTCCAGCCGGTAGCAGCAGCTTCCCCGGCGACCATCGGAGGGGACTAATGTCATGCGACTGAAGACGAACTTTGTCATCAGCGTTGTCTTCATCGCCCTACTCGGGTTCGTCTATTTTTACGAGATCAAGGGGGGAGAGGAGCGCCTTGCTGAAGCCGAGCGTCAGCGTCAGATGCTTGATTTCAGCGATCATGAGGTGCAGCGGTTGACCATTGATCATGGCGACACGTTGTTGGTCGTCGAACGGCAGGAGAATGCTTGGCGCTTGATCTCTCCTGTAGAGACCGATGCCGATGCCGATGCCATCGATCGGTACCTTCGTACCCTGCACGAGATGGAGGTCGAGGGGGATCCGGTACGCGACAATGTGGCCATTGCCGCCGATGCGTCGATCGTTAACCAATACGGCCTTGATGCGCCGCGTCTTCGGGTCCATGTCGGTTTGCTGGCTGACGCCGAGCCGCTGGACAGCTTGCGCTTTGGGGACGATACCCCGACGGATCGATTCACCTACGTGCAACGCAGCGACACGGCCAATCCTGAGATCATGCGGGTGCGAGCGTGGCGCTTTGACAACCTCGACAAATCGGTTTTTGATCTTCGGGACCGGCGCCTGATTGCCTTTGACGCAGATGAAGTGCGTCGTCTGCGCTTGCAACAATCCGACGGACCCGCACTCGAGGCATCACGCGAAACCGGCACATGGCAGCTTCTGACGCCCCTGCCACGCCGCGCCGATGACAGTGGCATCAATGGCATCCTCACCCGTTTGCAGAATGCCAAGACGGAACGAATCGTATACGAAAGTCCGACCTCACAACAGCTCGTCGATGCCGGACTGTCTGCCGAGCAGGAGTCGATTGCGCTGACCCTGTGGATCGGTGATGATCGCGTTGAAAAGCGGCTTCGAGTCGGTGCCAGTCTCGGTGCCGAAGATAACAGTGGTGGCCTGCAGGCGACCGACACGAGTCGGCCTCACATATTCCTCGTCGACTCCACCCTCGTGCGTTCATTGCGGTCGACTGCCGCCGATTTGCGAGACAAGAAGGTCTTCCCAATCGATAGCGATCAGGTCACCGCCATCGCCTTGCACGAGGGGAGTGCCACTGCCTTCTCCGCCCAGCGGGACAGCGCCGGTACGTGGACCTTGCCAGCGACACCCGACCGGGAGGCAAAGACCTGGCGCCTCAACAGTCTGTTGACCGACTTGAACGGACTACAGGCAGTACGCTTCGCCGCCGACGCTGCGACCGAGGCGGAACTCGGCCTGGCGCGATTTGGTCTCGACGCACCCCAATTGTCGATTGTCGTCACTCTTAGTGATGGTACCACGTCACGGCTGCAGATCGGGGACAGCCGCGATGGCGAGGTGTTCGTTCTGAGTGATGAGGTCCTCAGTGTCAACGTCGTCGACGAGGACGCCGTCGAGGGTCTCCATCTCGACCTCGATGATGTGTCACAAGAGCATGCGCCACAGACGAATGGCACAGACGCCGATCCTGCGTCGGCACAATAAGCGTTAGGCCAATACTGTGACCAGGCGGCTGGCTGCCGCCCTTCTCTGTATGTGGGTACAGGGCGCAGAAGCCGCCAAACCCACGCTGACGGCCCGACTCGATACAGCTCAGATCACGCTCGGTGACCCTCTGCACCTGCGTCTCATCGTCGATCGCGATGCCGGACAACGCACGCTGTTTCCGGATCTCGATGAGCAGTTGGCTCCCTTTGTCGTGCGTTCCATGTGGGCAGCAGAAACCACCGATCTCGGCGCCAGCCGATAGCGGGATGAGAGGGTATACGAACTCCGCGCCTACAAGCTCGAGGCTGAATCGGTCCCCGCCGTCGAGGTTCTACTGGTCACCATCGATGGCGACACCCTGCGGCTACAGTCGGAACCGCTGCATGTAGAGCTTGAGCGTGTGCGCGAGCCTGAGGAAGCGGATGAGCTGCGTAGTATCAAGCCACCGCTGCATATTCCAGGTGGTTTGCCTCTGTGGTTGGTAGGTATCCTTGCGGCGACTCTGGCTAGCGCGATCGCCTTGCTGGCGAGACGGTTGTTGCGTCGAGAGCCCCAGTCGTTGGAACCCAGCGTAGCTGTACCCCGTGGCCCTGTGGACTACGTTCGTGAGTTTGCCCGAATCGCTGATATGGGATTGCTGGAGCGTGATGCAACCAAGCTCTACTACACACGGCTGGCAGACGTGATGTGGCGCTTTCTCGAAGAGATCGCTGACATCGTAGCGCTGGACCGCACGACGGCAGAGATCACACTCGATCTACAGCTCTCCGATCGAGTCGATGCGGCGACGGCATGGCAGATCACGGATTTTTTCGAGACAGCCGATCTGCTGAAGTTTGCTCGCGAGGAGCCTCCCCTAGAGGAAGCGCGCTCAGTTCCAGATGCGGGTGCCCGAATCGTTCGCGGGTCGCCGACCTGCGGCGCCAACGCGAGGCTGCGCTGGCGGCCGTAGCGAACGACGACGAAGGGCACTAGGTTGGACGCCGTACGCTTCTCCGAACCTCTCTGGTTGCTGGGAATGCTGCTGTTGCCGTGGCTGGTGTGGCAGCACCTCGCCCATGGGCGGCGCCAGCGGGGTAGCATCCGATTTTCTCATCTCGGTGGCCTCCACCTGCCAGCCAGTCCCTGGGCGCGGCTCCGGCCGCTGCTGTTCGTTGTCCGTATTCTCGGGCTGGGTTGTCTCGTCGCCGCCATGGCGCGACCACAGAGTGGCAACGAGGTTGTCGATGTTTCGGCGGATGGCGTCGACATCATGCTCGTCCTCGATGTGTCGAGCAGCATGCAGGCACGTGACCTGGGATCGGCGAATCGCCTGGACGTCGCCCGCGAGGTCGTTGCGCGCTTCATAGACGGACGCGAAAGCGACCGTATCGGCATGGTGCTCTTTGCCGGCGAGAGCTTTACCCAGTGTCCTCTCACCCTCGACTACGATGTGTTGCTCCAATTCCTCGGTGAGATCCGTATTGCTGAAGAGAGCTGGGACGGTACCGCCATCGGTATGGCGATGATCAATGCCGTCAACCGCTTGCGAGAGCCATCGGGGAGGTCGTCGGCAAGGCCGTGACGACTCGACCTCCGTCGGCAGCGCAGGAAGCCGTGTCGCAATTCTGCTGACGGATGGAGTCAATAACGCCGGCGAGATCGACCCCGGGACGGCCGCCGGGGTTGCCGCCGCCGTCGATGTCCGTTTCTACACGATCGGCATCGGCGCCGAGCGGCGTGGGCCACGGCGCCGAGGGGGTGTCGATTTTGACGAGGAGGTTCTGCGGCAGATCGCCGAGGACACGGGAGGGCAGTACTACCACGCTACGAGTAGCGAGAAGCTCGCAGAGATATACGAAGAGATCGGTCGGCTTGAAACGACAGAAGTAACGAGCCGCATCCATCTCGAGTACTCTGAGCGCTATGCCAGTTCCTGTGGCCAGGATTGCTCGTCCTGCTTGCCGAATTCGTTTTGCGACAGACGCGACTTCGTTCTCTACCCTAATGCTCTGTTAAGGAACGAACCTTGTATTCGGACTCCGATGAATCCCGCCTCGCGGCGTTGGGCGCCTTGCAACCCCGGTTCCCCGGCGCCCGTGATTGCTGATGCGCTTCGCTACACCCGACAACGCCTGGTTGCTGTTGCTGATACCCGTGCTGGCACTATTCGCCTTGTGGGCGACACGACAACGGCAACGTGATCTACAGCGGTTTGTTGGTCCAGAGGTCTCGGGGCGGCTGACGAGAACCGTACGTCGAAGCCGGCAGCAGCTGAAGTCGATCATCATCGTCGTCGGTATTCTACTTCTCGTCATCGCCCTGACGGGACCGCAGTTTGGCGTGCGCCTGGAGATGGCCGAACGTCGCGGCGTAGATGTCGTCGTCGTCCTCGATCTGTCGCGCAGCATGCTTGCTGAGGATGTGAGACCAAATCGTCTGGCGCGGGCCCGACATGCCATCGGCGAGTTGCTCGATGGTCTGCAGGGGGATCGTGCCGGTTTTGTCGTCTTCGCCGCCAACGCCTTTGTGCAGTGCCCGCTAACTCTCGATCTCGGGGCGATGCGGATGTTGTTGACATCTCTTGACGCCGGAGATATTCCGTCTCAAGGCACCTCTCTGGCGCGAGCTCTGGAGACAGCGGGCAAGTCATTTGACGCTGACGATCGACAGTACAAAGTCGTCGTCGTCTTCAGCGATGGGGAAGCGCATGTAGGTGACGCCAGCAGTGCAGCGGCGGCACTGGCCGCCCAGGGCGCGCGCGTATACTGTGTCGGCATGGGTACCACCGAGGGAGATCTGATTCCGCTGCGCGCCGATGACGGCACTCGTTTGGAGTATCACAAGGACCGTGAAGGCAACTATGTGAAGTCCCGTCTCGACGAAACCGCCTTGCGCGCTGTTGCTGCCGCCGGAGAGGGAGCCTACTGGCGCAGCACGCTGGGGGGAAGGGAGTTGCAGGATCTGGTCGATCGTATCGCCGACCTCGAGGACAAAGAACTTGGTGCTGAGCGTTTCACCCGGTACGAGGAGCGCTTCCAGTTGCCACTGTTGGTGGCACTGATCTGTTTTCTGCTGGAGGCGCTGTTGTCGGAACGTGCGCGGGTTCGACGTGAATGGCAGGGACGGTTCGCATGAGGGGATGGCGTCGAGTTCATCGTCTCGTGCCCCTGATCTGTCTGTTCAGCGTGCTGTCAGCCGGCGCCGTCACGGTGGGGGATCCAGTGGCTTCAGGTAGTGCCAAGGCGCTGGCTCATTACCAGGCAGGCCGATACGACGAAGCCTTACGAGCCTACCGAGATGCTCTCGTCGAACGACCGGAATCAGAGGCGCTGCATCTGAATGTCGGCGATGCCCTCTATGAGTTGGGGAAGTACGAAGAGGCTCTGCAGGAGTTCGAACGGGCAGCGACGGCAGCTGATGCCGATTTGTCCGCCCGTGGCTTCTACAACAAGGGCAACACGCAGTTCCAACTGCAGGATTACGGTGCCGCAGTAGAATCATACCAGCAAGCCCTGGACCGGAGTCCCACGGACAACGACGCCAAGGCGAATCTCGAACTCGCCCTGAAGTTGCTGCAGACCCCCCCGCAGCAGCAGCAACAGGGAGGAGGCGGCGACGCGGACCCTGACGACTCGGAGTCAGAGGATGCCGAATCGCCACAGGAACCCGGATTCGAGTCCGACCCGGGTGAGGAGGCCGATCAGGAGCCGCCCCCCGACCCCGGTGAACCGCCAGCCCCTGAAGAAGGGGAGGGTGAGGAACAGGATGAGGGTGAAGAGGGGTCCGAGAGTCAGTCCTCAGAGGAACCCTCGGAGGAGATGGACGAAGAGGAAGCCGAGCAATTGCTCGATGCACTTGCTGATCGAGATGCGCAGTCCCAGCAGCGCCGTTATCGGAGCAAAAGGCGTGGCGATGACACCCAGGACTGGTAGCGTATGAGAAGCCTGAATGTCAGCGGCACTCTGATCATCCTGATCTTGTCGTGGCTGGCGCCAGGCGTGGTACACGCAACGCTCCAGTTCAACGCCACTGTCGATCGGATCAAAGCCTCACAATCCGAGGCGATCCGTCTGACCCTGACCGTGACCTCGACGGAGAGTCTCAACCACGTGCCGTCACCGAAACTGGACCTGACGGCGTTCGACGTCTTTGGACCCTCTGTTTCTACGCGCACCGAAGTCATCAATGGTGGTGTCTCCGTCGCGCGTGAACTCGTGTACACACTCTACGGTCGCAAGGTAGGCCGCTTCCGCATCGGCCACGCCACCATAGAGCTGGGTCAGGGGGGTGAATCGACCCTTTCGACAAAACCGATCGATGTTGAGATCGTCCGGCGCTCGCGGCAGGGTCAGGTACCGGCGGCGGCGGATGCCGACAGACAGACGGTGGAAGACGTGATTTTCGTCCGTGCCGTGGCAGATCGGGATACGGCCTACATCGGCCAGCAAGTGGCGGTCCGTTTCGATCTGTGCTACCGGTTCAATCTACGGGACGTCGGTTTTGCTGAGATTCCGACGTTTACCGGGTTCTGGGTTAAGGAATTATTCGCCGCTCAGCGTCTGTCGCCGAAGGAGGAAGTCATCGACGGCGTCACATTCAATGTCGCTCCTCTGCGCCGTGTTGGGCTGTTCCCAACCAGTGCTGGCACACACACAATCGACGCTATGGCGGTCTCCTGCTCCATTCCCCAAGGCCGCAATCGCGGTAGCCTGTTTGACGCTCTCAGCCTGCTCGATGATCCGATTTTTGCCCGTGAACAGAAAGTGCTGGTGCGCAGTGGGCCGATAGCCATCGAAGTGCTGCCGTTGCCTGAGGCATCCCGTCCAGTTGCGTTTGCCGGTGCTGTCGGTCGTTTCAGCATCCGAGCCGAGGTCAAGCCCCAACAGGTCAACGTCGGTGACCCGGTGACGATGCGGATCGACATCGAGGGGGATGGCAATGTGCAGTCGATTCCCGAACCTGAGATCAGACCCCGCGGCTTCGAGGTCTACCCACCGTCGGTGGAGTTGGAGGAACGACAGACATCGAGTGGCGCCTATGGCGCTCACAAGAAGCTGGAATATATCCTGATCCCCGAGCAGGGAGGTCGGCTGCAGATCCCAGCCATAGCGGTCTCGTATTTCGATCCAGAAGTGGGTCGGTATCAGACCGCTTCGACGGCCGCATTTGATATCCTGGTCGATGCCGGAGACAGTCAGCACGAGGAGGCGCCGACATACGATCTGACGCGCAGGGAAATCCAACAGCTTGGGCGGGATATCCGCCATATTAAACCGGGTGAAATGGCGTCAGGGTCGAGTCAACCTCTGTACCGCAGTGGCCAGTACTGGGTGTTACATGGTCTGTTGCCCCTGGCCTACGTCGGTCTGCTGGCCTCTCAGCGGCATCGACGCCGCCTTGAGGGGGACGAGGCCTATGCGCGGCGACGGCGGGCACGGGGTGAGGCGACGAAACGGCTGTCGGTGGCGGCGGCGTACGTCGAGCATAGCGAGGGGTTCCACGGGGCTCTGCGGGAGGCGTTGGTCAGCTATATCGCCGATCAACTGAATCGCTCCGCCCCTGGGCTGACACGCCAGGCTTGCCGTCAGTTGTTGACTGAGAGTGGTCTTGACGCGCAATTGGTCGAAGGCATCGACGGGCTACTCGAGCGCTGTGAATTCGGCCGATTTGCTCCTAGCCAGAGTGGGGTCGCCCAGCGCCAGGCACTGCTGAGCGAGGGCGAAGATCTGGTCGAACGTCTGCGGGAGGCCTTGTCGTGATGCACGTGCTGCTGTTGCTGTTGCTGGGCGTGGTTACGACGCCTGGGGCGGCCCGGGCGCAGTCAGCTGCGGCGGGGCTCTACGACGAAGGCAACAGTCTTTACCGTGCGGCAGACTTCGCCGGCGCCAGACAGCGTTATCTTGCCGCCGTCGAAACAGGCAGACGGGATGTCCGCCTGTTTTACAACCTCGGCAACGCCTGCTTCAAGTCGGAGCACCTTGGGGAGTCGGTACTCTGGTATGAACGAGCGCTGCAGCTCGATCCCCGCGACGAGGATGTCCTTGCCAATCTGCGCTTCGTTGTCCGTGTCAAACGCGATCAGGATCCAGAGCAGGTGGGCGCAGGCATCTACGCCGTCTATCTGTGGCCAACGCTGAATGAGCTATTCGTGATGACCAGTCTTGGGCTGCTGGGACTGTTCCTTGTAGCCTGTTGGCGTTTGTGGTGGCGACCGGGTATGTACGCTGAGGTCACCCTCATCGTGTTGTCCATATGCGTGTTGGGTAGCGGGCTGTTCACCGGTGCGCGGTTGCAGCGACAACTGACGAGGACCGAAGCTGTAGTTGTCACCGAGGAGGGGACGGCACGAAGTGGTCCCGAAGTGGGTCAGACACCGGTGTTCGTCGTGCATGAAGGAACAAAAGTGGTCGTCGAGCGTCGGGAGGCTGGCTGGCTGCTCGTGCGTCTGGCCAACGGCCTGGGTGGTTGGCTGCCCGCAGAAGTCGTCGCAGTCATTTAGCTGCGTCACCGGAACTTGGTTGTCGTGCCGCAGTGGCATCCGTATTATAGAGCACGTCTCCCACCCCCACAGTCGCCCACAATCTCTGAAGCTTTCAGGACACCCGTGAGATATCTGCTTACCGGAGGTGGAACCGGCGGCCACGTCTATCCTGCGCTGGCGGTGGCCGATGAGTTGCGTCGTCGTGACCCCGAAGCGCAATTCCTCTACGTCGGTGTACGGGGTCGTCTCGAAGAGAGCGTCGTGCCCGCCCGCGGTTATCGGTTGAGCTTTGTACGGGTCCGTCCCTTTCCTCGGTCGAAGTCACTACTCGCCCTGATCTGGTTTGTCATGCATCTGGGTCTCGGCATTCTCGGCGCCGCCTTTCTGCTCTTGCGTTTTCGTCCCCATGTCATCTTCGGTACAGGCGGCTTTGTCAGTGCCCCCGTCATGTTTGCCTGCGGCGCGTTACGGAAAATCGGCCTGTGCAGTTCACGGCTCTTCGTGTACTCACCGGATGCCCAACCAGGCCTGTTGAATCAGATTGCCGGGCGACTGGCAGATCGGGTCGGTGTCGTCTTTGAGCAGGCGGCGCGCTGGTTCGATATGAAACGAGTGGCCATCGTCGGGTTTCCAGTGCGCCGTGAGCTGCTGGATCTGGACCGAGATGCCGCACGTATCTCCCTAGGGATCCCGGGTGACCGTTTCGTCGTGCTTGCATTCGGCGGATCTCAAGGATCTCGTGTCATCAACCGTGCCGTCGTCGACGCCCTGCCACATCTGCACGGCAGACGAGGAGAAATATTCGTCTTGCATGGCACCGGCAGGATCAGCAGCGATGGGTATGACGCCGTCGCCGATACCGAGACGGACGTAGCCGCTCTTGGCCTGGTCGATCTCGATTCATGGTATCGTCGTTACGAGTATTTCGATCAGATCGAATTGGCCTATGCCGCCGCCGACGTCGTCGTCTGTCGCGGTGGGATGAGCACTTTGACCGAAGTCGGCGTCGCCGGGCTACCGGCCATCGTCGTGCCCCTGTCGACGGCCGCCGAAGACCATCAGGCCGTCAACGCCCGCGCTCTTGAGCGCGCCGGTGCCGCTCGCGTGTTGTTCGAGGAAGCTGCATGGGGGGGGGATCAGGATGCTGGTGTCAATCTGGGTGTTCCCGGGAAGAACCTGGCGGCAGTCGTTGTTGAACTACTAGAGGCTGGTTCCATCCGGAAGGACATGGCGACGGCGGCGCGTCAGCTGCAGCGACGGGACAGCCTGGAGCTCATCCTGCAGGAAATCGACACCCTCGTACAGGGTCGTCGGGCGAGACCACTGGCTCTCGAGTTTCCCGTCTCCGACAGTGGACCACCTGCCGATCCGAATCGATTGTTGCATTATGTGCGCAATCGCCTACAGGAGGTCGGGGGTGTGGAAGGACTGTGCCCCAGGGAGTTGGCCTATCTACGCTATCAGGCCGACCGTTATCTGGCCTCCGAGGGTTTCTACGAGATCCCCCTCGGTCGTCGCAACGTAGGCGTCAAGCTCGTCGGCATGCTGCATTATGAGGAGCGCATCGATCTGGTGTTGACCCTACTCGGCGATCGTCGCCCGGCTTCCGCCTTGCAGCGCTGGGCGGGGGGGGACTATCGCCACCCCGGAATCCTGCGGCGCAATGCGATCGAGTTTCCACTGACCACAATAGGGCTCGATCGCTGTGGAGCTGCGGCGCGAACGGCTGTGCTCGATGCCCTTGCGACGGATCCTTACTTTGAAGTCAGAGCCGCCGCCGCAAGATTGCTCGGCGCCCAGGTCCAACCTGGGGACGTCGAAGTCGAAGCCGCTCTGTGTGCCGCCCTCGCGGATCGCACCGACGCCGTCCTCGTAGAGGTATTGTGCGCCCTGGGGCGTATGGGCATTCGTCCTGCGCTACTGGATCTCCTGCGACCGTTCTACGTGCACCACGACTGGCGCTGTCGCCAGGAGACCGTCCACGCCCTCGACCGGCTGTTGGAGCGTGGCGTGTTGCGCAGCGAGGAGGTGGCGGCGGATATTGAGCAGATCCTCTCTACGTCACCGAATTTTGAACCGATCTTCCCGCTGAAGAATAGTCTCGAGTCTCTCGCCCTGCGGATCCACGATGGGCGGGCGAGAGAGAACGCTGCCAACGGCAATACGGCGGCCCACGTTAATTGAGTTAGAGAACGGACCCGTGCTCTACTACCTCGGAACCTATCTGCAACACAGTGGGGAGGCTCTATCCTTCTTGCGCCTGCTCGACTCGATCAGTTTCCGCGCCATCGCCGGGGCGATTACGGCGCTGCTGTTCACAATTGTTTTTGGGGATCGTATCATCCTCGGACTCTATCGGCGAGGCAGCCGGGACACAAAGCGCAGCTTCGATTTCGCCGTCACCGGAACACGGGCGCCCAAGACCTATGGCGGTCCACTACTGGTCGCCGCCGTGCTGGCGAGCGCCCTCCTGTGGTGCCAGCTGCACGAGGGTTTCGTTTTAATGACCTTGTCGGCGGTGGTTTGGTTTGCCGGACTGGGTTACATCGACGATCACCTGAAGGTTCGCCACGGCACCAGCGACCGCGGCCTGTCAGAGTCGGCAAAGCTGGTCCTGCAATTTCTATTCTCTCTCATCTTCGGCATCATCTACGTCCTCGAGCCGTTGTCACCGCTGCCTGCCGGTCTGGCAACTCAGCTCTACTTGCCTTTTATCAAGACGCCGGTTCTCGATCTCGGGTGGGCGTATGTTCCGTTCATCATGTTTACCGTCGTCGCCATTGCCAACTCGGTGAACATCGCCGACGGGATCGATGGCCTCGCCGTCGTTCCGGTGGCTTTTGCTGTCGCCGTCTACGGGACCTTTGCCTACGTCGCCAGCCACGCGCGGATCGCTGAATTCCTCATCTTTCCCTCCATGCCTGGTGCCGGCGAGGTGGCCGTCATCTGCTGTATCGTTTTCGGCGCCTGCCTCGGGTTCCTCTGGTTCAATTCCTACCCGGCAAATGTCATCATGGGTGATACTGGCTCTATGGCTCTGGGAGGGCTCTTGGGAACGGTCGTGGTCCTGGTCAAGCAGGAGTTCTTGTTCTTGCTGGTCGGCGAGGCGCTCTCCGTCATCATTCAGGAGAAGATCGGCCTGCGTTGGTTGGGGCGGAGATTCTTCCGCTCAGCCCCGATTCACCATCACTTTCAGGCGCAGGGGCTGGCCGATACCAAAATCGTCATTCGCTTCTGGATCGTCGCTGGCATTCTGGCCCTGATCGGGCTGGCGACGTTGAAGATCCGCTAGAGTATCCGCAGACCATTACCAGCATCGTGCCGATGCAGACGGTGATCCACAGAGGGATGCCGTTCTCATCGCCATTGAACACAGTGCGGGAATAGCGCCGGTATTCACTCGCGATCAACAGATAAGCAGGCCATGGAGATGATGATGGCGATAACGAGAAACGTGTAGCCCAGATCGACAGGCTCCAGGGCGAGCAAGCACGCTGTAGACAATAATGCCCACACCCAATGAGCCGATCGCCATCGAGGACAAGGCCTCGACAATCGATACTTGGGCGAAGATGACCAGGAGCGGTACGCTGATGATGAGATGCAGCCACATCCCAGAGTAGGCATAAAAGAAGGATGGGCGTTCGAGATACGCAGTACCTATAAGGAACTGCGAAAAGGATTGACTATCAAAGGGCTCCGCGAGAATTGGGAGCCCGTGGAAGTATCGCGTCGAACCGATGTCAAGTAGGTGGGCGGGTTGGGATCGACGCCTTTGCCTCAGGCGGCCGTCGCCAGGGCTCGACGGCGACCGGCTTTGGCGGGATCGGCGCGTTCTGTACCCACTTCATCGCTGACGATTTTACGCGCCGATTGCCGCTCCAGGAAGCTGACCAGTTGGAAGCAGCCCTGCTGAGACTCACAGAAGGCAATGGATATGGCGTAGACGGTGCCACGTTCGTCGCGACTGTGTTCTCGGCAGGAGACGACGCGTGCGCGGAGGCCACAAAATAATTCACGTATGTGGTCATGTGAATCAGCGGATAGATTGTTGGACAACGATATACGTAGATTCAACTTAGTGGATCTGGAACGGCCCTTCGCGCTGCTTCCTAGACGAATGGGATCGGCGCATTGAGGTTCATCTCAAGGTATTCGGCATCTGGGCGCTGTCTGGTGTAGACTTGAGCGCCGCCACCGCTGAGGTTGATGATGATAGCATTTGCCTGCTGCTGGGGGCAACAAGGTGTCTCGCGCCAGGTGACGATACCCCGCAGGCAGACGCTGATCCGGTGTGTGATGCGCCGGGCATTGTCGTCCAGCTGGTTCTGGTGGCTCTACAAGCAGGACCGGCAAGCGGCCACGCAGGCGACCACCGCCACGGATTTCACTGGAAAAACTGTATGAACCGTGGCCTGAACCCTGATGCATGCTGCGGACCGTCACCGGCGTCCCTTTTCGGGGCCGCAGGTCTCCGGGTGCGTCGAAGCACATCAGTCCACTTTTGCTCATGTCCTGTAAGCGTCCATGATAGGCACCTGCCTCCACTCTGGGATCGTCGAAACGAAGCAGAAAGCTCTGTCCGATTTCGATACCGTGGGGAAATGCGTGCGGAGTCCCTTGTTGTCAGCCATGTTCAAGCTCCTACCCATATCGATTAATGCAGCGAGTACCTCAGTCGCCAGTCGCGACGCCCTCCCCACATGGTGTTCCGGTCTTGTTATTATGGATCGGCGCATCGGACAAATTCTTTAATGGCTCACCCGTGATTACTACTTCGTCATGAGCCGACAGCGTCTATGAGCCCACCTCGTCAGACAGACGCTCCGACTGCCGTCTCTGCAGAGGATCGAGCGGTTCTACCGTTATTGGCGGGAGAGGTCGCGGCTCTACCCATCGACAAGCTGATCGGCGTCGGTGTTCGCCGGGCTGCCGTCCTGCGCGAAGCTGGAGTGGAAACCATTGTCGACTTGTTGACGCGAATTCCTCGTCGCCATCTGGATCGCAGTCGGATCGTCTCCGTTGCCCAGGCCCCCGTCGGCGAAGAGGTGACTTTGATCGCCGAGGTTCGGGCCGTGCAGGCGCCGCCGCCATCACGTCGGGGCAGGCGCGGCCCGCCCTTCTCGATCGACGTCGCCGATGACACGGGATCGCTTCGCTGCGTCTGGTTTCAGGGCGGCCGTTATCACACGTTTGAACCCGGGGACGTCATCGCACTTAGTGGTCGCGTCGAGCAGTTTCGCGGTCAACGGCAAGTCTCTCATCCGGAATACGAATTCGTTCACGACGACGGCGAGGGGGAGTTGTTGCACACCGGTGGTGTCGTCCCCTTGTACGGATCCAGCGCTGAAATGAAGGAACGCGGTCTTCGTAGTCGTGGATTTCGGCGCCTGATCGCGGCAGCGTTGAAGGCGTGGGTGCCGCATATAGAGACTCAGCTGCCTGCCGGCGCGGAGGCCCGTCACGATCTCATGCCACTGGGTGAGGCTCTCTGGGGGGTGCACTTCCCTGCCGATCTTGTGCACGCGGAGCGTGCTCGCCGACGGTTGGCCTTCGAGGAGCTGTTTCTGCTGCAGCGCGAACTGGAGAACCGTCGACGGGCGCTGTGCGCACAAGAGGGGGCGTCCTTTGCTCGGAGCGTCGATCTGGTGCCACGGTTGCTACAGAGCCTGCCCTTTGAATTGACCGGGGCGCAGCTGCGCTGCATCGATGAAATCGGTCGTGATCTGGCGGCGACGGCGCCGATGCGTCGTTTGCTCCATGGGGATGTGGGCTCCGGGAAAACCCTCGTCGCCGTGTGTGCCGCCCTGTGCGTCGTCGAACAAGGTTGGCAGGTGGCTGTTATGGCGCCCACCGAGATTCTCGCTGAGCAACACTTTCACAACGTGCGGCGCCTGCTTGCAGCCGTCGGCCTGGAGGATGTCGTTCTATTTAAGGGCGGCGCTCGTGCTGCTCTCAAGCGAGAGCTGCTCCATGGATTGGCCAGTGGGGCGACCCGTCTTGTGGTGGGCACGCACGCGCTGATCGAGGATGATGTCGAGTTTGCTCGCCTCGGACTGGCCATCATCGACGAGCAACATCGCTTCGGGGTCGCTCAGCGGGCGCGACTGTCGAGCAAAGGAGCGGGTATCGATCTGATGATCATGACGGCGACGCCCATTCCCCGTTCCCTGGCGTTGACTCTATATGGTGATCTGTCCGTATCCGTGATCGACGAGTTGCCGCCTGGTCGACAGCCGGTGCGTACCGCCATACGCGAGCCGGCTCGAAGGGATCGCATCTTTGGTTTTGTTGCCGATCAGGTCCGGGCAGGGCGTCAGGCCTACGTCGTCTACCCATTGATCGAAGACTCGGAGAAGAGCGATCTGACGTCGGCTGAGGCTGGCTTCGAAGAGCTGTGCCGCGAGTGGCTTGCCACCTGCCGCGTTGAGTTGATCCATGGACGCCTGCCGGCACAACAGAAGACTGATGTCATGGCACGCTTCGCGGCGGGGGAGGTGGACGTGCTCGTGTCGACGACGGTCATCGAGGTCGGTGTCGATGTGGCCAATGCTACGGTCATGGTCGTCGAACACGCCGAGCGTTTCGGTCTGTCGCAGCTGCACCAGTTGCGCGGACGTGTGGGGCGCGGCACTGATGATGCCTACTGTATCCTCATCGCATACCCCACCGATGGTGGGGAAGAATGGCGACATCGACTTGAGGCTTTATGTGAAACATCTGATGGATTTATATTGGCCCGCAAAGATTTAGAGCTACGCGGACCTGGAGAAGTCCTGGGGACCAGACAGGCCGGCATGCCAGAGCTGCGAATCGCCCAACTGCTCAAGGATGAAGATCTGATGGAACCGGCTCGCTCCGAGGCGCTTCGGGAACAAGTGGGCATGAGTTGAAACGGAGTCGGGGCGTTTGGTTCGTGTCGCTGGCGACGGCGTCGTCGCTGCTCGGCGACCAGATGCTGTACGCCGTCTTGCCGACGATCTATGCCGATCTGGGACTACAGCCGTATCAGGTCGGTGTCCTTCTGTCGGCAAACCGCATCGTCCGCCTCGTCACGAATCACCTGGCTGAGCAAGGATCCCGGCGTTGGAGTCTGGCGTGGTTGCTCGTCGTCGCGCTGGTGACGGGGGCGTTGCTCAACATTGCCTACGGTATGGTTGCCTGGTTCCCAGGTCTTTTGGCGGCGCGAATCCTGTGGGGGGTTTGCTGGTCTTTCATCCGCCAGATCGGCTTGATGACGGTGGTTGATGCTGCAGCCGAAAGTCCCACCGGCAGCGCCCATCTGGGGCGGGCGATGGGGTTCTACAGCGGTATTTCCCGTCTCGGGTCCATCTCCGGCAATCTGCTCGGAGCTCTCGGGCACGATCTGCTTGGATTTTCATCGACTCTCTTCATTTTTGCTGCCGCATCCCTGGTCTGCGTGCCCCTGGGTCCCTTGTCACGTGCCGGGTTGCCGCGCACTCGGCCGTCGGACACACAGTCCTCGGGACCTATCAAGCCAGGGTTGCTGGTGTGTGGTTTCGCCAGCGGCTGTGTCGGTCAGGGGTTGATCGCCGCGACGTTGGGCGCCGTTCTGGGTGCGCGACTGGGGGATGTCGACCTCGGGGGTGCCCTCGGTCTGGGCGTGGCGAGCCTCACCGGCGTGCTCCTCGCATCGCGCTGGGTGGCCGATCTGCTGGCGCCCGTCCTCGGCCACATTGCCGATCGCGTTGGGCGGCGGCGATCGGGGGCGGTGTACTTCGCAGCCGGTGCAGCGGTTCTGGCTCTGGCGGCAGCACCACAAGTGCCAACGTCGGTGATGGTCCTCGCCATCCTCGCATTTTACGTTACTGCCACCGGCGTTGCCGTGGTGCTGCAGGCCGAGGCCGGCAGTGGCGGTTCGCGTCGGGTCGCTTCGTATGTAACGGCCTCTGATTTCGGTTCCGCCGCCGGTCCAAACCTTGGTTGGCTCCTGCTTCAGTTGGGGGGTGCGGAGGGCGGTGTCTTTCTTCTCGGCGCCGGGGTCTACGCGCTGGCTGGTATCGCTGCTTGGTACACCCTTGACGACGGTTCTGCAGACCTATGACAGAAATCCAGCCTCTGATCCACCCATCGGAGTTCGTTGGCCTCGATGGCCTCACCCACCTGTGTACGGGGGGTGAAGCCCCCTGGTTGCGTGAATTCGAGGGGGTTTATGCTGAATTTTCCCAACTCAAGAGCGGTGGATTGGCGGGACGTGAGCAAGTCTATCAACGTGGTGAGGCGTGTCGCGCGTCTATGGGACGACTCTGGGGGGTGACGGCCCAGCGCATCGGATTTTTGCCGTCGGCTGCGGAGGGAATGAATTGGCTTGCCCGTGGCTTGGACTGGCGTGCGGGTGACAATGTGGTCACCGACAACCTCGAATTTCCGTCGGTGGCCTACGCCTGGCGGCAATTGGAGGCACTCGGTGTCGAGGTGCGGATGGTACCACACAGAGACTGGCGCGTCCACGAGGCGGATCTGATCGATGCCGTCGATGAGCGTACGCGGGTCCTCGCTGTCAGCCAGGTCAGCTTCTACACGGGCCAGAATCTCGATATCACCGGCCTCGCCGAAGGCTTGCGATCCCACTCCGAGACGTGCCTGCTCGCCGTCGACAGTACCCACGCCGCCGGGGTTGTTGAGGTGCCCGCAACGGTGACGGATCTGTGTGTGAGCAGCAGTTACAAGTGGCTGCTGGCCACCCATGGAACCGCACCCTGTTATGTCAGCGAGCGTGCGTCCTCGGTGGTGGATGACAGCTGTTTCGGCTGGCACAATCTGGCGGTATGGCCGCCGCAGGGCGCCGAGCGGGCGCCGACGGTCGCTGTGAAGCCGATGCCGCAACGACTGGAGCCCGGAAATCCCGCCATGGTCGTCATCCTGTTTCTCGAGCGTGCCCTGCAACGGCTGCACGACATTGGCACGAAGGCAATCCAGGACCACGCCTGGGATCTCTCCGAGCGCGTCGAATCCGGTCTCCGAGCGCGTGGTCGTATGGTCATTTCACCCTCAGTTCGAGGGGCGCGCTCCGGCAATACCTGTTTTCTCGACGAGGACGCCGCCGGGCTGACCCTGCGTCTTGCTGGTCAAAATGTCCTTGTCTGGGGTGAGTATGGACGAGTGCGTGTTTCCGGACATCTCTATAACAGTGATGGCGACGTAGACCGTTTCCTCGAGGTGCTCGACGAGGTGGGCTGAAAATCCTCTTGCAGCGCAAAGAAGTGTTGACATAGTGCACATTTGAATAGTATACTGATGTGCACATGATATGGTGCCTGCACAACAGCGAAGGCATCGTGCGTTAACAGCCACCTGCAGGAGGGAGTTACATCATGGATCAGTTCGATCGCGAACGCGTTGAGCGCGCCGCTCGCATCTATGCCAGCAACCGCGACGCCGGTCTCGCTCTGGGCATTGCACCCGGTAGCTTCGGTCGGCTCTGTCGTCGATATGGTATCGAAACGCCCCAGGCACGTCGCAAGCGCAAGGTGCCAGCCCTGGCGGCATAGCGCCCGCGTCATTTGGTAGCGTCCCATACTTATTGTGAGTCCCCATTCCCCATCCGAGTCAGCAGGAGTTCTCGACTGATGCAAACAAAATGCGTCAATAAGGTGGTTCTCGTGGGCAATCTCGGTGTCGATCCCGAGACTCGGTTCACTCCCAGCGGTACACAGGTTACGACGGCCAGCCTGGCCACGAACGAGACATGGAACGATCGCAACGGTGAGCAACGACGGCGTACCGAGTGGCATCGGCTCGTGCTCTGGCGGCGCCTGGCTGAGGTTGCCGGTCAGTACCTGAAGAAGGGGAGTAAGGTGCGTATCGAGGGTCGATTACAGACCCGCAGTTGGGAGGATGACCGCGGGCAACGGCACTACGTCACCGAAATCGTCGTCGGTGACCTGAAACTTATCGATGGTGCCGGTGGTCCGGGCGAACTCGACCTCCTCTACGGCCGTGGTGGCCATGGCCGCGGCGGCGCCGAGAATACGGACAGTCTGGTGAGCGCGGGGGCCATGGACGAGGGTGCCGACGACGAGGACGACGGACTTCCGTTTTAGGCGCGACGATTTTTTGCGCGCGGAAGCGCTCCGTCATCATAAACAAACCGCCCGCTGGCTTTGTCGTTTCGACAGGCCAGCGGGCGGTCGCGTTTTGTGCTAGCGACTGCGCTGTAAGTTGGTCGCTACTTGTTTGGTTGTGGCGTCACGCGCAGGTACGGCTTGATCGCTGTGAAACCCTTGGGAAACTTACTCTTCGCCTCCTCATCAGAGACTGCGGGTACGACGATGCAATCGTCACCATCCTGCCAGTTTGCCGGCGTCGCCACACTATAATTGGCCGTCAGTTGCAGCGAATCGACGATGCGAAGGATCTCGTCGAAATTGCGTCCTGTCGAAGCCGGGTAGGTGAGGGTAAGCTTCACCTTCTTGTCGGGACCGATGACGAACACGGAGCGTACCGTCAGATTGTTGAGGGCATTGGGGTGGATCATATCGTACAAATCGGCCACGACGCGATCCGGGTCGGCAACCAGGGGAAAGTTGACAGACGTGCCCTGCGTCTCGTTGATGTCCTGGATCCAACCGTTGTGTGAATCCACTGGATCGACACTGAGTCCCATGACCTTGACGTTGCGCTGATCGAATTCCGGCTTCAATTTGGCTACCGTGCCCAGTTCCGTCGTGCACACAGGTGTATAGTCGGCGGGATGGGAAAAGAGGATCGCCCAGCCGTCGCCGATCCATTCATGGAAACTGATCTTGCCCTCAGTGGTTTCGGCGGTGAAATCCGGTGCCTCGTCGCCCAAACGGATTGCCATGATCTTGACTCCTGGTGAATGAAGAAAAAGGGGATAGAGCGAGTATGCATTCGACCGATTGGAATGGTTTGCAGTCAGGTAGAATAGAAAGACAGCCCCGCCTGTCAACGAGGGTCGTCGTGGCGGCGCTCACTTTCATGGTGATGGGCCTCTTCCCCATGCCCTCCCATGCATGGTGGGGGAACAGCCACGGGATCATGACCCAGGCCGCAGTATTGGCACAGCCGCAGGAAGTACCCGCCTTTTTTCGGAAGTCCGCTGACGCCGTCGCCCACATGTCTTTCGATCCAGACATCGCCAAGAATCGCGCCGCATCCAACCTCTATGATTCCGAGTTTCCGGAGCACTATTTTGATCTAGAGCTACTCAAGGGGGAAGAGGCGCCAGACAAGCGTCACGCCTTTATCGAGTTATGCAACCGTCTCGGTGTCGGTCCCAGCGACGTTGGATACGCGCCATACGCGATCACGGAGTCTACACAGCGCTTGATGATTGCCTTCGCCGAGCACCGGAAGTGGCCGGACAATCAGATGATCCAGTCCAAGATCCTGGTCTATGCAGGAATCCTCGCCCATTACGCCGAGGATCTCGCTCAACCCCTTCATGCGACCATAGATTTCGATGGTCGGCTCAACGATGCGGGCGAGAAGGAGCAAGTCGGCATTCATGAGGCGATGGACTCCATCATAGAGCGCCTCGAGATGAAGCCCGACAAGCTTGCGCTCGAGGTCTCTGTCGCTGCCATCGAGGGAGATCTGTTCGCTGCCGTGCTCGCCCAGGCATACGAGAGCAACGGCAAGGTGGACGATCTCTACGAACTGGCGGAGGGCCTCGATCCGGTGTCGGAACAGGGCAAGCTCTTCGCCGAGGAACGAGCCCGACGTGCCGTCGCCTTCACGGCCAGACTGTACCTGACGGCATGGCAACGGTCCGCGGCGGTACGTCTTCCGGGATGGCTGGAGCGGTGACGGAACAAGGGTGCCGGAATCGCCAGCAACGCCTACGTCAGCGTCTGAGCGAGGCCAAGGTCGACGCTGTTGCCATCGTCCACCCCCTGGAGATCTACTACTTCACAGGCGTGCTCTTGCCCGAGCAATTTCCCGGGCAGCCGGCACTGCTGTGGATAGAGACCGGAGGGGAGAGTTGGCTGGCGGCGCACAGCGACGCTGGCGAGCCATTGGTTGATGCGTGTTACACCTATGACTGCAGTGTCGGTGGTACGATCAATTCTTTCATGCGTACACAACTCAGCGAATTGGTCTGCAAGCAGCTCCAGGCGCGGGGCACCAGCGCCATGCGCGTCGGCTACCAGCGTGAATTCATGCCGAAGATGCTTGCCGATCACGTAGACAGAGGTGTTGGCGGCTCAGTTGCGTGGATCGATATGGACGAGGTCCTGCAGCAGATGCAGGAAGTCAAAGACGACGACGAAATCGAGCTGCTACGCAAGGCCGTGCAGATCGATCTGGCAGCGTATGACGCGGCGCAGAAGGTGATCGCACCCGGTGTCAACGAGCTGGAAGTCCTCGGGGCGGCGCAACAGGCGGCGCATCTGGCAGCGGGGGAGAAAGTCTTCCATGACGGCGACTACCAATGCGGTCAGCTCGGCGGCTTTGCCCGCGATCGACGCATCGAAGAAGGTGAACTCTACATCATCGACGCCTGGGTCACCTACCGGGGGTACTGGGCAGACCTGTGCCGCACGTTTGCTGTCGGTGAGGTGACAGAATTGCAGGAGTCGATCTACCAACATCTGCGCGCTTTCCATGACGGTATCGGCAACTATCTGCAACCGGGCAAGGACAGCCGCGAGTGCGCCAAAGCCATGGATGCCTACATCCGCGAACATCCAGCCCTTGCAGACGCAGGTCTGGGCCACCATGGGGGGCATACAATCGGCCTGCGGGCGCATCAGATGCCCGATGTCAACGCCACGCGTGGTGGCATCTTTCAAGTGGGCAACGTCGTCTCCATCGAGCCGGGTTCGTACATACCCGAGGCACGCGCCGGGGTCCGACTGGAGAACATGTATCTGATCACAGAGTCAGGGCCGGAGAATCTCTCGGTATACCCAATGAACATTCGCCTGCAGAGTTAGGTCACCACCAGCCTACGCCGTGATTCGATAGCCGCCGACTTCGAGACCTTCGGCAAAGACCTTTGGCTCCACGTCGAAGCCTGTTCCCGGTGTATCGGGGACGACGAGGCATCCGTCTTCCATAATCCAGTCGTCATCGATGACACCGGGAACACGGGCAGGACTGGCTTCCAACAATTCGTAGTTGGCCACCGAGGCAGCGAAGTGAGCGTGGGCGTAACGCTCGATATAACTGCCCCACGTGTGCGGCGCGCACCGACCACCCCAGCCCTCGATGGTTGCCGCTGTCTGCCGCCACCAGCTAAGTCCCAGTGCGTGGAAGTCGTGCTGCACGACATCGATCCAACCATCGCGCACCAAGTCGAAGAAATAGGGGGGCGGGGCAAACTCCCCGTCCGCAACCAGAGTGTCCCAGTTGTTTTCCTCTATGAACATCTTCAAGGCCTCGTTGAGGGCGCGGTCTTCGGCGAAGGGCTCCTCGAACCAGTAGAGATCACAGTCGGCGCACAACTCCAGTGTCCGCATTGCTGTGTTGAGGGTATTCCCCATGTTCGCGTCGATCATGATCTTCGCCTCGACGCCGGCTGCCTCGCGTACCGCCTTGACGACGAGGGCGTCGCGCCGCAACCCCGGATCGGTATCCATCCAGCGGGCACCGCGACCGACCTTGATCTTGAAATGGCGATAACCGTGCTCCCAGCCGCTGGTCACTTCAGCGTCAAACAGGCGCTTGGCACCATCGTCGTCGAGTTCCAGATCGTCGATGTATATCGATGCGTCATAAAGTGGCACCCGGCGTGAACCACGGGCTCCCAGCAACCGATACAGCGGCATGTCGAGGAGGCGGGCAACCAGATCCCAGAGTGGGAGATCGATGTTCCTACCCTCTTCCGTACAACCTTCGGGAAGGCGGAACAACTCGCCCACGGTGCGCCCCACCAACGGCTCCGCTTCCTGCAACGACAGGCGTGACCAACTGATGCCATGGCTGCCCCCGGAAGTGCGCAGACGGACGACGGGATCGCTGACCCGTGGCCCATGGGTAGGGATCCGGGCGTTGTAGCCGATCTCCCGCGGGCGCTTTCCGTGTAGCGTGATCTTCTCTATGCAGTCGATGCGTTCAGCGTAGATGTCGTCCAGTCGAGACTCGATATCGGCGTCGCTCATGATCCGGCCTCGACGGCCCTAGTCCGGCTTATATCCCAGGCTGGGTCCCAGCCACCGCTCGACCTCGTTCTGTGCCATGCCTTTGCGCAGCCCATAATCCGTCACCTGGTCATGCCCCACGGGGCCTACGGAGAAGTACCGTGATTCCGGGTGCTGAAAGTATAACCCTGAGACCGATGCGGCGGGCAACATGGCGAAATTTTCGGTAAGGGTGATACCCGTGAGGGACGGGGCGTCGAGCAGTCCAAAGAGTGTGCCCTTCTCGGTGTGGTCGGGACAGGCTGGATACCCAGGTGCTGGACGGATGCCACGATAACGTTCGCCGATCAATTCTGCCTTTGACAGATCTTCGTCGAGTCCAAAACCCCAGTCGCGGCGCGCCTGTTCATGCATTTTTTCTGTCAGGGCCTCGGCGAAACGATCCGCCAGTGCTTTGACCATGATCGATGAGTAGTCATCGTGATCGGCCGCCAGTTGTCGGGCACGTTCGTCGGCTCCCAGGCCGGTGGTTAGGGCGAAGGCACCGATGTGATCGGCGCTTTCGACATCATGGGCGACAAAGTCTGCCAGGCAGAGCATCGGTGCCTCCTCATCACGCTTGCGCCGTTGCTGCCGCAGAAAATGAAAGCGTGATATCTCCCGTGCGTGCTCGTCGAAAAGCACGACATCGTCGCCATGAGCAGCGGCAGGGAAGAATCCGTACAGCGCCCGTGCCTGAATCCAGTTTTCGTCGACAATACGCGCCAACAGATTCTGGGCGTCCTGGTGCAGGGCTCGCGCCTGTTTGCCTTTTTCGTCATCCGCCTCCAGCAGTTGCGGGAACCCACCGCGCAACTCCCAGGCATGAAAAAAGGGTGCCCAGTCGATGTAATCAACCAACTCTGTGAGTGGCACCGGATCGAGGAGCCGGGTGCCGGTGAATGCTGGCGTCGCCACAGTATCGCTGGAAAAGTCAGGACCCAGGCGGCGCTCGCGAGCCTGTTCGAGGGGCATCAAGTCGCGTGTCTGTCCGCCGCCACCACTTTCGAAAGCGATCAAGGCGCGCTGTTGCTCGCTTCGGTTTTCCTCGATCAAGCTCTGCGCGTCCTTACCGACGAGGCGGGATACGACCGAGGGAGCCCGCGACGCGTCGACGACGTGCAGCGTCGCCCCATCGTAGGCAGGGGCAACCTTTACCGCCGTGTGCTTGCGACTTGTCGTTGCCCCACCGATCAGCAAGGGAAGTTCGAAATTCTGCCGCTGCATCTCGCGGGCGACGTGGACCATCTCGTCCAGGGAGGGTGTGATCAGACCACTCAGACCGACAATGTCGACGCCTTCGTCTCGGGCGGTTGCCAGGATCCGCTCTGCCGGAACCATGACACCCAGATCGAGGACGTCAAAGTTGTTACAACTCAGGACAACGCCGACGATATTCTTGCCGATATCGTGCACGTCGCCCTTCACCGTTGCGAGCAGAATTTTCGTCCGTTGGTCGCGGGCCTCACCCCGAGCTTCGGCTGCCTGGCGTGCCTCTTCCATGTGTGGCTCCAAGTAGGCGACGGCCCGTTTCATGACGCGCGCACTCTTGACCACCTGGGGCAGGAACATTTTCCCCGCACCGAAGAGATCACCAACGACATTCATGCCGTCCATCAACGGACCCTCAATAATCTGCAGCGGCGAATCGTAGGCCTCTAGGGCTTCCGCCATATCCTGCTCAATAAACTCGGTGCGCCCCTGGAGCAGGGCGGTCTCGATGCGTTTGGCCAATGGTGCGTCGCGCCAAACCGTATCATCGGTCTGACGCTGACTGCCGCCCTTGTCCTGCAGTCCCTCAGCAAGAGTCAACAGCCGTTGAGTGGCGTCCGTGCGTCGTGCGAGCAGTACGTCTTCCACATGTTCGAGCAAATCGGCGGGGATGTCTTCATAGAGGACGAGTTGGCCGGCGTTGACGATACCCATGTCCATACCGGCGCGGATCGCGTGGTAGAGGAAGGCGGAGTGCATGGCTTCCCGCACGGTGTCGTTGCCACGGAAAGAGAAGGAGATGTTGCTGACCCCACCCGAAAGTTTGACCTCGGGGAAACGCTCTTTGAGAATCTTCAGCGATTCGATATACAGTCTGGCATAGTGGTCGTGTTCTTCCATCCCCGTGGCGACGGTGAGGATGTTGGGGTCGAAGATCAGATCGGCTGGTTCGAAACCGAGTTCATCGACAAGGATTCCGTGCGCCCGAGTGAAGATCTCAACCCGTCGTTCCACCGTGACCGCCTGGCCTTCTTCGTCAAAGGCCATCACGACGACGGCGGCACCATAACGCCGGCAGATTTGGGCCTGCTGGCGAAACTCTGCCTCTCCCGATTTCAGGCTGATGGAATTGACGATCCCCTTGCCCTGTACGCAGCACAGGCCCGCCTCGATGATGGCGAAATTGGAACTGTCGATCATGATGGGCACCGTGGCGATGTCCGGCTCGCCAGCGATACGTTTGAGAAAGGTCTGCATCTCTGCTGCCGAATCGAGCAGGCCTTCGTCCATGTTGACATCAATAATGTTGGCGCCGCCGGCGACCTGTTGCCGGGCGACCTCCACGGCGGCTTCGTAGTCGCCGCCCTTGATGAGACGGGCGAAGCGACGCGACCCGGTGACGTTGGTCCGCTCCCCGATCATGGTGAAGTTGGAGTCGGTACGCAGAACGAGTGGTTCCAGGCCACTGTATCGTGAGTCCGTCGCCGGGGAGGCCAACTTGTGGGGGGCGGCATCAGCGACGGCTGCGGCGATGGCGGCGATGTGTTGTGGTGTCGTGCCGCAGCAGCCACCGACCATGTTCAGCAGGCCATCGCGGGCGAACTGGCCCAGGACTTCAGCCATCTGCGCCGGCGTTTCGTCGTACTGACCGAGTTCATTGGGCAAGCCCGCATTTGGATAACAGGTGATCGGTACCGGGGAGAGTGCGCCAAGATTCTCCACATACGGGCGCATGGCTTCGGGACCAAGAGAACAATTGACGCCGACGCTGAGCAGACCGGGTGCATGTTCAACGGCGTACCAGAAGGCCTCGTCCGTCTGTCCCGACAGGGTTCTCCCACTCAGGTCAGTGATCGTCACCGATAGCATCAATGGCACCTGTCGGCCGCCGCCGTCGTAGAAATCCTTCAGCGCGTAGAGGCAGGCTTTCAGCGTCAGCGTGTCGAATACGGTTTCGGCGAGCAGGAGATCGACGCCACCGCTGACGAGGCCCTCGATCTGCTGTCGATATCCGAGGGCTATCTGTTCGAAGGAATGCGTGCGGAAGCCGGGGTCCTCTACGTCAGGGGACAGCGACAGGGTCGTGCGCGTCGGGCCCATGCTGCCGGCGACGAAGCGTGGCCGATCAGGTTCTCGTGCGGTCACTTCATCCGTCGCCAACCGAGCCAGCTGTGCGGCGTCGTGGTTGATCTCGCCGACAAGCTGTTGCAGCCCATAATCCTCCATCGACACAGGGGTGGCGTTGAAAGTGTTGGTCGAGATGATGTCGGCACCGGCATCGAGGTAGTCAGCGTGGATCTGTCGAATGGCCTCGGGCCGAGTCAGGCACAACAGATCGTTGCAACCGTTGAGATCGATGGGGTGCTCGTCGAATCGATCACCGCGAAAATCAGCCTCGGTAAAACCGCGGCCCTGGATCTGAGTTGCCATGGCGCCATCAAGAATGAGGATTCGATCGCGAAGTTTGGCGTGGATGGTGTCGCTGACGGTGTGCGTATTCTGAGCCTGAGCCATGGGCGGAAACGCCTGCAGGGATTGAGGTTAGGAGCCCTTTTCCGATGCCAGTAAGCTATGGGTGGCCAAAGGAAATGTCAATATCAAGATATATTGATATAGTTAATACCCAAGATTGCGGGCAACTCGGGTTTCCGGCATCCTCGGGGAACCGCATCTTTGCTTGCATAGCGGATGACGAAGGGAAACAGGCTGAGTCGCCTCCGATACCGATGGCGGCGACGATTGGAGACGTCCGGAGTGAGCTTCGGCGTCATCGATTCCGCTGTCGAAGAACTCAGCCGGCCGTGGCCGACCGATGCAACCGAACCGGTACACGGCAGCGACGGTCGCATCATGCGGTGGACCTGGACAAGCGGGCGGTCCGGTTACTCCCAGATGGCTCCATCGGTCTGCGTGAGCGGAACAGCGCCGTCGCCGTCACCAACTCACAGGTCGGGGCTCGCATTGTGCGCTCTACAGCAGGGGAGGTGGGCAGCGATGTGCGTGGCGAGGTGTTGGCTCCTAACGATTGGCGCCGACGCGGAACTGGTACCGGGGGAAAATGTGCGCCTCAAAGAGGTCTCCACTGATGTCCAGGTCCAGATCGGTTCCGAGGTGCGCTTGGTGACAGAGCGGATCGCCGGGTTCAATGAGGTGTTATCGGTGCCGAAACCGCCGTCAAGTCAGCAGATTGAGAGCAAGTCGAGGATTTTTTAACACTGTAAGATCGAAAGGAAGTGAAGAGCATGGCAGCACTGAAGGTCGGCATCATCGGAGTCGGAGGCATTGCACGAACGCACATTCCTGGTTGGCAGGCCTCCGAGCATGCCGAAATCGTCGGCGGCAGTGACATCGACGAAAATGTGCTGCAGGCGTGGGGCGGTGAGCAAGGTGTGTCGAAACTGACCACCGACGCCAAAGAGCTGATCAGCGACCCTGATATCGACATCATCGATGTGTGCACACCGAGCAATTATCATGCGCCGTTGTCGATTGCGGCTCTGGATGCGGGCAAGCATGTGATTTGTGAAAAGCCGCTGGCGCCGACACCGGGTGACATTCGCAAGATGATCGAGGCGCGCGACCTTTCCGGGAAAAAATTGATGACGGCGCAGCACTTTCGCTTTCAGGGCAACTCGCGGGCGATGAAAGGGCAGATTGATACAGGAGTGCTGGGCGATGTCTACCACGCCCGCAGTTGGATGTTGCGTCGTGGAGGTGCACCCACCGGTCTCGGCTTCATTCAGAAGCAACATTCCGGTGGCGGTCCCTGCATCGACATCGGTGTGCACATCCTGGACCTGACATTGTGGTTCATGGGAAATCCACAACCGGTCTCCGTGACCGGTGTCGCCAAGGCAGAGATCGCTTCTCAGGAAAATGCCTTCACTGGTTGGGGGGGCGGGCAGCCGATCCCACCAGAGTTCGACGTCGAGGATTTTGCCGCCGCATTCATCCGTTTTGACACGGGCGCAACGTTGGTGCTGGAGGTGTCGTGGTTGCTGCATCACGATACGCAAGGTGAGGACATGCAGATGTGGCTGTATGGCACACAGGGCGGCGCCCACTGGCCGCAAAACGAAATCCTTGAAAGCGACAAGGTGAACCGGCAGTTCACCAACAAGACATTAAAACTGATGCCCCCTGGCATGGAGGCGCACGCCGAGGAATGCGTGCAATTCGCCAAGGCGATTGCCGAGGATGCACCCTCGCCGGTTCCGGCAGAACAGTCGTTGCAAGTAATGACGATTCTTGACGGGATTTATCGGTCACAGAAAACTGGGGGTGAGGTGCAGCTTTAAATCTGGCTGTGCGGCGCGCGGGGGTAGTGGGCTTGCCCGGTGGCTCTACGCGGCGGCACGGCCGTTCCATCTATGGCTGCACGGCGCCACCGGATCGACGCTAAAGAGTGTGTCGAGGCGATCACGGGTACCGACTGTCGTCGTCGTAAATGCGTCAGAACGGTGCAAGATTGACGCGGGCAAACCAGTCGATCACGGCGAGCCGCAACGCCGAACCCCGACGGGCGAGTTCGTCTCGTAGAATACCGTTGACTTCGAGCACGTGGGGCACGCCTAGCAGACGTACCGCCAGCAGAGGCATGGCGGAATAACCCATCTGACGTGTGTGCACGATTGCGGGAAGGTACCGTATCGATACAGTCGTAGGCTGTGGCAAGGGTCCGCGATCCTGGGCGAAGATGCAGACATCATGGCCGAGGGCCTGCAGATTCTCCGCCTGTTCCACGAGGTGAATGGTCCCGTCCCGGAAAACTTGTCAGGTCATCGCCGGTGATCATGTAGATACGCATGCTGCAAAGATCGCCGCCATTGCCGGATGGCGCCATTGTGGCGGCGGGAGACAATGTTCAGATTCACGGGACCGAAAGGGATTGCGGATACATGACTGAAACCCACACAGTGTCGACGACCCGTATGGGTACGGTTGGTGGCGTCGCCCGGATTCTGATGGGCTTGATCTTTGTCGTCGCAGGTCTCGCCAAGTCTTTCGAACCTGTCGTGTTCTACTGGGAGGCGATATCCTATGTCGAACTGCTGGGCGTGGGGCGCGAGGCATGGCCAAAGCTGGGACAGCTCGCCCTCGTGTTGGCCCCATTGGAAGTTTTCATCGGCGTCGCACTGATCACCGGCTGGAGGCCTCGGGTCATGCTTCCTGCCGCTACGGGTATGATGGTTCTATTCATCGGACTCACGGCTCTGGCCTGGCATAAGGAAGCACATATCGATTGTGGTTGTTTTGG
>Ga0310124_10000255_pt1 | contig 36196 bp, 22 predicted proteins | sample CB11b_AW_Bot5_MG_FD_203507 | JGI IMG/M metagenome (GOLD analysis project Ga0310124, IMG submission 203507) | Marine microbial communities from Western Arctic Ocean, Canada - CB11b_AW_Bot5 | ecosystem: Environmental > Aquatic > Marine > Oceanic | place: Canada: Western Arctic Ocean | collected...
CGCGACCAACTACGATGCCAACGCTACCGTGGATGACGGTTCGTGCACATACCAGCCTCCAGATGTTCCTGGATGCACCGACGCCAACGCCACCAACTACGATGCCAACGCTACCGTGGATGACGGTTCGTGCACATACCAGCCTCCAGATGTTCCCGGTTGCATGAATCCGCTGGCCTACAATTACGACCCTGCTGCGACTGTAGATGATGGCTCATGCATCCTGCCGAAGACGAATGAAGAGTTGACTCTGGAGAACGCAACCGGTGAACAGCGAGTTCTACTCATTCTGCTGACTTCGAATGGAAACACACCGGCGAAGACCGAAGCAGAGATTGAGGCGACGATGGATAAAGTCGGAGACTGGTTCTACAACGCGTCCTACGGTCGCGCCTGGCTCAACACGACCATCACACCTTGGCGAAATGGTTCAGTATACTCTTATTCGAATACTGGACCACTAATCGAATTGATGGATGAAGGTTGGGACCTGACCATCTTCGACCGTATCATCCTCAGTAATGCGCTTGTGGGCGGCCCGATTCGGGTAAGCTCTTCAGTAGGAATGGGTTTCTTCACTCTCACCGATTCGAATGGCAGCACACAAAGTCTGTTCTCAAGTAGGATGATTGTCGATCCGATCGATGTGGAGTCAAGCTGGGTGCAGATGCAATTGAACCATGAACTCGGACATGGGTTTGGATTGTACCACGCAGCATTCAATTCAACCTTGGATGGCATCACACGCCAGTACGCGAACAAGTACGACATCATGGGTGCGATGGCGGGTGGCAGCCCACATTACAGCGGTGCGAACAAGGCGCGTCTCGGCTGGATCGAACCGGCCGAGATCATCGAACCGACCATGGATGGAACCTGGTTCCTCTCCAATCTCGAAAGCACGCCAGAGACGATGCGAATCCAGATTCCCGGCAGCGATGAACGCTGGTACTGGATCTCAGCGCGAGTGACGTTGTGCGCTTCCGGAGCGGAGGTTTTGATGAATCATCCTTCAGATCAACTCATTGGGTATTTTCCCAATAAATTCGGTGGGACTGAAAGCATCGATACTACCCTGGAGACACAGGGCAATCTCGCCACCTTCGATGCTCTATTGCATGCGGGACGCACATGGACGGATCCGTCCGGAACCATCCACATCACGGCGGTCGATGCGAATGAGAGCGGAGTTACAATAGAAGTCCAATTCGGCATTGATGCTACGAACACACCACCGGTAATCGATGACATCCAATACCACATCCAGCAGGGATTCAAGGACTATTGGTTTCTCAATGCCAGCATGAATGCCTCTGACCCGGATGGAGATCAGGTCTCCATCTTCTGGAATCTCAATAACCCAAACCATCCGCAATTTCGGAACGATGGTCAATTCTACAATCGCTCGACCGGGAACAGCATTTTCGAGTATTACATGAATGACACAATCCCCGTGCGAATCCACATCATCGTCACGGACCGGCATGGCGGCATGTCCCATGGCTGGATTGACCTGTTCAACTACAGTTCAACAGCACCGATCATCAACGTCACCGCGGTCGGCAGCGCAGGTGACATCCACTTCCAATCGAATGTCACCGATGTGGACCCTCGCATCTACACTTGGGACTTTGGAGATGGTAGCCCTCTGCACCATGCTCGAAATCCGGTTCACGAATACGACGTGATCGGCGTCTACAACGTCAGCCTCACCGTTTTTGACGGTGAGCATACCACAATATGGTGGGAATTGATCGATGTCGAGTATCCATACAACCTCCCACCTGTCGTGCCGTCGATTGCAAATTTCACGGTCGCAGCGAACACCACCTTCGTTCTTGATGCAAGCGCGACCTTCGACCCGGACAACGGACCTAACCCGCTGGTCTCTGCTTGGATGGCCATCACAGAGGATGAGGCGGTAGAACTTGCAATTCAATCACCGGATGAATTGGTGACGAACGTAACAGGATTGCCACCCGGCGTCCACCACTTCATCCTGAATGTCACCGATGGTGGCCACGCGCGCAATGTCCACGTCTGGATCACAGTAGTTTGAGTTCGCCTGTGATGGCATCGATCTCGACTTCATCGGTGGGGTCAATTGCGACCACGGTACGAGTGCCGGCGGGAATCTGTGTGCGACCCGCGTCACGAATGCTGCACCCAGGTAAAGGTGAGATTCACAGACGCCTAGACCGGCGAATCAAGCACCGGTCATCACGAATCTCACAGCTCCGGCAGTCGCGGGTCAGATGATGCGCTCGACGGTCTCTGGGGTGATTCCCTCTTCCTCGGTCACGCGGTAGGACATGACTGAGAGGTTCTCGGGTGCGTTGCGGAACTTGCGAATCACCATGCGCGTCTCGAACTCGGTACCGATCATCTTCACCTCGAACTCGAACACGATGTCCGCGATGAGCACCATCTCCCGCTCAAGGCTCTTGGTGACGGTGTCCGATGAGATCGACAACAGCAGCAGCCCGCGGTTCAACTGTGTGTGTGCCTGCATAACGCGCACCATCGAAACCACCCGCGCATCATCGTTGCGTTGGAAGAAGAAGTCGAGGTTGTCTACCACACAGCGGAAGTAGGGACCGAGGTTGGTGACCTGACTCACCATCTCGATGAGATAATCCGTATCATCCACCTCAACGAACCTAGTTTGCGCCAACTTCTGGATGTCCGCCATACTGAATCCCTCTAGACGGAACTTGCTCGCCTTCAGGTCACGTTCCAGCACGTTGCGGTTGAACTCCTCACCGATGGTGCGCACTCGGAGGTCGAGCGGCCAGGAGTAGCGTCGAAACAACTGGAGGATCTCCTGCTGGCTCTCCCCTGTGGAGATGAGGATGGTGTTCTCAGGGTCCTCGGCGACCGAGGAGAATTGCTTGCAGAACAAGTCCATCCCGGCCCCGGGCTCCCCTATGCACAGGATGGTGAATCCCCGGGGAATGCCGCCACGCATCATCTTGTCCAACTTGGGAGCGCCGATGCTGCCCACATCACCGAAGAACTCGACGTCCTCAGTGTCGAATTGGACCTTGTCCACCATCAACAGACACCTCCTTGTGCACGATAATTGATTTCAATCCTCATTCATTCACCTCAGGATATTACCACCTGGCCGCGGTCGATCAGGTCGGTGCAGTAGAGGTCGAGGTTGGCCAGCACGCCCGGTGGTGTCTGGTCAGGGACGTTCATGATCGCCGAGAGCACGTCGCGCGCCCTGAAGGTGTTGATGAACGTGTGCAGGTACTCCGCCAGCATGCGGTCCTCGTTGTAGATCGCCAGTGCGTTCACCGAATCGAGAATGACGAACTTCGACTCGCCCGGCATCGTGTTCAGGTTGTAGAGCGTACGCAGAAGGATGCTCTCGAGCATGATTGGACTGTCGATGAACGAGACGTTCGGGAACGTGCTCTCCGTTCCTCCTAGAAGCGCGCTGGACACACAGTCGATGAAGTGGACGTTATCTGTGGCAACCCCGATCTCGTTGAGTGTGTTGATCAGTTCCAACGCTCCACGACTGGCGGAGATGTAGACACCTTGCATCTCGAACTCAGTGATCAACGGCTCGATCAATGAAGCGGTCACGAGGAACGCGTTGCTGGCCCCACAGCGTACCTGCACAGAAGAGTTGAGCGTGACCTCGGTCAACTGCTCAGCGATACGCTGATCCAGTTCTATCAGATGTCAACCCCCCACTTCAGCATCGGGGTGAGCATGACGCCGTTCGGAGTCAATTCGAGCGCGTACTTAGCGCGGGAATGGTCGGTGCCGCGCATCTTGATCACCTGCAGATAGCGCAGCAGGTGTCCCATGCGGTCGATGTCCCCGAGCACCATGATGCCGTCGAGAATGGCTTCCTCGACACCGAATGAGGACCAGTTGGCCTTGGCACCAGCAGAGGTGATTTCGGCGACCAGCATCGATGTGCATCCCTGGGTGGCGAGGGTCTTGCCCAGCGTGAACAGGAAGTCGCGGATGAGTTGATCGTTAGGAATCTTGTAGCACAGGGTGGTGACCGAATCGATGACCAGTCGGGTTACTCCAATCGTGTTGACGATATCCGTAATCGCTTTCACCAGCGCATTCACGTCATCCATCGTGAAGGTCGCTTTCGTCAGTCCAAGCCAGGAGTAGGCGACGTCCATGTCGAAGACGTTGAGCAACCCCTTGTCGACCATGTCCATGTCGAAGAAGGAGAATTGGCGGACGTTCTCGAGAAGCTTCACGCTCGGCTCAGTGGCGGCGAAATAGGCGGTCGATTCGCCCATCCGTGCCCCATTGACGACGAACTCCATGGCCAAGGTGGTCTTGCCTGAACCGCAGGTTCCTCCCACCAACAGGGTCGATCCGTAGGGGATGCCACCGCGCAGAATCTCATCGAGTCCGTGCACTCCAGTCACGCATCGGTCACGCTTGTATTGTGGTGTTCCTAGCATCGTATCCGAGCAGGGACCGCGCGACTCCCCTAATAACTCGATGCTGTCGGAAGCCCCCATGGGGCTTCTATCCCCATGTGGGAATCACCGCGAACCGGGTGTGCCGTCGATAGTCACTGTCCAGTTGGCTGCTTGCGACCAGTCTCCACCTGCCCAGGTGTAGGATTCATCCTCGTCAATGTCCCAAGATGGGTCCCATTGGATATGCTGCACCGTGACCGTGTTCAGGCTGCCTGGCACCGTCCACGTCAGTTTGATACCGTCCTGACTGAACTCCAGTCCATCGATGGCACCGCGACCCAGCACGCCGCTGGCTCCGAGATCGAACACGAGGTCAGCCCCCAGATTCGGCTGCAGCGAAGGTCGGCCAGAGCAGAGCATGACATCACCTCCTCCGAGCGCACCCTCACCTATCAGCGAGGAGACTCCATTGTCCGAGTCGCGCCTGAGACTCCATCCGGACACGTTAACCGCGAAACCGTCAGGATTCTCCACTTCCACCCACTCTGTTCCCGATGCTGGGTCAGCCATGAACTCGGTCACCCGAAGGTGGGACGAGGTGCGTCCGGCATCGTGCACCTCGAGCGTCACCTGTACGGTCTCGTTGCCGAGCAAGAGGAGGCGGCTGGTGGTGCCGCTGAAATCGCCTGCCCGCCGATTGGCACCATCTTGGAACAACTGCATTCCGACGCGTGAGGAGTTGCTGCTCTCGACCACGGTCAGGGTGAGATTGACGCTCGCCCAGTCAGGGAGCCCCAATCCACGCACGAACTGGTCTTCAGTGATGTTGTTCAATCCGTTCAACCGCACTTGATCGAGCTCACCACTCGCCCCTGCCAATCCCGGCCGCAGGTCGCCGGTGATCAGCACACTGGCGTTGAACGTATGCCAGTCTCTCGTCGAATTTGTGAGATCGCGGACATCGAACTCGTCGTGGGGGACGAACCAGCCTGATTCAGCCGTCAGAATCTGCAGTCCTTGGATTGAATACTCATCGATGCGATCGGTCTGCGGGAGGTTGCTCCCCATCTGCAGCCCTGCGAGGCTGAGGAATGCTGTCAGAACGATCAGGAACAGGACGAAGGCTGACAAGAACTCGATGACAGCCGTCAATCCCTCTTCGTCCTGAATGGATGTTTGCGAGTCCTGTCTGCTGCGCACGTTGGTTCCCATCCGTCAGTACAACATCAACCCATTGGGGTCCTGAAGGTGGATCGTCCCAAGGGGACACCCCGAACTCTGCAGAGTGCAACGATGGCCTGCAGGTTGCTTTCTAGACCACCACTTGCTGTCCGTTCACCCGATTTCTGTCCCGAGCATAGCGAGACGGGCTCCGTTAACCGTTTGCTATTTACGACTCGCAGCGGCTGGTTGATGGCATGATGGGAAGCCGTCAGGCTGTCGCGAGCGCGCGCACCAACGTCTCTGCGTTGTTGCTCGTGCTGCTGCTGTTCGGGCCCAGCGTGCTGCTGTTAGTCCCCACCGCAGCTGCCAGCGTCAACGGTGATCTGGCAATCATCGAGGGGCTGGAGCCGCGCCCTGGAGCCACCTACGACATGGATACCTCGTTCATCCGCCCTGAGGTCAAGGTACGCAACGAACTCGGCAGTACCCACGCTCCCCGCGACATTCGCTGGGAGATATGCAGCGGAAACTGGACCAGCCCACCTGCTTGTCCAACGGGCTCGGATGACGGGTTCGGGAGTAGCGGCGCGGTTCCCGGATGGCAGGAGCAGGTCGTGTCGTTCTCGAACACCCTCTTCCAGCCATGGGGTACTGGATTGCACACGATTGTGTTCATGTTCACTGATGCTGACATCAACACCACCAACGACCGGTTCGCCTACACTTTCGATGTCGAATCTCCGCTGAGAGACATATCCGTGAACTCGGTGATTTTCGACAACACCACTGTGATGAACAGCAACACCCCCTACCCACTTTCCCTTGATCTCTACCGTCGTTCATGGGGGCTCAATGCGACCGCTACCTTCGGTTGGATGCTCTACAACGACACCGGCGTCGAGGTGGCCAACAACAGCACCGTGCTCACGCCTCCAGTCGCCACCTCACAACACTACATCGTCGACCTCCCCGACTTCGTTGCCCCATTCGCTGGTGACTTTGAGCTCGAGGTAGGGTTGCTGGATTCTCCAGGAGACATGAATGACTGGAACGACATGGCGTCACTGTATCTCACCGTGAACGACAGTTTGGACGTGTGGGTCGAGACCATTCGACCGGCGAGAGGGCCTGGGGCCGTGGTCGACAACATGACGATCTACCCCTACGGTGAGGATTCGATACGCGTCGATGTCGGCAACATCGGCCATGTCCCTGTGGACACCATCGTTTTCCTGACCGTGATCAACCTCTTCACCAGCGTGTTGGAGGAGGGACCGACACCGTGCAACGTCTACATGTTGCCTGGTGAGACCGCTTTCTGCAAGTACAATCTCACCGTCCCCATGCCTGCAAACCTACTCCTGAGAGCAGATTTTTCTACATCATTGATCATGGACATCAACCCTTCCGATAACTGGTTCCAGACCGCGGCCGCCGGTCGCCTGATCGACGCCAATCCGACCATCAGCGAGCCCGTCCCAGGAGCGCAGTACGACAGCGGGGACAACTTCCAGTTGATCGGCCAGGTCTCCACGTTGTCGGCCAACCCGGTGAACTTCACGTGGAAACTGAACTACGAGGAGGTGATCGGCTATGGGCAGGTCACGACCACTTCGCTTCCCATGGGAGATTGGCTGCTCACCCTGCATACCACGGATGCGATGAATCGCACCCAGTACGCGTCTCGGATGGTGCGCATCCTCAATCGTATATCGCTCGTTGTCGACCCTTGGATCGTGGATGGAGAGGCGGTTCTGATGGAGGAAGCGGAGTACACCTTCTCTGACCCGGACTACCCACCTGAGGGACTTCTGTATTCGCAGATGGTGTTGGATGGAATCAGACCACTGCGGACCTTCGACATAGGGTTGGACCCTATCGGAAACGACAGCAGCGATCTTGGCATCCAGTACATCGACGTGATCTTCAATCTCAGTCAGATCCTTCCGGTCGAACTGCCACGTGATTCTCTCCGGCTCTACAGGGTCGATTCATTCGATTCAGCAGTCCTTGAAGAGGTGGTTTTCCCCAACTACGTGTTCATCGACGAGACTGCCGACACTCTGCATCTCAACGACTTGGAGTATGACAGCGGTCTCTACGTTCTCGGGGGCGATTTGGAACTTGCAAACGTGTCGATCAACAACCTCGAGGTCATTCAAGGCACGGCAGGAAAACTCACGTTGGAATGGGAACCTGACGGCGATCTTGACAACCCCTACTTCGGTGGCTGGCGCCTCTATCGCCGAACGAACTTCCCCTTCCTTTGGCCGTACGCCAACTCCAGTCAGTTCTCGTCTGTCTTAGGAACTGAGGTAGCGAATCTGTCTGCCCACGCGAACTCATGGGAAGACCCAGAATTGCTTGAATCCGGAACGTGTGCTGTCTACCTGCTCATCGCTCTGGATCGGCAGGGTCAACCTGACTACGCTCACGGGATGGCAGCTGGCTGGGATGGTCAGGACGTGAACTTCCAATGCGGCGATGCGGTCGCTCCTGACCTTACTGTCTCGAACATGGAACACGAGATAACCTATGACAACACGACGGGGCAGAACATCCACCATGTCAACATAACCTGGATATGGCCGGACCTCGGAACTGAGGTGAACGTCACCTGGTCGCTCTATCGGGTGGAGATAGTTCCTAGCAGTCTGCGCTATGTCGACCCTCTGGCAACCGATCTGTGGGGTGATGTGGGAGAGGAAGCTCGCTATCACGACTGGGAAGGACCAGCAGAATGGCGCCTCAAGGTCAATCGTACATATCACTACATTCTCGTGCCGACAGATCATGTTGGGAACACGGACTACACACCGCTCGACGGGAACATCGAGACGCTTGAGTTGGCAAACCAGTACTGGAATAATCATCAGGATCTGATTCCCAAGCCCCCTCCCGAGCCAGAAATTCCCGTGCTGCCGGTGATTGGCGAGGCTCCGTGGCTGCTGGTGCTCTACGACTACATGGCAATAGAGCCGTTCCAGTCTGTCGCGTTGATTGCGTTGGCTATGTTGCTGCTCAACCTCATCGCCGTACCACTGGTCATCAACCGGACACGCGGAGTACGCCGCGTGATTAAGTCGGCGAAGCGGCATGCCAAGGCGGAACGAGAGCTGCTCAGGGATGAGGAGATGGCCGGAGAACTGGACGATATGTTCAGGTAGACGAATACACCTCCGAATCAGAGCCCGGAACGAATCCAATTAGGAAGCCGTGCGCCTTAAGGCGAAAGCACAGGTGGCGACGGCAGATGCGACGATCGCATAGCCTGGCCATCGCGCCGGACTGCTAATCCGGTGGGTTTTACCCTCGGGAGTTCGAATCTCCCTCGTCGCGCTTTCCGAATTCCCCAGAGTGTCACTCTTCTTCACCCTGGGCGAGTTCGTCGAGTTCGAACTCTGCATCCGCATCGATCAGTTCCGCTGGAAGGCGGGCGACGGCGATCACCTGATCAGAATAACTGTCAAGCCGTTTGCCCGCATCATTCCGGTCACGCAGTTCCATCAGCCGTGTTCCGTAGGTGATACGCCCGCTGGTCTCTTTCGTCTGGCCAGCCGTGATACGGATCATCATTCCGCTGGCGGCGAGGATGAATAACTGGTCGTCTGTATCTGGAATCTGGCGAACGCTTACGATTGAGTCCTCTGAGTCGAGTGCCATCGTCTGCACACCCTTTGCGCCGCGATGGGTTCGGCGGTAGCCATCGGTCTTCTGCTTCGGCTCGCCATGCTTGTCGATCTTCTGCACTCCCGAAGCATCGAGGTCCGGAATCTTATCGGCTGTTCCCATGCGGGTTCGCTTGCCCATGGCTCGGCTGCTGATGGTGAGGATGTGAGTCTCTGAGTTGTCGGTGACGATCATTCCGACCACGCTGTCCCCTTCATGTTTGAAGCGCATGCCGGTCACACCCTGAGAGACGCGGCCCAGGGCGCGCGCCTCATCAGAATAGAAGCGACATGCCATACCGCGTCTGGAGATGAGCACCACCTCGTCACCCTCTTTCTGCTGGCGCACGCTGACCAGGCAGTCCCCTTCGACCAACTTGATGGCATACTTTCCGTTGCGGAAGATGCGCGCGTAGTGCTCGAGAGCGGTCTTCTTCACCTTCCCCCCCTCGGTGGCGAACATCAGGAAGTGTCCTTCCGGTTCAGAGATCAGTTCCCGACTCACCGGGAGAATCGAGACGACATTCTCGTCTTGGCGGAAACCCTTCAGCAGGTTACGCACGTGGCTGCCGCGGGCGTGGCGGCTTGCTTTCGGCGTCTCCCATGCACGCAATCCGTAGACCCGACCTTGGTCGGTGAAGATGAGCAGCCTGTCCTTGGAGAAGCAAGCGACGATACTCTCGGGGAAGTCATCTTGCTTGGTTGTCACACCCTTGAGTCCCTTGCCGGCGCGGTTCTGCAGGCGGAAGGCATCCGCTGGGAGGTGCCGGATGTAGTTCTCCTGCGAGAGCGAGATCACGATAGGCTGCTCCTCGACGAGGTCCTCGCGGTCCATCGACAGCGGCATCGCTTCGATGTAGCTGCGCCGAGCATCTCCATGCTTGTCTGCCACCGCCTGCAATTCGTCCATGACGATGTCGAGCATCTCCTCGCGGGACTTGAGAATCTTCTTGTAGCGCTTGATCGCCTCGCCCAGTTCGTCTTGTTCGGCTTCGAGTTTGCCGACCGATTGCTTGGTGAGCCTGCCCAACGGCATATCGTAGACGGCCCTGGTCTGCACCTCTGACATCTTGTACTTCTTCGCCAGACGAGCGTGAACATCGGGATAATCTTCGGAGTCGCGGATGATGTCGGTGATGTCGCGGCCGTTGGCGGCGACGATGAGCAGACCTTCGATTAGGTGGATGCGTGCTTCTGCCTTCACAAGTTCGAAGCGCGTTCTTCGTTCGATGACCTGTTCACGGTGGCGTACCCAGGTGTGCAGGACAAGAGGGAGGGTGAGTTGCACAGGCTGACTGTCGATGATTCCCATCAGATTGGCGGAGTATGATTCCTGCAAGCGGGAAGACTTGTACAGTTGATTCAGCACAGCGTGCGGATCGGCGTTCTGCTTGATGTCGATGACGACGCGGATGCCCTCTTTGCTGGATTCGTCACGGATGTCGCGGATGCCCTTCACGATGTCTTTGGTCACCAATTCTGCGATATGTTCGAGCATCGCTGACTTGCGCACCTGATAGGGGATGGCGTGCACGATGATTCGCTTCCCTTTGCTATCCTCTTCCACGGTGCAGTCGCTGCGCACGTGGAAGCGTCCGTGACCGGTCTCATACATGTCCTGGATGCCGTCCAACCCGTGGATGGTCGCTCCGGTGGGGAAGTCAGGCCCGTGGATGTGCTCCATGTAAGCGGAGAGTCCGACCTTCGGCGGATTGTCAGGTTTCTTCGATTTCAATGACTGCTTCTTGATGGCATCGATGTGGATCCGCAGCGCCCCGGTCAGTTCCAGCAGGTTGTGCGGCGGGATGCGCGTCGCCATGCCCACCGCGATGCCGTCCGAGCCGTTCAGTAGCAGGTTGGGCAGGCAGGATGGCAGCACCTCCGGCTCCTGTTCCGAGTCGTCGAAGTTCGGCTGGAAGTCGACGGTGTCCTTGTCGATGTCCGCCATCATGTGCTGGGTGATGCGGTCCAGCCTGCTCTCGGTGTAGCGCATCGCTGCCGGCGGGTCACCATCGATTGAACCGAAATTCCCTTGTCCGTCGATTAGCGGGTAGCGTAGGCTGAAATCCTGCGCCATCCGAACCATCGTGTCATAGATCGATTGATCACCGTGCGGGTGGTACTTTCCCATCACCTCGCCGACTGAACGGGCGGATTTGCTGTACGACTTGTCGTGGGTGTGACCACCTTCATACATGCCGAACAGGACGCGCCGATGAACTGGCTTCAGTCCGTCACGGACATCCGGGAGTGCTCTGCCGATGATCACCGACATTGCGTAGTTGATGTAACTCTCCTGCATCTCCTGGTCGATTGGACGCGGGATGAACACCTCTTCGCGGTCCTCGACATCTGCATCATCACTCATCGCTCACTCCTCCTCAGATATCCAGGTTGGTGACCTCAGCCGCATTCTTATCGATGAACTGACGCCGCTCAGCGACATCTTCTCCCATCAGCGTAGTGAACAGTTCGTTGGCGGCGGTCGCATCGTCTACGGTCACTTGCAACATGGTGCGAGTGTCAGGGTCCATCGTTGTCTCCCACAGTTGCTCTGGGTTCATCTCTCCCAGACCCTTGTAGCGTGAGATGTTCACCTTGGCGTTCGGGTTGTCGCCGCGCAACTTCTTGATTTCCCGGTCACGCTCCTCATCGCTGTACGCATACGCCGATTGCTTGCCTCGTGAAACCTGGTAGAGTGGCGGTTGAGCGATGTAGATATGCCCCCCGGTGACCGCGGGGCGCATGTGCCGCCACAGGAACGTGAGGATCAATGTGCGGATATGAGCGCCATCGACATCGGCATCCGTCATAATGATGATTTTGTGGTATCGTAGTTTGTCGGTGTCGAACGAAGCATCGTCCTCCTCCTCCTCATCGTCATCGCTGGTGATACTCGCTCCAGTCCAATGGTCGACTCCAGCGCCGAACGCCTTGATCATCGTCATGATCTCATTGTTCTGGAACACCTTCGCTTCGTTGCGCTGCTGCCGTTCTACATTGAGGATCTTGCCGCGCAGCGGCAGGATAGCCTGCGTCTTGCGATCCCGTCCAGTCTTTGCAGAGCCGCCGGCGGAATCTCCTTCCACCACGAAGATTTCGCATTTCGCTGGGTCTCGTTCCTGGCAGTCAGCCAGTTTTCCTGGAAGACCACCACCTTCGAGTACCCCTTTGCGGCGGGTGAGTTCGCGCGCTTTGCGTGCCGCTTCACGCGCCTTGCTGGCGAGCGACGCCTTGCTGATGATGGAGCGGGCTACCGTTGGGTTCTCCTCGAGGTATTCTCCTAGTTTATCGTTGATGATGCTCTCAACGATTCCTTGGACCTCGCTGGTGACGAGCTTGTCCTTCGCTTGCGATGAGAACGAGGGGTCGGGGTGCTTGACGCTGATGACAGCCGCCAGCCCTTCGCGGACGTCGTCACCGGAGAGTTTGCCCACCTTCTTGAGCAGGTTGCGGGACTGGCCGTAGGAGTTGATCGTGCGGGTCAGTGAGCCGCGCATACCCGAAAGGTGTGTGCCGCCGTCACGGTTGCGGATGATATTCGTATAGCAGAAGATGCGTTCAGTGAAGGCGTCGGTCCACTGCAGTGCCACGTCTATCTCGACTACCTTTCCATCACTGTCCTCCTTCTCACCGCTGAAATGAATCACCTCCGGGTGGATGAGGGTGTTCCGCTCAGCCAGGTGACCAACGAATTCGGCGATTCCTCCATCGTACTGGTGAACGACCGTGCCGCGGGATTCGTCCCGCTCGTCGGTGAGCGTGATCACCAGACCGCCGTTAAGGAAGGCGGTCTCCTTCAGCCGCTGGTCGAGCTGCTCGAAATCGAAATCGAGGACATTGGAGAAGAACTGCACATCGGGCTTGAATGTGATCGTGGTTCCGTTCCCCTCCCCCTCGCCTGTCTTGGCTATGTCAGCATCGGGGACTCCTTCCTTGAATGTCTGGCTCCAGAGTTCGCCATCCTTGATGATCTCCATGCGCAGCCATTCCGACACCGCGTTCACCGCTGAAACGCCAACTCCGTGTAGACCGCCGGACACTTTGTACATGCTGTTGTCGAACTTCCCGCCGGCATGCAGTTTTGTCATGATGAGCGTCGCTGCGCTGATTCCGTAGTCCGGGTGCTTACCGACTGGAATCCCGCGGCCGTGATCGACCACGGTCACAGATCCGTTCTTGTGGATGATGACGTCGATGGCGTCGTTGAATCCGGCGAGGTGCTCATCGACGGCGTTGTCGACCACCTCCCAGACACAGCGGTGCAGCGCTTCGCCGTTGTCGGTCTCACCCAGGAACATTCCTGGGACCTGACGAACCGGCTCGAGACCCTCGAGCACCTGGATGCTCTCCGCCTTGTACTCGTCAGCCATACATTCACCTCTTGCTCGTCACTCTATTTAATCAGAGGGTATCTATGATACCCTCTGTGGACATCAATATACTGGGCGGTCGAGGTTTATGAATTATTGTGCGAGGGTGCCCGCGAAAGGTGAATTTCTCGCGCGTTTGCGCATGCGCGAGGCCCTAGGTGCGGTAGATCGGGACTTGTGCGAGGATACAGTGTGATGGGGTCAGCAGACGCAGAAGGAGTGCTTTGAGGCCCCCAGTGTGGAACAGCAACGTTGAACAGGACCAGCCGGTAGGCCGCAGTCATGCCTCTGCCTCTGATCTGTGTGACCATCAAAGGTCATTCGCTGGCGGACATGGTGGAGCAGGCGGAGGAGGCGACTGGAGAAGGTGCGGACATCATCGAGGTGCTCTTCGATGAGTTGTATGTCGAACGGGTCGAGGTGAATGCTGAGAACACAGATGGCGAAGTGGAGACCAGCCATGAACTGGTCCCCCGCGGCATCGAAGTAATCGATGTACCTGAGGCCATCGAGTGGTTGAAGGCGGGTATTGAGAAGCCCGTGCTGTTCACTTGCAGACCTCGACGCCAAGGGGGCAATTTCCCTGGCACGGAGGAGGAGCGCATCGAGGTGATTCGTCAGGCGGTCGCCAGCGGTGTCTCATGGGTGGACCTTGAACTCGATATCGAAGAGCAGGAGCGAGCCGCACTGTTCGAGCAAGCGGCCGAGGCGGGTACGAAGGTGGTCGCTTCGCACCATGACATGGATTCGACCCCGAAGAGCGCGGAGATCCAGTCGTTTGTAGCCGAGAGCCGGCAGTATGGTGATACGGTGAAACTCTGTTACCGTTCAAATGGACATATGGACGGGCTGAGCCTGTGTGAAGCTGCTTGGGAGTTGCGCGACGATGCTGACCTTTCTCTCGCCTTGATGGGTAAGGGAGTTGGAGGAGACATGCCCCGCATCCACGCCCCGATGTTCTCTCAGTCGCTCGTATATGCCACATTGGATGCCGATTTCGACCTGCCCGACCGAGGCATGATCAACGTACGTGACCTGCGCATTGCCTGGGAGATGCTCGGCTACTCTGAGGCTTGATGTTCAAGGTAGCCTGCCCGGGCGGCGAACGCTCTCAGGAAGGTGGAGGTGGCGGCGGATGTTCGATATCGAGCCCTGCGGCGGGCTTGGTCGCCTGCGTCTCGAGCATGGGCATCAATTCTGCAGGCCGTTCACCATCCACCATGTTGACGCCGCGGCCAGCACGTGAGTAGCGGGAGTGCAGCAGCACAGGAAGCATGACCAGACCGGCGATGAGTCCACAGCAGAACAGTGCGACGGTGTAGTTGGGGATGACAATCCGTTCCTCGCTCATCACAGTGATGTCGACTGCGAAATCTCGGTTAGGAGCGGGTGTGTCACTGTCTCTGGCGTTGTCCCAGCCATCGATGACGAGATACATCCACTGCTGCTCAACCGACGGATCGAACAGTGAGGATGTCGTCTCATCGTGATCCAGGCTGACAGTGAAGTCGATCGCCCTGCGTGATTCGTAGGAATGCACGTCCCTGTAGGGCATCCACGCACCGATCGCGCGCCACTCGGGGGGAATCATGTTGAACAACTCACGACCCTCCCACATGCGCATCTCGTAGTCACCTCGGTAGCGACCCCAGTCGAACTGGTGCAGTAGGTAGACATCTACCAGCGGCGCATCGAGGTAGGAGCTCTGGTTGAGCGAACTGACGACGACGCAGAAGGTGTAGCGGTAGCCGACGGTCAGGTTGAGTCGAAGCCCTCCAGAGGTGTCGTTGCCGACGATCATGCTGGTATGGAAACTCTGTCGCATCGCATCGAGTTCAGAATCGTTGTGGGTCCCATCCCCACTCTCCTGGAAATATCCTCCTTCTCCTTCCCCGAAATCATCGACTTCCTCCTCCCCCTCGACCCACTCGGAGTATCCATCCCCACTCGAGAGGTTGAACGAACTGACCTCTTTGTTCCACTCCGCCCTGTCACTGCTCAGGGTGCAGTCACTGGCAGCCGCCGCGTCAGGCGCCAGTTGCGTGCCCAGAGGTTGCAGGAGTGACCCAGCCAGAGGAAGCAGGAGCAGTGCCAGCAGCAGCAGGACAGTCAGCCGCGCAATCGAGCGTCTTGACAGGGTGGTCGTCAGCCTCACCTCAGCGTTTGCGCGACGTGACCGGACGCACATAACCCGATTGCTTGCTGCGCCGATCATCTTTCGTGAGGTGTGCTGGCTGCGGGGGTGGCTCGTGATGGTCCATTCCAAGGACTCCGCCCTCGGTGACAACCTGTGAGACATCGTAGGCCGCCGCCGCCTCCTCCGCTTCGATCTCGACCTCGGTGGGCTGGCGCATTACCAGCCAGCCGAGGAACAGGACGAGGATCAGCAGCGCCCCGAGAAGTAATCCGCCATCCCCAGCCTTCGGGAGCAAGGAGTCGATGCTGAAATCGGCTAGCGAATCGTCCTTCTCATCCGGGTCGCGAACCTTCAGTGGGTAGCCGCGCTGGGTGCAGACGTCTATTCCGGTGCACACTTGGAGCACGACGAATATCTCACCAGTCTCTGTCCAGTTCACTCGCAGGTATCCCTGATCGGTCTGCTGCTGCCAGTCGTTGCGAGTGTCCCCGTCCCCGTCGGCGTCGTCGCGGTCGTCTGAATCCCAGTAGTAGGCCAGCGCATCTGGGCCGATGATCGAATCGAGGCCGCTGTTGCGGTCGTTGTCCAGGGTACCGTCTCCATCGGCGTCCACGTTGACATCGTCGTCCCACCACGCCTGGATTCCATAGTTGGTGTCGTGGTCGATGGCGACGCCAGACAGAAGGTGTGAGCCAACTGCGTAGACCACTTCATCGAACAGGTAGGTGGTCAGGATTTCTGGAGTCTGGGCGACGTAGACCTTGCGGGTCGTCTGGTTGGTGTCGCCGGTGCCGAATCCGTCCCTCAGCGTGAGTGTCACGGTATAGATCCCAGGGGTCTCGAAGGCGTGCCATGCATGTGGTGTGTTGAGCAGCGGCGAGCCGTCACCGAAATCCCAGGTATACTCGACGATGCCGTTCCAGTTCGGGTCGGTCTCGTCCAAGGGCACGAACCCTCCATCGAAGGCTGCGTCGCCGTCTCGGCTGCCCGTGGAGTTGAATCGCAGCCAATTACCGGGAGCGACGAAGATACCACCATCGTCTGTGAACACGTGACGCCATGAGAACAGGCTCTCATCCGCGCTCGGGCCGAGAATCGCCTCACCTGTGTTCACGTCCCTCGCTTCGTAAACGGTCATCTGCGGTTCGGGCAGAGGGTTGGAGATTTCGAATGTGTACTGCTTGGGCAGCGAGGACAGCCCCCGCTCATCGATTACCACCAGTTGCACGGTGATGGTGCCAGGCTCGACGAAGGTGTGGATGACCGATGTCTGGTTGACGATGGTCGTGTTCATGTCGGAGAGCGTCCAGATCGTGGTCATCACACCAGAGACCCCGTCCGGGTCGAATGAGGAGCTATGGAAGTTGTAGACCGTGTTCGTATCACCATCATCCGGTCTAGCGAACAGGGCGACTGGGCGCTGGTTGTTCACCGTCACCTGGATGATCGCCGCGCTGATGTTGCCATCGTTATCGGTTGCGGTGACGGTGACGTTCTTCAGCCCCGGAGTGCGCCAGGCGGGAGTGGGATTCTGCTGGGATGAGGAGTTCTGATCGAACGGATCACCCATCGACAGGTCGCCACCGTCGAGGTTCACGTCTTCATCGAAGTTCCATCTCCACTCGACGATGGTCCCGTCATCGTCGGTGAACACAGTGGGCATCGTCAGCGGCGTGAGCGTATCAACCACCAGTGGCAAGTCATAGATTTGGCGTGGTACCCGGTTCCAGATGATCACCTGGATGGTCTCGTTGACGATGTGCACGCCGTCGCTGACGGTCAGGGTCAGGTTGTAGACGGTGCCGTTGCGCGAACCTGACAGCCACTCGTGGTCTGCCTCCCAGTCGCCGATGCCGCCCTCAGAACTTCCGTCACCCCAGTCCCAGTCGAACGAGAGGTAATCATCGGGCACGTTGTCGGTCGTCAGATGCCCGCTGAACATCACCCGCTGCTCCGTCAGGAGATTGATGCTACCGACAACCTCCTGCCCATCCACACTGATTTTCACGGTGGGATCCGAGTCGTCGGTCACGTTCACGCTCCACGTTTGCGCCATGCTCGTGGTTCCGCCCACATCGGTCACCTGCAGTGTGACGTTGAATTCGCCGACTTGAGTGTAGGCACGGTTAGGCGTCTTCAGCCAAGACTGCCCACCGTCACCGAAGTCCCACAGATAGCCCGTAGGGGAGTTGTTGTGTGAGTATGTCATATTGTCATCAGACAGGCCCCAGATGTCGTAGCCGTTGCCGTTGAACTGGATTGGCAGCCACGTCTGCGAGATATTCGAAGAGAGGGTACCCGTGGCCATGGGGGCCATGTTGTTCAACATGGTTGGCAGGGTGAGTACGGCCGCTCCTTGAATCGCTGCGCCTAACTGGTCGTAGAGCACCGCGTATAGTTCCCAGTCGTCATCCCATGGAGGAGTCCACCAGACGGAGGTGGTCACCGGCATTCCCTGACCGGCACCCACCTGTGTGTGGATGGTGTCGTAGAGCACGTTGTCAGCGAACGCCTGCACCTCGATGTCCAGTAACTCCCAGAAGGCCGTCGAGTTGACGATGAGGCTCATCTCGAGTGTGTCGTCGAGGCCGTCGAGGTCGCGGTCGTGCTGCCGCGTTCCGTTGATGTTCAGCGTGGCAGGCTGGGTAATCAGCGAGGCATAGATGTCGATGGTCGCTGAGGGGTAGGTTCCCGTGCCGCCGGGGAAGCCGCAGTTGGGAAAGTTGTAGTCGCAGTCATCGACCAGACTCTCGTACCACACGATGACATATGCCTCGTCGCTGATGTTGCCGAATCCGGGTACCAGCCCGGTCGCCATCCCGCCGTTGAACACTAGTTCCTCGGCCACCCAGGTTCCCGAAGCCATGTCCCTGTAGAGCAGACGACCTCCGAAGTCGACCTCTGACGCTTGGACCATCACGTTGAGCGGTGCTCCGGTTCCTTGGATGAACTTGTACGCCCTGACTCCCCAGCCCCACAGGTCGTCTCCCAGACGTGACCAGGTGCTGCCCCAAGCGCCATTGTAGTCGGTGATCTGCAGGGTGCAGAACTGCCCCCCGCCACAGCCGGTGTACATGTCGACGTTATCCAGCCCGAACGGATTCTGGTTGGAGTCTAGCAGCGTGGCGATGGTGAAATTGGCGAAGATGTCATCGATCGAACTGCCGATGTTGCCAGGGGAGCCTGGAATCGGATTACGGGCGAGATTCTCGATTCCCGCGCCTCCGGTGGCGGTGTCGGCAACGAGCGCCCTGATCGCCTGCCCTCCCCCTAGTTTGGAGGCGAGGTAGAGCATGAACAGGAAGCCAGCACCGTAGTCGGCGAGCGACTGGTTCCACCAGCGTACGGAGATGTGCGGCGACTGCGCCCAGGAGTTCGCATGGCCGATGACGGTACCGGTGGCGCCGAAGCAGAGGTAAGCGGCCATGTCTGCGTTGCCCTCGTCGATCCAGATGTACTCGAACGGGTCGCGGGCGTTGTGCAGCAGGTGTTGGAACTCGTGTGCCAGAATTGTGTTGCCCCAGCCTAAGTCAGCCACATCGACGAACAGCGACTCTCGCTGACCGGACAGCCCGGGTGAGAAGTAGCCACCAGTGTTTCCACCCCCGTCGATGTTGTAGATGATGATCTCGATCTGGCAGTTGTTGTCCACATCGGGAGCGTTTCCGAAGTACTGCGTGTCCACCGGGTAGATGGTGGAATCCCAAGTCGAGGCGAAGTTGTTCAACGTCGATGATGGAATAGTCTGAGAACTCTCTACCAAGAAAGCCGCCGTCGTCGTCACCTTCTCGACCGTAACCGCTACCTGTCCCCCACTGATGGGCACGGTGAGCGTCTGTCCTTCCTGATAGGGCACGCAATGGTTACTCCTGCTGGACATCGGAGCGACATTCTCAGGGGCGAACGGAAGGAACAGGTCAGGATATCCGGCATCAGCCCACGCGAACTTCATGAATCGGGTGGCGGACCAGACCGGTTCTTCTCCATCGACGAACAGATACTGCTTACCCATCGTTGCCCCTTCGAAATCCACCAGATCCCCATACACGACGCCCCCAGGGTCCACCCATCCCGACTGTTCTGCCTCGGCTGCCGCGAACAGTGGTGAGAGTGCCGCTACCACCATGACCATGGTCAGCAGCAATGCTTGGCGTGGCGTTGAGTTCAATGTGAGTTCAGACATCCGGTCACCTTACGTGACGCATACTACGTATGCTCACGTTGAGAGCACTCGAATGACCTATTTAAGACACCATGGAGCATGGTTCGTACATGATTCGGCCCACCATGGCGCCGCGCGTCTTAACGGTCCTTATTGTCGTCTTGTTTCTCACCCTCCTTCCGGCATCTGTGGAGGGTGACTCAGAAGCGGCTGAGTTGCACGTAATTTCGTCTCATTCCCATGACGAGTGGGCATTCACCCAGGGGTTGGAGATGCACGATGGTTCCCTGTACGAGAGCACCGGACTGTACGGATATTCGAGTCTCAGGGAGGTGGATCCATCGAGCGGCGAGGTACTCCGTCAGACGCTGCTCGATGAGAGCTTGTTCGGCGAGGGCATCACCGTTGTCGGAGACACCATCGTGATGCTGACCTGGAGGGCTGGGGTCGCCCTCATCTTCGACATCGAGACCTTCGAGGTCGTCGGCAATCACACCTATTCCGGTGAGGGCTGGGGGCTGTGCAACGATGGAACCTCTCTGGTGATGTCCAACGGCACTTCCGAGCTCGCTTTCAGGGACCCGTCCGACTTCACTGTCCAGAGCACTCTCCTCGTCACTCTCGACGGTCAACAGACGGACCAGCTCAATGAGTTGGAGTGTGATGGGGGGATGATCTACGCGAACGTCTGGGGCAGTGACTTGATCCTGGCGATCAACTCTACTTCGGGAGCGGTGGAGTTCACAGTAGACGCATCACAGTTGGCTGAATCGAGGTCAGGCCGATTCAACAATGTCCTGAACGGCATCGCCTACGTCGCTGAGCATGACGCCTTCCTGGTCACGGGCAAGAACTGGACCTCGATGCACTTGGTGAGATTCCAGTTGATCCAGGAACCGGTCGAAGATGACGACACCGATCCGGAGTCAGCGACGGGTGCGCCCAGTTCACCACCGCGCGCGGAGGTGCTCTCATTGTCGGTCTTGCTAGGTATTCCGTTGACCCTGCTCATCCTGCTCTTGTGGACGAGCGGCACTCCCGGCTCCGCAAGTCGGCGTCGCATTCACAACCCGCCCGCGACTCGCGCACCCACGGAGGGTGGCCGATGAGCGACGACGACGACCGCCAGCGCCGCCTCGATGAGCTTCGCGGTAAGGTGCGCTCGCAACTAGAGGAAGATGGCGTCGAATTCGATGATGACGATACCGATGAAGAGCTGGATGACAGCGATTCGTCGGACGGCTTGATGAATCGGATCCAGCGTCGCAGACGCAGGGTTGCTCGCCAGCGCGCTCTGAACCGTGACCGAGCCCGCAAGGCGATTGAGCAGGGCGAAGATGCGACCATGGCACGTCTCCCCGCTGCCCTACGAGAACGAGCCGAGGAGGATTGGGTGCGCAACCTGGCGGTGCTACTGGTTGTCGTAGGGAGCCTGTTGGGTGTGTCGAGCGGGATGTTGCTCGTCTCCTCGGACCCGCGCGACCTGATCTCAAGTCCGCTGTTCGAGGCTCAGCAATCCGTCGACCTGCATGGGCTCGTGTTGACCGATCTCGATGCGCAGAACAGCAGCGGCGGTGAGCCGGTCGAAGGGGTGCAGGTGGAGTTGCTGCATCTGGCTGACGACACCTCCGAAGCGCGTACGCAGACTGGCCCGGATGGCCGATTCACGTTCACCGACCTTCCACGGAAGGAGATGCTGCTGCGGGTCACACATTCAGGTAACATCACCATCGAGCGGACCTTGGTTCCCGGTGATCTGCCAGAGGTCACACTGACCCTGCGCGTGGGCGAAGGAGTTGATGAGCGTGATCTGCGCACGGAGAGCGGTCTCGCTTCGGCGGTGCAGTTGTCCACGGCGATCGCCTTCCTCTCACTGGTGGCTGCGGGGCTCGGCTTCGCGGGTGCGATGGAGGCCAGACGCGGCTTGAGGTACCGGCGTACCCAATGGCTCTGCGGACTCGGTCTGTTCAGCCGCGGGAACATCTTCTTCGGACCCCTACTCATCTTGATGGGCATGGCGCTGTTGATGATCGCCCGACCGCAATTCCTCGACCAGCACCGGCCATACGCAGACGAGTGAAGATTCTCTTCCGAGAGGTTCATGCGCCTCAGAGTCCCATCATGTGCAGGAGGCGTGGCCATGTATCTCATATCGGTGGAAGGTGGAGATGGCAGTGGCAAGGGAATAGCCACCCAGATGCTGGCGGACATATGCGCGGAGGAGTTCACATTCACCAATGTCGCTGTGACCGGCGAGCCACGGCGGGACCACCCGCTCGGGCAGTTGGCGGTCGAGGCTGTGAGCACGGGTGAGGCCGGCCCGGTGCACGAGGCGAGCATGTTCGCAGCCGATCGACTGGATCATTCGCATGCGTGGATAGTTCCCAGACTCGCTCGAGGAGAGATTGTCATCAGCGAGCGCAATGTGCACTCGTCGCTGGTCTACCAGGGAATCGTCGGCGACCTCGGCCTCGAAGAGGTTGCTCGACTGAATTCGGCCGCTTGCGTGCCCGACCTGTGCGTGTGGGTGGACTGCGATCCCGAGGTGGCGCTGCAACGCATCTCCAAAGGTGCGCTCAGCAGCGAGATATCCACCCGTGACGCCGACAAGCAGGAGTACTTCGAGACCGATGAGTTACAGACCCAGATTCGCGCCGGCTACGCCTCCCTGCTCGGAGGAGAGGTGCGAATGCCCGCGCCGTTCGACAGGGGTGAGGTGGCGGGTCCAGTCGTCAACGATGGAGGGAAGATCGACCTCAGGCAGAAGCTGCAACGGGTGATTCGGGACTTCTTGTATCGACACACTCGACCGCTCAATGTCGACCTCGATGCGGTCGAATGTCATCTGCTCGACAGCGCGCTGAGTTGGCAAAGGGGCCAACGCACGCTGGATGTGGCCGACACACCCCCACCGCGTAGCAATTCCAACTGGTTGGTTGGTGAGAGGCCGTGGCGGGTGATGCAGCAGGCGGACACGTTGTACCGAAAGGCGTGGGATTCGGTGCCAGTTCAACAGCGGTCGGACGTACCCCAGAATCCGCTGGCGCACACCGTGGTGTCGGTAGTCGGAACGTTATCGCTGCTACCGGGTGCCGAGGTTAGCGAACTGCGCCGTTGGCTCGGTCCTGCGCGCGTGGTCACCAGCAGACATACTCAGAGGATGCTGAAGTTCCTACACGAGCAGTCTGGTTGGGTGCGGGTGCACAGGCCACTGAAGGGGGCCGATGCCCCTCGCTCAGAACTGCGTCCGGACTGGCAGGCATATGGTCGGCTGGGGTTGGTGCTGTGGCCACTCAAAGAAACACTGTCCGCGTGGATGCAGGACAATCCTGAATCTTCTTGGAAGAGCGCCCTGAACAAGATCCTCGGACGTAATCCCGACGCTGACATGCGCGCCCGCGCTGATGCGTGTCTCGCTCGGCTGGCAGTCATCGGTAGCGGTGCAACCGACCACGACCCCCCTGCAGACATCGATGGCCTGCGCAGGTGGTGGCGCGACGGACCTGAATGAGCACTCATTCCTCGCTCGTGCCGTCATCTGATGCTGACTCGGGAGCGCTCTCAGCTTCTGCATCGTCGTCGAACAGCACGAGCCGAGCGTTGGCCGGCAGGCGCACCTGTGTAGGTCCACCTGTGAACGAATCCGGACGGGCAGCGAACATGGCGGATAGCAGCAGCCCGACTGCGAACCCCATCGGCACCCCGGTTACGATCCGCTTGAGGTGGTTCGACTCGTAGTCGGTCAGCGCCTGGATGCCTCCGTCGAGCGCCACCGGCACGAGGAAGAGGAAGAGACCACCGAATGCAAGCAGCGCACGCCTGTCTCTCAGGTAGAAGTCAGCCACCCAATCATCGGGTGCCACAGAGAGCAGCGAATCCCGTATAGTCCAACGATTGACCCCGCGGCGAGAGAAGAGGAATCCTGCCACTGCCAAACCGGCGAAAATGCCGATATCGCGGGTGCAGACGGGCATCTGGTTGCCATTGATCGACCACGAGCGCTCATGCTTCTGATGGCAGTTGAGGTCGCCGAAACCATAGACGAATGCGGAGAACAGGTCCAACTCTGTCCATGCGAACATCCCTCCATGAGCAGCTTGGTTGTGGAACATTCTCTCACCCTCAGGGTGAGGCTCGTTCCCGGCACCACCCCAGCCTCCGTCCTTGTTGGCATAGTCGAAGGCGTTCGCTCTGCCCGAGAGTTCGGGAATCGTGTCCGGCGGCAGCAGCGCCGGGACGATGAACGACGCCAGCAGGTATCCGAGTGCGAGGCCCCCGACCCACATGCCGATGCGCGTTTCGCGCTGGCGGTCGGGAAGACCGCTACGAGTGGACTCACCGTCGTCGGACACTGGCCGCGGCGAGCGAATCTGTGACCATATGCTTTGGGCATGCAGAAGCGTGAAGTGGACCCCAGAGACGGGGGTGAACATGGCGGAGGTCAACTTCAGGGACCTCATCAGCATCTCGCTGGTGCTCGGCATCATGGTTGCGACGATGGGCGCGTTCGTCTCTTTCTTCGCCTCAGGAATGGGTGAAGACCCAGCGCAGAGCCTGCGCACTGGGGGCCTGATTGGTGGAGGTATGACAGTCATAGTGCTGGTCTACGGGTCGTGGAGGCTGTTCGAGATCAAGCAAGACCGGAGGAAGAGCGGCGTCACCCGAGAGGAGGAACTGGCCAAACTGAGGGAATTGCTGCGTCCGCTGGAGGCGCATGGGGCATCCGTTCCATGGGCGCAAGATAAGGCGTGGCGGTTGGACACCCACGTTCGCTTGGACAGGGGAACGATGACCATTGATCTACACGAAATGGACGCAGAGGGGTCGCGTAAGATGCTCGACCTCATCATCCAGAATCGCGAGCAAATCGGCAGACTGCGCATCGTCACGGGACGGGGTAAGCATTCATCCAGCAGCCGCCCAGTGCTACGTCCGCTGGTGCAGCAGCGGCTGAATCAGGTAGCGCACCAACTCGACTGGCAGTTGATTCCGAAGGCCGGTTCCATCACCTTGAGGCCGATGGGCGAGCGCCCCTCTCTACGACTGTGGATGCTACGCTTTCTGGTGTTCATCGGGCCGATCACCATCGCACTGGCGCTCGCCTTCCAGGACCTCGCCGGCAGCGGCGCACGTGAGCAGGGACTGGCGTTTGGCACCGCGGCCGGGGTCATTCTCACCGCTCTACTCGCCTCGTACCGGAAGCGCTCCGTCTATTGAACAGCCGAATGCCCCGTGCGGGACCTTCGAACACGCGATTCTCTGCGGTTACGTTCGAAGGTGAGCGCGAACTGAATGAGGAACTGCGCCGCGACCGTCCGCGCTGGCGCGGGTCAAGCGTACCGCTGGGTTCTACTAAAGTGCCCCGTGCGGGATTCGAACCCGCGTGACCGGCTCGAAAGGCCGGGATGATGGACCGGGCTACACCAACGGGGCTTCAGCACAGCGAGCGGGCGGCGGAATGTGCATAACCATCTCGGTCGGGCGCTGAACCGCCATCCCATAATGAAACAGTTCTACTCCTCCTCATCTGGCATCTCATCGAGCCCTTCCCACCAACGCCATGCGGGCCAGGCGAGCAATGCGGCGGCTAGACTGACCACCATGAATCCCGGTCCTTGCAGGAACTTGAGCAGCAGGTCACCGTAGAGACCCACGAGCAGCACCTCCGCGCCGAACCTGATGCTTCGGCCCACCAGACCGGCGGCGATGAACTGACGACGGTCCATGCCCCCCATCCCAGCACACCACCCGAGCACCTTGTAGGGGATCGGGGAGAGAGCGGCGATGAACACCCCGAAGGCGCCGTAGCGGGTGACCAGTGTATCGAACCTGCGCACGGTCGAGGGCTTTGCGAACCGGTCGAGCAACGGCTTCCCCCACCGTTCGCCCATCCACCAGGCGACGAGTGAACCGAGAACACTCGACAGGGTGACAACGAGGAAGATGAGCGTCAGTCGAGCCGGGTCGTTGGCTGAGGCAGCCATCGGGAGAACGAGCAGGTCGGGTGGGATCGGTTGGATGAACGCCTCCGTGAATGTGAGCAGACCGAGACCGATCAGTCCGTTGTCAGCGAACCACGCCAGAGCCGGGTCAGTCCAGACGTTCCAGAAACCCATGTCGACAGCCCGCTGGCTGCTGTGCATGAAGGTTCGGCTTCTGCGAATGTTGGCATGAGCGAACCGGCACGGCTATGGCAACGGTCAGCAGCCACGCGGACATGACTGATGAAGAGCCTGTGCCACGAGTGCTCGACACTTCCGCGCTGCTTCATTGGCCGGTCGAGGAACTGGCTCTGGGTTCGGTGGTGCCAGCACAGTTGCGTGAGGTGGAGCGCTTCTCGCAGGAGCGAGCGCTGCTGCTAGAAGGCACTACTCTGGTGTGGCGTGAGCCATCGGAGGCGGCGGTCGCTCGCGCCCGTGACATAGCGCGATCTACGGGAGACCTTGCAGGACTCTCACCGACAGATGTCAGCCTGCTCGCGCTGGCGCTCGAGATGGGCGCTGAACTTGTTACCGATGACTACCGCTTGATGAACTGCGCCGAGAGCGCCGGAATCCCGTATCGCGCTGTTCTGACAGAAGGGATCAGCGAGCGCTGGCAGTGGCGACTTCTGTGCCGTGCCTGCGGTCATCAGGCCGCTGCCGCCGAACAGGAGAGCGAGAGCCGCCAAGAGACCACGGAATGTCCTGAGTGCGGTAACGAGATGCGGCTGAGCAGCCGCTGACTCACTCTTCTTCGACGGCGACGAGAGCTTCGTCCACGGTCATCCCTTCGACATCGGCTCCCGCCGAGATCGCGGCTGTCTCGGTCTGGCCGCCGCGGTCTAGATCGGCCTCGGTATCGCCTCTCCGACTGTCGGACATACCTTCGGTGAACTCACCCTTAGCCTGCCCCAGGGCGCGGGCGATCTTGGGCAGTCGTTCCACTCCGAAGAAGAGCACGAATATCCCGAGGATGAGTAGCAGTTCGCTGACGCCTGGTGTTCCCATGTCAGTTCACTTCACCCCGTCGTGTCGGACTCACCCATTCAAGGATTCGCCCCGCGCCGCTTCGATTCGGAACATACTGCCGCCTCCAGCATCGATCCAACCACAATTGAGAACCGACCAATCTCATCCACCGGAGACCGGCGGAAGGAATGCCACCTCTGCCCCGTCGATGAGTTCAGTCTCCGGCGGGCAGAATGTGCCATCCTGAGCCACCTTGACTCCTTGTTCCAATGCCTGTGTCAGTTCTAGGTGAGCGGCGAGGTCGGCAATCGTCGCTCCGAGCGTCATCGGAAGTTCGAGTTCGCGGACTCCGAATTCATCCACCAACGGGCCGAACAGGCGAACGGTCACTTTGACCACCTTCCTGATGTCTTCCCCACTCATCGGTTGAGGGGTGTGAACGGGAGTATAATACATGGCTCTCTATCGCGCGCGCACATGAGTTCCGTAATGGAAGCGAAAGAGCTCTGGAAAGTCTACGAAACCGGCTCGAATAAAGTGCAGGCATTACGTGGCGTCAACCTGTCGATCAACAAGGGAGAGATGGTCGCCATCATGGGTCCATCTGGGTGCGGGAAGACAACCTTGTTGAACTGCGTATCAAGTCTGGATGAGTTCACTGCCGGAGAGGTGCTCGTCGATGGCAGGAAGATGTCCGAGATGTCTGACAAGGAGCGAACAAGGATGAGAGCAGAGCGCCTCGGATTCGTCTTCCAGTCATTCAATCTGTTACCAGTTCTGTCGGCCGTGGAAAACGTCGAGTTGCCGCTGCTGATGAACGATGTCGCTCCCAGAGAAGCAAGGGTGAGGGCGCTATCGGCACTGGAGTCTGTCGGATTGCGCGACTGGGCCGGTCATCTTCCGTCTGAACTCTCAGGGGGAGAGCAGCAGAGAGTGACCATCGCCCGAGCCTTCGTGCACGAGCCTGCGCTCATTCTGGCTGACGAACCCACAGGTAACTTGGACACATCCACCTCCGCGACCGTCATCGATCTGCTGATTGACCTCAATCGCACACGCGGCATAACGTTCCTTCTGGTGACGCATGAGGAGGAGATTGCTCGTGAGTGTACTCGACTCGTCAGTATTCGAGATGGATTGATCGTCTCCGATGAACAGCTCGTCGAATCAACTGATTCTGAGGAATGAACGAGGTGGGCAGATGCCAGTCAATGCGAAGTTGCTCTCCGCTGCCCGCAAGGTAGCGGTCTGGGCAGTTTCGTTGTCGTCGATAGCGCTGGTGTACTATCTCGTTATCCACGCCATCGAGGATTCACCAGACGGCATCACCAACGGTTGGCGAACTACAGCCCTGTTCCTCGGGCTCGTAGCCGCCATCGTCGTCCACTCGACTTTTCTCTTGCTGCTCGAACCGCGCAAGCGAATAATCGGAACCATGGCGCTGCGTAATCTGCGTCGCAGGAAGCGCAACACGGCGCTGATCGTCGTCGGCCTGTTGGTCGGTTCAGCGATCATCTCCAGCAGTCTGGTGGTCGGCGACAGTCTGGATGCGACCTTGAATGCAGAGTTCACCGAGGCGTTGGATGAGACCGACATCGTGATCCAGGGAACCGACATCAACGGATTCCCAGTCTGGTGGAACCAGAGCAGCGCGCTGGACTTCGTCAATGACATGGAATCGGATTCTGACATCGACGCCGTGTCCATCGGCATCAAGACCTCCGTCTCCATCAAGGTGCCCGACCGCAAGACGGTCGAGCCGCACGCGCACTGGCTCGCCATGGATGGGGAACTACAGCAGACTGGAACCTGGAATCCTCTGGGTGGCTCAGGTGGGGTCCACTATTCGGACATCGAGACCGGGAATGTAGTGATCAACGAACATACCGCGGAGCAGTTGGAGTTGCGGGTCGGCGACCGACTCGAGGTCTCATGGACCGACATCAATGCTGGCGTCGTCAGCCGTCCGATGGCTAACTTCACTGTCCAGGCGATCGTGTCCACCACGGCCACAGGATTTGTTCAAGGTGGTGATACCGCCATCTTCACCGAACTCGCCGTCGCGCAGGAGTTGATGCACCGCACCGAGGAGATCAATCGCATTGCAATGTCTGCAACCGGTGGACTACTGGATTCCTATGCTGCCGAGCAGAGGGTTCTGCCACGCGTCAACTCTTCGTTCGACGCCGCGCTGCTCGGAGTCGATGCGGGCCTTGATGTCGCGACCATTCCCGAAGAGTTCTCCCTGGCCGTCCAGAGCACCGCGGGCGATGGTCTGCTGAGCGGTGCCGAGGTCGAGAGCCTGAGGGAGAATCTCACGTTCATTGCTTCTGATACCCCTGTGGTCGAGATGCTGATGGCACCCCTGGCTGGATTAAGCCACGAAGGAGTGAACCTGACCGGGCTGCTCACTGCAGAGGTCAATGGCTTCGTCGTCGATGATGTGGCCGATTGGTACGCGACCCCTGCCGGCCTGTCGGTGCAGAAGCGTGAATCGAGCCAATGGTTCCAATGGATCCCTCCCGATGAGATGGACAACGCGATCACGGGAATGGTATCGGTCGGTGACGGCGCTGTACTCTCACTCCATTCGAGTGGCGTGCGCCTCTCGGCTCTGGACGAGGACGTACCGTCGCGGGACATCGACCTGCCCGATTCCGACGGAGAGATGGCTGCTCTGGCGGTCACCAGTTCGTCAGGGGTGCCATACGGAATCGCATTGCAGGTGTCGGATGACTCAGCGCTGCTGCTGCACGGGACGGGATTCGCCGAGGAGGGTAACATCTCGTGGAATGGGACCAATCTGGATGTCTCCTCGCTCCCGCAGATCGAGAGCGGTGAGTTGGCGGTGGAAGGTGACCAACTGCTGGTCCGTCTGCAGGCCTCCCTGTCCAGCCATACGTGCGCCATTCCTCTGACCATTCTCTCCGGGCAGTCAACGAGCTGCGCGTGGCAGCAGGACCCTCCGGCGATGCGCCATCTCGTGCAGGTCGGCGACGCTGCTTGGGACCAGGGTGGCCAGGACCTTGTTCGTACCCTGTCTCGTCTGTCAAGTATCAATGCTTCAGCGCACGACCTCGGCCTCCCTGCAGGCGACATTCTGTCGGTTGGCGGCGACGCGGTCTGGGTCGACGGCCCGGGTCTCTACATCTTCAACGGGACTCACTTCGTGAACGCCACGCTCCAGCCTCCTGCAGCCGCAGATGGAAATGCTGTCTGGTCGGACGACTCCCGCACCCTTGCAAGCGGTCCCGACGGCGCCTTCATCGTCGATGAGAACGGCATCAGTGGCAGACTCCCATACCAGCATTCAGTCGATGGAGTGAGTAAGATCCCGATGGTCGCTCTGGCGATTACCGGCGGCGGAACAGGGCTGCCCGAGCCATCGCAGGGGGAAGTGATGCTGACTGCATGGTCCGCAACCGGAGTCGCCATCACGCCTCCTGCCAACCTGTCCCTGCTCGGACTGCTGCCCGCTGCTCGGGGATACGATGAGCCACTGCAACTCAACTACTCCAGCGCTGTTCCTCCATTGCCCGCGCCTCCCGGACAACCGGGGTTGGACGACCTCTCTATCGGCATCATCAACGTCTCAGACGCCGAGGCTCTCCTGTTGATGGAAGAGCCGGTCCGCACCAGCGTGTTGATCGCCGGCCCGTCACTCGCCCTTCCGGGAGCATACGATTCCGTAGTCGAGAACGTCACCGCTTGGACTGACGAGATTACCACCGCGGCAACGATGGGATTCCGGGTCATCCCGATGAAGAGTGATGTGCGTAAGGCGACCGAGGATGCCGGGGCAAATTTCTCTGCACTGTTCCTCGTCTTCGGTTCGTTCGTCATCTTCGCCGGCATCCTGCTGGTGATGAACCTGTTCGTGATGCTCGCCGACGAGCGCAAGTCGGAGATGGGCATGACCCGCGCACTCGGAATGCAGCGGGGTGACTTGCGTACGATGTTCGTGCTCGAAGGCTCCGTAATCGGACTGGTGTCCAGCGCTATCGGGGCGGTGCTCGGAATAGGTGTGGCGCGATTGCTGATGGTCGGCCTCGACAAGGCGCTGTCCGACAGCTTCGGCGGCTCAATCGTGTTCGCATGGGAGTGGCACAGCCTGCTCACCGGATTCTCCATCGGTTTCCTCGTCACCTGGGCTACTCTCCTCGCCACTTCGTTCTACATCTCGAGGATGAACGTGGTCGCCGCCATGCGCAACATACCCACCCGCCTCAATGATTCCTTGCCATGGTGGACCATTATCGTCAGCCTGCTGCTGATCTGCGCTGCTGCGGGTTGCGTTGCGCTGGCATTCACGATCGGTGATCCAGTAGAGGGTTCCCGCCTTGCTTGGTGGCTGACCGCCGGTTTCCTCTTCTTGCTCGGACTCGTACCGCCTCTGTTCATGGCCCTCAACATGGTGCTTCCAGAATCGGTATCTTTCGGTTCGGTTCGGATGAGTCGCAAGGTCATCGTACCGAGGTTGGTGATGACCACCTTGGGTCTGGCGATGTTCGGTTGGGGCGTCTGGGCTGATCCATGGCGGGACGACATGGAGCCGGGTGGTACCTCACTCATCGTTCTCGGCCTGTTCCTCGTGGCAGCGGGCGTGCTGCTGCTCACCAGCCTCGCCCCGATGATAGCGCGCGCCCTCGCACGCGCAGGGTCCTCGCTCTCAGGCCGCCTCGCCTCCGTGTTACCGACCGCTCTGGCATATCCTCTGGCCACCCCCTTCCGCACCGCGATGACGATGGGCATGTTCAGCCTCGTCGTATTCGCAGTAGTGATCCTGTCTGGATATTCAGCGATGTTCGGCAACCTCCTCGGCGACCTGAGCGAGAATGCCAAGGGTGAATGGGAGATTGTCGCGTTCGGCGACGTCGACCTGGGAGATGACTCCTCACAATGGGATCTGGGCGATGTGGACCCGGACACCTTCGATGCGATTGCAGTCATCGAGACCGCGGTCATCCAGACGCACAAACTCTCCGAACAAGACCTGGAGAATCATTCACAGTACACATCTTTGAGAGGGTTCGATGCCAATTTCACCGCGCATGGCGCTTTACCGTTGGATTCCTGGTCTCCCGAACTCGGTTCGACCCCTGAAGAGGTGTGGCAGAGGGTGTTCGAGAACGAATCGCTCGTGGTGATCGACTACCAGTTGGCGGTCGAGGAGTGGCAGGGTGAACGCGGAATCATGTTCGAAGGAATGGACTACAACATCGGTGATGCGATCGTCGTAAAGGATCCGTTCAATCCCTACGTCAACCATACCCTGTACGTCGCTGCGGTGTTGAAGGAGGAGAGTGGCTGGTTCGCATCGGGCATCAACGTGAACAAGAATTTCTCACGCGACCATTTCGACTCCGAGCCTGCCTCAATATGGTTCTCGCTGCCCGATGGCACCTCCCTCGAAGAAGAGGAGAGCGTCGCCAAGGAGTTGCAGTATGCGCTCGTCGAGGAAGGATACTTCGTCATCTCGATCGAGTCCGTCTTCCAGACCATCCAGTCGTTCATCTTCGCCATGTTCGGTCTGCTGCAGGCATTCCTCGCCCTCGGCCTCGCGGTGGGCATAGCAGGACTGGGTGTCATCACCATCCGCAACGTCTCCGAGAGGCAGCACCAGACCGGCATACTGCGTGCCCTCGGGTTCCAGCGGGGGATGGTCGTCGCCGGCTATCTGATCGAACTCACCTGGGTCAGTCTTCTCGGCATCCTGAATGGTGCCGTGGTGGGCATCGGATTCCACTGGCAACTGTATGTGAAATACCTCAAGGATGAAGGTGCCGAGTTCGTCATGCCGTGGGGGGAGATTTCCCTCATAGTATTCGGCGCTTATCTTCTCACATTGTTGGCAACCGCTTGGCCGGTGAGAAAGGCCGCCTCCATCCATCCAGCAGAGGCTCTGCGGGCGGCGGAATGAGATACAAAAAATATGTACCAAAACCAATTACATTGTGCGATTATTTTCAGGGTTTTTTACAATCTCGTACGCACAGTATAAATACAAATGTAGAGGGTGCCGGAGCACCCCGTCAGTGGGAGGACTGTAAACATGAAGAGAACGATGAGTCTGATGATGGCCATGCTGATGCTGACAAGCTTGCTGGTCAGCGTGAGTGTGTTCGAACTGGAAGATGAATGGAATGAGGAGGCTGGTGGTCGTGCCGGTTACGAGGTTGAACTCGTCGGCACGATGGAACCGAGAGCCTCGACACAGGATATTTCCGGTGGTATCCGGAATGCCGTTGATGTCGATGACGACATCAACTTCCTGTTGGTGGTGCTCAACAGCGGTACGCTCGATATATCCGAGTTGTACGTCAGCGTTGATGTGACGCCTACCGGCCTCGCGACCTCGGTCGCTGGAACTGCCGGATCTCCCGATGGCGCGGTGTGCGATGACAGTTCGACCACCTCGGCTGGAAATCCGGTGTGTGCCTCGACAAGCTTCGGGGCTGGAAACTATCTTGCGAACGGCTCCTACGCCGTCCGCAACTCGGTCGGCGACCCGCTGACGTGGACACCGACCACCCCTGGAGACTACACCGTCACGATCGGCCTTGATCCGGGCGATCAGGACTCCGACTTGACCAACAACGACCTCGCGTTCACCGTGACCGTCAGGGACTGGTACGATATCGCCGTTGACCTGACCTGGGACAACGACGACCCCGATGACACGGGTGAGAACACGGGCACAGGCCCCCACTCCTTCACCCTGTCAGCGATGGTCGATGGCAGTGCGTCATGGGACCCGCGCAACGTCGACCTCGAGATATCATTCGGAGGCTCCTTCCAGATGCAGGACTCCAACTCGTTCGATGTCTCGGTCTTTGAGGGCCAGGGATGCCCGAGCCCCACCGAGTGCACCTTCACAGCGAGGATGGGGGCCCCGACAAGCGTCGAGGTCTACCACAACCTGTCTGACACGTCTCAGCCGCCGCCCACTCCCACCAACGGGACCCGCGACGTGCCTGATTTCCAAGTCGCTGAGACCTTCAGCGGCTCGATCAAGGGCAACGCTGCTGACTGCGCCGGTGCGTGCGCTATGTATGTGAGCGCACGGCTCCTGAACTACCTCTCCTACGAACTGGTCGCCACCGACTACGGCGGCCCCGGCCACGAGGCGAACGTCGTCAGCGAGATGATGGAGGTCAACAACACGGTCGACGATCGCAACGCCAACAACGAGGACCTCCTGAGTGCCTTCTTCGGCGTCTACCACGACGTGGCCGTGACCGCGGTCACCGTCGGTGCAGGTCACTCTCCGGGCGGCCGTCTGGACGCGGGCAACTCCGCGCTCTACGCCACCATCAGCCACGCCGGCAGCGAAGCCGACGTGAACTACGACTGGCAGGTCACCTTCGACATCAGTGATCAGGGTACCGGACAGGTGACGACCACCCCGTTCGTGCAGGACTGCGATCTGCAGGATGACCCGGATGCTTTCCAGGGCCACGAGCAACTAGGGCTCGCGTTCCCCGCCATTCCTGAGCTCACTGTCTGCATTGCACAGATTCTCGACCCGGGCATGTACTCCATCACCGCGCGCATCACCCTCATCGACGCGTCGCTGACGGACACAAATGGCCCGAGTGGCGGGAATGACCCGTCCGACGACTGCGGAACCACTGGCAACCCTGCCTGCCATGCAGACATGAACTCGGCCAACGACGACCGCACCTCCCACTACGAGGTGGTCAACAACGGACCGTTCGTCACCCTGACGATGGAAGTCGCAGATGGGCCGATCATGGAAGGGACCTCTATGGACTTCTCCGCGCGCGCGTTGCACACGGGGCAGCCTGACTCTGACATGGATGGAGAAGCGGACGAGATGATGTACGACTGGTCGGTGGACACCCTCGAGCAGGACATCCAATTCTCGGCCTGCTTGGGTCGCGCTGATTGCGCGGAAATCTTCGTCAACAATTTCTGGCAGGGTACCCCGACCGTGACGGTCACCGTGACTGACTACTGGGGCGCCACCAGCACCGATACTGTGACCCTCAAGGTGTGGAACGGCTTCAGCACCAGCTTCGATGGGGCGTCTGATGTCGCCTACGACATCGTCTACTACGGCACCCTCCCGCAGATGGTGAACTTCAGCGATGCTGACGCGGTTGAAGCGGACCTCACGGGACTGGGATCCAGCTTCACTTCTGTCGCCTCGTTCTCCGCGGATGTCTCGGCGATTCTGTCGCCCGGCGACGTCTACTCGGAGGACATGGACGTGTCCTTCGCGGGCGCGTCAGACACACAGTACTCCCTCTGGTACCAAGGGACGACCGGATGGGTGAACATGCCAGCCACGCAGAGCCAGGTCGACTCGACCACGATGATGCTCTCGTGGAGCAACGACGGCAGCCAGCCGAGCCGCTCCTCGTCCACCTACGCGGTGTTCGCAGGCGCCAACATCGGCGAGTCGCCCCAGACGGGCATCACGGGCCTGAGCCACACATTGGCTCCGGGCGGTGTCATCTCCATCTCCTGGAGCGTCTCGGACGCAGGGGCCATCGGGGCTGATGACTTCGGTGTCATCACCATCGACGGAACGCGCAACACCTTCTCGCTGGGAACCACCACCTGGGAAATCTACGGCGCACACGGCACGACCTACTCCTACACGGTGCAGGTCGAGAACGGCCAGCAAGATTCGGCTGGAGACAGGCTCGTCGGCAGCCCCGTGGCTAGCGACAGCGCGACGGCTGACGGACAGGTCGACCCAGCGGCTGGAGCGAGCGATCTGACTGCTGCCGAAGAGGCTGGCAACACGGTCGCATTCACCTGGAACGCCGCTGACGACACCGACGTGGACCACTGGGTGGTCTGCTGGTCCATCGGCGACCACGACGCTGACGAGGTGCAGGGACTCCTGGACTCCGAGAACAGTTGCTCGGAGAGCGGAGACAAGACCGCATCGCACGTGTCCTGGCGCCCGTCCTCTGCAGGCACCTACCACTACTCAGTGACAGCCGTGGATTCGGTTGGCAACATGGAGACGGCTGCATCGTCGACCGCCCTGACCGTCGTCGGTGACGAGACCATCGACTGGAATGCAGTTCCAGACATCGGCACAGAAGCCAACGATGATCCCATCCCGCAGTCCGCGTGGATCGCCATCGGTATCCTCGTGCTAGTTGCTGTGATCGCCGGTGCGTTCATCCTGACGCGTGGCGGCAGTGAAGGCGGCGAAGAGGAGTGGGACTACTGAGCCCACCCCGTGTCCCGACACGAACCAGAGATTCGAGAACGGTTTCGCGTGTCGCCGCCCTACGGGCGGCGGCGCGAAGCCAACACTTCTGTCTGCCTTCGCAGGCGCGCCCAACTCAC
>Ga0310124_10000256_pt1 | contig 36173 bp, 19 predicted proteins | sample CB11b_AW_Bot5_MG_FD_203507 | JGI IMG/M metagenome (GOLD analysis project Ga0310124, IMG submission 203507) | Marine microbial communities from Western Arctic Ocean, Canada - CB11b_AW_Bot5 | ecosystem: Environmental > Aquatic > Marine > Oceanic | place: Canada: Western Arctic Ocean | collected...
ACGAATTTCCATGGAGGTGAGTCGTTGCCCTGGGGCTTGGCGCCGGCGGGCAGCTGGTCATCGATCCAGACGCGCTCCTGCTGGCCGAGATCCCCCAGGGGCTTGTTCGGTTCCGGGTCCTTGTAGCCGGAGTTTTCGAGCAGGCCGTCGATTTCTTTTGTGATGACGGCGAATTGCCTGTCGAGCTCTTTGCGCTCCGCCCTCTGGGTCATGGTGGGGGCCTTGACGATGGGGGGAGGCAGGAGCTTGTTGCCGTCCATGGCCCGCTCGGTGAGGCTGAAGTAGTAGGAGAAGAGCTGGTAGAACTCTTTCTGGGTCAGGGGGTCGAATTTGTGGTCGTGGCAGGCGGCGCAGCCGGCGGTGAGGCCGAGCCATACGGTAGAGGTGGTCTCGACGCGGTCGACCGCGTAGCGCGCGTAGTACTCGTCATCGATGGAGCCTCCCTCGCCGGTGGTGACGTTGCAGCGGTTGAATCCCGTGGCGACCTTCTGGTCAAGGGTAGACCCCGGCAGGAGGTCGCCGGCAAGCTGTTCAACCGTGAACTGGTCGAAGGGCTGGTTGCTGTTGAAGGAGTCGATCACCCAGTCGCGGTAGGGCCAGAGCGATCTTTCGTTGTCGAGGTGCAAGCCGTGGGTGTCGCCGTAGCGGGCGGCGTCGAGCCAGAAGCGTGTCATGTGTTCGCCATACCCGCTCGAATTCAGCAGGCGTCCGACAACTCGTTCGTAGGCCTGCTCGGAATTGTCGGCAAGGAAGTCGTCTACCTCCTTCAGCGTTGGCGGCAGGCCGGTCAGGTCGAGGGTTACACGGCGAATCAGAGTTTCCTTTGAGGCTCGCTCTTGCGGGGCGAGCCCGGCGGAGGAAAGAGCCGCCTGGATGAAGTTGTCGACGGGGTTGTTCGGCTTCCAGTCTTTTTTCGCCGCCGGAACATCCTGGCTCTCGGGAGGCTGGAAGGCCCAGTGCCCGGACCATTTAGCGCCGGAATCGAGCCACCGCCGGATCAATTCGATCTCCGTCTTTGAGAGCGTCTTGCCGGTGTCGGACGGCGGCATCCTGTCGTCGGGGTCTGCCGCCGTGATCCTGCTGTAGAGCTCGCTCAGGGCACTCTTGCCCGGGACGATGGTCGCGCGGCCCTTCTCGATTTTCTCAAGAGAGGCATCGTGTCTGTCAAACCGCAACTTGGCCTTGCGGTTGGCCTCGTCCGGGCCGTGGCATTTGAAGCAGTTGTCAGACAGCAGCGGGAGGATATCGCGGCTGAAGTTGACGTTGCCATCGGCGGCAAGAGAGCTTTCGGTGATGCACGGGATCACAAGGAACAGCAAGCTCGTCAGTCTGATCGTCATGCGGGTAATCCAGCTCAAATAGAGAGAGTGAGGGATGCGCGGTTCATCAGCTTTGCCTGTGGATAATACAATAGAGTGACGCCTGATTCACTCAGGTTCTTTGCTTCCAGCCGGCTGCCTAGTTCCAGCGCGCGCTGACCTCCCGCAGCCAGGCTCGCGCGATGAGCTCATGGCCTTGCGGCAGGGGGTGGATACCATCCCAGATCCATTGCCCGGGAGCGACAGCTTTCGCTGCGGCATCGAAGACCTCCTGGGTCCTGACATGGACAGCGTCGAAGTCCTCGGCGAGCTGCTTGACGATGGGGAGCTGGCGTTCAACCTGGGCTCGATAGCGCTTGTAGTTCTCCTCGCGGGAGAGCGAGCCGCCGCATTGCAGAACAAAGGGGTCAAGCAGGACGATTCGCAGGTCGGGATTCGCCTTCCGGCTGGAGGTGAGGATGGAGCGGTAGTCATCCTCCCAGGTCTTGATGGCATCCCTGTTGCGGATGCGGTTGACATCGTTGATGCCGATGAGGACGCTGAGGAGGTCCGGCCTCATGTCGAGCGCGTCTTTCTGCCATCTTGCGCGCAGGTCTGAAACCTTATGGCCGCTCATGCCCCGGTTGTAGACATCGAGCTGGGCCTCCGCCATGTCGACCCCGAGCCGGGCGGCGATGAGGTAGACGTAGCTGTGGCCGAGATAATGGTTCCTGTCCTTCTGGTTGCGTCCCCATTTCATGTCGGTGATGGAGTCTCCCTGGAAGAGCAGGCGGCTGCCTTTCTTGAACGCGGGTAGGCGGTAATTGTAGCCTTCGATTCCAGCCGTGCCTCTTCCGGGTTCCTGGGCCGCGGCGCCGGCGCCGAGCGCTGCCGCGCCCGCCGAGGCGGCTCCACTCTTGATGAAAGTTCGTCGTGTCAGCATGCAGGCCTCTTTTTTGTTAATGCGGTATGGGACGAACCTGCCGCGGCGCGCCGCCGCGGGCCGGGGGCATCGAGGCGATCGATGCAGGCGAGCGGAGCAGTTCGCGGTGCAGGTAGCGCGTGAACATCGGGGTCTTCGTCGGTCCGTAGACGTCGCGGCCGTGGGTGATGACCGTGTCACCGTAATGCACCGCAGCTGCGAGGAACTCATCGGCTTTGATCTCGTCGATGGTGAGGGCCCGCTTTCCGACCCGGTTGGCGTGAACACGCCTCCTTGCTGCATCGAGGTCGATGCGCGTTGCGGCCCGCTCCGCCTCCGTCATGGAGCCGGGGGCGAGCAGGGTGACCTTGTGGCTCGATTTTGAGAAATTGGGCTGTGTGAGTTGCGCCTGGTCTGTGATCAGGCGAATGCCCGCGAGCACCCCGTCTTCCTCTGCGTCCTCCGGGCATGAGATGAGCAGCCGGTAGCCTCCGCCGGCCTGTTTCTGCGTGATGCCGAATTCGCTGACCGGCAATACGTCCCAGAAGAAGGCCTGCCTGCCGTTTCCACGTGAGGGATGGCGAACGGTTTTTCTTTCGCCATTGAACTCGATGGCCATGGACCGAATCGGCCCGTGCTTGGTGATCCACTTGAAGGCGAGCCTGTGAGCCGGGTCGGGCGGTACCTCGATGGTGAACTCGATCGGTTCGCCGCGGTCGGTGTAGTAGATGTAGAACCCGTTGAAGAGCGCGACGCCCTTGTCGTAGCGTGTGAAGTGAATCCACGCATGGGGAGCGGTCCCTGCGGCGGGGATCTCCTCCTGGTCAGGAGACGGGAGGCCCAGGCACGAGGAAAGAACGGATAAAGCGAATAAAGGCAGCAGTCGCTGCATTACCTGGATGAATCTTTCGTAAGGGAAAAATGGCTCCCCGGCCTGGAGTCGAACCAGGAACCAAGTGGTTAACAGCCACCTACTCTACCAATTGAGCTACCGGGGAACGTTTTTCATTCTTTGCCGAATGAGGAGAATATAGTCGAGGGTCCTATTCTGTCAAGGAGTTGTGCTGCAAAGAGTTGTAGATAACCGCGTGGGATGCAGGTGGTCTCATTTTGTTGTCATTAAAGCCTTTATGGTTGGAAAATCAGGCTTCCTCATTCTGCCCCTCCTGCTCTTTTGGCTGCAAAGCGCGGACCTTACATCTTCTGACAGTCTCGCGATTACAATTATCTCGATTAATGAAGTCCGCTTATTCATCATTGGTGTTCAAAAGAGGTTGTGTAATTTACCTTATTTGCTTTAGAGCTTCTGTAGATCATTCACGGCAACGTGTCTTTTGTTAAGTGGAGCTGCTGTTTCTGATGAAAAAAATACTGATCCCCCTTTCTGTTTCTCTCCTTCTCGTCGCGCTGATCGCCTACTTCCTCGCCTCCGATTCCGGAGGGCAGTACGAAGAGTATGATGGCGCGGAGTTGGCTCAACAGGCTACCGAGCAGGGAGAAGGGGCAGGCGGAGCTGATGGGCAGGCTGCCGCGGGTAAAGGCCCTTCGGAGACGACTGGCGAGGAGGGGGATGCCGCGACGGCCGGCGCGCAGTTGAGCGGGGCTGTGCTGCACGGCACGGTCCTGGACCTCGAAGGGAATCCGATTCCAGCAGCCAGGGTCTTGCTTCGTGCCACAGGCTCCTGGGAGGGAATGGAGGATGCCGACCGCTACACCATGTTCCGCCAGCGTGTTCTTGGAAAAGAATCGGTTCCAGTGAGGGGTGGGGCCTTGAATCGAACCGAAACCGACGCCTCTGGAAAATACGCGTTCGCTCTCGCAGCTATCAAGCCTGGACGATATGACATCCTGACCAGCGCCGCCGGGTTTGCTCCTGGCAATCAGCGCTGGAAGTGGGCCAGCGAATCAGCCAGGGTGGATTTCCAGCTGGGGCTTGGCGAGGTCATCAAGGGGGTCGTTCGTTCTCCGGCGGGCACCCCTGTCGAGGGGGCGATCGTAACAGCTGCCAAGGCCGCGGGTCGCGGCTGGGGCGGAGGGCGAGGCCCCGGAGGCAGCACCGGCTCAGTAGATGAGACTCTGAGTGATGCCAACGGTCTTTTCGCACTGAATGTTTACGCGGGCGAGTTTGATGTTCGCGGTAATTCCACCGGCTATTCCACTGGGGCTGTCGACGCGGTCGCATCCGGCTCGGTCGATGTGGAGGTGATGTTAGGCAAGGGGCGTGGTGTCGACGGGCTGGTTATGGATGCTTCGAATAATCCCCTGGCAGGAGTCAAGCTGTCCCTCTATGAGAACAGGACGGGCGGTTTTGGCCGCGGCAGGGGCGGGCCGCCCCGCGGGATCACGCGTCTTTTTTCTTCTCCCCTGGCGGTCTCTGAGTCAGGTGTCGATGGTCGTTTCATTTTCAGTGACATGGAAGATGGGAATTTCAGGATCATGGCTGAGAAGGCGGCCTTCGTGACCACCGAGATCACTGGCGAGCTTAAGGAGGAGGCTGAGAAGGTAGAGGTCTCCATCAGCATGGCGGCCGGCAAGGTTATCTCAGGCGTTGTCAAGACGGCTGATGGGACAAACATGGCCGGAGCCTTTGTCGTCATAGCCCAGGAGGAGAGACGCGATGAGGGCGATGAGCGGAGAGATCGTGGCCGGGGAGGTCGAGGGGGCGATCGTGGTCGTGGTGGCCGGGAAGATGGCCGTGGTGGAAGCGATGGCGGAGATGAAGAGGGCAAAGAGAAGACCCCGGAAGAGTTGGAGAAGGAACGTCGGCGTGAAGAAGAGCGCCAGCGCGAACCTGTCAGCGTGTACAGGTCATCGCTGGCCCTCGAGACCGGCGATGATGGGACCTTTATCGCTGACACCCTCAGTGAGGGCAGCTATACGCTAAGTGTCCAGGGTGAATATTTCGTTCCCCATCGAGTCAGGGATATCAATCTCGTCGAAGAGGACCGGGCGGAGCTCGAGATCGTTGTCGATCCGGGCCTCCAGCTGAAAGGCGAGGTGGTCTCCTCGATAGATGCCGTCCCTGTTCCGGGCGCGAACGTAATCCTTCGCTGGCGGGATGACCGGAGGGTTATCCCTGTCGGCTCCAATGGCGAATTTGTCATTGGAGGCCTGGTCCCTGGGAAGATCGGCGAGCTGCAGATCGATGCGAAGGGGTACAGCATGCTTCATGTCGATGATGTTGAGCTCGCTCCCAAGCCGGACATCCAGGATGTAAAGGTGCAGCTTGTGCCGACCGGGAAGATCTCAGGCCTGGTTGTCGATGCTTCCGGGGCGCCCATTCCGAGGGCTCGGATTCGCGTTTATGATGCGGTCGAGGAGCTCGAGAAGGTCGAGGGTGAAAGTGACGGAGATCGGCGGCAGCGCGAAGATGACCGTCGAAGGCAAGAGAGAAACCGCGGTCGGCGCATGGTGGACACCCGGAGCAACGCGGAGGGAGTCTTCGTTTTGAACGAGGTAAATCCCGGCTACCTGCGGTTGCGTGCGGAGCATTCAGCCTATAAGGATCTTCGCAGCGATGCCTTCAACCTCGAGCCCGGCGAGCATGCGGATGATCTGACGCTGACCCTTGTCACGGGCGGACGCCTGCTGGTGCTGGTGACCAACGCCGCTGGGGAGAAGATGCCCGGTGTGCGGGTTGTCACCCGCTTCGATCCTGAAGACGAGGGGGAAGCCGAAGAAGAAGGGCGCGGCAGGGATCGGGGTCGTGGTCCTGGCGGACGCGGCCGCAGTGAGCGCGAAAAATATGACATGCGAACATCGAACCGTGAAGGGTTGGCGATCTTCGGTGGGATCGATGGAGGGAAATACAGGGTCTCTGTTAACCATGGCGGCCATCAGCCCTTTATCGCTTTTACCAATGTGGTGGAGGACAAGGACAGCCCGTTCAACGTAGCTCTTCTTCCGGAAAATGTAATTGCCGGTGTCGTTACCGATCTGCAGGGAGCTCCCCTTGAGGGGGCCCGGATCCGCGCTCGCAAGCAACGCGAGGATGGTGAACGGGAAGAGTCCGAGGCCAGGAGCGCGGCGGATGGAAGCTTCCGGGTCGGCAACCTGGGCATCGGGACCTACACTGTAAGGGCCGAGCGCAAGAGCTATGTCGAGCAGTCGCTTGAGGACGTTGCGGTCAATTCAAATATTGAGATCCCCATGGTGGCCCTGGGTGAAATTGTGGGCCAGGTCGTCAGTAGCGAAACCCAGCTTCCCGTGGTGGAATTCTACGTTGTCGTGAAGGCCGGCCGGGGCGGCGGCGGGACGGAGGTTCAGGGCGCCGGTGAGGAGCCAGGCGGCCGCGGCGGCCGGGGCGGCGGCGAGCGAGGTCGCGGCGGTGAGCGTGGACGCGGCGATGGCGGCCGGGAAGGCGGCGGCCGGGTGAAAAAGTTCAACGATGCGGAGGGCAGGTTCGAGATTGATGACCTGTCTCCGGGGGCGTATACGGTTGAGGTTGTTGCTCCTGGCTATACCGGGCAGCGTGTCGAGACCGATGTTTTTGCCGGCCGCTCCGATAAAGAAATGATCATCACCATGGATGAGGGACTCTCCGTGACAGGAGAGGTTCTCGACCGTTCCGGCCAACCTGTGGCGGGCGCCAGTATCTACCTCCTGGCCAGGGCTGAGCCTCAGGGCGCTACCTCGGGCCGGCGAGAGCGCGGCGAGCGCGGCGATGCCGGTGATCGGCGCGAGGAGCTTCGCGAACGTCTTCAGCAGGCCAGGGAAGGCTCCAGGGAGGGTCGCAGCGGAGGCCGGGAACGTCAGGACGAGAAATCCCAGAAAGAGGCCGCAGCCTTGATTGCCGGCCTGGGTGCGAATGAAAGCAACGCGATCGAGAGCGATGCTGATGGCTACTTCAAGCTGGGTGAGGTTCCCGAGGGGACCTACAACCTGGTCGTCTACCATGATGCCTTTCTGCCTTATGTTTCCCGGGTCTCCATTCGTGAGTCGAGGGGGATTCGTCCCGAGACCGTACGGCTTGATCCAGGCGAGACGGTGAGTGGAAAGGTGAGCTACCAGGAAGGGCGGGAAACTCCCGCCGGCGTAACCCTGATCTTCACCGACCAGCAGGGTCTCAATAAGATGGTGAGTACCGATGAGCGCGGGCGCTATAGCGCCACCGGGTTTATGAGTGAGGTTCAGGGCGCCGGTGGAACCTACAGTGTCCGGGCGCGGTTCGGAGATTCGAAGACGGACCCCCAGTTCTTCAGCGTCAGCAGGGGATCGAATAAATTCGATTACGAGATCCCCGGGGCTGCGGCTCCGCAGCGAAAGTAGCGTTTCGCGCGTAATCAGTCGCCGTCCTGATCGCCGGGGTCCGCAGTGTCCTCTCGCGGAGGCTTGGGCATCCGTCGCAGCTTGTCCTCTCTGCGGGTCAGACGGGTGAGGTTCTTGTCGCCGTATCCCCGCCGCCCGGAGAAAATACTGTAGGCGTAGCGCATCTGCCGGGCGCAAATCTCCACCGGCATTCCCGACTCGCCTGTGCCGATTCCAGGGAGAGCGACACTCTTGATTTCTTCAGCCTCCGGCTGCGCGATTGCGAGGAAGGCTCCGCGTGCGGCGAGGTAAGCATTGAGGGTCCCATCGATGCTCCTGGGTGTCCTGCAGGCGGAGACGTAGATCAGGTGGGTGCAGGGAGTCTCTTCGTTGCCCAGCCCTGCGCATGGAATGACAAGGCCCTGCCCGACAAGCAGCTCGCCGTTGTAGTCCTCTCTGATCTTTTTGCGGACCAGGTCCTGCAGCTCAAACCCGAAGAGCTCGCTGGCCTGGAGCTCGAGTCCGCGGACAAGAAATCCATAGGAGTTGCCGGGCAGCACAACGGCATCGCTGCCGCAGGAGAAGATGTCGCCCGTTACGATTCGAACCTCGGGGTTCTTTTCGAATCGACGTTCCCAGGCACCGACGACAGAGTCGTTTTTATCGCAGAGAGTGACCTGTAGTTCCATTCATCAACAATTTCCCATTTGTTCCAGGGGTTGAATCTTGTTTTATGGCGACTACCGATGATCATAGATGAGACTGGGATCACATCTCAAGTGAAGCATTTGTTAATCTCTGAATGGAGCCGTTCTTTAACGATGAGCCAGACGGAAGAGTTCGCCACGGGACAGGGTGACTACGAGGGCCTGCAGGAAGATGTTCGCTCGATGGAGCTTCCCGGGATCGAGGTTTTTACGAACCAGTATTCTGACCGGGCCTACGAGATCACCATGGAGACGCTGGAGTTCAGCTGTATCTGCCCGAAGACAGGGCAGCCTGATTTCGCGACCTTCCGGATCGTCTACACCCCCAGGGAGCTCTGTGTTGAGCTGAAATCTCTCAAGCTCTACCTCGGAGCGTTCAGGAACATCGGGATCTTTCATGAACACGCGGTGAATCGAATCCTCGATGATTTTTCAGGGGCGGTGAAGCCGGCCCGGGCGCTGGTCACGGGGAGCTTTAACGCTCGCGGCGGAATCCAGACGACCGTTGAGGCGAGCCATGAGGACGGGGCCTCCTGATCGAGCTTATTTCTCGGCTGGCTTACGTGAGCGAAGCACGATCCGCTCCTTCTCGGCGGCATCCGCTTTCTGCAGCAGGTCGAGGAATTGCGGGAAGCGGGCAGGGGCGATCGACCCCGGCTCGATGGTCAGCTTGCGTTCAATGGACAGAGTCCCTCCCTCCTGCTTGTATGTGAGGGAGTAGTTCGCTCGCTGCCCCGAGAGGTTGACGTTGGAAGGAAGCTTGCTCACCGCGAAGTTTTCACCGAGGTGAACCAGGATTTTGTCTTGCTTGGCCCGTCTCTGCCGTACCTCGTAGGGGTGTTTCCGCGTTGGCGGCGCGCCGTAAGATCTGACCAGCTGCGCTGGCTGCAGGACAGGAGGGAGGAGGAAATCTTCTCCGCTTCGAACCATGAGCTTCGGCGCCTCGAGCTTAAACTCCAGCGCGAAGGGCTGGGTCTTGTCATTGATCCCGACGAAGCCGCCTTTCTCGACCTTGGCTCCGGGGAACAGCTGGGTGGCAAGCCCACTGGTCATCAGGGTTATCTGGAAGGCGTTCAGGGTGCTGAAGCGATCCTTCTGCATCCAGCCCTGGGCTGCCTTTGTTTCCATCACGAAGTTGACATCGACCGCCACGTCTTCGCCCAGCTTCCAGGTGGCCCTGGTCACGCTCTCGTAGACCTCTGCAGGGATGCTCGGCAGCTCCACGATCCGGGAGTCGGTCGGGTCGAGGACCAGGGCCTTGCCCTTGCCGAAGAACTCGGGCAGGAAGCCAAAGGGCAGGTCGCGGTACTGCAGGGAAATGTAGAGGGGCTGCTTGCCGACCGGCTCCAGCAGGAGGTGGGGAGCCCGGAAGTAGGTATTGCTCGGATACTCCCAGTCGGTCTTTCGCTCCAGGTTCTCGTCCCTTCTAAGGAAGGCCCAGCGGGAGGGTACGCCGGCCGCGTCAAGGAGCGCCTTGAAGAGGAAGGTCCTGTTGCCAGATTTTTCCAGCAGGACTCGGCTGGCGATGGATGAGCCGGTGTCCTTGGTGACCACCTCGTTGACGTGGTTGTAGAGGGCGCGGGCTTTTTCAATCGGGTCAGTGAGGTCTCCGGCGACCTCTGCGGCCGTAGCCCTGAGCTCTGGCGTCAGCGCGGTGGCCTGGCGGCTGAAGATCCTCAGGGCTCTTTCGATGTCCTTCCATGTCTTCTTTGGCCGCATCCGGGTGCTGGGAACGTAGCCGGTGTAGTGGGGCATGGCGCGTTCGGACTGGATTCGTCCGGCGTTGTTCGACTCGAAGGTGACCACCCTGGTCCCATCTTCCAGGGTCTTGTCGCTTCGCATGACCTTGACGATCCCGTTGGTGTCGCTTGCCTGGTCGAAGGCTGTCGTGACGATATCGCTGTCGAGGCCGGGGGGAAGTATGTAGACCAGCCGGGAGAGAAGAAAGGACTGTCGATAGTTGAAGTCCTGGAAGAAGAAGGGGCCGTGGCGGTAGTGCACTCCCCGCGCGTTGGGCTTGTCGACAACATAGGCGAACTCGGTATGGGCCCCGGACAGCATGCCGGGCATTACGTAGTTTCCGCCCGAGAGGGCCGCCACCGGTTCGAGGCTTTCGCCTTCAGCGGTGAGGGTCCGCAGCTTCAGTATTTCGCCTGATGTCCGCACCTTGGCCACCTGGTCTTTTGCCTCCTCGCTCAGGAGCTTGAAGGCCTGGTGGATGTATTCTCTCGAGGATCCATCCGGGTAGACCCGGACAACGCTGATGTCGAGGATGCTCAGGGCCTGGGCCTTTTCGACCAGCGGGCCGTTGACGGGCACCCGGGGGAGCCATTCTTCTAGGCTCTCATCGTAGGGTGTCCAGAATCGGTTGTCTTCGGCCTTCCGCTCGTTGAGGAATTTCCTGGTTTCCAGATCTCCGGGCGCGAGGGCGAGGCTCTCGCGATACATGGCCAGCTCGCTCTCTTTCTCGCCCGCGGCAGAGTAGAGCCGCGCCAGGGCTTTCTTATATGCGGGGGACCAGTCCCTCTTGCCGACTGCGGCCGAGTACCAGGAGATGGCGTCCCTGGCGCTCGAGCCCTTGTCCTCGATCATCCTCCGGGCTATTGATTCGGCGACGGAGTGATTGTCGAGGGCGGACTGGTGGCGCTGGTTCAGCAGCTCGAAGGCTTTCTCCTTGTCGCCTAACTGTCTGTTCAATTCTGCCATGATCGACAGCAGGGAGCTTCCGCTACGGTCTCTGCTGTAGGCCTGGTTGTAGTATTCAAGGGCCTTCAGCGGGTTCTCTCTCTTGCGGTAGCGGGCGGCATCAACCATCCAGGGAGTTGGGGAGACAGGTGCGATTTTCCGTATCTTGTCAAGAACCTGCTTTTCCTCGGTTTCCCATCCCAGCTCTGCGTAGACGAGTCGAAGGTTCTTGAGGCCAACAAGAAACTCGGGGTGCTTCTCAACGACATCTCTCAGGCTTGCCGCAGCATCGTCGTTTTTCTGGTCCTGTTGAAGGATCGTGGCGAGGCCCGTTTGCGCGGGCAGGAAGGCCTCGTCCATCGTGGCTGCCTTCTGCCAGGCATCCCGGGCCCTGTTCTTGGACTGGGCTGCCGGCAGGTAGGAGGCGGCCTGGAAGACGGTGGCTGCGTGGTGCAGGACCCAGGGGTCGTCGGGCGCCAGCTCGATCGCCCTTGCAGCTTCGGCAACGGCCAGGTCGTTGCGGCTGTTGGACTTGTGGAGTATCGCGAGACCACTGTGTTCGAGCGCCATCGAGAGAGGTTTTTTCTTGGGGGCTGCAAGGCGCTGCCTCCAGGTCTTTTCGGCCGCCTCTGAATAGGGGCCCGCCCAGGTTCCAGCCGCGCCGGTGGGGAGTGGATGCAGCTTGACCTCCGCCTCTTCCGCTATGACTTTTTCGTCAAAGGGTGTGCCTTTCGGATCGGTCAGCCTCAGCAGCAGGCGGGTGTTGGCCTTTACGAGGATACGGTTCCACCCTTTTTCGAGTCGAATTCCCGTCCTGCGATGGACGGACAGGTGTTCATTTCGGCTTGTATCATCGAGCGCCAGGACGCCGTTGCACCAGATCTTGATCTCGGCGCCTGCGAGAACGTTCAGGACCGCGTTGCGGGAGACGGCTGAATGAACCTGGCACAGCAGGTAGGGTATTCCGTTGTTGGGATAGACATGCTTGGAAGGGTCAAGGATGGAGTGGGGCTCCTTTCGTCTGACCGCCCGCCAGCGCAGCTCCTGCCAGCCGTCCTTATATCCGCGGGTGAGGTCAATCTTCTCCTCTGGCGGGAAGGCGCGGGAGATAGGGCCGTTCATATCTTTTCCGAACGGGCCTATGATGAGGAAGCGGGCCAGGTAGCCCTGGCGTGCTGAGAGTTCGCGGGCGGCGTCTGCTCGCCCGGCGCGCTGGTAGAGGTCGGAGAGAAGCTTGGAGAGGGCCCACCGGGTGTCGCCGGGCAGGGTGCCGCCCAGCGTCTTCTCCAGGCCGCCGATGAGGACCCGGGGGTCTCTCATTGAGCTGACGCAGGCTCTCAACCGATGGGCGAGGAGTTCCACCCTCACATCATCTTTGAAGGAAGGGATGGCCTGGAGCAGCTCTGTCGCAAAGGTGTCGTAGTCGCCGTTGCGCTCATTCGCGTTGTGAAGGGCCAGCTCGAGAAGGTCCTTTTGTTCGGCAGGGGCAGCTGTCGTCGCCAGCAGCAGGCTGGAGGTCAGCAATACGAAGAGGAGTCTGGTCATGCTTTTCATCGTTCTGTCGTCCTTCATTTCTTCAGAACGATCTTCTCATTGCTGAGCTGATCGACATTTGCCGAGAGCTGTCGGAATTCGTTGTATTGGGCCAGTGGGACGCGGTTTTTCTTGAGAACGTAAAGGCGCTCAAGCTGGAGAGCGTCTTTACGCGAGGAGTCTACAGCGAGCTGGAATCGTCCGAAGCGGGAGTCGATATCCCTGGGCTCCGGCGTGGATTTCACCTTGATGCCGGCCGGCAGCTGGTAGTTCACCCTGAGTCGGGAGCTGCGTGGGTTGCCGAGTATGACATCCGTCTCCCGTTTTTCGAGGGCGCCAAGGATTCCGAGGTTGCGAACCGAGCCAAAGAAATCATCCGTCAAGGACAGGGTCAGCTCCTCGGGGGAGGAGTTGGCGAGCCGGGGCGCGCTGAAGCGGATCTCCATGGTGACGTTCTCGTCGAGGTTGGAGAGGTCGGAAAATCTCTGTGAGAGGACCTTGGCTCCAGCGAAGGTCCTGCCGAGATTCTTTTCCAGGAGGGTTTGACGCTGGGCGGCAATCTCGTAGTTGCTGCGCAGGTAGACGGCGAAATCACCCCGGGCCCGGAGCGCGATGCTGATCTCGGCGGAACCATCCTTACCCAGCTTGATGTCCCATTCCTCATCGACGGACAGATCCTCGGGCCTGTTCCAGGGGATCTGCTGTACCAGCTTTCCCTCATCTCGAACGATAAGAACCTGGGCGCCGCGATCCATCGAAGGAAGCTCCTCGACACTGTGGAAGGAGGCCGTCCCATCCAGGTAGAGTTCCGGCCGGTCGCCGGCCGGGGGCAGGTAGGTGATGCAGTGGTTGAAGTGGTTGACCATAGGCAGGGAGAGGTCCTCTTCGCCTCGGGAGCGATTGGCGAAGATCAGCACCGGGTGGGCCTTGATGTCGACCTTGTCGAGCATGACACAGAGGAGGGTGGCCTTGTCCTTGCAGTCGCCGAAGCGGCGGGCGAAGACCTTGGACGCGTTGTAGGGCTTGAAGCCATGGACTCCGAATTCCCAGGCGTTGTAGCGGATGTCGGTGACCACGAAATTATAGAGGGCCCGAATCTTCTCGAGCTCGGTGTCCTTGCCGGAGACAAGCTCGGCGACCTTCTTATCGAGCTCGGGACTGCTCTCGAACTGCTTGCGAATCAGGTTGCGGTACCATTTATTGAAGGACTCCCAGTTCTCAAAGGTGGAGATCTCCAGCAGCGGCATGATCTCTTTCTGCCAGGGCATGCCGGGCTCGCTGTCCGTCTTCGGTATGTTTTTAGCTGTCCAGGTGTAGGTCTTCAGCTCCCGGTCCTCGCTGGGCTCAATCTCCGGGGAGGTGTTCATATTGCGCTGATGAAAGAAGAATTGGCGGTCGGCCGGGACCCGAAGCTTGAAGGTCTTCTCCGAGGTGGCAAGGGCGTTTCGGAAGATTTCGCGCCGGCCAAAATAGTCGCCAAAGAAGCTCTGCTGGATGTCTTCCTTGATGTATTGGACCTCGAGGATGTCTCCGGCCGAAAGGGGCGGGAGGTCGACCGAACCGCGCCGCCAGACCTGGGTGGCGGAGGCCCTGCGGCTGAAGCGAGGCAGCTTGGCATCTTCCGCGGTTCCATCAGGGTGATGAACCCGGGCCAGCTTGAAATCGAGAACCTGCTCGCCCTGGGCAAAGGCCGTGGCGAACCGGTCAAACATCTCAATCCCGCGGTCGTTCAGAACCTGGATAAGGGTCTGGGAGAATTCCCTGGCTGTTCCATCCTTGTTTACCTCGACAGCTGTAAGTTCGAGCAGGATCCGCGCGGCCTCGCCGCTTTTTGATTCGTATTTTTCCTTGTGGACGCTGGCGGCGATTTCCGCTCCATCACGGAGGAATTCGTCTTCGAAGGGGCTCGCTTCAGCTCGGAGGAACTCGATTCTTTTGCGCAGGTCAGGGAGATTGGGCTGGAGCTCGAGGGCTCGGTCCCAGGCCTCGAAGGCTCTCTCTGTTCTGCCCGTTTCCCAATAGGCCCGGCCCAGCTTGGTGAGCAGGGCGTGCTCTTCAGGCTGGATCTCGAGGGCTCCCAGGTAGAGGGAGGCGGCCTGCGAGTGGTTGTCCCTGCCGCTCTCGATACGGGCAAGGCGCAGGAGCGCCTGGGTGTTGTACGGGTCCAGGAGGGCGGCCTTCTCAAGCAGCTCGATCGCGGCCTGGTGGTTGCCTCGCTGGAGGTGGGCGGCGACAAGCCTGTTGCGAACCGAGGGGTCTATATGGTTCCGATTGAGGAGCTCTCCGAGGATGCCGATCTTTTCCTCCAGCTGTCCTGAGCCGCCCAGCTGAGCGGCGCGGGCGAGCAGGGTTACGGGAGACGAACTGTCGATCTTTCGGGCGGCCTTGACGGCCCTTCGGCCGGCATCGGGAAAGCCCATCTTTCCCTCAATCCGGGACTGGATGAGGACGCCCTCGAGGAGGTCCGGGTTGAGCTTTCGAGCCCTGTCGAGATGGACCCTCGCGCGGTGCATGTTGGAGAAGGTCTCCAGGTAGTATTCGGCGAGCCGAATAGAGGCGGTCGCGCAGCCCGCCGCCTCTGAATCAAGCATAGCCTTTCGCCAGTTGTTGTCGTCCCGCTGGGCCGCGATGGAACTCTCGGCCTGGAAACTCCTGGCGAGCTCGTAATGGTAACGGCCCTTCTCCTTGTCAGTCTGGATTGCCAGGCGAAGGGCATCCGAATCCGGATGCCTGTCGGAGTCGTGCGCGCCCTGGAGCCGCAGCAGCACCCCAAGGAGGTAGTGGTCCCGCGCGCGCGGGGCATCCTTTGCCACCCGGTCGCGCAGGGTCGCGAGGGTCCCCGTGGGAGAGGGAGCAGCCTTTCCCTCTGGCTCCTGGCTGGCGGAGAGCTCTTTGTAGGAGGCGAGCGTTTTGTTCTCAGGCAGGCCTTCCCTCCAGCCCCTCGCGGGTCTCCCCTCCGGACCGGTGATTCTGGCCGCGAAGCCCCAGCTGCCCTCAGATTCTCCGATCTTGATGAGGAGACAGTTCCAGCCCTTCTGAAGCGGGAGGCTGATTGCGTTCTGGTCGAAGACGAATTTCCGCTGGATGTCTTCGGACGCGAGGAGCTTTCCGTTGAGCCAGACCCGGTAGCTCTCGTCGCTGCCGATCCGGAGAGACAGCCTCCGCTCGGCGTCCGCGGAGATGAAGGTCGCGGCGTAGGCGAGAGCCTCATCTCGGGGACGTAACATCTTATCGAAATTGACATAGCCAGCCAGCGTTGGCCGGGGAAGGGTTCGCCAGCGGACCTCTCGGGCCTTGCCTTCGCCTGTTCCATCGAGATCAATCCCTTTCTCAGGCGCGTAGGCGCTCAGGAAGCCCGTACCTCTCTCGTTGTCGAAGGGACCGATGATTCGCCATCCTCCCAGGAATCCGAGCGAGCTCCATTGGCGGTCCGCGTCGGCTGTCGAGCCGCTGGCGCCTAGCGCCGCCCAGCCAGCCTGGTAGGCGGCAAGGGCGCTGACCGTCGGGGAGAGCTCGGAGAGCTGCCTGGCCCAGGTGGAGAAGAGTGGGGCTACATCTGCGGAGCGGCCGAGCTGGCGACCGAGGATCGCTGTCCTTCGCAGCGCCAGGTCGACCTCAGGCATCAGGGCGAGCTGGTCCTTCTCCGGTGTTTTAGCGGAAAGCAGCGTGTTGAGGAGGTTCCTGTACTGCTCCAGCGCCGCGTTGAAGCGCCCCCCGTAAAGGGACTCTTCGGCCTTTTCGATAGCTGCTTCCAGCGTCGGGTTGCACCACGCGTTTGGGCAGCAGCAGGCGGCTGCCAGGAGGGCGACTGCGAAGAGGGGGCCCGGGAGCTTCATGGTGGAATGTTCCCGGGTAAGCTGCGATCGGTTCATCTGTCTGGTCCAGTTACTTGGTTTCGAGTTTTCCCCGCCCTTGTGGCGAGATCGTAATTACCTGATCACCCTGGCTCCGCACCAATTGGCGCGGTCGAGAGCTGCGCTTGAATCCTTCCCTCCAAAATCCACCTCCAAAGAGAGCAGGCTGCCGCCGGCTACATCCAGGTCCAGGTCGAGAGGGGAGTCGGAAAATCTCATGGGTTTCTCTTTAAGCAGCTTCCCATCGAGAAGGATCCGGAAGACGACGGCTCCTGTGCTCTCCGCCGCCTCAGGCTGTGAGACAGGGCGGGCCGAGTCATCGAGGCCTATGGTGGCCTGGAATTTCTTGAAACCCCTGGACAGGTCGTAGTCAAGCCGTGAGTAGGCGTGCACTCCAAGCCCCTTTGGATAGGTCTTTCCTTTCATCTTCAGGGGGTTGCCCAGGACGTTGCTGTCCTGTCTGAAGGGGAGCCTGGCGAGAAAGAGGCTGCCCAGGTGCTCCGTGGTCTTCGCGGGCTTCATGTCGGAGAGGTACTGGCAACGGCCGCCGAGAAAGCTCACCTGGGCCAACTGATCGAGAGGCAGCGAGATGATTCCCAGGAGCTCGTGTCCCAGGGCGAGGCTCTTCTCGCCTATATCCTTGAGCTCGCCTTGAAGCTTTCCTCCATCCCTGAGGAAGACAGCCACTCGCTGCCCCGTCGTTTCCTTCTTCTCGCTGCCGGGGGTCTCTTCATCTATCGCGGCAAATTCGAGCGCTCGGACCTTGCCGGTGGCGAGCTTGACCTCTCCGACTCCATCTGCGCTGAAGAGGATCGAGTCCCGTTTGAGCCCCTCGAGGAATCCTGTCAGGCGGGTTCCTGCGCTCAGGTGGGCCACGTCGTTTTTTGCGGTCGTTTTGAGCAGGCCGTTCCGGAATCTTGACCATTGCAGCTCGCTTGTGAATGCGTTGCGGTAGAGCAGCAGTCGAAGTCCCACCAGGTTGAGACGGAGCTGGCCATCCTTCTGGCTTACCTGCTGCGAGATGCCGGCGCTGGCGGCGATGAGGAAGTCGTCTTCCTTGATGGGTTCTATTCCAACCGGTGTGGCCCAGAAGTGATCTCCATTGGAGAGAACGATTTCAGCCGCCTCCTTGAGAGCCGTAGTTTTCTTTTTTTCGCCGGGGGGCTGGAAATCCAGGAAGAGAAGATCCTCGAGTCGATGGTGAGCGGCGCCCGCCTTGAGAATCGTTGGTGTTGTCTTGTCGGAGAAGCTGAGCGTTCCCTCTTCGAGGTTCAGCCTTGAGCTTCCGGCAATTGACAGGATAGCTACCGATGAATGTTTTTTTTCGGGAGCCGCGGCCGGAGCTTTCAGGGTGGGCGCAGCAGGTTTCTTTTCCTGCAGGCCCTGCCCGGCAGGGCTCGGCGAGGACAGGGCGGCGCAAAAGACGATGGATACCGCCAGGAGTGATCCTGGGAACCGCAGCGAGCCGTTCTCTCGCTTGCTATAGGGAGCTCTGTTCATCTTGGATTATTCCCACATGCCTCCTGCGCCGGCCGGAGAGCCAGGGCAATCATCCGAGCGGAAATCCGCCGGAATCAATCTCCTTTCACTCGTCTCTCTCTCTCAGGTCATTGACAGGTTGGAGGGACAGGTGAAAACCACGTAATTCAGTGCCATTTGAGTTAAATGGACAATGTGGGAATTCTAGGACTCAAGTAGATCGAGGTCCACCCCAAAACATCCTCATTACGAATCTACCCTGCCAGTTGACATATCGGAACATCGGGTTATTTTACCTCTGAAGAGAAACCCGCCGCCATTAAGAGGAGAGCTTTCATGGCACGCCGGAAGAATACCGCTGACTGCAAAGATGTCCTGGGGAAGATTTTTGAAACCGGGGCGGCTGGTCAGCCGCGCGGACAAACCTACAGTGGGGAGACTGCCGGAGCTGCTCGTCATTCTGAAAAGACCGGCATTGGGGGGCAGAGCCGCAGTCCTGCCGAGCTCCAGGCGAGCCCCTTGCTCCGCCAGCCGCAGGGCGATCATTCTGAAGTGCTGAATCGCCATGGAGGCATCAGGTCCAGCGCGCCGGATGTGCCTGGCTCCGGGTCTCCTTCGCATTCAGTTCCGTGCGGGGAGCCTGCAGGGCCAGAGTCTCACGAGATAGATGCCGGGGCGGTGAATGCGATCGAGGTCCGCGATTCCGGGCCGGAGGCCGGCGATCCGTTCTCTCCTGGTGGAGAGGCCGATGGATTTGCCGATGGCGCCCCCGGGCCCGGCGAGGAGGCTGCGGCTGAAGAAGCCGGATTCGATGGAGGAAACGACGACATTGGCGCCGGGGAAAGTGATCCTGTCGCCTCGCGCATGTCGGGAGATCGATCGTTTAGCTATGGCGAGGATGATGATCCATCATCCGGTTTAGTGACAGATGACGAGCTTGCGGATGAGATCATCACCCAGGCGCTCAGCGGTGATTCCGCGACGGGACAGCCGCGCCTCCGGTCAAGGGTCCTGGGCTGGTTGCTCAGGGACGATTCCCTGGGTGTTTTTGGTCAGTCAGTACAGGTGAGGGCATCGACCGTGGTTCTGGTCGGCCTGACGGCGGCCATTTTCGCAGGTCTTCTCGGACTTTATTTCAGCATTGACCGGACCGAAGGAAATCTGGCGGAGAGGATTCTCGATGAACGCCAGGGCCTCTCGGGGCCGGCAGCCACCGGCTCCGACGAGCGAGGCTCAAAGGTTTCGCCCGCTGGAGGGAGGCCGCGGCTTTCCGCGAACCTCCCGGCCAGGAAGCTGGGTCCGGGAGGCATTCCAGTTCCGGCAAGGCCTCTCTGGAGTCGCAGGGGCGCCGCGCCAGCGCCGGGAATCCCGCGTCCGCCTGTTCGGAATGTCCAGGGCGCCGCCGCCTTCGTTACGACCCCGGCAACCCGCTGGCTTCGGGTCCGGGACCTCATGGGCAAGGAAGAGTGCGCCAAGCTCCTGGATCATCTCAAGCGCCTGCAGCAGCATCTCGAGGAACGCAGCGGTTGCGCCGATGGCGCCATCGCCTGTAAGCAGCTCAAGAGCAGGATAAAAGAACGGCATGGAGAAGAACTTTACGCGGTTGATATCGGGCCGTTTGCCTCATGGAATTTTGCCCAGGCCGCATCGGCAGCGCTGAAAGAGGTGACCCGTTCCACTCCCTGGGTCTTTCGCGGTAAGGCCGATTACTTTGCCGAGAGCTACCCGCGCAAACCTTGAGCCCTTGTCTCGCCCAATTCGGCGGTCGGCAGGGAAGTCAATTAAGCGCCTTGCGTTGTTGTATGTAGTGAGTGTCTCTCGGGTATAATTTCCAGCATGAAACATCGGCCCGAGTGCATTCCCTGCTGCCTGCAGCGTGTTCTTCATGCGGCGAATCTCGTCACCGAGGACGAGTGGCTGCATCGCAAGATCTTGTCGGATTCGATGCAGGAACTGCGTGGGGTGGATGACCTTGCCTCGCCTGCGGAGGTGGTTCACCAGATCTTTCACCGGGCCGGCAGGGCGCTCGGGGTCTCAACTCCCTACGAGGCTGATCAGAAGATGTGGGTTGAAAAGGTCAAGGGCGCTGAGGACTCTATTCGAGCGGCTGTCGAGGACTCGGGAGATCCGTTTCTCGCCGCGCTCAAACTGTCGGTCGCCGCCAATCTGATCGATTGCGAGTTTCGTGAGAGGCTCTGGCCCGGTTTTTCTTTGAAGACCCTCCTGGAGGAGGCGCGAGAGCTCGAGCTGGTGATTGATCAGTCCGAGAGCTTACGGCAGGCCGCGGCGGCTGCTTCACGGATTCTCTTTGTCCACGAGACCGCGGGGGAACTTTTCTTTGACAGGCTCCTGATAGAGACTCTTGGCAAGGCGGCGAGCTCCGTCACATCGGTCCTTCGCTCAGCCCCCAGCCTTGGCGGCGCGCTAGAGGCTGACGCCCTGGATCTCGGGCTTGAAAAGGTGGCCACGCTGACCGATCCGGGCGTTGATTGCAGGGGGCTCCTGCTCGGTTCGAGTTCTGATAAATTCATCGAGGAATACGAGGCTGCCGACCTGGTCATTGCGAAGGGACAGGCCGCGTTTGAGACCTTGGAGGAGGCTTCGAGCGGCCCCTCAAAGGAGAAGAAGCCCGTATTCTTCCTTCTGAGGGTTAGATGTGCGGTCATTGCCGGGGAGCTGGGGGTGTCGCCGGGGGATTGTGTTGTTGAGCGCAATTAGCGGCCGGGGCTCTTTCCGCCGAAATTCTTCTAAAACTCCTTCTTGAGCACAGTTCGCTGCGGTGATAAACTCCTCGCTTCATTGCTTCTGATTACCAGTTCGGAGAGTCACTCATGAGTATCCATAGAAGTCTTGTCAGCAAGAGCAGCCTTGGCCGTTCGCGAAATGTGCTGACGCGTTATGAGCGGATTCTCGAGATGCGCAAGCTCGGTAATTGGGACGAGGAAGATGAATGTCCCTACGGCCTTCCCAAGGTCAAGGTGATGAAGATCAAGAAGCGCATCAAGAAGAAGAAGGAAGACGAGGACGCTGAGGGTGAAGGCGTCGAGCTCGCCGAGGGCGCTGAGGCCGACGAGGGCACCGAGGAATAAACGCCTCATTCTCCCGGGCTTCTCCTCCACTCCTCCAGCGCCGATGGCTTCCGGCGGTTCTTTCCGAAGGACGCCGCCTGGTGGGCGAGGACTCTCTCAGATGGGGGCCATTGGGTTTTTTCTCCTGTCAGGGAAAGGTCAGGTTTTTGTTAGGATGGAGACCTGAGGGAGGACTGCGTTCCGGGGTCGGGGGGCCAGGGGCAAAATCATCTCCAGTTTGCTTTTCCCGTTGACCCTCCATATAGGCACCCGTAACATTGGGTTCGTTGCTTATTCTATTACGGTGTGGATTGTTGTGTGGAACTGAGTGAAGTCTGGTGTCGGCTTGTCCGATTCTTTTCTTTCGATGACGCCCTGACACGGTTCTAATTGGTTTTGATCAAGACTTGTTGATACTGCGAAATCGGCAATTTGAGTGGGTCTGAAGCTGAGATGGACGGGTGTGAGAGCTTGATGAATAGCGGCTGGGGACCCGGCTGCGGAGAAAAAAAGAAATAAAAATGGGCTGTTGGGGACGGACTCTGATGAAGGGAAATCTTTCGTTTCGCTTGTGAGTCCAATTTTAAGAAAGGAGGGCTCTGGCCAAGACAAATCGTGCTACTGAAACTTCAGCGAATGAACTGGAGTTGAACTGGCTTTGTCGGAGGGGAATTGGTTTCGCGGCCGGGTGTCGCGGAAGGAATTGTCCGGCAGCTTGGCTGGTGGAAACGGATTATAACGTAGGAAATGATTTCAAGTTGTATCAGTGCGGCACCTTGAGATGTGCCGGACTAGGAAACGTTTTTACAGGAGAAATGTCGATGAAACGCTTGTTTGGATGGGTATCTGTATTTCTGCTTTGCTGCGCAATTCTTCCTGCTCAGGAAGTTCAGAATTTCTGTGAAGGTGCCGCTAACTGTATTCCCGATCGTATGGAAGTCGTCTTTGATGCGACCGGTAGCTCCCTTCTCACTCTCGAGGATGGGCAGGCCACGATCGACGTGACCGTTCAGACCGCCACCGAATCGGCTGGTGTCCAGGGATGGTCCTATGGGCTTGCGCACGATGGCGATTCTTTCTCCATCACTGACAGCACCTGTGACGGTGCTGGGTTCGATTACCTTTGTGGTACCGACGCCCAGGCCGCGCTGGTCAACCCCTTCTTCAATGTGTCGACCGCCGTGGGGCCTGCTCAGAACTCACCTGCCGGATTCATCTCCGCGGTAGTTCTCTCCTTCATTGCCCCTGCGACCCTTACCGCCGGTCAGACCAACTCGCTTGCGAAGTTGACCTATAACGTCGACGCCGTGCCTGCCGACAGCGCCATGTTCAGGCTTGCCGACGACGAGCTCAGCAACAACGGTCCTACCGTCGCGCTGAACATCACGGTCGCTGGCGAAGCGAAGCTTCCCGAGACCCTAGTCCATGGGCAGGTCAATCCTCCCGGCGCCCCCGCTGTCGAAGATTGCGGTAATGGCGTCGACGATGATGGTGACGGAGCTGTGGATTGTGACGATGCCGATTGCGTCGACGCGGCCAATTGCGAGGTCGTCCCGGCTGGCGACTACGGATTCAGCTTTGGTGCCAATGCCGATGGTCAGACTACGATCAACATGACCAACGCCGCTCCCGCCATGGCCTTCCAGCTTGGTGTCTCGGTCGGTGCGGACACGGTGTCCTTCTCCGGCGCCCTTGGAACCGATGCCAATCGTCTCGTTGAGCTGCTGATCACCGACAACCGAGGCAACTCGCACGACGTCAACAACGGACTCACCGTTGGCGCTGCCGCTGCCGCTCCTGGCGAGATCCAGGGTGTTGTTCGCGGTTCGGCTCTCGCTGGCTTCGAAGGTGGAGATTTCCTCGCCTTTGATATCGATCCCAGTGTCGGCGGCCCCGGCTTCTATGTCGGTTATGTTTCCGACCTTGATGACGATGCCAACCAGATCCCCGCGACCGCCGGGGATGTCTCGAACGAGATCCTGACGATCACCGCCGAAGCTCCTCCTCCGCCGGTTGAGGACTTCTTCCGTGGTGACGCTGATGGCAATGGCCGTATCAACGTCAATGATGCTGTCCTGATCATCCAGATCGCCGTTGGAAACCTCGGCTCCCGCTACAACTGCCCGGATGCCCTGGACGCCAATGATGATGGACGTAACAACATCTCCGACGCGGTCCCCGTCCTTCGCTGGGTCTTCCAGCGTGGCGCGAGGCTCCCCGCTCCCTTCCTGAGCTGCGGTGCCGACCCCACGGACGACGATCTTGGCTGCGAAGAGAGCAGTGCTTTCTGCGCCGTCAACTGATCGCCTTCGATCACGTCTGAAGAACGCCCCGGAGACCCTAGTGGATCGCCGGGGCGTTTTCTTTTGAGCTGGGATTTCCAGTCGTCGCGACTCAGCTAAAGAAGGCGGAATAACGCAGGTTTCAGCCGGGGCTGGATACGGTACACCCCAATTTTTCCGCCTGAAGTTGCTTTTGGGTGGGCGGGTACTATATAAATCAGCAATTGATTCCGATCTGCCCGGTTCCAGAGGAGCCTTTATGAACGGGAAGATCGTGACTGTGGGCCCGTATCGGATACGGCCGGGTGATTTTCGCGCGGCGGCTTTTCGGATGCCTGGAGCGGGCCGGATAATCGCATGAAGCTCGTGCTTGTCGGAAATGGCGAAGAAAAAGAAGAAGAAGAGAGCCTCGGCCCGTTCGAAGGCCGAACCGCTGGATTCCATCCAGGATGTGTCGCTGCATGTAACCACACGCCGGCGGTATTTAAATTACGCGATGAGCGTGATCACCTCCCGGGCCCTGCCGGATGTCCGTGATGGTCTCAAGCCGGTCCAGAGAAGAATTCTTTACACCATGCGCAACGAGCTTCGACTTGGTCCAGCGACCAAGCCTCTGAAGTGCGCTCGCATTGTCGGCGACGTGCTCGGCAAGTTCCATCCGCATGGAGACAGCTCCGTATACGAGGCTCTGGTGCGTATGGCCCAGGACTTCAGCCTGCGATATCCCCTCGTTGATGGACACGGCAACTTCGGCTCCATCGATGGAGATTCAGCGGCGGCCTATCGGTATACGGAGGCGAGGCTGCAGAGGGTTGCTGTCGAGCTTCTCGATGAGCTCTCGAAGGAGACCGTCGATTTCAGACCCAACTACGACGGCAAGACCCGCGAGCCGATAGTCCTTCCTGCTCGGATTCCAAACCTGCTGGTGAATGGCGCGACGGGGATCGCGGTCGGGATGGCCACGAACATTCCTCCGCATAACCTCGGCGAGGTCGCCGAGGCGTGCGAGGCCCTGGTGCGAAAGAGGCGCCTGAAGATTGCCGATCTCATGAAGTACATCAAGGGCCCCGACTTCCCCACCGGAGGGCAGATTCTCAACACGCGTCGAGAGCTCGGGGCGATCTATCGTGATGGACATGGGCCGGTGAAGGTCCGGGGGGAGTACAAGCTCGAGGGAGGGGCGCGCAAGCCAAAGATCATTATCACCTCGATACCGTACATGGTGCAGAAGGATGTCCTGGTCAGGACTATCGGTGACCTGGTCGGATCCAGTAAGATCCCCCAGATTAATGACATCCGGGATGAGTCGACCACTGATATTCGTATCGTACTCGAGTTGAAGCAGGGCGCCGATCCGGATGTGGTGATGGCCTACCTGTTCAAGAACACGAACCTGCAGAACAATTTCAACGTCAACCTGACCTGCCTGATTCCATCCTCCGATGCCAATCCCGATCGGTGCAAGCCGGCCCGGCTCGATCTGCGGCAGATCCTGCTCCACTTCATTCAGTTCCGCTACAAGGTCGTGGTCCGTCGCCTCGAGCATGAGCTGCGGCTGCTGAGAGAGAGGATTCACATCCTCGAGGGCTTCCGCAAGATCTTCAACGACCTTGATACGGCCATCAAGATCATCCGGAACTCGAATGGCCGCGAGGATGCAGCGAAGAAACTCAAAAAGAGGTTTCGGCTGGATGACATCCAGGTCAACGCGATCCTCGACCTGCGGCTCTACAAGCTCGCCAAGCTGGAGATCAAGGCCATCCTCGACGAGCTGCTCGATAAGAAGGCGAAGGCTCGAGAGATCGAGAAGATCCTCAAGAGTGACGCCCGCCTGTGGAGCATCGTGCGCAGGGAGATCGCCGCCGCCCGTGAGAGCTTCGCTGATGCCCGGCGCTCAAAGATCGGGGGGCGTGGAGCGCGGGAGACCGAGTACAGCGAGGAGGCCTTTATCGTCAACGAGGATGCTATCGTCCTCCTTTCGAGGGATGGTTGGGTGAAACGTATGGGGCGAATCACAGATCTCTCCAAGGTGAGGCTTCGTCAGGGAGACGAGCTGCTGTCTGTCGTCGGCGGAAACACCAGGGACCTGGTCGTGTTCTTCAGCAACCTCGGCTCCGCCTATACCATCCGCATCAATGACCTGCCGGCCTCTACCGGCTACGGGGATCCGGTCCAGGGGATCTTCAAGTTTCGCGATGGCGAGCGGGCCATCGGGGCGATCTCTCTCGACCAGAGATTCCTGGCCGACGTCGGCTCCGCGGAGGACGCCTCGGGTAAGCCGCCACTGAATCATCTCCTGGCGATCAGCTCCGCCGGCTACGCGCTTCGTTGCTCGATGGGCTCCTTCACCGAGCCCTCTACCCGTACCGGGAGAAAGTTCATGCGGGTCAGGGAGGGCGAGGAGGTCATCGGTGCCCATGTCGTCCAGGGGAAAAAAGAGGTTGCCATGCTGGCGAGCCGGGAGGGACGAGTCACGCTCTTCAAGTCGAAGGATGTGAAGTTCCTCACAGGGCCCGGCCGGGGCGTGCTCGGGCTCAAGCTGGGGTCCAATGATCGTGTGATTGCCAGTGCCGTAAGCCTTGGCCCTCGGGACCGGCTGCGTGTCTTTACGACCAAGGGGGCGAAGATCAACATCTCGACCAGGAAGTACAGGGTCTCGGGTCGCGGCGGAAAAGGCATTGAGGTGATCAAGCGTGGTGGCCTCTCGGGTTCAGCGATCGGCGAACACGAGATTCCTGTCTTTGACGGGGATGGTTCCCAGGGCTCGGCTCCGACGAAGGGTGGGAGAAAGAAGACGAGGGCGAAGAAGAAAGTGAAAAAAGACGGCGGCAGGACAGGCAGGAAGAAAGCGCGGGAATCGAGAAAGAAATAAGGGAGCGAAAGGCCCGGGCCGTACAGTGAAGACGGTCATCTCCGGAGCCGACAGCTGAAGAAAACGATGGCAGCGACCTCAACGTCCAGGAAGAAAGCCCGCGGGAAGAAATCCTCTTCCAGGGGACGCAAGAAGACTACGGCGAAGAAGAAGGCTCCCGGCAAGAAAAAGGTCGCAGACAAGTCGCAGAAAAAAGGCGCCTATAGCGCCAAGGACATCAGCGTACTCAAGGGGCTCGAGCCCGTACGGATGCGCCCGGCGATGTATATCGGCGGAGTCGACAAGAATGGTCTCCATCACCTGGTCTGGGAGATTGTCGACAATGCGATCGACGAGGTGATCAATGGCCACGCCACCACGGTCGAGGTGGTGCTGGACAAGGACTCTTCCGGCATTGAGGTCAGCGACAATGGCAGGGGCATTCCGGTAGACAAGCATCCAGAGACCAAGCGACCCGCCCTGGAGACGATCCTGACAACCCTGCACGCGGGCGGCAAGTTCGATTCCGGAAATTACATTCACTCCGGCGGCCTTCACGGGGTGGGGTCATCCGTGGTCAACGCCCTCAGCAAGGAGATGGTCGCGCGGGTGAAGCGCGATGGCAAGGAGTACGAGCAGCACTATCGGCGTGGCAAGCCCAGGGGCGACATGCAGCTTGTCAGGAAGGTCAAGGGCCGGGGTACGACCATCTACTTCAAGCCCGACCCCGAGATCTTCCGCGCCACGAAGTTTGATACGAAGCGAATCCGGGAGACCCTGGAGGCGCGGGCCTACCTGCACAGGGGTCTCAAGATCATCTACCGTGACCGGGCCAAGGGTGTTACCGACACCTTCCAATTCGATGCTGGGATCAAGGCCTATCTCGAGAAGCTGGTCAAGGAGAGAGGGTTCAAGCCAACGCACGATTTCATGTTCTACCAGGAGAGTGAGCAGGAGCCTCGGCTGGAGGTCGCCCTCCAGTGGACTGATGAGCCGGGTGAATATATCCGCTCCTATGTCAACGGGGTCTATACACGCGATGGGGGCACCCATGAACAGGGCCTGCGGACCGGTGTGGTCAGGGCCGTCCGCAATTATATCGACATCCACGATCTTCAGCCCAGGGGAGTCAGCCTGACGCCGGATGATCTGCGGGAGGGCCTCAGTGCCGTGCTCTCGGTCTATCATCTCGATCCCCAATTCCAGGGGCAGACCAAGGAGAAGCTCAACAATCCGGAGGTCAACTCCTACGTGGCGAGCGCTGTGGGCGCCAGCCTGGAGCTCTATTTCAACTCGAACCCGACCACGGCCAAGGCTGTCGTGGCGCGGGGGATCCTGGCTTCCAAGGCGCGGCGGGCCTCGCGCGACGCGGTCCTGCAGGTTAAGCGGAAGACGGCCGTCTCTCACAGGCTGAACCTGCCGGGCAAGCTGGCTGATTGCGAGAGCATCAGGCCCGCCAAGAGCGAGCTCTTTATCGTGGAGGGCGATTCTGCTGGCGGCTCCGCCAAGCAGGCCCGGGAGCGGAAGACCCAGGCGATCCTGCCGCTTCGGGGTAAGGTGCTGAACACCGAGCAGGCTACCCTGGCGAAGGTGATGGAGAACAAGGAGCTCTCGGATATGCTCTCGGCGCTGGGCTGCGGTATGGGGGCCAATTTCAACATATCTCAGCTGCGCTATCACAAGATCATCATCCTCACGGATGCGGACGCTGATGGTCATCACATCATGACCTTGCTGCTGACCTTCTTCTACCGCTACCTGCCCGAGCTGATCAAGGAGGGCTTCGTCTATCTCGGGATGCCGCCTCTCTACCGGATCGATCATCGGGGCAAGAAATACTGGGCCTGGTCCGACGAGGAGAAGGGCGAGATTATCGAGCAATTCGATGGGAAGGTGAGTGAGGACGCGGTTACCCGCTTCAAGGGTCTCGGGGAGATGAACCCTCACCAGCTCAAGGAGACCGCCATGCAGCCCGAGAGCCGCACCCTGCAGCGTGTTTTCATAGACGATCCGCTGGAAACCGAGCGGGTGGTGAGCGACCTCATGGGGAAGGATGCCAGCGCGCGCTACAAATTCGTCATGGAGAAGGCCGACGAGGCCGACGATGTAGACCACTGAGGCGGCCCCGGGTTCAATATCCTTGCTCCCTCCGGGGCTTCAGCTAAGATCTATCCCTTGAGCCGGATTTTGTTCGAGCTGTCGCTGAGAGACTTGCCCCTTGAGTACCCTGAAGACCCTTTTCGAGAGCCTTCCGGGGTTTGAGCTGAAGCTTGAATCCTATGGCCGAAGAGGTGATGTGGTGACCGAGGCGACCGGCGAGGACGTCTTCGAGGCGGCCCTGGCCTACCGGGAACTTCTTCCTGCCAGGGGCACTCACCCGAGAATCGGCCTGCTCTTTCGCAGCGAGGAGACGATCGAGTTTCTCGTGGCGATGTTTGCCGCTATTTCAAGGGGTCTGACCGTAGTTCCACTCTATCCCAATTGGGATGCAGAGACGCAGCTGAGCTACCTGCGGCTGTACGGGATCGGCGTGGTCGCCGCCGGCGATGGCTTTCTTCGCCGGGCCGAGGGGTGGGGAGATGGAATCGAGGAGGTGATCAACGTTTCGCTCGATGCGGAGAAGCTGCCTGCTGTACTCGCAGGTGACGGGAGGGGGCTCTTTCCGGAGGGCCTGGATGACGATCATCCCGTGGCCTGGATCTTTACCTCCGGAACCTCCGGCGACATGGCGAAGTGCACCGAGATCAGCCTCTCCAATATGGATGCCGCGATTGAAAACATCCGCAACCTGGATTTTCTGGTCGAGGGAATGGTGGCCCACTGCCCGCTTTCGGCCAGCCACATCTTCGCTTTCGTAGTCATGACGGCTTTTATCTCGCTGAAGCCTCGGCGGGTGATCTTTTCGGATGTTCAGTACCTCGCTCGCCTGCCGCAGAAAAAAACCGGGAAGATCGATGCCATCATCCTGGTTCCGATCGTGATCAACCGGATGCGCAGCCTCTTCTATGAGCGTCTCTGTACGGATTTCAGCGTGGAAAAGGTTCCTCCAGGGCTGGAAAAGCTGGCGCGCCTGCCGCTTGGCCTTCGAGGATTTCTGAAGCGGCTCTGCCGCAGGGCTGAGGAGGGAGTTATCGCACTCGAGGCCGGCCGGCTTGTGGGCTGGCTGTGCCTGCCGTTGATCCTCCTTGCGAGGCTTCTCTTCGGCCGGATGGTTCGGCAGCGAATGGGCTCGCCCGTGTTCATGGTGCTGGGCGGAGCTCGTCCCAACCTGCAGGCGATGGCATTCTTTGAGGTCATGGGAATCAGGGTGCTCCAGGGCTGGGGGATGACCGAGACCACCGGGCCAGTGTGCGTCTCTACACTTTCAGACCGGCGAAGCGGGGCCCTCGGGACCTGCGGGCGCCTCTTCCCGGGGACCACGGCCCGGATTGATGGAGAGGAGCTGGTGGTTGAGGGGACGCAGGTCGCGAAGGGGTACGTGGAGCCGGATGGCACCCTGGCGCCGTTCAACGGCTCGCAGCGAACAGGCGACCGCGCCGCTTTTGACGGCAGGGGGAGGCTCAAGGTCTTCGGCAAGGTCTCCGACAGGATCACGACGGACAATGGCCTGAACTATCTTCCCCTGCCTATGGAGGATGACCTCAAGGCAGCGGATCTCAAGAAGCTGAACATCCTGGAGGAGGTGGTCGTCATTGGGGATGCCCGGCCGCGGCTGGGCTGCGTCTGTTTTCTTCGCGAAGGTGTTGAGAAAACGGCCTCGAGGGAGGAGTATCTTGGCGGGCTGATCCGGGAATTTAACGCCAGCCGGCCTGTTGACGAACAGCTCGGCCTCTGGACTGTAAGCGCCCGCGGGCTGAAGGAATCCGGGGGGATGGGTCCCTCCGGCAAGCTTGTCAGGAGACGGATCGAGGAGCAATATGGTGCTCTCTATGCGGATGCCAGCGGCTGAAATGAAGAGTCGCAGGAAGGTTATTGAATGAGTTGGGACAAGGAAAGAATTATCGAGCTGCTTCTCGAGGCGGGCGATATGGCCCGCGAGGCGCGCAAAAAGCTGACCCTCGAGATCAAGAGTGATCATTCGCTGGTAACGCAGGCCGATACCGAGATCGAGGCGCTTTTCACGGAGGCTCTCGAGGACGTCGAGTCAGGCTGCTATCTCGTTGGCGAGGAGACCATCAGCCGCAAGGGAGAGGATTACGTTCAGGCGGCGCTCGCCGGGGAGGCCTGGGTTGTCGATCCGATTGATGGGACGGCTCCCTTCGCTCATTTTCTTCCTAATTGGGGCGTCTCGGTGGGCTATATGAAGAATGGACAGCTCCTGCATGGCGGGGTCTATCTTCCGGATTACGGAGAGCTGATCATCAGCTCCGGCGAAGATGACTTTACGGTGACCGAGGGTAAGCAGGAGGGCGGGGAGTGGACCTGGAAGGAGCTCGTCTTCCCGCCGAGGCCATCGGATGGGAGGGGGCTGGTCGCTATCACCCAGGCCCTTGCCAAGCGAGGTCAGTGTCTTCTTCCGAATCCTGTGATGGCCCTGGGCGCTGCCGTGGTTCCCCTGCTCGGGCTTCTGCAGGGCCGATTCCTGGCCTATCTTGGGTCGGTGAAGCTCTGGGATGCCGCGGGCGCCTTGCCGATCCTGCTGCGCCTCGGCTTCGAGGCATCCCTCGAGCTTGACGGAGAGATTGTACCCGTAACCACGGCCGTCGATAACCAGACCTATGACCTCTCGGCGGACAGCGACCGGCGCTGGTATTTTCGCAGCTCGCTGTTGATCCACCATCCCGGAGATGCCGGGCTGATGCGGGAATCCCTGGTTGAAAACCATCCGGAGGGGGAGAGCTTGCGCGATGACTGAGCAAGCCTCCAGCTATGGACGCTACAGCCTCGAGCCGCTGGAGGTTCCCCGGGTCGACACTCCTCATCGAAAAATTGTTACCGCCCAGCCGCCCCCCCAGGCTGTCGAGGTATTTGAGCGTCTCAACGCGGTCGAGCCAGCCTCGATGTCCTGCCAGCCTCCGGTCCTCTGGGATCGAGCCGAGGGCTATAACGTAGAGGACCGCTTCGGCAACCGCTGGATAGACTGGAGTTCCTGCGTGCTCGTAGCCAATGCCGGGCACGCCCATCCCTTGGTTCGGGAGCGGGTCCGTGAGGCTCTCGAGAAACCGCTGATGTCGACCTACGTTTTTGCCCACGAGGGCCGGGCAGGGCTCTGTGAGCGGCTGGCCGCCCTGGCGCCGGAGGGGCTCGGCAAGGTTTTCCTGCTCACCACGGGCTCTGAGGCCGTTGAGTGCGCCATCAAGATCATGCGGGCGGCCGGGCGGCGGCTCGATTCCGAGCGCAAGGTGATCATCTCTTTTCGAGGAGGATTTCACGGCAGGACACTGGGATCTCAATATGCCGGCGGCATCGAGGCCCTGAAGGAATGGATCGGGGTCGAGGATGGCAGCTTCGTGCAGGTTCCTTTTCCCGATGGATATCTTCTCGAGGACATCGGCTTTGAGCTCTTCGAGAGGAGCCTCGATGCGGCGGGGGTTCGTCCCTCGCAGGTCGCCGGGGTTCTCGCAGAGAGCTATCTCGGCATCGGCCCCGATTTTTTCCCGGTCGAATACGCCCGCTCCCTGCGCCAGTGGTGTGATCGCCACGAGGCGCTTCTCTGCTTTGACGAGGTGCAGTCAGGTTTCGGACGTACCGGCCGGCATTTCTGCTTTGAGCACTACGGTGTCGCCCCCGACCTGGTCGCCTGTGGTAAGGGGATCTCAAGCTCTCTTCCGCTCGCCGCGGTGATCGGCAGGGATGATGTGATGGACATCTTTCCGACGGGCTCCATGACCTCGACCCATTCAGCCTCTCCCCTTGGCGTCGCCGCAGGGCTCGGCTGCCTCGATGCTCTCGAGGCTGACGGGCTGGTCGGGAGGGCAGCCGAGCTGGAGGCGCCGCTGCTGGAGGGGCTGCGGTCGCTGGAGACGGCCTGGAGGGACAACATCGGCTGTATCCGGGGCAAGGGTCTCGTCGGCGGAATTCGCCTCGTCCAGCCAGGTACGCTCGATCCGGATTCCGGCCTGGCCTACCGGATCACCGAGGCGGCCTACCGCAAGGGGCTCCTGATGTTCTCACCTGTCGGGCTTGGCGGCGGCTGCCTCAAGATCTCACCTCCCCTGTGTATCCCTCGGGAAGCGCTCGAAGAGGGCTTCGCAGTTTTGCGGGAGTCGTTCGGGGAGGTGCTCGGGTGATGCGCGAAGGCTCTTCCATCCTGGTTCGGAATGCCCGGGTGCTCTCCGGCGAGAGCGGCTGGCTCGAGGGAGCCTCTGTGGCGATTGAAAACGGGGCTGTCACCGCGGTTGGCGCGAAGGCTGCGTCTCCTGCCGGGGCGGTGGTGCTGGACGCGGCGGGGCTCTGGGCTGTGCCGGGCTGGATCGATCTGCAGGTCAATGACATCGGCTGGCTCTCCGGCGGCCTGCGGGAGCCGGGAGAACACGCCGGACGGATTCGCGAGGTGCTCGAATACCAGGGCTCCACCGGGGTGACGGGGTGTGTCCTTGCCACCCTGGCGGCGCCGCTCGATGAGATTTTGGCCTATCTCGGGGGGATGAAGAAAATTCTTGGCGACGGGAATGGTCGTGCCGGGATTCTTCTTGGCGGGCTCGTCGAGGGCACCTTCATGAACCCTGAATTCCACGGAGCGCACAATCCCGACTGGGTCCTGCCTCCGGACCCCGGGGTGCTCGATCAGCTTCTTGCAACGGGCGCTGTCTCCATGATCAACATAGCTCCCGAGACCACTCCAGCTGCCATTTCTCTGGTGGCCGAGGCTGTCGGGAGAGGCGTGGTGGTGGGCTGTGGTCATGCAAAGCCGCACGCGGAGTGTCTCAGGGAGGCCGTCGCGGCCGGTCTGGGCTACCTGATCCATCTAGGCAACGGTCCGACCGGCAGCAGCCTGAAGGTCTTTAACGATGGAGGGCTCCTGGAGGAGTCCCTTCGTAACGATGACCTGGTGGCGACCTTCATTGTCGACGGCTACCATGTCCATCCTCAGCTTCTTCGTGACTGGATCTCACGCAAGGAGATCTCGCGTTGCATCGGCATCAGCGATGCGGGCTTCGGAACCGGCGCCCCGACCGGGCCCTTCGAGCTCTGCGGGATCAAGGGAGAGCCGGCCGAGGGCGGAGCCTACCTGCGGGTCGTTCGTTCCGCGGAGGAGCGCGAGCTGGCGGAACGAACCTCCGATGCCGGAGCCCTTTTCGGGGCGGCCATCGGCATGCGGGAGGTCTTTGAGAACCTGGTCAATCTCTTCAGCGTGGAGATGCAAGGGGTCCATGTCAGGAGCCATCCTGCGCTCTCCCTTGAGGACTCGGTGGCCGCGGCATCCCGTATGTGCTCGAGCAACCCCGCCGAGCTGCTGGGAATCGAAGACCGCGGGTCCCTCGCTTCCGGTGGGCGGGGGGATGTCGTTCTCCTGGAGATCAGCGGCAAGCCCGGATCCCTGCAGGTGCGTGTCCGGGAGACCCTTGTTGGCGGTCAGGCTCCAGGGTCCTGATCGGTTGGTTCCTCAGCGGCTTCCATCGAGGTGTCGGATGTGTCTTTTGAGATGGCCTTGAAGACGAAGAAGACGGCCGCCAGGCCAATCGGTAAAGCCAGGGCGGGGCCCATCCCGGCAAATCCTACAAGCAGGTAGATCGGAACGCAGATTCCGGCCGTCAGCAGGGCGTAAGGGAGCTGGGTCTCGACGTGGTCGATGTGATCGGCGCCCGAGGCCATCGAGCTGAGAACGGTCGTGTCGGATATGGGCGAGCAGTGGTCGCCGAATACGGATCCTCCGAGGATCGCCGCCAGCAGCGCGAGCGCCAGGTGGCGGGTGGTCTCCGGGTCGATTCCGGCTGTTTCAGCCAGCGGGAACATGAGCTGCCCGAGGAAGATCGGCACCAGCAGCGCCATGGTTCCGTAGGAGGTCCCGGTGGCGACAGCGATGATCGCTGCGGAGATGAAGGCCACCAGTGGCAGGATCTCCGGTGTGAGGATGCCCCCGGAGATGCTCGCGACGTAGGCGCCCGTGTGGATATCCTTGCAGACCGCTCCGATCGACCAGGCCAGCAGCAGCGTGATGAGCGCCAGCACGATAGACCGGGCGCCGCTGATCCAGCTCTCGATGGTCCCCTCGAGAGGGAACCTCTGGCCCAGGGCCATCAGGATGGCGACCATGCTGGCTCCCATGGTACCCCAGAGGAGGGCGCTGAAGGAGTTGCCGCTCTGGATGATCTTGCCGAGGCCTGCGCCGTTCGCCTCGGCTCCAAGAGCCTCAGTGCCCGTGGTGTAGAGGCCGATGAGGGTGAAGGCGATGACGCAGAAGATCGGCAGCGCCGCGTTGATCCAGCGCGGCTTGAGATCATCGGAGGCGCCGAGCTGGGCCATGGTGTCGTCAAGGAGGGGCTTGGCTCCATCGCGCAGGACCTTGCCGGTCCTGCGACAGCGCTCCTCCGCTTTGCGCATGGGACCGAAATCGCGCAGCAGCAATCCGCAGATGAGCACCAGGAAGAGAGTCAGGATGCTGTAGAAGCTGTAGGGGATGGACTCCAAAAAGAAGAGATAGGGGTCGCCGATCTTATCTTTGAGGCCTGTCTCCTGTGAAATCAGGCCGATCTGGAAGGCTGTCCAGGTGGAGATGACTCCGATCGTGGCGACCGGAGCGGCTGTGGAGTCGACGATGAAGGCGAGCTTCTCCCGGCTGACCCTGACCTTGTCGGTGAAGGGACGCATGGTGTTGCCGATGATCAGGGAGTTGGCGTAATCGTCAAAGAAGATGAAGAGCCCGAGAAACCAGGTGGCGACCTGGCCGCTCCTGGGTCCCTTGGCCCAGCGCGACACGATCTCGACAATTCCCCGGATGCCGCCGATATAGGTGATGACGCCGATCATCCCCGCGAGGCCGAAGCTGAAGAGGATCACGATGGCGTGGTCGGTGTCGGACAGCGCCCCGACGATGTAGGTGTCGATGGAGTAGAGAAACGATCTCACCGGGTGCAGGCTGTAGGAGAAGCAGGCTCCCACCCAGACACCGCAGAAGAGCGCCACCAGCACCTGCCGGGTGAGGAAGGCCAGGATGATGGCCACCAGTGGCGGCAGCAGGGTGAGCCAGCCTGGCAGCACCGGTTTGACTGCAAACCCGTATTTGTTCTCGACGAAGAAGGTCCCGTCCGGCATCTCGAAGTTTTCGAGTCTGAAGACGCCTTTCGAAAAGGGGCCGGCAGTTTCAATCTTTTTGCCATCACGCCAGGCGCCCTGGGTCTTTACGCTGCCCGAAAAACTCTCCAGCAGCTTGCCGGAGGTGTCGAGGGCCTCGATCGTGACCGTCGCCAGTCCGGGGGGCAGCATCCGGTTGTCCTTGTCCCGGATGGGGAGAAGGGGACGGTCGCTGTCGAACGTCGTCCGGAAGTCGGACGGCTTGTTTGCGGGCTCCTGGGCCCTGAGGTGCGGTCCGCCGGTAGAGAGAACGAGGAAGAGGATGGCTAAGATACGCTGGTCTCTCATTTGCAGAGAATTTACCACAGGCGTAGCGGTGGTGACGAGCCTAAATGAAGCTCAGGGCTTCCCGGCCCCGTTTTCACGCCAGTGCTTCTCGATGGCCTCGAGGATGTCCTCCTGGGCTCCGAAGAGCTCCTTGACGCCGCGGCTGCGGTCTGGAGTCACGGTGTTGCCGATGAGGATGGTGAAGCAGAGCATGTCATCCGGTCGGTCGGGGGTGCGCAGGTCCATGTAGCCGGAGAGCGCCTTGGAGAGATAGATCCACTGGCTATTGAAGGAGCCCTTGTAGACCAGGGTTCCTGTCTTGGCTCGCACCCTTCCCCGGAGCGGGGAGTTTTTGAACCGGGCCGAGATCGTTCCATCGATTCCTCCAATGGGGAGGGCGTCGAAGAATTGGGAGAAATCTTTTCGCCTGGCCATGAAGTGGAGAAGGTCCACGAGGAAACGCGCCGAGAGTGAGTCGGATCTTCCTCCGCCCGAGCCGCTGTCGAGGAACACAGAGTTTACGTCCAGGCCCCCTCCGGCGAAGAATTCGCGGATCTCTCCGTAGCCGGCGACCCGGTTGCCGCGTTTGCCCTTGAGGGCCCCGACGAGGACCGGGTACATCGTGGCGTGAAGGTTGTGGCTTACCTTGAGCGTGACGCGGACGGATTCGGAGAAGGGCGGGGAGATGTGCCGGGCTACCTCATCATAGTCTTTGTAGACCGTCGGGCCGAAGGAGGCTTGCTGGC
>Ga0310124_10000257_pt1 | contig 35973 bp, 23 predicted proteins | sample CB11b_AW_Bot5_MG_FD_203507 | JGI IMG/M metagenome (GOLD analysis project Ga0310124, IMG submission 203507) | Marine microbial communities from Western Arctic Ocean, Canada - CB11b_AW_Bot5 | ecosystem: Environmental > Aquatic > Marine > Oceanic | place: Canada: Western Arctic Ocean | collected...
GCGGATAGAGAAGAGCGACCTTTCCACCATGGAGGCGGTTCGTATCCTCGGGCACAAGCTGGGCCGGCCTCCACGTGATTTCGGGTACGCCGGACTCAAGGATCGCAAGGGAGTCACGCGGCAGACGATCAGCCTGGGCGGGGTGAGCGTTGATGAGGTCCGCTCCCTCGAACTCGATAAGATCGAGATTCTTTCGGTCAAACGACACCTGAATAAACTACGCCTGGGGCATCTGCAGGGGAACAGGTTCAGGATCCGTATTCGTGGCGTGTCAGCCGATGCCGAGGAGCTTGCGGCCCCCATCTTTCGCCGCATAGGGGAACTGGGCCTGCCTAATTATTTTGGTCCGCAGCGTTTTGGCAACAGGGGGGACTCTCACTGGGTCGGGCGCGCCTTCCTGGTGAAGAATTATCGTCGCGCCATCAGACGCATTCTCGGCTGTCCGTCTCTGACGGAGAAGAATCCGAATGTCGTCGCCGGCCGCTACTTGTTTATGCAGTTTCGCTGGAGGGAAGCCCTGGAGAGGTTTCCGGGCAGCTACAGAGACGAGAAGAAGCTGCTCACCTACCTCTTGAGGGTTGGCGAAAAATACAAGGGGGCCTCCAGGCTCGTGCATCGCAGCATCATGAAACTCTATTTCTCCGCCTTCCAGTCCTATCTCTTCAACGGGGTTCTGGAGGAGAGGATGCGCGCGGCCGGAGGGGATCCCGGCAAGCTCTTTGAAGGAGATGTCGCTCATCGTCATGATGATGGAGTCACCTTCTACGTCGATGATCCAGCCGCAGAGGCCGAGCGTGTCAGGAAGTTCGAGATCAGTCCGACAGGACCCATGTTCGGCAGAAAGATGCGCATCCCCCGGGGTTATGCCAACGGGGTTGAGCTGGAGGCTCTGGCCGGGCAGCGGCTGGAGCACAAGGACTTCCACCATCTACAGCAGGGATGGCGCATGGGAGGAGGCAGGCGCCCTTTACGAGTTCCCGTTACCCAACTCAGCGGCCGGATGGAAGGAGATGGAATGATCGTAGAGTTTTTTCTTCCGCGAGGTTCCTACGCTACTACTCTGCTTAGAGAATTGATGAAGAACGAGACGATTCCGCCGGCCTATGCGGACAGGGTGCCCTTGTAAGCAGGACCCCGCCGGTGTATTTTCAGCGCCAGAAAGAGCAGGTTCCAGATGACGAATGAATCGGAAGCGGGACTGGATTTTGCCGAGTCCCTTGCAGCCGCCACCCCGACACCCGGGGGTGGAGCCGCTGCGGCCAGGGGCGGTCTGCTGGCCACCTCCCTGGTGAGGATGGTGACGGGGATTTCTTTGCAGAAGATGGGAGCTCCTGGCTCCGAAGAGGGAGCTGAGGACCCCGGCCAGGCTCTTCTCGAGAAAACTGGGGACAGCGCCAGGAAATTAGGAGAGCGTTTTCGTGCCCTGGAGGCTGCCGATATTGCTGTCTTCGATGATTTCATGTCAGCCATCAGGCTACCGAAGGAAAGCGAAGATGAGATAGCCTCTCGGAAGCTGTCCCTGCAAGATGCTGCAGAGAAGGCGACAAATGTTCCCCTGGATACTCTCGCGGCTTGCCTGGAGATCTTCGAGTTGATTGATGGCCTGCTCGATGCGGCCTCGATCGGAACTGTTCGCCTTGGAGCTGACAGCGACCTGGGAGCCGCCCTGGAGTTCTCCAACGCGGCCTTCCGAGCGGCTGAGTTGAACATCAACGCCAACCTCTCCATGCTGAAGGATGATCCTCGCCTGGATGCTCTGAGTACGCGTTATAGCGCCCTGAGGGAGCGCTTTGAGGAAGACTTCCCGGTGCTTCGTACGCGGGTTCTGGATTGGCTCAAGGACCACTGAGGGCCTCCCCCGAGCTGAATACTGAGGGTCTCCCGCGAACTGAATCCGGAGGGTGATTATTCGAGGAAGCCTTCGAGCGCACGGCTGCGGGTGGGATGCTGAAGCTTCTTGAGGGCGCGGATTTCGATCTGGCGAATCCTCTCCCTGGTAACCTTGAACTTCTTGCCCAGTTCCTCGAGGGTGCAGGTCGTGTCCCGTCCGATTCCATAGCGGAACTTGACGACCTCCCGCTCGCGGAGGCTGAGACTTTTGAGCACCTCATCGAGGCGGTCTCGCAGCATTTCCTGGGTGATGGCCGTGGTGGGAGACTCCAGGCTCTTGTCCTCGATCAGGTCGCCAAAGGTGCTGTCCTCGTCGTTCCCAAGCGGGTTATTGAGAGAAATCGGAGACTTGGAGAGCTTGAGAGCCTTGCGAACTTCTTCCCGAGGCAGGTCCATGTCCTCCGCGATATCGAGGATGTTCGGGGCCTGGCCATTTTTGAAGGTCAGTTCCCTGCTGATGCTCATGAGCTTGGTCATGGTTTCCGACATGTATACCGGCAATCGGATCATGCGGGACTTTTCAGCAATGGCTCTCGAAATCGCCTGGCGGATCCACCAGGTGGCATAGGTGGAGAACTTGTAGCCTTTGCGGTACTCGAACTTTTCCGTAGCTCTCATCAAGCCGGTGTTTCCTTCCTGGATAAGGTCCAGGAAGGAAAGTCCCCGCTTGCGATACCGCTTCGCCACACTTACCACGAGTCTGAGGTTGCCCGAAGCCAGGCTGCTTTTAGCTCTCTCGTAACGGAGGAACTCTTCTTCAGCCTTGGCTGCGCGTAGAAGGAAGGATTGGTAGTTCTCGAAGAGGGCGACGTTTACTTCCCTCAGAGCGGTCTCATCAAGGTAGCGTTGGTGCTGCGCTGGATTTGGCATAACCCTGCGTATAATTTCCCCAAACTGCACCAGGGCACTTTTCCAGCGCGCCAGATAACTCAACTTGATGTGATACTCCTCGATGATCAGAATCGTTCGCCTGATCCTCTGGAGTAACCGCTTCTGAATCCGGGCAACCTCTGACTTTTTCGATTGCCCCTTCGAGATCTTGGTAGTTTTCTTCTTATTCGCTTTGCCGCCGGCCGTTGGGAAGCTGAGCCCCGCGATCGTCTTCTTCAGCGTTTCAAAGTCTTTGACGTTGGCTTTGAGGTTTCTCTCGAGCGCGGCCAATGACTTTTCGAGCCTCTTGAAGAACTTGGCCCGCTCACCTTTTTGGGAGAGGTTCACATCGAGAGCCTTCTCGATCATGATCTCTTTGCTCATGATGAGCTGAAAGAGCTCGATGACTCTCTGTTGGCCGTAGCGGGTGGCGTAAAGTTCCCGCCTGAGGTTGATGCGGGAAGCCTCGATCTCCTTGGCGTATTCGACTTCCTGCTCGCGAGTGAGAAGGGAGATGCCGGACATCTGGCTGAAATACATCCGGATCGGGTCGCCCAGCTTGCGGATCGCGGCCGATTGATCGTCTTCTTTTTTCTTTTCTAAAAAGTCCCTATCCAGGACCTTGATTCCCTCTTTTTTGAGAGCTTTACGAATGCGGGTGAGATAGGGAGCATTCGAGGAAGCGTCAGCTGCAAGCTCGAAGATGTCTTCGTGGCTTACAGTCTTACTCTTGCGATTCTTGATAAGGCTTGCGACTACGGTTTCAACTGGCTCCAAGGCGCTAACTCCTGTTTTTTTGCGGTCTCTGGTATTTTTCTGATTGAGGCCTTTCCTCACCGGGACATAAAGCAAACACTAGGCCAAACACAAAAAATCGCCGCCTCTTCCCTAAGTCATTTATTTCACTTACCTTGTGGTCTGTCCTCGGGAATCCCATAAAAGGTACAAAGACGGACTTGTCAGAATTTTGACAAAACTTTGGTCAGAAGTTCAGGCTGATTTAACACTTTGGCTGTGGCAAAAAGAGGGCAGCCTGGCTTTCGGGACCTGGGGATTCTTTTTCATCGATGGACGTTTTCTCTGAATAACGCCACAGGCAGACTCAAAACCTTTTTATTTCCCAGTGGATAGAAGTTTTTCGAGGCCTGATCGGTTCGCGGTTTGTGCAGGTCCTCGTTCAGTCTTCCTTGTGCAAGAAGATTGACAGGTCCATTGCTTACGGTTGAATGCAGCAAAGATCTGTCAGAAAGTTCCTGGAGTGAACCCTGATGTTCCATCGCACCCTTTTTCTTTCGTTCACACTGGCCGCAGTGTTCGTTTCCCACGGCTGGCCGGACCGATACGCTTTTTCATTTTTGATGGCTGAGGATTTGAAGAGCCGGTCGGCTGTCGAATTCATCGTGGGTAACTATCTGCTGTCGGAGGGTGGCGGGTGGAAAGCAGCGGAGAGTCCTCTGCAGGGGCCATTCGGAGTCGATTTTGATTCTTCAGGGGCGATGTACATTGTCGAGCTATCAAGCGGCAGTCTTCATCGACGATCCAGAACGGGAGAATTGAAGACACTTCGCGGGCGTCATGAGAAAGGTTATTCAGGAGATGGAGGCGGCGTTTCGGGGGCCGGGTTCAATGGGCCGCACAACTGTGTCGTCACTGCAGATGACAAGCTGCTGATCGCCGACAGCTGGAATCATTGTGTGCGCCGCATCGATCTGGAAACACTTCAAACCGGAACGATCGCGGGAACAGGAGCCGGGGGTTTCTCCGGTGACGGTGGTCCGGCCAGGTCTGCAAAATTCAATTACACCATGTGCATTGAGCTGTCTGTGGACAGGAAGATTTTACACATTGCCGATCTGAAGAATCGACGGATTCGCAATGTGGATCTGCAGACGGGAGTCATCCGTACAGTTGCAGGTAACGGGAAGAAAGGGACTCCGAAAGACGGTGGCCTTGCAGTGAAAAACCCGCTGGTCGACCCGCGAGCCGTCACATCGGATGTATCAGGCAACCTTTACATCCTGGAGCGTAGTGGAAATGCGTTGCGGGTGGTTCGTGCGGACGGGGCGATTCACACCGTTGCCGGTACCGGCAAGAAGGGCTTTCGAGATGGAGATGCATTACAGGCCCTGTTTGGTTCACCCAAGCACATATGTTGTGACCCTGGCGGGAACGTCTACATTGCAGATGATGCGAACAAGGCCATTCGCAAGTACGACCCGAAGACGAGGCAGGTTTCAACCGTTCTGGGCAGGGGGTTCGGTGATTCGAAGATTAAACTGGAACGTCCGCACGGCGTGCGCTGGCATAGCGGGCATCTGTATATTGTTGACACCGGGCACAACCGAATTCTACGAATTCTGCCGCGGTAACGGGGAGATGCCTTCAGGGGACGAGATAGACCCTGGAGCGGGCCCAGCCTCGATCCTCGTCATAGGACCAGAGCGCAACGTAAGGGAATGCGACCCGTCGAGCGGAGGGGCTGTCGAGGAAGACCTCGATCGGCCTGCTGATCCTCGGGAGGCTTCCGCTGGAGAGAACCTCTACATTGCGAAGGAAATCAAAATTTTCTCCGGGAGCACGGATCAGGTCGTGTCGATTGGAGGATCCGATCAGGAAGTAGAAGCTGTCACCGCTTCTGGGGTGTAGTTCAGCTCTTACCCTCATTGACTGTCTGCGTCTTTGCGCCGCTTCGAGGAGTCCGATGGGACGCCCGCCGCCTTTCTTTCCACCCCGCAACTCGGGTACATTTCCAAGCTCCGGTAGATCGGCCGAGAATCCCATCCAGGGCAACCCCCGAACATCTCCGCTCCAACTGCCGAGGGCTATTCTCGCGCCCGTAGTGCTCGAGTGGAGGGAAACATCAAGAGTCAAGATCCCCATGTCGGGGGTCAGCAGGTTGATATCGTCAAGCGCGGCCTGGAGCCAGTCGACATTGAGATTGACCGGGACATTGAAGAGTCCGCTGGTGGGATCTCTTGGAGTGGTGGCGCGCCCAGTGGGGTGTACCGCCTGCATGGTCAGGAAAGTTCCACTGGAGCTGAAGACCAGGACTCCCGGGTTGGCGTAGTTGGTCTGGAGCCTCATCCGCAGCCATTTGCCGTCAAGAAGGTCCTCTCCGGCAGGAACGTTGCCGGCACGGGCGGCATTGGCTCTCTCGTCGGGAACGAAATCTCTATCGAAGCGGTCAAGGCCTCCAGCTCCAACCTGCGCGCCTCCGCCATCTCCGAGCGGCTCGTCGTCGCCGGGACCATCGGCCAGCGGCTCGTCGTCGCCGGGACCATCGGCCAGCGGCTCGTCGTCGCCGGGACCGTCGGCTCTCCTGGCGGGTTTCTTGAATCTTTCAGGAGCTATGATTCGTTCGACACCGTTTTCGCCGGGACCATCGGCGGCATCTTCGGCATTGACGGCCTGGAGAGCTTCCGCGGCCAGGGCGATCTGCGGCGCAAGATCCAGTGGCCTGAGGGGAGGTTCTTCGCCGGGACCCAGAAGAAGAACGAAGGGTTCTTCCTGTACTATCGGCGCGCCGTTTTCGTCGTATTCGGCTTCTTCACGGGCTCTCAATACTTCGATTTCGGGAAGATCAATGCCGGTGGTCTGGAGCGTTCCAAGTACCCAGTACCCAATGAGCCAGAGACCGATCAGGAGGCCGGCGGCCAGGCCGCTGAGGCCAGCTGTTTTGAGGGCGTAGCGGAATCGCGAGCCTGTAGAGCGGCCGGCGGCATCGGGTGCTTTGAAGCAACTCCACAGCCCGCTGTTTTGCCCTTTTCTTCCGGTTCGCATAGAAGCCCCTGATTTCCCCTGAGGACGTTCTTTAAACAGTCTCTGAACAGTCTCTGAACAGTCGCTGGACAGTCGCTGGACAGTTTCTGAACAATCTCGGATCAATCCCCCCGGGTCAATCCCCCGGGTCAATCACTGAATCAACTGATCCATTGCTCAACCGAATGTACACGCTTCACAAGACAAGAGTTAACACATCGGTATCAATATAATCTCAATCCTATAAGGCTAGATAGTAAGGGCAATTTTAGTAAGGTGCAACTTTTTCAGGATGATGGACTTCGGCGCTGGAACCACTTCCTTTCCGGTCTTACACCGGAGCTGCGATTCGGTTATCCATCCTGGCGCTCGATGGAGTGCTTTTTCATCAATCGATAGAACGATTCCCGCGACAATCCACTCAGCCTGGACGCCGTGGCAACATTACCGGCACATTCCTGTAGTGCCTTCTCGATATACATACGCTCAAAGAAGTTACGGGCGTTTCGGAAATCTTTTCCATCGGCCACCCCGAACAGGCCTTCCATTGCGTTCTTTTCCTCGTGCTTTCCCTTCACCGAGCGGTCGAGGATGAGATCCTGCGCCGCGATGGATTCGTTTTCAGCTATCAGAAGGGTTCTCTCGAGCAGGTGGCGGAGCTCCCTTACGTTTCCGGGCCAGTCATGCGAGAGGAGCTTCCTGGTGGCATCTCTGGTAAATGACGGCTGTTTGATGCCGAGTTTGGAGGCGATTTCGCTGGAGAAGGTATCTACGAATTCCGGAATGTCTTCTTTGCGTTCACGAAGCGGCGGCAGGTCGATGCGTACGGTGTTCAGCCTGTAGAAGAGATCCTCCCGGAAGAGTCCATCCTCAACCAGCTTTCGCAGGTCCTTGTTGGACGCGGAAATGATTCGCGGGGTGACCGTGATGTTGGAGGAGGCTCCGACGGGACGCACCTCGCCCTCTTCTAATACGCGCAGCAGCTTCTGCTGCATACCCAGGCTCATGTCGCCGATTTCGTCAAGGAAGAGCGTCCCATCGTTGGCCTGCTCGAGCAGGCCGATTTTGTCTCTGATGGCTCCGGTAAAGGCGCCCTGGATATGGCCGAAGAGTTCGGACTCGAGAAGGGTCTCTGTGAGCGCTCCGCAGTTCTCGGAGATGAAAGGTCCCTTTCCCCGTTCAGAATTGAAGTGAAGAGACCGGGCGATGAGCTCTTTCCCTGTACCGCTCTCTCCCTGGATGCAGACGGCGAGGGTGGATGAGGCTAAACGCTGAACCATCAGGAGCACCTTCTGCATCGCCTCGGACCGGGCGACGATGTTCTCCATCGTGTAGCGTGACTCAAGCAGGCTCTGTCGGTGTTCGATGTCCTTGCGTGCCACGGCCAGTTCTTCAGTCTGTTCCTCGATTCGCGAACGCATCCGGTCGTTCTTATTGTTCTGGGCCTCGATGATCCGGGCGGTGGTGATGGCGATGACGGCCTGGTCGCTGAAGGTCTGCAGGGTCTTCAGCTCCGCCTCCTGGAAGGCATGGCGCCGATGCCTGTTGTCGAGGTAGATCACTCCGAGCACATCCTCATGAAATTTGAGAGGAACGCAGAGCACCGAGCGCAGGCGGAGCTCGCGGACGCTTCTGAGCGTCTCGAAGGGCTCCTCCGACAGGGCGTTGCCGGCCAGCAGGGGCTCACCGTTTTCCATTACCTCCCGGGCGATCGAGGTGGAGAACTTGTGACTCGGGTCCCTGATCTCCTCCTTGTCGAAATCTCTCGCGACGATATTCGGCTCCTGCCCGGGATCCTCCGGCTGGAGGATGAGGAATCCTCGCTCGGCGTTCACCAGATCGATCACGGCGTCCATGATGCGCTCGAGGATCTGGTCGAGCTTCTGGCCGCTCCCACGCGCGACGATGATTTCATGCAGGCGCATGAGCTCGAGGTTCATGGCCGCGTGTTGGCCCGGATCGTGGACGGGTCTCGCCGCTTTCTCCTGGTTCCATTCGAGGGGCTCGTCCACCGGGACCTCTTCTTCATCGCCTGGGGGCTCAGGGAATGCCTCCATTGGCTGTTCGCAGCAGCGAATCACCTGCTGGCGCTCGCGCAGAGCGAAAAAGTTCTCCTGGTAGGAGCTGGGAAGGCTCTCGCTGTGTTCCTCAAGGCGAGTCCTGGCCTGCTGGAAATGAATTCTCGCAAGCCGGTAGTCTCCTCGCCTCTGCTCGAGCATTCCGAGCTGGAGGTGGAAACGCCAGTCGAGGTCCCGTAGCCGCGCCTCTCTTGATTCAACCAGTCCCCGTTGGAGGTATTTGTGAGAGGATTCGAGATCGGCTTCCGGGAGCTCCATGTCGAGCCGGCTTCGAAGCAGAAAATAGAGGGGGATCAGATCTCGCGACCCGAGGTCTTCGAGCTGCGAGTAGGCCTCCTCGAGGTTGGCCTCGGCATTCTTCAGCTCTGCCATCTCGATCCTCAGCGCCGCCAGCTGAAGGATCGCCTCGACCAGCTTTCTGCGGTAGCGGGCGCCCCTGAAGAGCTTCTCGGATTCCACCAGCTGGCGCTCGGCATCGGCCAGTTGTCCCTTCTCAGCCAGCAGCATTCCCAGGCGGATCATGCTGTCGCCGGCGACGGTGGGCAGCTCTTTCGCGGTGGCCGCGGTGATGACCTCCCGCAGGCCCTCCTCCGCCTCATCGAGCAGTCCGACGTGGAAGAAGGCCCGGGCCGTTGTCGCCCTGGCCATGATCTGCCCGATCCTGTTACCGAGCTCTTCAAAGCCTCGCTGGCCCTGTTCGGCATAGTCGAAGATGTCGGCCAGGTTTTCCGTTTCCATGCGCAGCTCGGCGAGCTGAAGGTTGGAGTAGGCCAGGCCGACCTTGTCGTCAAGCTCCTCGCGAATCCGGATGCTCCTGAGAGCATAGCTCAGAGCTTTCTCGATCTCTCCCTTGGCCTGGTAGATCATCGCGATCCGGTAATAGGAAAAGCCGACGCCGGACTTGCCGCTGAATTTTTTACGCTTCTCGAGAGACCTGTAGGCGTAGTCGAGCGCCTCATCGTATTTTCCATCGCGCTCGAGGATGCCCGCGAGGTTGTTCATGCAGGCTGCCATGCCGTACTGGTTGTTCAGGCGGCTGAAGATGGCGACCGCGAGCTTGTAGTATTCCGCTGCCTCGGCGGTCTGGTCGCGAAACTGCAGCACGTTGCCGAGGTTGTTGTAGATCCGCCCCGTTCCCTCCTCGTCGCCGATCTGCCGGCACAGCAGCAGGCTCTTCTGGTAGCTTTCGAGGGCCCGGTGGTAGTCGCCGCCGTTGTACAGGACGTTTCCCAGGCTCTTGTAGGATTGCGCCAGATCGTATTTGTCGGCCTCGTCTTCGGAGAGAGCGATTCCTCGCTTGATCGCTGCGGCGGCACGATCGTGATCTCCCCGGGCGAGGTGGGTATCGCAGATGGCCCGAATCGCTATGGTCACCCTGTGGCGGCTCCCGGCCTGTTCGGCGCATTCAAGGGCTTCCCTGCTGAGGGCGAGGCCTTGCTCCAGATCGTTTTTACGGTTGTGGATCTGTGCCATGAGGAGGTGGGCCTCCGAGAGCAATCCGTCCATTCCCTCCCGGCCGGCGGCTTCCGAGTGACACTCGGAGACCTTCTCGCCTGCGAGGTCAAGGTCTCCGCGTTCAAGTAGAAAACTTCCCAGCGAGAGCAGTGATCTGCAGAGCTCCCTGGTGGTGTCATCAGCCTTCGGTCGGTCGCCTTCAGCCACGGTGGAAGGTGTCCTGAGCTCCCGGATACTTTTTTCGAGAAAGTGGATCGCGTTGGTGCCCTCGTTTCTCTCCTGGTAGATCTCTCCCATGGCTCGATAGACCCGGCCTGCATCCATACCGCTGTGCTGGTCCCGCAGCAGCGAGAGCAGCACGGCGAGCTTGTCGAGCGCCTGGGGGAGGAGCTTCATCTTCCGGTACAGGTTGACCAGGTTCCAGTTGACCGACCAGATCAATCCGCTGTTCCTGGCGGTCCCCTCCGGCGTGCTCGAATCCGGCTCGGCGAGCTTCTCCAGGATGCTTTCGCAGAGCTCGGCCGCACCAGGGTAGTCGTAGAAACGGTCAAGCCGCCGCGCCGCCGCGACGGCCTGTTGCAGGAAGCGGTTGGCGAAGCCCGCTCTCGATGCGTGGTAGGCCAGGTGCTCAGGTACGCTGGCCGCCACGGTGTGGAGATTGAATTCGCTCGAGAGCACCTCGTATAGCACCTCGTGGTATTGCTGGAGGCTTGTTTTTCCACAGCGTTTGTAGAGGAGTCGGCTGGCGGGTTCGCAGCTCCACTGGACCTCGGTCCCGCGGATTCCTCGACGCAGCGTGACAAATCCCTCAGATTCGAGTTTTCGCAGCCGCTGTTCGAATTCGAGCCTGGCGGTGTCGTCGTTTACGGGTTCGTCGTTCGGGGCATCCTTACTGAAGCCGCGGAGCTTGGTCTCAGCGACTCTCAGGGTTTCGGCGGGTACGGAAATCCTTCCGGCGCTGACCAGCAGCTCGAGGAGCGATCGATCGCGAGTAAGCAGGAGGTCTTCTCTCTCGAGGATAGCTCCTTCAAGGTTCATCGGCAGCCCCGAGAGGAGGCTGGCGGAGATCTCGGCCTTCGGCAGGGCGTTGAGGCTCTGTTCGTCGGAGGTCTTGAGATGACGCCCGTCTATTCTCCTGAGATATTCGTCAAGCAGCCTGGGCAGACCCTCGGAGCGGTCGTAGAGCTTCTGCAGCAGCCCCGCCGGCACCTGCAGGTGCGGGGCTCGCTCGGCCACCCAGTCCCGCACGCGCTCAAGCGTCAGATTGCGAAGGCGCAGCCGGCGGCAATACGGCTCTTCAGCCAGGGCCTCAATCCGGTCATGGGTCGTTTCGCGGGTCTCCTCGGCCTGCTCGGGAGTCTCGTTGTTCCAGGTTCCAAGCAGGAGCAGCTTGCTCGGGGCGGGGCGGTTTTCTCCCGGGCCGGTGCCATCTCCCTCGCGCAGGATGGAGAGATTGCGAGCGATGGAGTGCAGCAGCGTGAGGCTCGACTTGCTGGCCCGCTGAAGATCCCTGAGACAGATCACCAGGGGACGCTGCCTGCCCAGCTCGAGAAACACGGCCGTCAGGCTGTCGACAAGCCGCACCCGCTCGGAGTCTTCCTCGCTTGAAGAGGGGGCCGGCGCTTCCTGCTCGGTGAGCTCTACCTCCTCGATGAACAGCGCGATGGTCTGCTTCAAAGCTCCCCATGTGGGGGAGCCGAGGTCGAAGCTCTCCGCAAGCTTGCAGATGATCTCACGGAAGGGCGAGTAGCTGTTGCCGCGCGGAGAATGGCAGACACCTTCAACGTATTCGAAGCGCTCGGTAAGCACCATGGTCTCGACTTCTTCGAGGAAGGAGCCGGTAAACTGTCCAGGGTTGGTCTCGAAGAGGGCCAGCGAGGTGGTCGAGTCGTCGCGATGCAATTGCTCCAGTTCATCTCGCACCAGGTTCAGCTCCCGCTCCCATCCTGTTATGGGAATTCGCGGGGAGGAGAAGTTGAGGTTTCCCGGCAGGGTGAAATCGCCGGCCTCTTCGAGCACCTCGATGAGCTCCCTGCAGCTTCCCGGGCGATCTTCCGGGTTGGCGGACATGAGCCGGTGAACCAGCTCCGCCAGCTTCTCGGGAATCCCGGGTGCCTGGTCGCGCAGATTCTCGGTTCTTCCCTCGCGAGCGGAGGCGAGCCATTGGGCCGGGGTGTCTCCAGGGAAGGGTGACCGGCCGCAGATGCTCCAGGCGATCGAGGCTCCAAGCGAGAAGAGATCACTTCGTCTGTCGGCATGGGCCTGTTCGATGACCTCGGGGGCGACGAAGGGCACCGTGCCACGGGCCCGGGTGCCGAGGGGGGTCGTCTCCAGCTCGCACAGGCCAAAGTCGATGAGCTTGACCTCGAAGGAGCCCGGGATTCCGTTGTTCTGGTGATGTGAAGAGGAAGGCGAGAGCAGCAGGTTCTCGGGCTTCAGGTCGTAGTGGATCATGCCCCGTGAGTGGACGTATTCAAGTCCGACGCAGATCTTGGCGAGCGCTTCAAGGTAGGTTTTCCAGGAATCAGCGCTGAGGTTTCCATTTTCTTTCCCGCCGGCATCCGGGAAGAGGCTGACAAAGGCTTCACGCAGGTTCAGAGCCTCGACATGTTCGAAGGTGATGTAGGCCAGGGAGCACTCCGCCTGATCTTCCTGCTTCTGGAGGAAGGGATCGAGGAGCTTGAGGTCTTCGGCCGGAAGGCCCGCTTCCTTGAGGACATAGGCTCCGGGAAGCACCCCGAACTCGCCGACCTGGGCAAGGTAGGGGTGGCGCAGGCGTCTCAGGGTGAGGAATTCCTGGCGCGCAGCCTCCAGCGCGTTGTGGTCTTCAACCTTAAAGAGCTTGAAGGCTGTCGGGCTTACATCATGGCGGTGGTCCACCACCTTGAGTACGCAGCCCTGCTCATGGCAGGACAGTGTCCGCTGGTATTCCCAGCGACTGAGAAAGAGTGAGGGGGGGCTTTTACCCATGGAAATCCTGAACAGCGTCAGAATCAGAGATCAGACCTTCGACCCCGGTTAGGTTAGCCCAGGCTACGTCAGATTTCTACCCACATAGTGTTATTTTTATGACATCCATGTGGCGTAGTTGCCACAACGAGAGCATCGTTACAGCTTGTATTTCTTTATCTTATTGTAGAGAGTCGTCTTAGGGATTCGAAGACTCTTGGCGACAAGGCTCTTATTGCCGCTGTTTTTGGTCAGCGCCTGGCGAATGAGCTCGCATTCGAACTCATCTGTGGCTTCCTTCAGGTTCATATGGGCGAATTCTTCCGTCCACTTCTTTCCGGTGGAACTCATCGGGTTGACCCCATCTACCAGGTGTTCGGAGAGGTCCTTTGCCCGGATGAGGTTGTCATCGCAGAGTGCGGCCAGCTTGAGTATTTCGTTCTGCAACTCACGGATGTTGCCCGGCCAGGAGAACTCGGTCATGAGCTTCAGGGCCGCATCCTCGATGACGACGGGTTTTGGAGAGTCGGCGGTTGTCGATTCAAGGAAGTGTTCCACCAGGTCGGGGATGTCTTCCCGTCGATCGCGCAGGGGCGGCAGCACCAGGTTGATGACGTTCAGGCGGTAGTAGAGATCTTCGCGGAAGTTGCCGGCCTTGCATTCTTCCAGCAGATCCTTGTTGGTCGCCGAGACGATTCGGACATCCACGGGGGTGAATTCTTTTGAGCCGACCCGGCGGATGACGCCCTCCTGGAGGACCCGCAGGAGCTTCTTCTGCATCGAGGGACTCATGTCGCCGACCTCGTCGAGGAAGAAGGTTCCGCTGGCTGCCTGCTCGAAGAGACCCTTGTGATCTTTTGTCGCGCCGGTGAACGCCCCCTTCACATAGCCGAAGAGTTCGCTTTCGAGCAGTGTCTCCGTCAGCGCGCCACAGTTTTCCGAAACGAAATTTTTGTCCCGTCTCGGACTGTTCTGGTGGATCGCGAGAGCGGCGAGCTCTTTGCCCGTGCCACTTTCTCCGTTAACCAGCACGGGGGCGCATGATTTCGACAGCCGGTCGATGACCTTGAGTATCTCGATCATTCTCGGGCTCCCGCCAATGATTGCCGAGTAGTCGCCCACGAGTCCTTTGCGCCGGGTCTTCGTTCTCGCCCTGGCAGGAGGGGCCGGTTTTTTTTCGCCGCTCTCTTTCTGGCGGCACAGCTCACGCCAGAGAGATTCGTTTTCTTCGCTGGCCTTAGCCAGGTCCTGCCCGGCGGCCATCACCCGGCAGTAGACGAGCGCGGCGGCGAGGTTGCGCTCTTCGAGGTTCAGTTCTTTGAAGCGGTTCTCCACCAGGAGGACGCCCCGGACTGAGTTTCTGGAGACCGCGGGCAGGGCGAGCCGCGAGCCGCATCGGTTGTCGGTTTCCTCGTAACAGGGGAGGCCCCCGCGGGCGGCCTTCAGCAGGAAGGTCTCGGAAACCTTGCTCGCGGGATCGCTGATGGAGTCTCCATCAAGATCCCGCGAGGCTGCGCAGTTGCCAAGCTCTACGCCCTCTTCCTCTGTCTGGTTTTCACAGGGGAATAGAAAGGCGCGTTCGGCTCCGAAAATCCTGATAAGCTCACCGAGAACCGATTGATGGTATTCCGGCGGACTCTTTCCGCCCAGGCAGGATGTCGCTTCCAGGGCATGGCGAAAGAAGCCGCTGCCTGGAAGGCTGGCCTGTGAATGGCTCCAGAGCTCTTGCAGAAGAGTTCTGGCCGATTTCTCGACCGTTTCGTTGACCATCGTCCTGAAACTCCCGAATTATAAATGACCCGAAGGAGTATAACATCGAGCCCGAAAAGCGTCTCAGGAGGGTAATTTACGGCATTTTGGGAGCAGATAATCGGAACTTGGCCGAGTGCGGGGGGACTCTTTGACTTCGCCCCTGCCATGCACTAAGCTTCCGCGATGCTCGTTGTGGGCGTTTAGAAGCCCGAATTGCCCTGTTTTTCGAGAGTTTGCATTTTTATGGAACGTACCCTCATTCTTGTAAAGGTAGATGGAGTCCAGAGGCGCCTGGTAGGTGAAATCCTCGGTCGTTTCGAGGCAAAGGGTCTCAAGCTCGTGGGACTCAAGTTTCGCCAGTTTCCACGCGAGGTCATCGAGGAGCACTACGGAGAGCATCGGGACAAGCCGTTCTTTCCCAATGTTGTCGGCTTCATGACCAGCGGCCCGGTGTGCGCGCTGGCGCTCGAGGGGCCGGAGGCCATCTCCGTCTGCCGCAAGCTGATCGGTCAGACCCAGTCCAGGGAGGCCGACCCGGGAACGATTCGGGGTGACCTCGGTATCTCCAGGCAGTTCAACCTGGTTCATGGCTCGGATTCCGCGGAGTCCGCAGAGCGTGAACTCGCTCTCTGGTTCAGCGACGAGGAGCTCGTCGACTACAGCCTCTGCGATGAGGCATGGCTGGGAGACTGAATTTTCGAATGAAGGTGAGTTCATGACTCAACTGCTGTCATGACCTTCGGCGCATCGGAATTGGGATCGGTGCTCGATGAGTGTCGCGAGGCGCTGGCCGGTGCGCGCCTGAAGAATATCTACGATGAGGGCGACAGGGGATGGATCTTCAGGCTCTACGCCCGGGGCGAGAACAGGTTTCTTCATCTCAGCGCTCAGCCCCGTTTCGCCAGGCTTCACCTGCAGCAGGAGCGAGAAAGCGCGCTTGCATCTCCCGGCGACTTCTGCCGGGCCCTGCGTTCGCGCCTGGCAGGAGCTGTGCTGGAAGATCTCCGCCAGGTGGGGGGGGATCGGATCGCCGAGCTGGTCTTCGCCACGGCTGCCGGCCGCCAGTACCTGGTCCATGAGATGTTCGGCGCGCGGCCGGAAATCCTTCTGCTCGATGAGGGGCGCAGGGTCAGCTGCGCCCTCTCGGATGTCGCAGGCGCCTCGGCGCGTCATGACAGGGGCGAGGTCTACGAGTATCCGCCGCCTCCTCAGCATTCCGGTCCCGGGGGGGCCGATTGGCTCACAGCTTCGCGGGGAGAGGGGGAGTTTCCTCTCAACTTTCGGGTGGCGCGGAAGCTCGCCGCATTGGCGGCAGAGGCCATACTGCTTGAAAAAAAGAAGAAGCTCTCCGGCGCCCTGGCGCGGGAGCGGAAGCGACTGCGGAAGATCCTGGGGAAGCTCGGGGAGGAGCTCGGGGCGCTGGATGGTTTCGAACGCCAGCGTGAGCTCGGTGAACTTCTCAAGGGCTCCTATGGCAGCCTGCGTCGTGGACTGAAAGAGGTCGAGCTGGTCGACTATTTTTCCGACGGGCAGGAGCCGGTTCGAATAGAGCTCGATGCCAGGCTCGGACCCGAAGAGAACATCGAGCGCTACTTCAAACGCTTCCGCAAGGCCCGTCGAGCCGGCCCCTCGATAGAAAAACGCAAGGGAGAGGTCGAGGGGAAGCTCGAGAGCCTGTCTCTGCTGGCGGCGCAGGTCGATGAGGCCGCTGATGATGAGACCATCGAGAGCTTGTCAGGGGAGGCTGAGCTGTACCTCCGTTCCAGGAAACGCTCGCGCGGGCGTCGCAGGGAAGCTGCGCCCTCCGGGCCGAGAAGCTTTGTTTCTTCAGAGGGTTTTACGATCCTCGTGGGGCGCAATGCGCGTGAAAACGATGAACTCAGCCTGCGCATGGCGAGGGGGAACGACATTTTTCTTCATGCCAGCGGACGGCCGGGGGCGCATGTGATCATTCGCACCGTGGCGGGCAAGACGGTTCCGAGGGACACCCTGCTCGAGGCGGCTCAGCTGGCTCTCTACTACAGCCTCACGCGTCGATCGAGCGCGGTTTTTGTCGAGGGAGCCTCGGCCGATGTGGACTATGCGCCGGCCAAGCTTCTTTCGAAGCCGAAGAGGGCTCCTCCGGGTCTCGTGCTGCTCAGGAGCCACAAAACGTTGAGAGTTCGCCTGGATAAGGAGATTTTCGATCGGATCGAGGGAGGCCGCTAATTTGACCCGGTGGCAGTCTCGTGTTAGGTTCTCAGCAATGAAGCGGAGAAGAGAAAACGCTTCGAGTCCCGGGCTGGTGTTTCGAGAGACGAAGTGACCTTCAGTTATCGTCAATCGGCCAGGGATGCTTGAGCAGGGTGCAGTTGTTCACGAAGATGTTCAGAAAGAAAATCGAAGCATGAAAAGTATGAGCTTCTTTCCGTCTCGGTCGAGCCTTTGTCTTTTGGCCTGTGGTCTATTGGCCTGTCCGGCTTTTTTTATTAGCGGGTGTGGGTTGACAGGTAAGAGCAATCTCACTTCCATAGAGACCGCTCAGAAGGCCAAGATTCTGCGCGAGGAGGCGTTAGCTTGCTACCAGCGCTTCTACGCTTCCCAGACCGATGCGGATAAGGGAATCGACATAGAGGCCTTGACTTGTTTCGTCGATCGACGCAAGAGCACCGCGGCGCTCTTTCCCAACGCCATCGATTGTCCCAGCTGTTACGCCCAATACGGCGAGGCGTTGCGCATGCTTGGGGTCTATTACAGAACCCTGGGGCTGAAACAGGCCGAGCAGGCGAAGAATGCAACTGGCGAGAAGAAGACCGATCTGGAGGCTCGCAGCGTGGCTAACAGGGCAAAGTCCGACCTCAATTTCAAAATGTGCCTGCAGCAGTTCAGCATCAACTTCAGCACCGGCCAGGCCAGCCCTGATGTCTATTGGAGCGCCTTTGAGGCGGCCTACCTGCTCAAGAAATACAACTTCGCCCTCGAGTATCTCAAGGGTTACGAGCTCAATAATGCTCTCAACTCTACGGAGAAGACAAAGCTCGAAAAATGGCGCCAGCGCACCTCTCTGGCCCAGCAGAAAAAGCTCCGTGACGAGGTTCGCAAAGAACTCGAAAACAAGTGACACTGAGCTTTTCAGTAGATCTGTCCTGAAGAGGTATCTCTGTTGCTGCCGGGGATATCCTGGGGGTAGTTGGCCGGCCTGAGCGCTGAGGAGGCTTTGGTCCCTCCAGTAACCCGACAGCTTAAATTTCGAGCAAATTTGAGTAAAATTGACCCAAAAACTGCCAAATTGACATTTTTCGGTGTAGATGAGCCTCTCTGTAGGTATGATCTCTGGGTTATTGATCGTTCCCGGAGACTGAAATATGCCAGAAAGACAGGAAGTGAGCATTTCGAGCTCCCAGAAGGACTGGGGGGTGGATGTCGCCGCAATGGCAGGGAGCCTGGTCCATGAGATCAAGAATCCCCTCTCTACGATCAATCTGAGTGCCCAATTGCTGCAGGAGGAGTGGAAGGATGCCAGCACTCCGAAGGAGCAGAGAGCTCTCAGGCGCCTTGAGGTCATGTCTTCGGAGGTTCAGCGAGTCGAGCGCATCATCGATACTTTTCTGCGCTTCACCGAGCGGCACAAGCTGGCGCTGGAGGTCAAGAGCCTCAATGAGATGCTGGAGGACATTGCCGAATTCATGACCGCCAAGGCCGAGCGCTCAGGCGTGCAGATTCGCCTGGGGCTCTCTTCCAGCCTGGAGGATTTCTCCTTCGACGTCGACCTGGTTCGGCAGGTATTCCACAACCTTGTTCAGAATGCCTGCCAGGCGATGAGTCCGGAGGGTGGAGAGCTGATCCTCAAGACCGATCGAGTTGAAAGGGATGGCATCGAATACGCGGTAGGGGCGGTGACCGATACCGGGCCTGGAATCGAAGGAGACAAGCTGGATCGGGTCTTTGAGCTCTATTACTCCACCCGGGATGGCGGTACCGGTTTCGGGTTGGCGATTTCCAGGCGGATCATCGAGGAGCACGGCGGGTTTATCGAGGTGCAGAGCGCCAAGGGGAAGGGGAGTCAGTTCTCCGTTTACCTTCCCATCGAGAGGAATGAAACATGAGCGTTGATACAACAACGGAAGAGCTGCAGGCCGATTCAGCTGAGGCCACCAGTGAAGATGCCGATCGCGGCCGGGGGCTCATCTTAATCGTCGACGATGATCGCAACCATGCCGAGGGGTCGCGCGACGTTCTCGAGATGGTGGGCTTTCGCTGCGATGTCGCCACCAGTGGCGCGGAGGGGATCTCCATGCTCTCCCAGCGGCAGTATGATCTCGTGCTTACGGACCTGGTCATGGATGACGTCGATGGGATGGAGATCATCCGCCAGGCCCAGCAGATCAATCCATTTGTAGCGGTGGTGGTTTTCACCGGTCATGCGACCATCGAGACTGCGGTCGAGGCTCTCAAGCGCGGCGCGGTGGATTATCTCGTCAAGCCGCTGAATATCGAGGGCCTGCGGGTTCGCGTAGAGCGGGCGCTCGAGCACCAGGAGCTTGTCAGGGTGAATCGCGAGCTCGAGGAGAGGCTCGACAAGCGCTTCGGATTCGAGAAAATCATCGGCAATAGCGAGCCGATGCGAAAGGTCATCGAGCTGTGCAAGCAGATCGCCGAGACGGATGTTTCCGTCCTGATCACCGGGGAAAACGGAACGGGCAAGGAGCTCATAGCCCAGGCCCTGCACGAGAACAGCCTGCGCAAGGGTCGTCCCCTGGTGCCGCTCAATTGCGCCGCGCTCTCCCCCCAGCTGGTCGAGAGCGAGCTCTTCGGTCATGAGAAGGGCGCCTTCACCGGGGCTAATTTTCAGAAGAAGGGTCGCTTCGAGTTCTCCGACCGGGGCACCCTGTTCCTCGATGAGGTCGGAGATATCCCGATGGAAACCCAGGTGAAGCTGCTCAGGGTCCTTGAGGACGGGGAGATCACGCGGGTTGGTTCCAACAAGCCGATCAAGGTCGACGTACGCCTGATCTCGGCCACCAACCGTGAGATCGAAACCCTGATCGAGGACGGCAAGTTCCGCGAGGATCTCTACTACCGCCTCAAGGTGGTTACCGTTCACCTGCCGTCGCTTCGCGAGCGCCGCCAGGACATTCCGCTCCTGCTGAACCACTTCATCGGGCAGTTTTCACGCGCCTACAAAAAGCCGGTGCGTGAGATCGAGCGCGAGGCGGTCAACATCCTCTGCTCTTACGGTTGGCCCGGCAATGTGAGGGAGCTGAAGCACGTCGTGGAGAACATGGTGGTGGTCTCGGGCGGGCCGGTGTTGACGGTTGAGAACCTTCCCGAGAGCATTCACCAGGGCCAGCGTAAGTCGCCCACCGAGGTCCAGTCCCTTGTCGGGGTGCCTCTCAAGGAGGTCGAGAAGATTCTCATCGAGCAGACGCTCGAGCAGGTTGGAGGTAATCGCCAGGAGGCGGCGAGGATGCTCGGCATCGGAGAGCGAACGATGTATCGCAAGCTCAAGGAGTACGGGTTGAGCTGAGCCCGTCTTCCATTTACTGCCAGCGTGACAAGGCAGGGGCGGTTGATGCCTGCCATATTGGCAGAATTGAGAGCCTGCCAATCTGGGTGAAGCAGCTTTTTATTGTCATAAACTATTTAATAACAACAACTAAACGTTAACCCTCTGGCGGTTGGGAACGCTATTTGCATTTCTTTCAGGTCAGAAGAGTTCCCGTGTTCTTCTTTCGCCGGGGTTTGGAAAATCCGGCATTCGAGAGCGTGGCAAAACAAGTTCATTAAACGAAAACAGAAATAACAGAGTCTTGGACTCAGGGGGTTTCAATGTCCAAAATCATAGGAATCGATCTTGGAACCACGAATTCGGTCGTGGCAGTAATGGAAGGCGAGGAACCGGCCGTCATCGCCAACGCGGATGGAAACAGGGTCACTCCCAGCGTCGTGGCCTTTACCGACAAGGGCCGCCTGGTCGGCATGCCGGCCAAGCGCCAGGCCGTCACCAACCCGAACCGTACGATTTTCTCTATCAAGCGCTTCATGGGGCGGCGTCATGCCGAGGTCTCCAGCGAAGAAAAAATGGTTCCCTACCCGATCAGTGGCGGGGATGACGAGCTGGTCAAGGTGGAGATCGACGGTAAGAGCTACACACCGCCTGAGATCTCCGCCATCGTGCTGCAGAATCTCAAGGAAACTGCCGAGAGCTATCTTGGCGAGAAGGTCGACAAGGCCGTCATCACGGTGCCGGCGTATTTCAACGATTCGCAGCGCCAGGCGACCAAGGATGCCGGCAAGATCGCCGGGCTGGAGGTTGAGCGGATCATCAACGAGCCGACTGCCGCGGCGCTGGCGTATGGGCTCAAGGGCAAGAAGTCGGGCGAGAGGGTCGCCGTTTTTGATCTCGGAGGAGGCACCTTCGATGTCTCGATTCTCGAGGTGGACGAGGGCTTCTTCAAGGTGCTCTCGACCAATGGCGATACTCATCTCGGAGGAGATGATTTTGACCAGGTTCTGATCGATTACATCGCCGATGAATTTCAGAAGGACCAGGGGATCAACCTTCGCGGTGACGACATGGCCCTCCAGCGTCTCAAGGAGGCGGCGGAGAAGGCCAAGTGCGAGCTCTCCACCAATCCCGCCACCGATGTTAACCTTCCCTTTATCACGGCGGACCAGAGCGGCCCGAAGCATCTTCAGATGGAGATTACCCAGGCGACCTTTGAGCGGCTCATCGAGTCCCTTCTCGATCGGCTGCGTAAGCCCTGTACCAAGGCTCTCGAGGATGCGGGCTTCACCCCTGACCAGGTCGATGAGATTGTCCTGGTGGGAGGCTCGACCCGTATGCCTTCCGTTCAGAAGGTCGTCGAGGAGATTTTTCAGAAAGACGCCAACCGCTCGGTAAATCCTGACGAGGTCGTCGCCCTCGGCGCGGCTATTCAGGGTGGAATCCTGCAGGGAGACGAGAATCTCAAGGACGTTCTCCTGCTCGACGTCACCCCGCTGTCGTTAGGGATCGAGACCCTCGGAGGGGTCATGTCGAATCTCATCGAGCGCAATTCGACTATCCCGACGACCAAGAAAGAGGTCTATTCGACCGCCGCAGACAATCAGCCCGGGGTCGAGATCAAGGTCTTCCAGGGGGAGCGCGAGCTCTGTAACGACAATCGCCTGCTGGACAGGTTCAACCTGGATGGACTGCCGCCGGCGCCCCGGGGGGTTCCCCAGATCGAGGTTTCCTTCGATATCGATGCCAACGGTATTCTCAACGTTTCGGCCAAGGATCTTGGCAGCGGTAAGGAGCAGAAGATTCGGATCGAATCTTCCAGCGGCCTCTCCGAGGAAGAGGTCGACAAGATGAAGGCCGACGCCGAGTCGCATGCCGATGAGGATCGCAAGGCCCGGGAGAAGATCGACCTGAAGAACCAGGTTGACGCTCTGATCCACCAGCGCGAGAAGTTTCTCGAGGAGAACAAGGACAAGCTCTCCGAGGAGGACCGGACCAGCCTCCAGAACGCCCTCGACGGGCTTAAATCCGCCAGGGATGCTGAAAATATCGAGGGGATGAAGAGCAGCATGGAGGAGGTGGAGAAGATCGCCGGCTCGCTTGGAGAAAAGCTCTACAAGGATGCGGCCAGCGCGACGCAAGACGCTGGGGGAGCGGAGGACTCTGCCGCTGGCGCGGCTCCCGGGGGCGGCGAGCAGGCGGATGAGGACATCATCGACGCCGACTTCGAGGTCAAGGATGAGGCCAGTGAAGAGACCGGCAAGGCCGAGGCCAGTGAAGAGGCCAAGGATTGAAGCCCCGTCTTTGCGGCCGGTTGATCCGGCTCATTCATCGTTCTATCAGGCCGTGAGCTTTCGGGCTCCCGGTTTTTCGTTGTCAACGGGCCTTTACCGGAACTAGAGCGCGATTTTCTTTCCGCAGGCGGCATCCTTGGGCAGGAGAAATACAATTGGGAGAGTTCTTGCAGTAGTATTGTGATTTCCAATACTCCCGGAAGCGCCCGGTTGAGGGCTTGCTCTGGGAGAGGGTGTCGCGTTGGCTGCCGGAGGTCCGCGATGTCCGTATCCTGCAGTACTGTTTATCGAGATGGATCGGAGCCAGCAGATGAAAGTTACCCTCAAATCCACGGCCGGCCGCAGCGCCGTTCGGGTCGTCCCCGTGTTTTCCGATGGAGGTGGAGCGAAGAAAGCTTCAGGCCTTGATCCCGCTTTGGCGGCGGTCGTCAGGAAGGCCGATTCGACCGGCATCTTCTCGGGCAAGAAGGGAGAGGTGCTTCCCCAGGTGGCACCGGATTCCGCCGTCGAAAAGACACTCTTTCTCATTGGTCTCGGTCCCCGAAAGAAGCTCGACGGAGAGGTTCTCCGGACGGTATTCGGAAATCTTGGCCGCAGGCTCGCCGGGCTCTCGGGCAAGAAGGCCGCCCTCTCTCTGGAGCAGGGAGCCGCCGCGGCCTGTATCGGCAAGCTGGGCGCGGCGCAGGCCGCGCGCTGCATGCTGGAGGGATGCAGGCTGGGGGCCTACGACTACCAGGCCCAGAAGGGCGGCAGAAAGCCTCGCAAGCCCGCCTCAAGCCTGGCGCTCGAGTGTGGAGATTCCGACGCCTCTCTGCTCAAGGACCTGCGATCGGGGCTGAAGCTCGCCGATGCCTGTGTCGATGGAGTGAATCTCGCCAGGGAGCTGGCCAATACGCCCGGCAACTATCTCTACCCGGCCAGCCTCGCGGCTAAGGCCCGGTCCATGGCCCGTTCGAGCGGTCTCAAATGCAAGGTGCTTGGAGAGAGAGACCTGCAGCGCGAGAAGATGGGATGCATACTTGGAGTCGCCCAGGGAAGCAACCGGGCTCCGAGACTCATCCAGCTCGAATACACTCCGCGCGGCAAAGCCGAAAAGACCCTCGTCATTGTCGGCAAGGCCGTCACCTTCGACTCCGGAGGAATCTCCATCAAGCCCGCCGGCGGCATGCAGGACATGAAGTTCGATATGGCCGGCGGCGCCGCGGCTATTGGAGCCATGCAGGCTCTTGCCCGTCTCAAGCCGAAGCTCAGGGTGGTGGCCATCGTGCCTTCGGCGGAGAACCTGCTTGGCGGTTCAGCCTACCGTCCCGGTGATGTGCTGACCTCGGCCAGCGGCAAAACCATCGAGATCATTAATACCGATGCGGAGGGCCGGCTGTTGCTTGCCGATGCCCTGCACTACAGCCGCCGCTTCAAGCCGGACGCGGTCGTTGACATGGCGACCCTTACCGGCGCCTGCGTGATCGCGCTGGGAACTCATGCCAGCGGCCTGATGAGCAACGACAAGGCTCTTGCCCGCCAGCTATTGAAGGTGTCGGCCAATTGCGGCGAGCGGATCTGGGAGCTTCCTCTCTTCGACGAGTACTATAAGATGGTCGAGAGCAAGGTGGCGGACGTGAGGAACTCCAGCGGCCGCGACGCGGGTGCATCGACTGCCGGAGCTTTCCTGGGCCATTTCATCAAGGGAGTCCCCTGGGCTCATCTCGATATCGCAGGTACGGCTTGGCGACAGGCTCCCCTGGGCTATCAGCCGCGCGGGGCGACCGGAGCGGGCGTGCGCCTGATGGTCGAATTGGCACTGTCGATGGGAGCTTGAAAAGGCCGATAATAAGCGGGAAAAGAATACGATTCTTCAATAACCAGAGGGACTTACGGGTTGTGAGATACCCCCTATGGAAACTCAGGCTAATCTTGTTATAATCTTCGATTCGTTAGTTTTAAGTTCACGCGAAAATACGATTTAGAGTTTTTTTCGTCGCCGGGATTCAAGCCGCGGCGAGAAGGTATATCGACGGCCGGTCCACCAAGCTTGCCGTTTAATGTGTGATCGGACCTCAGGGGCCGCTCAATCAAAGGAAACAGGTTATCATGAAGCTCATGAATTCTTTTGCCGGCAGGTCTCTTCTGCTCGGCGCTTTCTCTTTCAGTGTTCTTGTTGGTGCGACGTATGCCTCCGCCCAGGAAGAGCGTAAAGTTTCCCACATCCTGCTGGCCTCCAAGGCCCGGGCCGAACAGGTTCGCAAAGAGGTGATTGACGGCGGCGGCGATGCGAAGGCTTTCACGGCTGCCTGCTACAAGCACTCCAAGGATGCGACCACCAAGCCGCTGGGAGGAAACCTCGGCTTCATTCGTCAAAACAGCGGTTACGACCCGGCCTTCAGCGCGGCGGCGTTCAATCTCAAGACAGGTGGTATTTCAGATCCGGTTCTTACGGAATTCGGTTGGCACCTGATTCACGTGAGCGAGATCAAGGCCGGTTCAGCTCCAAAAAAGGCCGCCGCGGCATCAGCCACGGGCCAGAAAACCCCTGCGACTTCAAAGCCCCCTGCCAAGCCCGTGGTGGTCACGCCGGCCAAGCCCGCAGCGACGCCGCCGGCCAAGCCCGCAGCAACGCCGCCGGCCAAGCCCGCAGTGACGACGCCGGCTCAGCAGCCTACGGATCCCGCGGCTGTCAAGGCCGCGCAGGCTGCTTCCGATGCCAAGGCCGCGACCCAGAAGGCCGTGCCCAAGCGTCGCCCGCTTGCCACTTCCCGCAAGGTCGTCCTGACGATCGAGAGCGTTCTTTCGGGCGCCTCTCCCCGCGGTTCGCAGCTCGCCTATCGTAAGGATGCGGCCGTAGAGCTGAACCTGACCCTCAAAAACGAAGGCAGGACGGACCAGAGACTTCCCGCCCCGGCCCTGCTGCCGCTGGGCTTTGAGGTTACTCGTCTGAGCGACAATAAGAAGATGACGGGAGATTTCAGCGCTGTCGCTGAGCCGGCCAGCTACTTCTCCACTCTCAAGAGCTGGGAAATTACCGGGCTGGCCGTCAGCCTCAACGAGTACTTTCCGAGCCTGACCCCGTCCGGCCGCTACAGACTCAACTGGTCCGGCGGGACCTTCATTTCGAACCTGGAGGCTCGCTTCGCAAAGGCGAAGGAACTTCCCGATTACTCAGTTCTCAAGGCCGAGCTCTTGAAGGATAGCTCCATCAGGACGAGGAAGATCTTCCTGGATCGTTCCGCTAACCGCTCCACCTTCCTTGGCAGTGATTTCGAGTTTTCCGTCTTTGGCACAGTTACCGCCAACGTCAAGTACTATGCGCGGGTCAATCTTACGACGGGTACCGATCCCATCGTTTTCGAGCTCTCCGGCAGCAAGAGAGGCAATCTCTTCGCTATGCGGCAGTTTATCAATCTCGCCAACGAAGGGTTCTATGACCGTCTCAATTTCTATGATGTACAGGGGGATGATTACGCCCTGGGCGGCTGCTCGAGCAAGAATGGCATGGGAGTTCCTCCTATTCGCATCGCGAACCTGAGGAACGATGATGCCGTCAAGCATACGGTCGGTACGGTTTCCTTCCTGACCAGGGTCTCCTCCAAGCAGGGTAAGTCTCGCGGGGGCGAGGTCGGAAGCATCTTCTTCGTATCTCTGAAGGACCATCCGGAACTGGATACCGAACACGTGCCGATCGGTAAGGTCGTCGAGGGGCTTGACCAGATCAAGAAGCTCACTCCCCAGACGCTTTTTGACAGCGTGGTGATCCTGACCGAGGCTGAGTACAAAGGTGCGTCTCCGGATGCCGCCGTGGTGCCCTCCGCCACCAAGCCGAATACTCCCAAGCCTCCCGCGACGGGCGAAGGAATTACTCTCAATAATCCTGAGGTCCTTATCAAGACCGCGAAGGGTGATCTCGAGGTGACGCTCTTCGAGAACAACTGCTACAGTACGGTGGCCAGCTTCGTCACGCTGGCGGAGCAGGATTTCTTCTCCAAGGGATCCGATGGCGGGAAGATGACCTTCTATGAGTCTATCGAACAGGATGGCAAGAATCTCTGTTTGATCACCGGCAGTCCGACCAATGATGGAGATGGCGACCCGGGCTACAAGCTCATGGATGAGCAGACCAAGCACAAATGTGAGCGTGGCTCTCTTGTCATGTTGAAACAGTATGATGACGAGAAGGATGGCTACGCTGAGAACAGCGCGGGCAGCCAATTCTTCATCTGTACCCAGGACATCCCCTACTTTGATGTCAACTTTGAGTTCACCGTCTTCGGCAAGGTGACCAAGGGACTGGAGGTCCTCGACAAGCTCAAGAAGGGTGATGCCCTCGAGGCCATCAATGTGGTCAAGAAGAAGAGCCACGGCTACGGAAACATCCGCAAGGCCAAGTAACAGCGGATAAGAATTCGCTGGCAGAAGAGGCCTGGAGACCGCCCCCGGTTTCCAGGCCTCTTTTTTCCGTTTAGGTTTGGCGTACCCTGCTTGGCTCTGCTTGTCTCGGTGGGCGCCAGTGGATAAGATAGGCTGTCTGAACGAACCCAGGAAATGGCGAGATGAAGACTGCCGGACATCAGGAACACGACGAGGCTGCTGTTGCCCGGCTGCGCGACGAGGCAGGCCAGAGGAGGCTCTCACTCCAGGAGTGGCTCGAGCTTCTTCCGGCTTCCGACGATGTCACGCAGCCGCTGGCTGTTTCCGACGAGGAGCTCTTCGCTTTCGCTGACAGCCGCCGCCGGGAATTGCATCCCGATGATGTCGTTACCTACATCATCGATCGCAATATCAGCTATACCAATATCTGCACCTCGATCTGCAATTTCTGCGCCTTTTATCGTTCCCCCGGCGAGGACGGGGGCTACGTCCTTTCTTACGAGGAAATTTTTTCGAAGGTAGAGGAGACTGTCGAGCTCGGCGGCAGCGGAATCCTCTTCCAGGGCGGGCTTCATCCTGAGCTTGGGCTGGACTGGTATACGAAGCTCTTCAGCGAGCTCAAGAGTCGCTATGGAATTCACCTCCATTGTCTTTCTCCGACCGAAATCCTCGGCCTGGAGGAGGTTACCGGTCTCGACGCCCGTGAGATCCTGACGATTCTCAAGGAGTCCGGCATGGACTCCATGCCCGGGGGAGGAGGTGAAATCCTCGTCGACGAGGTGCGCTCCAAGCGTCGCTCAAAGGTCAATTCCAGGGAGTGGCTCGACATCATGGAGGCGGCCCAGGAGGTGGGCCTGCCGACGACCGCGACGATGATGTTTGGCCATGGCGAGACGCTTGCGCATCGTCTCCAGCACCTTGAGGAGATCCGTCTGCTCCAGGATCGAACACGGGGATTCGTTTCTTTTATCCTGTGGAATTTCCAGCCGGACAATACGCCGCTTGGAAAAAAATATCCTGATCGCATGAAAGCCGAGGAATACCTTCGCTGGCTCGCCCTCAGCCGTATCTACCTGGATAACATCGACAATCTCCAGGTTTCCTGGCTGACCCAGGGGATCGAGGTCGGCAAGACGGCGCTTCGCTGCGGCGCCAACGACCTGGGTTCCGTGATGATCGAGGAAAATGTCATCAAGCCGGCCGGCGCCAACAACGAGGCGACCGGCGATGTGCTTCGCGAGGCCATCATCGAGGCGGGCTTCACACCCCAGCTTCGCAACGCCGCCTATCGCCGGCTCGAGGAGGCCGCGAGCTCGTCATGACGGAACCCGCTCTGACTGACGTCCATCGTGAGGATGCAGGAGCGTTTACCGCGACCTGGGGCCTGGAGCTGCCCGGCAGTTTCAGGCAGGGGGCTGCGGCGGAATACGCGGCGGTCGGTGAATCCGTGGGGCTTTTTGATGAGAGCTATCGCGGAGTGATTGATTTCCTGGGAGAGGATGTCGCTGCCATGCTCGACAAGGTGGTCTCCTCGCCTGCGCCATCCCTTGAAAATCGAGTCGGACAGGACTCCTGTATCTTGTCTGCCAGGGGACGTCTGCTCGGCGCCTTCTCCCTCTACCGCCTGTCGGACGAACATTTCCGGGCAATTCTCGCGGAGCCCACCCGGGATATTCTTCTCGAGAGCCTGCGCAAGTACGCCTTCCTGAGCGACATCGAGGTGCGTGACGCGACCAGTGATTTTTCCGTTCTGTCCCTGCGCGGCCCCAGGGCCGCCTCGGTGCTGGAGGCGGCCGGGGGCGGCGATGCTCCGGCTGTTTTCCAGGTGGCCTCAGTCCAGCCTGGAGAGGTGAGCATCGATTGCGTCTGCGCCGAGGAATCCGGCGGCTACGAGCTCTGGGTACCGGCCGCCGAGCTGGTAGGTCTATGGGGTTTTTTGCGGGACCTTGTCGCGGATGCCGGGGGCCAGCCCGTTGGCTGGGAGGCCGCCGAGGCCTGGCGTATCGAGACCGGTCGAGCAAGCTATGGGCGTGATTACGATGGCGATTTCTTTCCTGTCGAGGTTAATGAAGAACATCGACTCAGCTACGATAAGTGCTATGTGGGGCAGGAGGTTGTGGCCCGGATGAGCACCTACGGACATGCGAATCGTAAGCTGTTTCATCTTTTCAGCGCCAACGACGTGGAACTGAGCGAGGGAGTCTCTGTCTATTCCGATTCCGTCGAGGCCGGACGAATTGGAACGGCCTGTCATTCATTTGCCCATTCACGCCCTCTCGCACTTGCAATGATTCAGCGCAAATTCTTTAATAGCAACGGCTTGCATCTCGAGGGAGGCGAACCTGTAGAGCTAGCTGAGCTGCCTGGCCGGGGAGAATGAGCGTGCTGTTTTTTCCCCAGGTAGCTCGCGGCAGAGAAGCGGCTCGTTTTTCATCCCCCGGGATTGCAACATCCTGGCTTCTCGGGATAGAAAGAGGGCTTCTTTTATCTTTTCGGAGACCGAGGGGCGCAATCGGTTGAATGTCAGAGAGGTTGAATCGCAGTGATAGTTCTGAAGTTTGGCGGTACATCAGTCGGTAGCTCGGCTGCGATCAGGCGGGTGGGCTCCATCATCCAGGAGAGGCTCGAGAGGCAGCCCTTCGTCGTGGTTTCAGCCGTGGGCGGCGTTACCGACCGGTTGTTCGAGCTACGGGATCTCTGTCTGGAGGAGCAGGCCTGGGACGACTCCTTCGCGAAGCTCTGTGAGATTCACCGTACGATTCTGGAGGAGCTGGAGCTTGACGCCCAGCTTGTAGATGGGCTGCTGGAGGAGTTGAAAGGCTTGCTTGGAGAGCTCGCCGCCGCCGGCGAGTGCACCCCCAAGGCGCTCGATCACCTGGTCTCTTTTGGCGAGAGGATGTCTTCTCGGCTCGTCGCGGGCCACCTGCTGACCCTGGGACTGGAATCCTGCGCGGTCGATGCCTTCGATGCGGGCCTGGTAACAGATGGCCGCTTCCAGAGGGCTCGGCCCCTGGATGATGTCAACTCGAGAATCCAGGAGGCCTGCAGCGCTCTCGCCGGAGTGGTTGTCGTTACCGGTTACATCGCCCGCGATGAAGAGGGCAACATCACCACCCTGGGCCGCGGGGGAAGTGACTACTCGGCGTCAATTTTCGGAGCGGCTCTCGGCTCCGAGGAAATCCAGATCTGGACAGACGTAGACGGGGTCATGACCGCTGATCCGAGGATCGTGGAGAATGCGCGTCCCCTGGAGACCCTCTCGTTCGAGGAGGCCGCGGAGCTTGCCTTTTACGGGGCGAGAGTCATTCACCCGGCCACCATGATTCCCGCCGTCGATCAGGATATACCCATTCGCGTCCTCAACACCCACAGGCCGGATTTCCCCGGAACGCTCATCCTGGCTGACCTGGCAGAGGATGCCCGCGGGGTGAAATCGATCACCAGCAAATCCCACGTCAGCGTAGTGAACGTCGTCGCTCCACGCATGCTCGACCAATACGGATTCCTCGCCAGGGTCGCTGATGTGTTCAGCCGCTTCGAGGTCGTGGTCGACATCATCGCCACCTCCGAGGTCAGTATCGCATTTACGACCCAGGGGAGGGGGCAGCTCGACTCCGCTATCGACGAGCTCAAGGAATTCTGCAGGGTGGATGTCTACCATGACCGGGAGCAGATCAGTGTCGTTGGTGAAGGCATCAGGGACCGTATCGGGTTCGCCTCCGAGGTCTTCGACGTGCTGGGTGAATTGAAGGTGAATGTCGAGCTGATCTCCTTCGGAGCGACCAGGATCAATCTCAGCTTCCTGGTAGGCGAGGGCCAGGCGGCGGATGTTGTGCGCGGACTTCACAAGAGGTTATTTGAATCGTGAAGATCGCCCTGGCTCAGCTCAATACGATCGTCGGGGATTGCGAAGGCAATCTTGCCAGGGTTCTCAGCTCCCTCGAGCGCGCCAGGGAGGAGGGTGTCGACCTGGTCGTATTTCCCGAGCAGACCCTGCCGGGCTACCCGGCGGAGGATCTGCTGGAGCGAGAGGATTTTATCGACCAGGTGCAGGATGTCTTCGAGAGGGCGGTGGAGGCATGCCAGGGAACGGCGATGGTACTCGGCACAATCGTTCGTACCGACTGTTCTGAGGGCAAGCCGATCTACAATAGCGCGGCGCTTGTCCAGGACGGGGAGGTTCTGGGGTTCCAGCACAAGACCCTTCTGCCTACCTACGATGTCTTCGATGAGGCGCGGTATTTCTGTCCGGCCCGGGAGCACCCTGTCTTCGAATTCAAGGGCAGGAAGCTGGCTCTTGCCATCTGCGAGGATCTCTGGAACCGTCCCGGTTTCTGCGTGGAGAAGATGTACGACATCGATCCGGTCGAGAAATGGGTGGTGGATGGCGGAGCTGATCTGGTCGTCGCGATTTCCGCCTCTCCCTTCAGCCTCGGTCGGCCTCGTTTTCGCCGGCACCTGCTGGGGGAAATTGCAAGCTCGAGGGGGGTCGACCTGGTCTATTGCAACCTGGTCGGCGGCAACACCTCCCTGGTATTCGACGGAACCAGCATCGCCCTCGGCGCGGAATCGGGGTTTCTGTCCCAGGCAAGCTCCTTCGCTGAGGACTTCGTGGTCTTCGATCTCTCCGGGCGGGAGGCGGAGGCCGACGCAGCTCCAGTTGCCACAGGGGCAGAGGATTCCAGCGCTGAGGACCTTGAGCAGGCCTTTGGGGCCCTGGTGCTCGGGACGCGTGATTACCTGCATAAGAGCGGTTTCAGGAAAGCGGTCCTTGGTCTCAGCGGCGGCATCGACTCGGCCCTGACCGCGGCGGTCGCCGCCGCGGCTCTCGGTCCGGAAAATGTGATCGGCGTCACCATGCCCTCGCGCTACTCATCGGGCGGAAGCGTCAGTGACTCTCGGCAGCTGGCTGACAACCTGGGGATCTCTCTCGAGGAGATACCTATCGAGGCGATCTTTTCTTCCGTTCTGGATACCCTTGGTCCGGTTTTCGAGGGTCTCGAGGAGGACGTGACCGAGGAGAACATCCAGGCGCGCATCCGCGGTCTCCTGCTGATGGCCCTGTCGAATAAGCTCAACGCCCTGCTGCTGACGACGGGTAATAAGTCGGAGCTCGCCGTAGGCTATTGCACCCTCTACGGCGATATGTCCGGAGGCCTGGCGGTGATATCCGATGTCCCGAAGACCCTGGTCTACCGGATCTCCGAGTGGCTCAATCGTGACGGCGAGGTAATTCCGGGCGCGATTATCGACAAGCCGCCCTCTGCCGAGCTACGGCCGGATCAGAAAGACACGGACTCGCTGCCGTCTTATGACGTTCTCGATGCGATTCTCGAGGCCTATGTCGAAGAAGGTCGTGGGCTTCGGGAGGTTGTCGAGCTCGGCTTCGAGGAGGAGACTGTCGCCGGGATTTTGAGGATGGTAGACCTGAACGAATACAAGAGACTTCAGGCTGCGCCGGGCCTGCGGATTACCTCGAAAGCCTTCGGACCGGGGCGACGTTTCCCGGTCGTCAAGCGCCTCTCTCGCAGGAAGAGAGTAGAGAAGGATCCTGGAGCCTGAGGCGGCGAATAGTGAATCTCGAAATCTATCCAAGGAGCGAATGATGAAGCGATACCTGGTTGTGCTTGGAACGTTGGTGACGGCGATGGGCGGTCTGCAGGCTGAGGATACGCTCAACTGGCCGCAATTCCGCGGGCCGGGAGCCCGGGGCGTAGCTGCAGGAAAATCCCTGCCCTCCACCTGGAGCAAGACAAAAAACGTGAAGTGGAGTGTTCCGGTGCCCGGCCGGGGGTGGTCCTCGCCGGTGATCTGGGCGGACAAGGTATTCCTGACCTCTGCGGTTAGCGCCGGTAAGGAGAAGGCGGTCAAGAAGGGGCTCTATTTCGGAGGCAACGGGAGGGCCCCCTCGCCCAATCGTCATAGATGGATGATCTATTGCTTCAGCTTCAAGAGCGGAAAAAAGCTCTGGGAGCGGGAGGCGGATGCGGGCAAGCCTCTTACCCCGAGGCACATCAAGAACAACTACGCTCCCGAGACCCAGGTAACCGATGGCGAGCTGGTCTATACCTATTTCGCAGACCAGGGGCTCTTCGCGCACGATCTCAACGGGGGGCTGAAGTGGAAGCGGACGACGAAGGCTTCCCGGACGCGCTACAATTGGGGCAGCGCCGCTTCTCCCGCTCTGCACGGCGATTCTATCTACATCCTCAATGACAACGAGGAGAGCTCTTTCATCGAGGCCATCGACAAGAAGACCGGCAAGACCTCCTGGCGCAAGGATCGGGATGAGAAGAGCAACTGGTCGACCCCCTTCGTCTGGAAGAACCCTCTTCGCACCGAGATCATCACGCCGGGGACCGGCAAGACCCGCTCCTACGGACTCGATGGAGAGCTCCTCTGGGAGCTCGTGGCTGACATGTCGTCGATCACCATCGCCACTCCCTTTACCGCTCATGGACTTCTCTACGTTACCTCCGGCTATGTCGGCGATGGTCGCAAGCCGATCTACGCCATCCGTCCAGGAGGGAAGGGCACGATCAACCTGAAGGAGGGGGCGGTCGACAAGTCCATTGCCTGGCATCAGCCCAAGGCGGCTCCCTACAATCCCTCGACCCTGGTGTACAAGGATCTGCTCTATGTTCTCTACGATTTCGGCTTCTTCGCCTGCTTCGATGCAAAGACCGGAGCTGAGGTCTATGGCAAGGTACGGGTGAGAGAGCGTGAGCGAACGCCCTTCACCGCATCTCCCTGGGCCTACGGAGACAAGGTCTTCTGCCTGAGCGAAGACGGGGATTGTTTCGTCTACAAGGCCGGAAGAAAGCATGAGCTGCTGCGAGTCAACAAGCTCGATGAGCTGTGCATGGCGACGCCGGGCATGGCGCGCGGAAGTCTCTTCATTCGGACCGCCTCCAGGCTCTACAGGATTTCCGAGTAGGGTACGGTTCGCCGAGGAGATTGCACGAGATGCCCGAGAAACTTATCAGGATCACCCGCCGGCTGGTACGTGAGCTGGAGCCTCTGAGGTTCTCAGATCCCATCGCCTGCGTCTACAATCCGCTGGTCTACGCCCGCAGAGCCCATGAGCAGTACATTCGCCGGTTCGCGCGCAGGGGCGTGGAGTCTGTACTCCTGGGGATCAACGGCGGGCCTTTCGGGATGGCCCAGACAGGAGTCCCTTTCGGAGAGGTCCACCATGTGCGGGACTGGCTTGGGATCGAGGAGAAGATTGACAAGCCGCCCCTGGAGCATCCAAAGAGGCCGATCGAGGGATTTGATTGCGCCCGCAGCGAGGTCAGTGGCGCCCGCCTGTGGAGCTGGGCCAGGGAAACCTTCGGCAAACCGGAACGCTTCTTCAGGCAGTTCTACGTCGTGAATTTCTGTCCTCTCATCTTCATGGAGGAATCGGGGCGTAACCTGACCCCGGATCGCTGCCCTGCCGAGGTACGCGGAAAGCTCTTCGAAATCTGTACCAGGGCCCTGAGGGATACGGTCGAGTATCTTGGCCCCCGGCGAGTGATCGGTGTAGGAAACTTTGCCGAGGGCCGTGCCAGGGAATGCTTCGAGGGCCTCCCGGTCGAGATTGGGAAGGTGCTGCATCCCAGTCCACGCAGCCCCGCCGCCAACCGGGGCTGGGCGGAGGCGGCGCGAAGAGATCTTGAGAGGTGCGGTGTGAAGCTGCCGGCCTGATGCGCGGCTCAGGAGCCCTCCAGCCAGGCCTCACTGCCGTCGTCGTACAGCTCGCGCTTCCAGACTGGAGCCTCTTCTTTCAGCCTGTCGATCGCGTGGCGCAGGGCGGCGAAAGATTCCTCCCGGTGCGCTCCGCCCACGGCTATGAAGACGCTGGTTTCTCCGAGCTCGAGCCTCCCGATTCGGTGGACGATCCTGGCCTGGACTCCAGGCCAGCGTTCGGCTATTTCGTTTTCGAGCTTCTCGATTTCTTTGCCGGCCATCGACTCGTAGGCGTGGTAGTCGATGGCGCTGACCGTTCGGCCAAGATTGGTATTTCGAACCGTTCCGGCAAAGGTGAGAACCGCTCCACTGTCGTTGCTGACCACCTCGTCGATGACAGCCTTGCAGTCAATCATCTCGCTCACGATCCGGTCGGCCATCTCAACCTCCGCTCACCGGTGGAATGATGGCCAGCTCGGAGCCGTCCCGAACGGGGGTGTCCGCCCTGGCGAACTCCTCATCGACTGCGATCCTGTAGGATGAGAGCCGTTTGCCGAGCCAGTCGTAGCGTTCTTTCAGTTTTTCTTCGGCGTCGGCGGCCGTGGCGGGAGAGTCGAGCTCGAGCTCGACTGAGCTTTCTCCAGCCAGCTCCCCTGCGATGGCGAAGAAGAGAACCCGTATTCTGAGGGTCTGGCCTTGCATCATTACGGCTGCCGGATCGGCTCCATGAAGTGTTCTGAAAGGTTCAGGGAAATGAAAAGGTATTGTACCTGTTTCTCTTCGGGCGAGAAGAGATGGACCTGGCGAAGCCAGTCTAAAAAAAGAGCGAGGACGGAAGAAAATTCCATCTTCGCTCTTTCAACTCGCTATAGCGATCGATCAGAGATCAGTATCCTTGACCGTCGAACGCTTGTTGGCCTTGGCGCGGCCGATGGCGTCATCGAGAAGGGCGTAGACCTTGTCACTGACGGCCCCGATGAGCGCGCCTGAGGACATGGCTCCCTGTGCCTTGACGTAGGCTTTTACCTTACTGCCGACCACCAGATTATCCCTAGCCGCTGGAGCTGGAGCTGCTTCTTCGAACATCTCTTTACTTCCTCCTGAAATGATTGTTGGTTCCCTGATTTCTCCTCCCGACAGCTCCGAAAGAGTCTCCTGGGCCTCTCAATGCAGATCTGAAAAGTACCCGGGTAACTCTTCTTAGATGACGAGATGTTTAGGTCAGAAAACCTCCAAAGCCTCTAAAGTGCCCTGAAAACCGTTCTCAGGGCTTTCCGTTCAACATTACGGGAAGTCTGAATACAGGAAAACCGTCAGGGTGTCAACCTGTGAATATCAAAAAATGCCTTCAGAGGCCCTGCAGAGCACGATTTTGCTATTTTTCATTATTTCTGGGTCCCGCTTGCAGACG